>Ga0307474_10002833_pt1 | contig 12488 bp, 11 predicted proteins | sample atmos_gasesECM1C_2_FD_203312 | JGI IMG/M metagenome (GOLD analysis project Ga0307474, IMG submission 203312) | Hardwood forest soil microbial communities from Morgan-Monroe State Forest, Indiana, United States - atmos_gasesECM1C_05 | ecosystem: Environmental > Terrestrial > Soil > Temperate... | reverse complement strand
CACGGCACAATCGTACTTGCCGAGGCCAACGATAAGCCGCGCATCGGCGACAAGCTGGAGCTGATCGTCGGCTATTCGGATACGACCGTTCATCTGCACGAGGAGATCGTGGCGGTACGGAACGGCCGGATCGAAGCAGTGTGGTGCATCGCCGGCCGCGGACGCATCAAGTAACGACGCTTCCGCGCAAATCCGCCTCGAAACGGTCGCGCCAGGCATCCAGGCTGTTGCGCCGCATCACTTCCAACATTGCCGCATGACGCTCACGCCGTTCGTCACACGGCATCGCCAGCCCGCGATCCAGCGCCGCCGCAACTCCAACCTCATCGTACGGATTGACCATCAGCGCCGCGTCCAGTTCGCGCGCCGCGCCGGCGAATTGCGACAGCACGAGCACGCCGGGATTCTCTGGATCCTGCGCGGCGACGTATTCCTTCGCCACCAAATTCATCCCGTCACGCAGCGGCGTCACCAAGCCGATGCGCGCCTCGGCGTACAGCGGCATCAGCGCATTGCGTGCGAAACCGCGGTTGAGATAGCGGAGCGGCATCCAATCAACCTCGGCGAAGCGGCCGTTGATCCGCCCAGCCTCGCCCTCCAGCTCGCGACGGATTTCGCGATAGGTCTCGATATCGCCGCGCGAGGGCGGCGCGATCTGCATGAACACGACTTGGCCCTGGTGTTGGGGATGACGTTCCAGAAAACGTTCGAACGCGGTGAAGCGCTGGCGCAGCCCCTTGGAATAGTCCAGCCGATCGACGCTCAGGATCAGCGGACGCCCCATCAGGCTCGTGCGAAGTCGCGAAGCATAACGTTGATTTGCCGGTGCCTCCGCCTGCTCGCGCACCTCGCCTACATGCACGCCGATCGGATATACGCCCGTTTTCACGGAGCGGCCGAATGCGCTCAGCCGACCGTCGTCCAGCGCGACGCCACCGGCTTCCCGCAGCAAATAGTCGGCGAAGGCCAGACGATCGGCCTCCGTCTGGAAACCCAGCAGATCGAAGTGACACATCGCACGAATCAACTCGGCATGCGCGGGAACAGTCATCAAAACGGCGGGCGCGGGAAACGGCGTGTGCAGGAACAGCCCGACATGGTTGCGCAGCCCGGCCGCACGCATCGCCTCCGCCAGACATAGCAGATGATAGTCGTGCGCCCAGATCAGGTCGTCCGGATGCACCAGCCTGGCCAATGCCTCGGCGAACAGCTTGTTCACGCGGCGATAGCCGGCGAACTCTGCCCAGTCGAACCGCGCATGGACGACCTGGTAGTGCAGCGTCGGCCACAGCGTGCCGTTGGCGAAGCCGCGATAGAACTCGTCGTAATCGCGGCGCGACAGATCGACGGTGAACAGCGTGATTGGCCCCACGGTGCGTTCCGCGTTCGCCGCCGATGCGGCATCATCGGTGATCTCGCCGCTCCAGCCGAACCAGATGCCGCCCTTCTGCTTCAGCGCATCCAGTACGCCGGCCGCCAAGCCGCCGGCCGTCGGTTCGCCTTCCGTGATCGGCGCCACCCGGTTGGAGACGACGACCAGACGCGACACTCAGGCCGCTTCCGGGATCGGTTCCAGCAACTGCTGCTTGCGCAACAGCTCGCGATAGGGGCCGGGACGCGCCGCCAGTACATCGGGCGACCCGTCGTCGATAATCCGCCCGTGATCCATTACGATGATCCGGTCGAAGCGCTTCAGCGTCGACAGCCGATGCGCGATGGCAATCACCGTGCGTCCGTGCATCAACCGATCGAGCGCATCCTGGATCGCACGCTCACTCTCGCTGTCCAGTGCGCTGGTGGCTTCGTCGAGCAGCAGGATCGGCGCGTCCTTCAGCAGAGCACGAGCAATCGCCAGACGCTGCCGCTGTCCGCCCGACAGCTTCACGCCGCGATCTCCCACCATGGTGGCGAAACCATCGGGCAACGCCTCGATGAACTCGCGGCAGTTCGCCATTTCGGCGGCGGCCAGCACGTCCGCCTCCGGCGCTTCGGGACGTGCGTAGCGGATGTTCTCCAGTACTGTGCGATGGAACAGGCTGATGTCCTGCGGCACGATCGCCATCGTGGCGCGCAGACTGTCCTGCGTCACGTCGCGAATGTCCTGGCCGTCGATCAGAACGCGGCCGCGCTCCACGTCGTAGAACCGCTGGAGCAGCGCCAGTACGGTGGACTTGCCGGCGCCTGAATAACCCACCAGCCCGACGCGCTGCCCTGGCTCGATAGACAGGTCGAATTCCCGCAGCACCGCCGCGCGCCCCGGGTAGGCGAAGCGGACATGATCGAAAACCACCTGCCCGGCACCTGGCAGCAATGCAGTCGCACCGGGCCGGTCGGGCAGTTCATGCTCGGTCAGCAGCGAGGCGATCGCTTCCTCCAGCCGGGCAAGGTGCTGCGTCAGATCGACCAGCGCCACCGCCAGATCGCGCGTGCTGTGCAGGATGCCGAACGACAGTGCGGTGATCAGCACGAGGTCGCCGACCGTGGCCTGACCCTGCTGCCACAACAGAATGCCCCAGGCGACCACGCCGGCGATCAGCACCGCTGTGATCACGGCGTGGATCAGCCGCAGCCTCTCCAGGTACAGCAGGCTGGCGCGACGCGCACCCATCTCGACACCGATCGTAGCGCCGATGCGCTTCTGTTCGCGGAACGTGGCGCCGAACGCGCGCACCACGCCCATGTTGCCGATGACGTCCACCAGTTCGCCGTCGACCGCCGCCGCTTTCGACGCGAAGCTGCGGTGCAGTGGCGTCCCGCGGCGCGCGAGATGGAAGATCAGCGCGCCAAGCCCCGCCGCCACGCCAACCAGCGCGCCCGCCATCGTCGGGTTGACGAAGCCGATGAAGATGATCGCGCAGACCACACCGACGCAGGGCGGCAGCACGTTCCAGGACCCGGTGTTCGCTGTGATGAAGGCGGCATTGGCGGTCGCCGTTATCCGGCTGGCCAGGGCGCCCGGCAGACGCTCGGCGAAGTAGCTGGGCGAATGGCCGGACAGGTGCGCGAACAGGTCCCGCCTGATGTCGCCGGTCACCGCAACAAATGTGTAAGCTGCCGCCCAGCCGCCGACGCGCCACAGCAGATTGTCGGCGGCGACCAGCACGCACAGCAAGGCAAAGGCCCACCAGATGCCGCCGTCATGGGCCGGACCGGCGGAAACGATATCAATCAGGTGCTTCAAACCGTATTGGGTGGCAACGGCGCAAACAACTGCCACCAGCACGGAAAGAAAAACGATTGCATGGCCCCAGGCATGCCGGCGGACGTAGTGCCACAGGAAGCCCAGCGGACTTGCACGAAGGCGCGAAAGATCGGCCATCTCCTGCCCCAATTTCGCCGCAATCTCTGCCATTTCACCCGACCTATTGGCTCATTACCGACAGGCAACCCGCCGATTTTTCGCCACATTCCCCATCTATAACGACAAAGTGATAAGCGCAGCCCCTATGTCAAGTCAAGCGATAGTAAAGCGGCGCTGATTACTGGTCAACACATAGAAGAAATCGGGGCTCGCCTTCATGCGTATTGCACAAATCTCTCCACTTTTCGAAGCGGTGCCGCCCAAGTTGTACGGTGGCACTGAACGTGTCGTCTATTCACTCACTGAGGAACTGGTCGCCATGGGTCACGACGTGACCCTGTTCGCCAGCGGTGACTCGATTACGTCGGCCAAGCTGGCGCCGATGCGCGAGCAGGCGCTGCGGCTGGACCCGACTGTGGTCGACTGGATCGCCATCTACATGCGGATGATGGAGCTGATCTACCGCCGCGCCGACGAATTCGACGTTCTGCACTTCCACACGGACTATTTCCCGCTGTCGTTGTTCAGCCGGCAGAAGACGCCGTTCCTCACCACGCTGCACGGCCGGCTGGACATCCCGGAGTTCAAGGATATCTACGAGCTGTTCGACGCTCCGTTGGTCTCGATCTCCGACAGCCAGCGCCGGCCGATCCCGCGGCTGAACTGGATCCGCACAGTACATCACGGCATGCCGGCCGATCTGCTCGTGCCGCAGCCGGTGAAGCAGGATTACCTGGCGTTTCTCGGGCGGATTTCACCGGAGAAGGGCGTGGACAAGGCGATCCGTATCGCCGGCGCCGCGGGATTGAAGCTGAAGGTCGCCGCCAAGGTCGATAACGCCGACAAGAAATACTATGATAGGGAGATCGCTCCGCTGATCGCGCGCAGCCCGTGGGTCGAGTTCATCGGCGAGATCAACGACAGCCAGAAGCCCGCGTTTCTGTCAGGCGCACACGCTCTGCTGTTCCCGATCGACTGGCCGGAGCCGTTCGGCCTGGTGATGATCGAGAGCATGGCCTGCGGCACGCCGGTCGTCGCATTCAACCGCGGCTCGGTGCCCGAGGTGATCGACGATGGGCTGACCGGCTTTATCGTACATGACGAGCCGACGGCCATCCAGGCGGTAGGCCGACTGGGCGAATTGGATCGCACGCTGGTGCGCCAGCAGTTCGACCGCCGTTTCACCGCGCGGCGCATGGCTGAGGACTACCTCGACCTTTATGCGGAGCTGTGCGAGCCCCAACTGCCGTTGCTGCGCGCCGTCGGAGACTGATCGCCCGCCAGGGCTGGAGGTTTATAATGCGCCGGGCAGCAGATCTGCCCGGCCCTTCCGTGATCGCGCGGGCGCCACAATCCTGTCGTTGCGCTTAGCGCAGCAACACGGCAGTCTGCCACCGGTGAGTACGGCAATCGCCGCGTAACGAAACTGGGATGGCTTCGTCCGATCCATGGTGCCCATCCGCTGCACGCTCGGGCTCAACGCACTCAATCTGTTCACCGCCGCGGTGCAGACCGGCTTCGGCCCTTTCTTCTCTGTCTATCTGACCGAGCAAGGCTGGAGCCAGGTCGATATCGGCTTTGCCCTCAGCATCGGGACCGCGTCCGTGTTGTTGCTCCAGCTTCCGGCCGGCGGCCTCGTCGACATGATCCACCATAAGCGATTCGCCATCGGCCTGGCCCTGTTGTTGATCGGCGTCAGTGCACTGATGCTGGTCGCCACGCCCACGCAGGGACCGGTCTGGGCAGCGCAGGTAACGCACGCCATCGGCAGTTGCATCATGACGCCGGCAATCGCCGCACTGACGCTGGCACTCTGTGGGCACGCCGGGTTCAGCGAGCGGCTGGGAATCAACGCGCGCTATGCTTCGATCGGCGACGCGCTGGCCGCCGGGCTGCTGGGCGCCCTCGCCTATTACATCTCCAGCCGCGCAGTGTTCATCGCCGCGATGCTACTCGTCTTGCCCGCTCTCGCCACGTTGCCGTTGTTCCGCATCAGCGATAGCGTCGATGAGAACGACCACCCTGCCCTGCTGCACCCGAAGAAGCGCAGGAGTCGGAACCACCGCCCCTGGCAGATCTATCGTGAACCTGCCTTTCATGTCTTCACGGTTGCCGCGGTGCTGTTCCAGTTCGCCAATGCGGCAATGCTGCCACTCGCGCTGAACGAGCTGACCAAGCGTACCGGTCATTCAGGTTTCGTGGTATCTGCGGCGATCATCGTGCCGCAGATCGTAGTGGCGCTGTTCTCACCCTTGGTCGGTCGCCTGGCTCAGAGCGTCGGTCGTCGCCCGCTGCTGCTGCTGGGATTCACCGCATTGCCATTGCGCGCGTTGCTGTTCGTCAGCCTGCCGGCTGCCGTACCACTGGTCGCGATGCAGGTGCTGGATGGGGTCAGCGGGGTGGTGTTCGGCCTGATGATACCGCTGATCGCCGCGGATCTGACGCGGCGAACCGGCTTTCTCAATTTCGCCATCAACTCGCTTGCTCTGGCAGGAGGTCTGGGAGCAACGCTCAGCACGACGTCGGCGGGCTGGATTGCCGACACGATGGGTGCGCCCGCTGCCTTTCTAGGTTTGGCACTGATCGGCTTGTTGGCCTTGCTGGTGATTGGGACGTTGATGCCGGAAACCCGGCCGGACAAGCCGCTCCGCCTACCGCCAGCGGTTGCCGCGGCCTGAGGCGGGGCTTTGGCACGAGCAATCTGGCGTCCTGGGCATGCTGACAGGAGGCTTCTTGGTTACCAAAGCGCAAGCTTTCCAACAGGGCGGACCCTGAACGCTTGCCGGTCCCGCCGGCGTCGCGGCGAACCGCGACCTGGGGCACCCTCTTGCAGTCCGGCCGCTGTATGGGCCTGATGGCGGCGCAACCGAATGGGGAGAGACCTATGCCCGAGGCACCGCATCTGACCGAGCTGACCGGCGATTTTCAATGCCTGCACGAATTCATCCCCGCGGCGCGGGCGAAGGTCGACAGCAATACCTGGGGCTATCTGATCGGTGCCACCGAAAGCGAGACGACTCTGCGGCGCAATCGCGCGGCGTTGGATGCGATCGCGCTGCGCCCACGCGTGCTGCGCGACGTGTCCAAGGTGGATACCAGCACCAATTTTCTCGGCATGAAGCTGCGCCTGCCGGTGATGCTGGCGCCGGTCGGTTCGCTGGAATCGTTCCATCCGGGTGGGGCGGCGACTGCGGGGCGTGGTGCGTCTGAATTCGGCGTGCCGATCATCGTGAGTTCGGTGACCAAGCCAGGGCTGGAGGAAACCGCGAAGGCGACGACGGGCCCGAAAATCTTCCAGCTTTATGTCCGCGGCGACGACGCCTGGGTGGACGACGTCGTGCGGCGCGCGGTGGACGCCGGATACAATGCATTCGCCATCACGGTGGACACCGCGGCGTACAGCAGGCGCGAGCGCGACATCTCGGCACGGTTCGTCAAGCCATGGCGCACAGCGGCCACCGGGCATTCGCACCAGGCCGGCTTCACCTGGGACAACGTGAGGCGCTTCAAGGACAAGCACACAGTTCCGTTGATCCTGAAGGGCATCGGCACGGGCGAGGATGCGGCGATCGCCTGCGAGCATGGTGTCGATGTGGTGTACGTGTCGAACCATGGCGGACGGCAGCTCGACCACGGGCGCGGTTCGATGGATGTGCTGCCTGAGGTGATGGATGCGGTGCGCGGCCGCGCTCGCGTGATGGTGGACGGCAGCTTCGCGCGCGGCACCGATGTGGTGAAGGCGATCGCGCTGGGTGCCGATGCAATCGCGGTAGGTCGCCTGTACTGCTACGCACTGGCTGCGGAAGGCGACGCCGGCGTGCATCGGTTGTTGGAGATTTTGGAGCAGGAGGTCGCCGTGGCTATGGCGCTGGCGGGTGCGCGAAGTCTGGCGGAGTTGAACCGTTCATTCCTGCATTTTGGCGCGCCGCCGGTGACGGCGCCGCATGTGCACAGCGCGTTCCCGCTGCTGTTCCCCACGCCGGAGGCACCGCGGTAGAAGCGTCGTCGGACTGACCGCTAAGGATAAGGAGGAGATCATGCGTGGTGTCGTGTTCACCGGTGGTCGTGAACTGCAAATGATGGAGTTCCCCGACCCCACACCCGGCCCTGAGGAAGTCGTAGTCGAGATGAAGGCGTCCGGCATGTGCGGCAGCGACCTGCACCAGTACCGTCGGCCGAAAGGCCAAACGCGCCAGGCGACCGGCTTCCCACAGAACCCCGATCCGGTGATTGCCGGCCACGAACCGTGCGGCGTGGTGGCCTCGGTCGGTCCCGGCGTGTCGGAGAAGGAAGCGAGGATCGGCGAGCGCGTGATGGTGCATCACTACCAGGGCTGCACGCAGTGCAACCAGTGCCGCTCCGGCTGGCAGCAGCTCTGCCAGGAGGTGCCGGTGAAGGTCTACGGCAGCAACTCGCACGGTGGCCACGCCAGGTATCTGCGGGTGCCGGCCAATACGCTGGTGCCGCTGCCGGACGAGATCAGCTTCTCCGCCGGTGCAGCTATCGCCTGTGGCTCCGGCACGGCGTACAGCGCGCTGCGGCGGATGCGGCTGTCGGGCAACGACACGATCGCGATTTTCGGCCAGGGTCCGGTAGGCTTGGCCGGCACGCAGTTCGCGAAAGCGATGGGTGCGCGCGTGATTGCACTCGACGTCAATCCCCAGCGACTGGATCGCGCGAAGGAGTTCGGCGCGGATGAAGTCGTGGACCCGGGATCGAACGATCCGGTGGCGGCAATCAAGGACCTGACGCATGGCCGCTACGCCGATCTATCGCTGGATACCTCCAGTAATCCGGAAGCGCGGCTGAACGCGATCCGCAGCACCAAGGTGTGGGGCACCATGTGCTTCGTCGGCGAGGGCGGCGACGTGAAGATCGACGTCAGCCCGCATCTGCTGCGCCGGCAGATGACACTGATCGCGTCGTGGACGTTCTCCAACATCATCCAGGCGGAATGCGCGACGTTCTGTGTCGAACGCAAGATCGACGTGGACAGACTGTTCACCCATCGCTGGAACCTTGAGCAGGCGGAGGAGGCCTACAAGCTGTTCGACAAGCAGTCGGACGGCAAGGGCGTGTTCCTGATGTGACGGACGCCCAAGTACGCAAAGACCTGGCGGCGGTCTACCGCGAGGTTGGCCGTCGTGGGTTGATCGTCGGCAGTTCCGGCAACGTCAGCCATCGTACGCGAACGGGCATGATCATCACACCTTCTGGATGTTCGGCGGACGCGCTGGATGCGGGCGGATTGGTGGCGATGACGCTCAGTGGCGACGTGAATGGCGTGACAGCGCCGTCCAGCGAATGGGCGATGCATGCGGCGATCTATCTGGCCTACCCATCGGCGCAATGCATCGTGCATGCGCACGCCGATGCCTGTACCGCGCTCGCCTGCCTGAACGAAGCGCTGCCGCCGTTCCACTACATGGTGGCGAATTTTGGCGGCAACGATGTACGGTGTGCGCCGTACGTCACATTCGGCACACCGGAGCTGGCGCGATTGGCGGTGGCGGCACTAGCGGGGCGCACCGCGTGCCTGCTGGCCAACCACGGCATGATCGCGCACGCGCCAACGGCGGAGCGTGCGTTGTCCGGAGCAATCGTGCTGGAATCGCTGTGCCGGCAGTATCTGCTGGCGCGATCGGCTGGCGCGGTGCGGATGCTGACGGCCGACGAAATGCGCGCCGCGCATGAACGGTTCAGGAGCTACGGGCAACCGGGTGCACGGGTGTAGCTGTCCGCGTTGCAGCAACCTTACACCGCCAGCAGCATCTCCGCCGGCGCGTACGGCAGACCCAGGTCGTGCGCCACCGCCTCATACGTGACCTTGCCCGCATGCACATTCAGCCCATGCAGCAGATGCGGATCGTCCGCCAACGCCTTGCGCCAGCCCTTCTCAGCCAACGCCATGACGAATGGCAGCGTCGCATTGGTCAGCGCGAACGTGGAGCTGCGCGCGACCGCCCCCGGCATGTTGGTCACGCAGTAATGCACCACGCCTTCCGCCACATATGTCGGATTGGAATGCGTGGTCGGTCGGCTGGTTTCAAAGCAGCCGCCCTGATCGATCGCGATGTCCACCAGCACGGAGCCGGGACGCATCTGTCGCACCATCTCGCGAGTCACCAGCTTCGGCGCTGCCGAACCCGGCACCAGTACCGCGCCGATCACCAGATCGGCCGCCACCACCTGCTGCTCGATCGTCGCGGCGGTGGCGAACAGTGTGGCTGCGCGAGGACCGAATTGCAGGTCCAGCTCCTTCAGCCGAGGTAACGAGCGGTCGATGATGGTGACGCTGGCTTCCAGACCGACCGCCATTCGCGCGGCATTCGTTCCCGACACGCCGCCGCCCAACACGACCACCTTCGCCGGCGCCACGCCCGGCACGCCGCCGAGCAAAATGCCAGCCCCACCCTGCTCTTTTTCCAGGCAGTGTGCCCCGACCTGCACCGACATGCGGCCCGCGACCTCGCTCATCGGCGCCAGCAATGGCAGCGCGCCGGACCGATCGGTCACCGTTTCATAAGCGATGCAGGTCGCGCCGGTATTCATCAGCCCCGCGGTCTGCACCTTGTCGGCGGCGAGATGCAGATAGGTGAACATCACCTGCCCCTGCCGCAGCATCGCGATCTCTGCCGGCTGCGGCTCCTTCACCTTCACAATCAGTTCGCACCCCGCGAACACCTCGGCCGCGCTATCCACCACCGTCGCACCCGCAGCACGATAGGCATCGTCAGAAATACCAATGCCCGCGGCAGCGTTACGCTCGACCGTCACCTGATGGCCATGCATGGTCAATTCGCGGACACCGGCGGGGGTCAGCCCGACCCGGTACTCATGGGTCTTGATCTCTTTGGGGACGCCGATCTTCACGCGCAACCTCCTTCAGCCAGGCAGAGGGAACTGCCGCAGATACGGCATATAGTCCTCCTCCACGTCGATCTGGAGGGTCGCCAGTACGCGCACCACTGCATTGTAAAAGCCAATGGTGACCGTCAGGTCCACCACCTGTTCATTGCCCAGCGCCGATTGCAGCGTGGTGAACGTGCGGTCCGACATCGCGCCATCCCGCGTCATCTCCCGCGCGGCCAGCAGCACGGTCTTCGCCATAACGTCGAGCTTTGCCGGCTTGCCCGCGGTATCGTCGATCAGCGCTGTGATATCGTCGTCGGTCACGCCGAAATCGTGGCCGATCTTCACGTGGTGCGACCACTCGTACGGCGAGCACGCCAGCCAGCCGACCTGCAGGATCGCCAGTTCGCGCAGGCGTGGGTCCAACTTACTGCCGTAGCGGATGAATTGTCCCATCCCGTTCATCGCTCGCGCGGCGCCCGGCGAGTGCGCCAACGCCCGGTGCAGGTTGATAGGACGTTTCAGCAGGTCTTGGTTTTCCGCCGAAAGGTCCGCCGTATCAAGGTAAGGCACGCTTGCCATTCAGCCCTCCTGGCTTCATCGGATATTCATCGTCTCTTGATCTCGCGGGGCCAGCATGCATCTTTAGCGTCATGGGAGTCGATTGACGATGATGCGAAGAAGCAAGGAAAACACCGTCCCGCCGCGCCCGCCGGAGCCGTTTTGGCTGGGTGGCGTGATGATCGGGCTGGGCATCGCCACGCTGGCGACCAGCGCGATCATGCTGGGCGCCGGGCTCGCGGTCGGCCAGGCTGTCACACGCGGGAAATAGCGGTCAGACGCTGTCCATTACACGATCGCGCAGGCGATTTCCGTCGCGCGCGCCAAAGAAGATGTCGGTGGTGATCTCGTCCACGCTGCGGCAGCCGGTGTAGGCCATGGTCTTGTCGGCCTCATTCTTCAGGATGTTGATCGCCTTCAGCGCTCCTGCCTCGCCACCCACCGCTGTGCCATAAAGCGTCGAGCGACCGGTCAACACCGCCTTCGCACCCAGCGCCAGCGCCTTCACGATGTCCGAACCACGCCGAACGCCTGAATCCAGGATCACCGTCGCCCGATCGCCCACCGCCTCTGCGATCTCCGGCAACACGTCGAGCGATGCGGCCGCGCTGTCCATGTTCCGCCCGCCATGGTTCGACACGACAATGCCGTCGACACCGTAGCCCAGGGCCTTGACCGCATCATCCGGCCGGTTGACGCCCTTCAGCATCAAGATACCCGGCCAAATGTCCCGAAACTTCGCGATGTCGTCCCACGCAAGCGAATCCGCCCGCATCGCATCGCGCGCGCCAACCCCGGACAGCACCGACTTGCGGTATTCCTCCGGATAATTCTCGTGGCGTGGAAAGCCGATAGACGTGAAGTATTTCATCAGCACGCCGGTCACCCAGGCAGGGTGCCGCATCATGTCGAACGTAAAGCGCACTGTCGGATTGAATGGCAGGCCAAAACCGTTATGCGTGTTGTACTCGCGGTTCGGCGACACCGGAGAGTCCACCGTGACGATCAGCGCTTCGAAGCCGTTGCGGTTGGCGCGCTCGATCAACTGATGCGATAGCTCGCGTTGCTTCCATACATAGAGCTGGAACCACAACCGTCCGCCGACACCCGGCCCGGCCGCCTTGGCGATCTTCTCCATCGAGGTCATCGATGCGGTGGACAGTGTCAACGGTATCTTCGCCTTCGCCGCCGCCTTGGCGAGTTCCAACTCGCCCTCGTGCCAGCACAGACCCGCGGCACCGGTCGGTGCGATCGCCATCGGTAGACTGGCCGGCTTGCCGAACAGCGTGGTGGCGACACTGCGCTTGGACACATCGACCAGCGCGCGATGGCGCAGTTTGATGCGCTCGAACGCGGCGCGGTTGTTGCTGACCGCGAGATGATCCTCGGTGGCGCGATCGACGAATTCGAACACGCCCTTCGGCAAGCGTCGCCGCGCGGCCGCACGTAGATCGTAGATGTTGAGGCAGCGGTCGAGGCGAGCCATCACACCGTATCCATGACCATGTCGCGCAACCTGTTGCCCTGGCGGCCACCGAAGAAGATGTCGGCGGTGACCTCGTCCACCGAACGGCAGCCGGTATAGGCCATCGTCTTGTCCAGCTCATTGCGGATCAGGCTGATCGCCTTGAACGCACCTGCTTCGCCGCCAACGGCCGTGCCGTACAGTGTGGCGCGTCCGGTCAGGACTGCCTTGGCACCGAGCGCCAGCGCTTTAGCGATATCGGAACCGCGCCGCACGCCCGAATCCAGAATAACCGTACCACGGTCGCCC
>Ga0307474_10002832_pt1 | contig 12490 bp, 12 predicted proteins | sample atmos_gasesECM1C_2_FD_203312 | JGI IMG/M metagenome (GOLD analysis project Ga0307474, IMG submission 203312) | Hardwood forest soil microbial communities from Morgan-Monroe State Forest, Indiana, United States - atmos_gasesECM1C_05 | ecosystem: Environmental > Terrestrial > Soil > Temperate... | reverse complement strand
CTACGAAGTTTTGGCGCTACTTCACAACTCTGGGAGCCAACTCAAAGACCTTTTCCGATGGCCTGAGTGGGCTCACTTACATGCTTCAGGGCGGAGCATCCATTGGCTATATGACCTCCGGCCTCTCCCAGGGCGTCTTGCCGCATTTCAAGGGGCTCGCAAATTACGTGTTCATGAAAGATGCGACGCCCCTAGTGCCACGCGGCATCGCTATGGCAAGTGGCGCTCAGAATCCGGCCTCGGCCCAGCTCTTCATGGACTTTCTCTTTTCAAACCCTGGCCAGCAGGCGTTGTGCGCCGCGGGCTTCGAGGCGTCAGCGAATGGGTTCACTCCCACCAACGGATGTACAGCGAGTCTGCCCCAGCTCTACCGGACGGTCCCCAAGGCGTCGACTTACCTGGTTCCCTACAGCCGCATCGTCTTGAGTCAGCAGGCCGCCATCACAGCCCGCTGGAACCGGATCTTCCACACCGGCCCGTAGGGCGAAAACGTATCGGCGACGGCGCAACATGGTCACACTTTCAGCCACGGTCCCTTCGGCGGTGCGCCGGCGCGCGCTCTTGCCAACGTCCGTGACACAAGGAGTCGTCTGGGCTCTCACTGTTGTCCTGGTACTGGGGCCCCTGGTGCCTCTGGTCTACACCTCATTCCGTAGCCAAGCCTTCTACCTGCCGGGTGGCACCTGGTCCTTGCAGCCCTACCGTTCGCTCTTCGACGACCCCGCTTTCTGGCAAGCAGTCGAAAACACCCTGATCTTCGCCGCCATCACCACGGTCCTCGCGGTCGGGCTCGGCGCTCTCTTTGCCATTCTGATCAACAGGACGAATATGCCCGGTGGGTCGTGGCTTCGGTGGCTCCTGATTGCCCCAATCGTGATCCCGCCGTTGGGACTCATCGTTGGTTGGACATCTATCTACGGAACAGCCGGCTACCTGACGCAATTCGTGCACCGGAATCTTGGACTTCCCGCCTGGAATCTGTCTTCGCTCCTCGGCATGGCCGTACTCGGGTGCGTCGTGACCATTCCGATCACGTTTTTGACATGCCAGGTGGCTCTCCAGGGATCTGACTCCGCACTCGAGAACGCTGCTCTTAGTTCCGGAGCATCACCCGCAACGGTCTTGCGGAGGATCACGGCACCCTTGCTCCGTCCGGCAATCTTGAACTCAAGCATCCTTGTCTTCGCGCTCGCGCTCGAAACGCTTGGGATCCCTCTGTTCATCGGCACGCCGGCGAACATCAACTTGTACGCGAGCTACCTGTACAACGGATGGAGTAACAGTGCGACGCCCGACCCGCCATTCGTCAGCGCAGGAGCGATCCTCCTGCTCGTTGTTGTCACGATTCTTCTGATCGTGCGCACAAAACTGCTTGGCTCCGAAGACCGATTCATCGTGACGTCGAGTCGAGGTTCTAGCGAGGCAGCTCCCTTGAACATCGGGCGGTGGCGCTACTTCTGGTCCGCAGTCACGGCTGGTTTCGTGCTCCTCGGCAGCATCATTCCCCTCTTTGGTCTCTCGATCATGTCGAGTGTGAAGGAGCTCACCATCCTCGTCGCGCCTTGGCACCTGTGGACGAGCAGCAATTGGCACGACATCCTCAACAATCCGAGTTTCCGGAACGCGATCGTCAACAGCCTCATCATCGCCACGATCGGAAGCGTTCTGACCGTCACATTCGTCGCATTCGCCACGCTCGTTGCGCATCGATCACGATTCGGTCTCCGGCGGACTTTGCCTGCTCTCCTTGTCTACCCTCGCGCCATCCCCGGCATCATTCTCGGGGTGGGATTTTTCTGGTCCTACCTCCTGGTCAATGTCCCCGGGGCATTCCTCCGGAACAGCATCTGGGGTGAATTGTTGGCGTTGAGCATCCGGAACATCACCATCGCGTATGTCGTCCTGTATCCGGCTCTGGCCAAGGTGAGTACGGAATTTGATCAGGCCGCAATGGCGTCCGGCGCAGGCTGGTGGACCATCGGAAGGAGGATCACGCTGCCGATCGTGCGGCCGGCACTCCTCACAGCGGTGGCGTTGATGTTCATCACTCTGCTGAGTGATTACGACCCACTGGTGTTTCTTCAGAAACCAGGCACCGAAGTCATGGGTGTCACCATGCTGCAGGCCTGGGAGAAGGGCGAACCCGGGCAGGTCGCCGCCATGGCTGTCCTCCAACTTGTGATCGTGGGTTTGGTCATTGTGGGGGCGACGCGTCTCATCCGGAGAGCACGACGTGCCTGATATCCGCCTGCAAAACGTTTCGAAGGCATTTGGCGGCGCCACCGTGCTCGACAACATCGACATCGACGTTGGCGATAAGGAGTTCGTCACTCTGCTCGGACCGAGCGGCTGTGGGAAGACCACGACATTGATGGCCATTGCCGGGTTTCAGCATCCCGATTCCGGCCGCATCATCTGCGGCGATCGGACCTTCTTCGATGGCGGAGGCCGACGCACGTTGCCGGCCGAGCAGCGCAACCTCGGAATCGTCTTCCAATCGTATGCCATTTGGCCTCACATGACCGTAGCGGCGAACATTGGATTCCCTCTGAAGCTCAGGCGAACGAAGAAGCCCGATGTCGACCGGCGAGTGGGGGAGATGCTCGATCTTGTAGAGCTTGCTGACCTCGGGGCGCACTATCCTCACCAACTCTCCGGAGGGCAACAACAACGCGTCGCCCTCGCCCGAGCGCTGGTCGGTTCTCCCTCGGTCCTTCTGCTCGATGAGCCCTTTTCGAATCTCGACGCAAAGCTCCGAGAGCGATCTCGAAAATGGCTCAGAGCGCTCCAACAGGAGATTGGGATGACCACAATCTTCGTGACCCACGACCAGGACGAAGCCCTCGGGATGAGCGACCGAGTCATGGTCATGAATCGCGGCGCGATCGAACAGAGCGGCACGCCCGAGGACATCTACCGACGGCCGGCGAACCGAGCCGTCGCCGAATTCGTCGGACGGTGCAACGTCCTGGACGGCCGGATCGTCGGGCCGGCGAGATGCGGGAGCGTGTTGGTCGAGATCTCTGAGACCTCGTTGGTTGTGCGAGCCCAGTGTCCACCCGAGACCGCCGATGCCGGCGATGTCGTCATTGCCCTTCGTCCGGAACTGATCCAACTCTCATTAGGCGAGGCGAGTCACGCCAATCAGTGTTTGGCCGACTTGCGTTCGAGTGCATTCCTCGGTGACCACTATGAGTACGAATTGTCGTTGGGGGGCGTCTTGGCCCAGGTGCAACATTCACTTCCCATACCCGGTGAGACCGCCTTGGTCACGGTGCCCGACCTTGCGGCGATCATCGTGAAACCATGAACGGGACGTTCTCAGAGACAGCCGTTGTCCGAGTGCTCGTGCCAGTCGGCATGTTGGGAGGCGGGTTTCCGCCCGACACGATCGACGTTGGGATAAAGATGGGTGCCCACCTGATCGCAGTCGACGGCGGCTCCACCGACTCCGGACCGCACTTCCTCGGTACGGCCACCGCCAAGACGGCGCGGGCTGCTGTAGCTCGAGACTTGAGCGTGATTGTGCCTGCGGCGTTCGCAGCAGGCATCCCCGTCGTGGTCGGATCATGCGCTACAGGAGGGACAGATGCCGGTGTCGATTGGGTCTTCGAGATTTTGTGTGAGATCGCAACGTCTAGAGATCTGCTGCTCAATGTTGCGCGCATCTACAGCGAGCAAAGCTCTGAGGCGCTTGTCTCGTGCCTCTCCGCGGGTCGAATCCATCCTCTAGCTCCATCCGCACCTCTCGCTCCCGAAACGATCTCAAAATGCAGCCACATCGTCGGGCTGATGGGCCATGAACCGATCGCCATGGCGCTCGCGCAGGGAGCCGACGTGGTTCTGGCGGGTCGAGCAACCGACACGGCACTAGTGGCCGCGCTCCCGTTGATGAGGGGTTTGCCACCGGGTCCGGTCTGGCATGCCGGGAAAATCGCAGAGTGCGGTGGGTTCTGCACAGACGCGCCAAGATCAGGAGGCGTTCTGGTCTCGATCGATGCAGACGGTTTCACCGTCGAGCCCCTCAGTCCATCGGCAGCGTGCACTCCATCGACCGTTTTCGCACACATGATGTACGAAAACGCCGATCCGAACCGCCTTAGAGAACCGGATGGAACTCTCGACACGAGCGCAGCGTCTTATGAGGCTCTCGACCCTCGGCGGGTCCGAGTCACTGGGTCAAGATTCGAACCGGCTCCCTACACGATCAAGTTGGAGGGCGCAGCTCCCGTCGGGTACCAGACCGTCATCATCACTGGAATTCGAAACCCAGAAACGCTGCGCCGACTCGACGAATGGTGTAACGGTGTACTGGAGTATTTGGAGCACCGTGTGCCATCTACCTTTGGCCTCAGACCTCACGACTACGACCTGCGGATACTGCGATACGGCCACGATGCTGTTTTAGGGAATGCAGAGCCCACTAAGGATGCGGTCCCACAGGAAGTTGGCATTGTGTTCACCGCGACAGCATCATCACAGGCACTTGCGACCGAGCTAGCGAAGTTTGCCAACCCGGTTCTGCTTCATGCGCCGCTGTTCGGTGAGACAGAAGTGCCCAGCTACGCGTTTCTTGGGTCGCCGGTCGAGATCGAGCGAGGCCAAATTCATGAATTCGTTCTCAATCATGTCCTCGACGTCAATGATCCAAGTGATCTCTTCAGAGTGACGTACAGCAAGGTGCCTGGATGACAAAAAGATCGCTCCAAGAGGTGGCGAAACGTGTTCGGTCCAAGAACGCCGGTCCTTTTTGGCTCACCATTGATATTTTTCTCCCGGACGAGCAAACCTTCGAACGAGTTGGCCGATCGAGGGTGATTGATCCACAGGTCATTGGAGATATCTATGGTGTTGATCCAACCCACGTAATGGTCTTTCGGTTGGCCGCTCTGTGTGCCATCAAGATCTCGTTTCCTCGGCCGGTGGTTCAGGGGTCCCTCTACGATCGCGATATGCACGGAGGACAGCAATACGCCCCCCTGCTCGCACTGCTGGTTGACTAATCAAAAGCAATCTCCAGCCACTTGGGAACCGCAGGTCAGAACCGGTCCGATGGATCGGCTCGACCACCTGTCTCATTCGATCGCGTAGATCGCGTCGTCGAGCTCTCTCCAGTCGTCGCTGCTGATCGGACTCCCGGACAAGCTCGAGGCGGCACAGATCTCCGTTCGATCAGGATCGATGCCCATGAGCCCCCTGTAGGTCGGGGTCTCTTTGCGCCAAACGAGGGCGTTGCGTTCCACGAGCTTTCGCTCGATTGTTTCAAGTTCGTTCGGTGACCCGGCTTCGAATGAAAGCATGCGCAAGCCGCCGCCATGCCACCCCCCACGATGAGACCTGCTGGGCAGCTCGCGCAGGAGCAGGACCTGGCGGCGATTCTTCTCCACGATCATGAGTGCGGCTACGTCCTCGCCCCGTGATGTCAGGCGTAGTTCGAAGACGGTTTGGTAAAAGTCGATTGATTGCTGCAGGTCCGTCACGTTCACTAGCGCGGCCTGGATACTTAGTTCCATCTAGCACTCCGATCTGACTAGGTACGTTGCTTGTTGCAACAGGTAATCGGTGGTTCGACTCCAGCGTTGCCGGCTTGAACGGCGGTTCTACGGAAGCCTCTGACGCCGTCGACTTCCAATCGCGGTTGACGTTCCGGTACGAGTCATTCGAGATCGTTACGCCGACGCAGTCGGGAGGTCGTTGAAACGGAGCGCCCAAGCCGGCCGCTCAGGTGCTTCTATCCTGCGCATCTCGGCGGCGGGAAACCCGTCGATCTCAACCCCGTCCGAGAAACGAGAACGCTGTTTGACGACGGCGCCAGCCCGAACGACGCAGTCGGCTCCAATGGCGCTGCCATCACACACGATGGCACCGGGCTCAACGACCGAACGGGCACCGATCTGACAACCATGGATCATGGCCCCCGGCCCGATAGTGACGCCATCGTCAATGGTCAGCTCATTATCGGGAAGCAGGTGCAAGACGGTGTTCTCGAGGATTTGGACATCGTTGCCGATCCGGACGGGGCCATGGGAGTCGCCGATGATCTTTACGCCGGCGCCAATTACGGAGCGTTCTCCGATCATGACGTCTCCCGTGATCTCGGAAGTAGGGAACAGCACGGCAGAGGACGCGATGGTCGGTGTTATGTCGCCATAGGCGTAGAGCTGACCCATACCGAGGCCCTCCAATGTCGGTCCGACGGTGGTGAACGTGGGTGGCGGGAGGGTGAGGTCGCCGCCGCGCAGGCGGCGGAGCCGCTCGAGATCCGCCTCCGAGGCTGTTCGGATGACTCGGGCCGGACGCCCAACAGCGACCACGTCGCTCTGGAGCTCGGCGCCCGGAGGAACCAAGGTGCCCTCGCCGAGGAACACGCGGTCACCGAGCCGACAGCCCGGCATGAGGATGGTGGCGTTGCCAACCTCGCACAAGTCGCCGACGTTGGCGCCGACCACGAGGCAGCGATGACCGAAGACGGTGCGCCGTCCGATGACGGTAGGCATGGCCGAGGTCCCGATGACCACACAGTTCTCGATCACCGCTGAACCCACACCGATCGCCACTGCACCTGCACTGGCTCGGAGAACCGCCCCCTCGGAGAGGAGCGACTGGGCACCCAGGGTGGGCTCACCGATCACGACTGCCGACTTCGCGATTGCCGGAGTTTCGGACCGCTCCAGGCCGGCAGTGCTGGCAAGTGCCTTGCTCACGGTCGTGCGCCCTTGGCCGTGGAAACGCCCCCAGATTGCGTCACCGATCGTCCGTCGTTCGAGCGATATCTGACCGATCGTGGTGGCGGCCCCGGGACCCGAGACAAGTGTTCGGTCATGCCGCAGAGTCGGGGGCGTTGTCGGCGAGCATCTCCTGGACGAGCGGAACGACTTTCGTGCCGTACAGCTCGATGGTACGCATGACCGAGTCGTGGGGGAGCCCGACCATCCCGTATTTGAGGTCGAACCGGGTGGCGCCGAGCGAGGGCAAGCTAGCGGCGATCTTCTGCGCGACCGTGTCGGGAGAGCCCACATGCCAGGCCCCCTCGGGGCCGGTCTCGTTTAGGAACTGTGCCTTGCTTGGCGGTGACCACCCCCGCATTCGTCCGACGCGGGTCAGGACGTCGCGGTAGTGGGGCCAGAGCTCGTCGCGGGCTTCTTCGTCGGTGGAGGCAATGTGCCCGGGGGCGTGGACGCCGACCGGGCGGTCGGGTTGGCCGTACTCTCCGAGTGCCGCGGCAAACAGCTGGGAGAAAGGCGCGAACCGGCTAGGCGGCCCGCCGATGATGGCGAGCATCAGACCGAAGCCGTAACGCGCGGCACGCACCACCGATTCGGGACTGCCGCCCACGCCGAGCCACACCGGAAAGGCTGACTCGAGGTGTGGCACGACGTCGGCATCGCGGAGCGCCGTGCGGGTGGTCCCCTTCCAGGAGACGAGGCCGCCTTTGAGGAGCTCGGCGAACAACTCCGTCTTCTCTTCGAAGAGGGTCTCGTAGTCGGCGAGGTCGTAACCGAAGAGGGGGAACGATTCTATGCTCGAGCCTCGTCCGAGGATCACCTCCGCCCGCCCGCCCGAGATCGCATGCAGGGTGGAGTAACGCTGGAAGACTCTCACGGGGTCGTCTGAGCTGAGCACGAGCACCGCCGAGCCGAGGTGAATGGTCGAGGTGCGCGACGCGATGGCGGCGAGAACGACGTCACCTGCGGGCATCGGCCAGTCGTTGGTGTGGTGCTCTCCGATGCCAAAGAACTCGAGTCCCACCTCCTCGGCCAGCACGCCCTCCTCGACCACCCATCGGATCGTCTCGGCTTGCGAAAGAGGGTTGCCGTCGGCACCGAACGCCAGATCACCGAAGGTGTCTACGCCGAAGAACAGTGGAAATGCCATGCTCATTTCCCCCAATCTCAAGAAGATTGAATATTCAACTTTAAGACAAGAGGCCGGGGATCGTCAACGGGGAGGTGGGATGCCCCGTAGAATTCCGGCAATGGCACGGACAAGTCGAGCGGTAGCAACAAAGCAGATTCGGTGGCTGACCGCCGACGAGGAGGAGGGGTGGCGCGCTGTCGCTTCGGTCATGCACAAGGTCAGATGGGCGCTGGAGTCTCAGCTCGAACACGACTCGGATCTGAGCTTCGTTGAGTACCACGCCCTAGCCCGCCTGTCCGAAGAGGACGACCGCAGTATGCGGATGAGTGAACTGGCGGTCGTGACCAACTCGTCGTTGTCACGATTGTCCCATCTCATCACACGGCTAGAGAAATGGGGGTTTGTGCGTCGGGAGCGGGGCAGATCCGACGGCCGTTTCACCATCGCGACTCTCACCAAAGCTGGCTACGCCAAGCTCGTCGCTAGCGCTCCCGCCCATGTGGCCGCTGTTCGCCAACTGGTGATTGACGAGTTCAACCCTACTGAGCTGAACCAGCTGCGCGAGTACTGCGAGCGAATTGTGGCTCGGGTCGATGCCTCTGCCTGGACGCAGCCACTCAAGTGAGCTCGGCAGTTCCGACGACTCATCGAGTATCGGACAAGCGCTACTAAGGCATTGGCGTCGGCTGCTTGACCAATTTGGATCTTCAGCGTATTCTAGTTGAACGTTCAAATATACCCGGTTGTGTGGAGCACCGAAGTATTCGTGGTCGTCATGGACAAAGTGCTCGCGCTGTTCTCCTTAGCCGCTTTGCCTCGGAGCACGCACTGCAGTATTCGGGGCTTGGTCTCAACAGCAGCAGGCAGACGCAGGATCCGGCATCTCGGTCTTTCGGCCATGTCCTGACGGCACGTCTGGCAGAGGCGGCTCCCCGTTGATCAGATAACAGAACTTCGCCCAATCAGGAAGGCTCATGTCCAAACTGCAGATCATCATCGGCAGCACACGCCCGAACCGAGCCGCCGACAAGGTCGTCCCGTGGGTGGTCGGCCATGCAATGTCCCACGAAGCGTTTGATGTCGAGGTTCTCGACCTGCGGGACTGGCCGTTGCCGATCTTCGCCGAAAACCTCGACACGATCGGGGACTTCAACGATCCCACCTACTCCGACCCAGTTGTCAAGCGCTGGAACCAAAAGATCAAGGAAGCTGACGCCTATCTCGTTATCACTCCCGAATACAACCACTCGGTCCCGGGGGTGCTCAAGAACGCCATAGACAATGTCTGGCTCTCGTTCGCCTTCCGCAACAAGCCGATTGTCGCCGTGGGCTACAGCGGCGGGATCGCTGGGGGTGTCCGAGCCATCGAACACCTAGCCCAGATCGCGATTGAAGCCGAATTGGTCCCGATACGCGCAGCAGTCGTGATTCCCCGGGTCGCTGAGGCATTCGACGGAAGCGGCCTGCCTGTAAACCCGGTCACGGACGTCAGTCTCGAGGTCGCCCTGGATGATCTGGCCTGGTGGTCTGCCGCCCTGGAGCGGGCAAGGGCGGCCGGCGAGCTGGCTCCGGGAGCGTTCCGTGTCCAAGCAGCGGCCGCTGCCTTCAACGAGATCGAAGATGAAGTCGTGTGACGGCGGGGAAACGCGACTCTTACGACGAACAGGTGATCGAAGAGTTCCGAGCGCGCGGTGGTGTCGTAGGGGGCGCGCTGGCTGAGATTCCCCTGTTGCTCCTTCACCACGTCGGCGTGAGATCAGGTCTTGCGCGGGTAACGCCGCTCGCCTGGTGGTCGGCCGGCGAGACGGCGGTCGCAGTCCTCGCCTCGAACTTCGGAGCCTCGCGGCACCCGGCGTGGTATCACAACTTGCTCGCGAATCCGACGACAATCGCCGAGTTCGGCACTCAGACCTGGCGAGTTCGCGCCCGCGTGGCTGTAGCCAAGGAACGGAGCCAACTCTTAGCTCTGATCAAGAGCGCCACTCCCTCAGCCGCCGCAGCAGTCCGCAATACCCAGCGCGAGGTTCCCGTCGTAGTGCTTGACCTTGTTGAAAAGCTCGTCGGAAGAACCGAACGGATGGGTGCGTCCTCGTGATCCCAAACTCCAACCCGAGACATCACCGGCGGCCGTGTCTCGTCCGACGTACTGAAAGATCTCGCCTACATCGGCTAGCTACCTCTCCAGCACCATCGTCCCGGGCGGGCCCCGGTTCGAACAAGCCGTGATACATCACAACCAGTGCGGAACGCACTTCCTGGTCGACGAAGAGTTCCGTCGAGGCCTTACCGATGTCAAGAGCAGTAACGAAGCAGGACGGCCGCGGTAGCCGTCATCGATCCAGAGATGACCGTGCGCTGCAATGTAGAACTTCTGCGCTCCGCCACAGTCCTACCTGACCCGCTGACAATTTCCGGCCACGTCTACGACATCAGCACGGCCTCGTCACGACAATCCTCCCGGCCGCGCCCACGACCCGCGGACCTCCAGCCTTAGTGCTGAACCACAGTGAGCGCCATTCCGACGGCCCAGATCCAAAGCCCTGGAACCCAACGAGAAAGCGAGTAAAGAGCCATGTCAGCTGAGACATCACTTACCGAGTTCGATGGAGTCCTCATCACAATCCGTTCCAAGAAGTCATTCTTCGAAGTGAGCAAGGCCATCGAAACGAGATTGCAGCGCCTGTCCGTCCCGACGCTCATGGATCATGTTGGACGAGGAGACCTTGAGGGATTGGAGGCCTATGTCGAAGAGGTGTCGGCACCGACCAAATTCTCAATCTTCTGGGAAATGAACCAGGGTCCGGCGATGAGATTGGCCGGTATCCCGATCGAGTCCAAGTTCTACCTGGTGGGGAACGCGGTGGTCGCTCAAGGCCTGTTCAAGTACACCGCCGCCGCAGGCCTCGGAGCGCCGGTGCGTATCTGCGTCTCTCAGCGCGACGGTGAGGACACGCGCATCGACTTGGACCAGGTCACCGCGTTCTTCAGCCAATTTCCGGAAACGGGCCCATCAGACGTACCCAAGCTCCTCGACACCGAGATGGTCAAAGTCTTCGAAGACGCCGCTGCCTAGTCACACGTCTGGTTCCTCGACAGACCTGACCCAGTCGTTCCGTTCCGTCTGGTCAGACATTCCGCAGATAAAGGATTGAACCGCCATGAATATGAGCTATTCCGACATACCGAATAAGCGGATCACCGCCAACAACGGCGTTGAGTACGTATATCGCGAGACCGGCGACGGCAAGGTGCCCCTGGTCCTTCTTCACCACTTTCGCGGCAACCTCGACGGTTGGGATCCAGCGCTGATAGACGCGTTGGCCGTTTCCCGTCAGGTTGTCACGTTCGACAACGTAGGGGTCGGCGGAACGACCGGGACGACGCCCAACACGGTCGAGCAGATGGCCTTCGATGCCGTGGCCTTCGTGTCGGCCATGCAGTTCGACCAGATAGACCTCCTCGGCTTCTCTATTGGCAGCTTTGTTGCGCAGGACATCGCCCTCATCCGCCCGGCGCTGGTACGCAGGCTCATCCTGGCATCGTCCGCACCCCAAGGTGCTGCTGGAATGCACGGTTGGGCACCCGACGTCATCGGGGCTGTGGGCCAACGGGAACCCAACCCCGAAGGAGTGCTCGACGTCTTCTACGCCCCATCCCCCTCCAGTCGGCAAGCCGGTGAGCAGGCAATGAAACGCATGCTCGCGAGAACCACCGACCGCGACCAGTCCACTACCTGGGAGACACGCCAGGCTCAATATGACGCCGTCTGCGCTTGGGGAGTCCCCGACCACTCCCTGCTCCAGCGGGTCAGCGCCATCGATGTTCCAGTGTTCGTGGCCAACGGCGACAGCGATCCGATGATCCTGCCGCACTACTCGCATCTGCTGGCCGGGTTAATGCCACAGGCAAGCGTGAAGATCTACCCAGACTCGGCGCACGGATTCCTATTCCAGCATCACACGAGCTTTGCCGACGACGTCGAGGCCTTCCTGGGCGGCTCAGATGACTGAACCGACTCCCGGGAGCAATGAACACGCCAGAGCCAGTCTCTGACTGTTTCGGCGCACAGATGAGCGAGAAATGAGCCGGCAATTGCCCCAACGGACGGCGAAAGATGACGGAGCTCCTGTGGTCGTCGGTTCGTCGGGGTCGGTCGCACTCCCAGGTAAAGGTGCCGCGCTAGGCCAGCCATTTGGGACGTGGATGACCCGCCTGGCGGTCGTCGCCGTGATCGTCACGGCGGTCAACCTTCGCCCGGCGGTGACCAGCATCGGACCAGTCCTACAGGAGGTGCGCCGCGGGCTTGGGATGACCAGCACGGTTGCCGGACTCCTGGCGTCCGTACCACCGCTGTGCTTCAGCCTTTTCGGCATCGGTGCCCCGCGCCTCGAACGGCGATTCGGACGGGGCGCAGTGGTCCTTGCGGGGATGTGCGCTCTGACCGCCGGACTGGCGTTGCGCCCCCTGGCCCATACCACCGTGTGGTTCCTTGCGGCGAGCGTTCTTGCACTCGCAGGGCTCGGCGTGGCCAACGTCATGATGCCAGCCGTCGTGAAGCACTACTTCCCCAAACGGGTTGGCTTCATGACAGGGATCTACGCGATGGGCATTTCGCTCGGCACCACGATCGGGG
>Ga0307474_10002831_pt1 | contig 12491 bp, 10 predicted proteins | sample atmos_gasesECM1C_2_FD_203312 | JGI IMG/M metagenome (GOLD analysis project Ga0307474, IMG submission 203312) | Hardwood forest soil microbial communities from Morgan-Monroe State Forest, Indiana, United States - atmos_gasesECM1C_05 | ecosystem: Environmental > Terrestrial > Soil > Temperate... | reverse complement strand
CATGGCATGGTGCGCTCCCTCGAATCTTCGCAAATCCGAAGGAATCACAGCCGACCGAAATCACTCACTGCTTTTTCGGTCAGGCTCTCAGGATGAGGGAGGGGCGGCATAATGGGTTGGCGCGCCGGAAATCCCCGGAAACCACCGGGCATTCTTCACGTATCTGCGAAGGCAAGTCTGTGGCCTTATCGCCATGGGCAAGTTTTGCTATGACAAGGGCTTGGAAGGCTGGCTCACCCATGAGTTCGACCACCCGCCGATCATTCCTCGCGTCTGCCGCAGGCCTAGCGGCGGGTGCGGTCGCGCATCGCGCGATCGCCGCAGAGGGACAAACTCCCGATCAGATGCTCGACGAGTTGATGCGGGAAAATCAGGAAAACGACGCCACCAGCTTCGATAACGCCTCGCGCAATGTCCGCCTGCCGAAGAAGTCGCTTCCGACATTGTCGCCGTCGACCGCGGAAACCACGCAGACCTCGATCGCCCAATACGAAACCGTCGTCGCCAAGGGCGGCTGGCCCGATGTGTCGCCATCGGCCGACGGCTTGCGCGTCGGCGCGAAGGGGCCGGCGGTGCCGGCCTTGCGTCAGCGGCTGTCGATCGCGGGCGACCTCGAACTCAATTCCGGCGATCCGGCCGTGTTCGATTCCTATGTCGATGCCGCCGTACGCCGCTTCCAGGTGCGCCACGGCTTGCACTCGGACGGCGTCATCCATGAGCCGACCCTGCATGCGCTCAATGTCTCCGCCGAGCGACGGCTGGGGCAACTGCGCACCAATGCGGTGCGGCTGAAGGCGCTGACCGGCAATCTCGGCAGCCGCATCGTGGTTGCCAACATTCCGGCCGCGCAAATCGAGGCGATCGAGAACGGCGTCGCGGTGACGCGTCACACGGCGGTCGCCGGCAAACCCGACCGTCCGTCGCCGGACGTCCGCAGCAAGATCACGCAGATCAACTTCAATCCGTTCTGGACGGTGCCGGTCTCGATCATCCGCAAGGACCTGATCCCGAAAATGCAGGCCGAGCCTGACTATCTCACCAAGAACCATATCCGCATCTTCGATCCCAGGAACAACGAGCTGCAGCCATCGCAGATCGACTGGTATTCGGCCGAAGCGGTGAACTACAAGTTCAAACAGGACGCCGGCGATTTCAATTCGCTCGGATCGATGAAGATCAATTTCCCGAGTCCGGACGGCGTCTACATGCACGACACGCCGTCGAAAAACCTGTTCGGCGAGGATTTCCGGTTTGCCTCGTCAGGCTGCATGCGCGTGCAGAACGTGCGCGAACTGGTCTACTGGATTCTGGCGGAAACGCCGGGCTGGTCGAAGGCCGATATCGACGAGGTTATCAACTCCGGCGAGCGCAAGGATGCCAAGGTGGCAAAGCCGCTGCCGCTGTACTGGGTCTATGTGACGGCCTGGGCGACGCCCGACGGCGTCGTGCAATTCCGCGACGACATCTATAACCGCGACGGGGTGAGCTAGACCGCTGTTTCACGCACGCGCGTTTCGGAATGAAGGGACGGAACCGACCGGGTCATTCCCCCGTCAGTTGAAACGCGGCAATATTCCGGTGAAAACATTGGCTCGAATCGGATTCGCAAGGGGCAGCCCTGCAGCGGGGTGATATGCTGCGACCTCAATGGGCGTGGGGCGTGGGGGCATGGCAACACGGGGAATACGCGGCGTGCGGCGATTAACGCTCGCTAGCTTGGCCATCGGTATGATGTCGACGGCGCCGTCGGCGCGTGCGCAAAACGCGAGCTGGCTCGTCAGTCCCGGCTCCGGCGATTTCAACACGGCCGCGAATTGGAGCCCGGCGGCCGTACCGACCGGCACCGCGAGCTTTGGCTTTTCCAATACCACGGCCCTGTCCTTTTCCGCCGACACCAGCATCGGCGGATTCACCCTTAACTCGGGGGCATCGGCCTACAATTTCACCGTTGGCGCCGGCAGGACCGTGACCTTCACGGGCGCGGGGATCACCATCAACGGCGGCAGCGCCACGTTCACCAACGCCTATATCGTCAACTTTGATAACGCGAGCACGGCCGGCACCGCCACGATCAACAACAACAATACCCTTGCATTTCATAACTCCGCGACCGCCGGCGGCTCCACGATTGTCAACAACGATTTCCTGCAATTCTTCGACGGCACCAGTGCTGGAAGTTCGACGCTCACCAACAACAATAACACCTCATTCTTCGCGACCAGCACCGCCGGCAGCGCCAATATCACGAACAGCAGCGTGGTTGCGTTCTATCAAACGAGCACGGCCGGCAGCGCCACGATCAACAACAACAATACCTTGGCATTCAATAACTCCGCGACCGCTGGCAGTTCCACGATTGTCAACAACGACTTCCTGCAATTCTTCGACGGCACCAGTGCTGGAAGTTCGACGCTCACCAACAATAATAACACCTCATTCTTCGCCACCAGCACCGCAGGAAGCGCCAATATCACCAACAACAGCGTGGTTGCGTTCTACCAAACGAGCACCGCCGGCAGCGCCACGATCACCAACACCAGCAGTTTGACCTTTAACGACTCCGCCACCGCTGGTAACGCAACAATCACCAATAGCAGCTCAGGCCTCACCCAGTTCGTCGGCAACAGCACCGGCGGCAATGCGCGGCTGATCAATCAGGCGGGTGGCACGTTTGACTTTTCCGGGAGTAGCGGACCGAATGGCGATGGCCGGGTCAGCGCCGGCTCGATCGAGGGGGCGGGCACCTTTAATCTCGGCGCAAACACGCTCACGGTCGGCAGCAACAACCTGTCTACTACGGTCTCAGGCCTAATCCAGGACGGCGGGGCCGGCGGCGGCCTGGTCAAGACCGGCACCGGCACGCTGACGCTCGCGGGCACCGCCACCTATGCCGGCCCCACCACGATCAATGGCGGCACGCTCCTGGGCGGCGCAACGAATGCGTTTTCGGCGGCAAGCGCGACGACGATCAACAGCGGTGGCACGCTCAATCTCGGCGGATTTGCGCAAACCATCAACAGCGTTTCGCTCGCCGGCGGCATCTTGCAAAACGGCAACCTCGCGGGCGCCGTGAGTTCTTCCGGTGGCACCATCAACGGGCTCGACGGCACGGCCCGTCTGACGATGCTATCCGGCACCACGCTGGTCACGGGCACCAACGGTTATACCGGCCTCACGCTCGTGACTGGCGGCACGCTGGAGGTCGACGGTTCCATCACAAGTAGCAGTGCGACGAATGTGAGCGGCACGCTGTCGGGCACAGGCGAAGTCAGGCGGGTCGCCATCGAAACCGGCGGGACGCTCGCGCCGGGCAGTGCCGCGAACCCGACCGGCACGCTCACGATCATGACCAACCTCGCCTTTCAGTCGGGGGCGTTCTATCTGGTGCAGGTCGGCGCGGGCGCCAGCAACATCAATGTCGTGGGAACGGCGTCCGTCGCCAACGCGACGGTGCAGGTCGCAGTCACCGGCGGCGTCCAGGGCTCGAAAAGCTACGACATCGTGCATACGACGACAGGTATCGGCGGCACGAGGTTCAGTGGCATTCAGAGCCTTTCGCCGGGATTCACGGAAACCTTGAGCTATACGGCGACCGATGTGTCCCTCAGCCTGATTGCAAATCTCGGCGGCGGTGCTGGCGGTAGCGGCCTGAGCGGCAATCAGCAGAAAATTGCGAACACGATCAACACTATTTTCAACAGCGGCGGCACGCTGCCGGCAGGCTTCGTCAATCTGTTCAATCTGTCGGGCGTTTCGCTGTCAAACGCGCTGACGCAGATCTCCGGCGAGACCGCGACCGGCTCGCAGCAGGCGACGTTCGATGCGATGGGCATGTTCATGGGACTGCTCACCGATCCCTTCATGAACCGGACGGGTGGCTTTGGCGCTCCGTCGCCGTCGTCAGGCTATACGGAAGAAAATGCTTACGCCGCGCGATCGAATCCAACCGACGCATTCGCAATGTTTACCAAGGCGCCGCCGGTCGCACCGACCTTCGAGCAGCGCTGGAGCGTGTGGGCCGCAGGCTTCGGTGGTTCGCAGAACACCAGCGGCAACGCCGTGGTCGGCTCGAACAACACGACCAGCAACATCGCCGGGACCGCGGTCGGCGCGGATTATCTGCTCTCGCCGAACACCATTGCCGGCTTTGCGCTCGCCGGCGGCGGCACCAGCTTCAACGTGGCGAATGGCGGCACCGGCCGCTCCGACCTGTTCCAGTTCGGCGCGTATGTTCGCCACAACCAGGGCCCGGCGTACATCTCGGCTGCGCTCGCCTATGGCTGGCAGGACATCACCACCAACCGCACGGTTACCGTTGCGGGCTTCGATCAGCTGCGCGCGCAGTTCAACGCCAATGCGTGGTCGGGTCGGGTCGAGGGCGGTTATCGCGTCGTCTCGCCGGCAACCTTTGGCGTCGGCATCACGCCGTATGCGGCGGCACAGTTTGTGACCTTCGATCTGCCGGCCTATGCCGAGCAGGCGATCGTGGGTTCGAACCAGTTTGCGCAGGCCTATGGCGCGCATGATCCGACCGATGTGCGCACCGAACTCGGCATCCGCACCGACAAATCCTGGCTCGTGAACGACGGCATCCTCACGCTGCGCGGCCGTTTGGCCTGGGCGCACGACTACGATCCGGATCGTTCGATCGGTGCAACCTTCCAGACCCTGCCGGGCGCGTCATTCGTTGTGAACGGCGCGGCACAAGCGGCCGACTCTGCGCTGACTACCGCGTCAGTTGAAATGAAGTGGCGGAACGGCTGGTCGGCCGCCGCGACCTTCGAAGGCGAGTTCTCCAACGCCACCACCTCCTACGCCGGCAAGGGCGTGGTGCGGTACCAGTGGTGAGCACGGCATTCCCATCGCCGTCATTGCTGGCGCAACCGCTTGGCGCTTGTCGCAGGCAATGACGGCGGTTCAATAGCGCCGCGCTGTCCCGCCTCAGCCGGTATGGCTGGACAAAATGTCGCGCCAGGCACGGTGTTCTTGATCTGCCCCCGTCCGCGGCGCCTATTCTGATGGGGCGATCAAAAACATTGATATCCCCAATACCTGTATTCTGGGTAGGATCGTCGATCCATTGCAACTTGCCGTGGCCGTGTGGGCGCGCGGCGTTCTCATTCATTCATTTCCGGGTGGACATAGATCGAATGCCTTAAGTCAGCTTCGGAGGAAGCTTCCTGATGTACAGGCGCCAGCACATCAATATTCCCATTGAAATTGTCCGAACCGTCGTTGCGATCTCTGAAACCGGAAGCTTGTCGAAAGCCGCCGAGCGGCTGGGTCTCAGTCAGCCGGCGATCAGTTCCCAGATCAAGCGGCTGCAAAACCTGGTCGGCGGCTCGCTGTTCGTGAAAACCGCGAACGGCACCACGACGACCGAACTGGGCAGGCTCGCATTGCAGCAGGCCCGCATCATCCTCGAAGCCAACGATCAGTTGCTGCGGCTTGGCGGCAATAACATCGGCCCGGTGCCGTTGCGGCTCGGGTTGAGCACGGTGTTTGTCGATGATTTCGTCAAGCGTCAGACGCCGGAAACGCTCGCCGACATTTTCATCCAGTCCGACGACTCGACGTCGATCGGCAGGGGCCTTGTCGAAGGCTACATCGACATCGCCTGCATCTACCACAACCAGCGGCTGGCGCCCGAAATCGATCAGATGATCGTCAATGAGCGCGCCGAACCGCTGGTGTGGGTCCGCGCAGAAAATTTCGCTTTGAGCCCAGGCACGCCGTTGCCGATCCTGACCTATCCCGGCGACGACTGGATGATTCCAACCCTGACCAGGCTTGGACTGGCCTACAAAATCGTCTTCAGCAGCCTGGATTATCACGCGCGGATCGGCGCCGTTGAGGCAGGCATCGGAATCACGTCGGTTCCTGCCGGCAAGGTGCCGCCGACGCTCGTTCGAGCCGAAGAAAGCTATCTTCCCGCGTTGCCGTCGGTCAAAGCGTTGCTGTGCGCGCGGCTCGCGCTCGAAACACCGAAGGCTTCCGAGGTCATGCGGAGCCTGTCGACGCTGTTCTTCAACTCCGGTCTTGTGAGCGATTGAAGTCGTCGGGCGCGAAGCAATTGCTCATCACTTGACACGATTTCGCTCAGCGCGACTGATTTGCCCGTCGTGCCAACGTGCCGCAGGGGCTTGGCTTGCGACGTCGGGCAAATCACGAGCATGGTTCGCGTCATCCTGTGCCCCTCAAGAGAGGGCGCTTCGCGATCGTCACGAACGTTGGGTGCGGGATGCGATGGATGCGGCGTGATCGCAAGACGAACGATCGATGCCGCATACGGTGAAGTCGTGTGGGCCTGACATCCCGACGCTGATGTCAACTTGCTCAAGAAGCTAACGCTTCTAAGCGGGGACGGAGACAACAAAGCCCGGTCTCCGGGGCGAGCACGAAGGAACCCGTCAACCATCGCGCAGGGAATGCCGGACCGTTTCGGCGACCTGTGGTGACTACGCTCGTGTGCTTTTTCTCATTGCATGCGAGGCTGCGGGTGTCTGAAGCACCCGGCATTCCCTGCGTCCTCTGCGAGGGGGACTTTGGCCCGAACCCGCGCCACTGCTGCCGCGGGAACGCACGGTTGTGCCTGGATGCCCGGGCGGGAGGGGCGGGAACTGGCAAAAATGACCTGTCCCCACCATATCTGGCATAAATATCAGGCCACTACCGCAAGCGCTTGGCCGGGGGCGGCCGATGTGGTATCTCGCCAGTCGGACCACCAGACCCTTTCGACGGCCATAACTGACCGACCGCGACGCCCCTATCCTGTTGCGGCGGTGGAGATATTTTGCCCATGAGCTCTTCTGCCGGCGCCAAAACTGCTTCGACACCGAACTCGTTCTTCACGGCGGGGCTTGGCGAGGCCGATCCCGAGATCGCGAAGGCAATCGCTGGCGAACTCGGTCGCCAGCGCCACGAGATCGAGCTGATCGCCTCGGAAAACATCGTCAGCCGTGCAGTTCTGGAAGCGCAGGGCTCGGTGATGACCAACAAATACGCGGAAGGTTATCCGGGCGCGCGTTACTACGGCGGCTGCGAATGGGTCGATGTGGCGGAAACGCTCGCGATCGAGCGCGCCAAAAAATTGTTCGGGGCCAATTTCGCCAATGTGCAGCCGAACTCCGGCAGCCAGATGAACCAGGCGGCGTTTCTGGCGCTGCTCCAGCCCGGCGACACCTTCATGGGGCTCGACCTCGCGGCCGGCGGACATCTGACGCATGGATCGCCGGTCAACATGTCCGGCAAGTGGTTCAAGGCCGTGCATTACACCGTACGCCGCGAGGATCAGATCCTCGACATGGATGCGATTGCGAAGCAGGTGGAAGAGGTGCGGCCGAAACTCATCATCGCCGGCGGATCGGCCTATTCGCGTTTCTGGGATTTCAAGCGCTTTCGCGAAATCGCCGACAGCGTCGGCGCCTACCTGCTGGTCGACATGGCGCATTTCGCTGGCCTCGTCGCCGGTGGCGTGCATGCTTCGCCCGTACCGTATGCTCACGTCACGACGACGACGACGCACAAGTCGCTGCGCGGCCCGCGCGGCGGCCTGATCCTCTGCAACGACGAAGCGCTCGCCAAGAAGCTCAATTCGGCGATTTTCCCAGGGCTTCAAGGCGGCCCGCTGATGCATGTGATCGCGGCGAAGGCGGTCGCGTTTGCCGAAGCGTTGCGGCCGGACTTCAAGGTCTACGCCAGGAACGTCGTCGAAAACGCCAAGGCGCTGGCCGAGTCCTTGCGCGCGGAAGGCCTCGATATCGTCTCGGGCGGCACCGACAACCATCTGATGCTGGTTGATCTCCGTCCGAAGGGATTGAAGGGTAACATCTCGGAGAAGGCCCTGGTGCGCGCGGCCATCACCTGCAACAAGAACGGCATTCCCTTCGACCCCGAAAAGCCATTCGTCACCTCGGGCCTCCGTCTGGGTACGCCGGCCGCGACCACGCGCGGTTTCGGCGTCGCCGAGTTCAAGCAGGTCGGCGGCATGATTGCCGAAGTGCTGAATGCGGTCGCGCAATCGAAGGACGGCACCGCGCCGCTCGTGGAAGCCGCGATGAAGGAACGGGTCAAGGCGCTCACCGATCGTTTCCCGATTTACCAATAAGGCTGCATCGCATGCGTTGCCCAAGCTGCAACAGTCTCGATACGCAGGTGAAGGACTCCCGGCCGACGGAGGATTCCGCCGTGATCCGGCGCAGGCGCGTGTGCGTCGCCTGCAATTTCCGCTTCACCACCTTCGAACGCGTGCAGCTTCGCGAATTGACGGTCATCAAGCGCAACGGCCGCAGGGTGCCGTTCGACCGCGACAAGCTGGTGCGCTCGGTGCAGATCTCCTTGCGCAAGCGTCCGGTGGATTCCGAGCGGGTCGAGAAGATGGTCTCGGCAATCGTGCGCGAGCTCGAGAGCGGCGGCGAGGCGGAGATTTCGTCGGAGGCGATCGGCGAGATCGTGATGGAGCATCTGCGCCAGCTCGACGACGTCGCCTATGTCCGCTTTGCCTCGGTCTACCGCAATTTCCGCGAAGCCAAGGACTTTGAGACCGTGCTCGGCGAGCTCTCCGGCGAGGACGACGCGCGGATCACGCTGTTGCGCAAATGACTTTTCCCGGTGCGGAAGCGCAACTAGCGCAGAGCACAGTCAAATCGAAGGCGGCTGACCGCCGCTTCATGGATCTGGCGCTGACGCTCGGCCGGCGCGGCCTCGGGCGCACGCATCCCAATCCGGCCGTCGGCGCCGTCGTGGTCAGGGACGGCGTCATTGTCGGCCGCGGCTGGACCCAGCCCGGCGGCCGGCCGCATGCGGAGCCGGTCGCGCTCAAGCAGGCCGGCAGCGCGGCGCGCGGCGCGACGCTCTATGTGACGCTCGAGCCTTGCTCGCATGTCGGCAAGTCGCCGCCGTGCGCCGACGCCATCATTGCGGCGGGTGTCGCGCGCGTGGTGTCGGCGATCGAAGACCCCAATCCGGAAGTCGCGGGGCAGGGCCACGCCAGACTTCGCGCGGCCGGGATCGAAGTCGATGTTGGGCTTGAGGCGGAGGAGGCCGGGCGCGCTCATGCCGGGCATTTCCGCCGCATCCGCGAAGACCGTCCGCATGTGATCCTGAAGCTCGCGGTCTCGACGGACGACAAAATCGCGGCCTCGGGCCACAAGACGGTGGCGATTACGGGAGAAGTCGCCAACGCGCGCATGCATTTGTTGCGAGCCCAGTGCGACGCCATTCTGGTGGGGATCGGGACGGTGCTGGCGGACGATCCTCTTTTGACCTGCCGGCTGCCCGGCATGGAAGCGCGCTCTCCGATCCGGGTCGCGCTTGATCGGAGCTTGAGAATTCCTTCGACAAGCCGGCTGGTTCATTCGGCGCGCGCGACACCCTTGTGGGTCGTGACCTCCAACACCGCTGAGGCGCCTGCCGCCGCCATTCTGGGAGCGGAGGGTGCGCAGGTGATCCGCGTGGCATCGACGCCCGCGGGGTTGGACCTGCCGGCGGTGCTCCATAGCTTGGCGGAGCGGGGCATCACCCGGCTTCTGGTCGAGGGCGGCTCGCGCGTGGCCTCGTCTTTTGTTGCAACAGGCCTCGCCGATGAATTCTGGCTGCTTCGCGGCCCCGACGCGATCGGCGCCGATGGCGTTCCGCCGCTCGATGCATTGCCGCTCACCGCAATCACCCTGTCGCCGGTCTTTCGGGTTCATGCTAGCGAAAGTCTCGGTTCCGATACTCTCACCGTCTACGAGCGAGCCTAAATATGATCGGTCAACTAGAAACGGGCGCTCTCGACTTCACCTCTCCCATCGGGAGAGGTCGGATCGCATCAGCGATCCGGGTGAGGGGTTACGCTTTATCGATGGACCGTACCCCCTCGCCCCAACCCTCTCCCCATGGGAGACGGGGTCCGACCTTCCTTGCTGCACTATCAAACGTTCCCGCTTTCGGGGATCAGACCTGAATGTTCACCGGCATTGTCACCGATATCGGCGAGATCGAAAGCCTCAAAGCCGTGGCGCAGGGGCAATTGCATCGCCTGCGCGTCGCTTGCGGCTACGATCGCGCGACCATTGCCGACGGCGCCTCGATCGCTTGCAACGGCGTTTGCCTGACCGTGGTTGCGTCCGGCGTCGAGAAGGGCAAGACTTGGTTCGACGTCGATACGGCTGCCGAAACGTTGGCGATGACGACCGCGAAGCATTGGGCTGTCGGAACCAGGCTCAATCTGGAGCGGGCACTGAAGATCGGCGACGAACTCGGCGGTCACATCGTCGCCGGCCATGCCGACGGCGTCGCGACGATTCTCTCACGCGAGGATCTGCCCGACATGGCGCGGTTTGAGTTCGACACCGCGCGGGAGCTGGCGCGCTTCATCGCGTCCAAGGGCTCGATCACGCTCGACGGCGTCTCGCTGACGGTGAACACGGTCAAGGACACGTCGTTTTCCGTGCTGATCATCCCGCACACGCTCAATGTCACGACCCTGTCGTCCTGGCGCGCTGGGACCGAGGTCAATATCGAGGTCGATCTGATGGCGCGCTATGCGGCGAGATTGACGGAAACGAGTAAGGGTTGAACTCAATCTGTCATACGCGGGCTTGACCCGCGTATCCATCTTCTTAACAAGATGGATTGCCGGGTCTCCGCCACGCCGAAGCGGCTTCGGCCGCGCAGGCGGGTCGAGCCCGGCAATGACAGCAAGCGAAATGGAACGACATGGCAGACGCGCGACGCGCACCGCTAAAGGACCAGACCGACATTTCCGGCGCGCGAGTGCTGATTGTCGAGGCGCGGTTCTATGACGATATCCAGGATGCGCTGCTCGAAGGCGCGGTTGCGGAATTGAAAGCGGCCGGAATGAGCCACGACGTGATCACGGTTCCCGGCGCGCTGGAAATTCCAGCAGCAATCGCGATAGCGCTGGAAGCGTCCGAAAAGGCCGGCAAGCCCTATGATGCGGCGATTGCGCTTGGCTGCGTCATCCGCGGTGATACCATCCATTTCGAGATCGTCTCGACCGAATCCTCGCGCGCGCTGATGGACCTCGCCGTGGCCAAGCGCTTTCCGCTCGGCAACGGCATTTTGACCGTCAACACCGAAGCGCAGGCGTGGGCGCGAGCCCGCGCATCCGAACTCAACAAAGGCGGCGATGCCGCGCGCGCGGCGATCGCGATGCTGCGGATCAAACGCCGGCTGGCAACATGATCGAGAACAAAAAAAAGCCCGTGAAGGGCGCGGATAAAAAAGCCAACCGGCGGGGAGCTGCGCGGCTGGCTGCGGTGCAGGCGCTTTATCAAATGGACATTGGCGGCGCCGGCATCAACGATATCTTTGCCGAATTCGAAAGCCACTGGCTCGGCAACGAAGTGGAAGGCGACAAGTACTTGCCGGCGGAAGCTGCATTCTTTCGCGACGTGGTCTCGGGCGTGGTGCGCGATCAGGCGCGGCTCGATCCCCTTATCGACGAAGCGTTGTCGAAGGGTTGGCCATTGAAGCGCATCGACGCTATCCTGCGTGCGGTGCTGCGCGCCGGCGCTTATGAGCTGGAGCATCGCAAGGACGTTCCCGGCCGCGTCGTGGTGTCGGAATATGTCGATGTCGCGCACGCTTTTGTCGAGGCGGAGGAGACCGGCATGGTCAATGCGGTGCTCGATCAGATCGGCCGTCAGTTCCGCGCCAGCGAATTCGTACGAGGTTAAAGATGACCGCTCCCGGTGCAGGCGCATCCGGTGAGGATTCCCTGATCGCGCGCTACTTCAAACCGCTCTCGACCGATCCGGGCGCATTCGGTCTGACCGACGATGCCGCAATTCTCAAAGCGCTCGGCGAGGACATCGTCGTCACGACAGACGCGATCGTCGAAGGCGTACATTTTCTGGCCGACGATCCACCGGACACGGTGGCCAGGAAGGCCCTGCGGGTGAATCTGTCCGATCTCGCAGCGAAGGGCGCAACGCCTGCCGGCTTGGTGCTGACGCTGGCGCTGCGCGCGGTTGACGAGACCTGGCTTGCGGCGTTTGCGCGTGGATTGGGCGAGGATGTGGCCGCGTTCAACTGTCCGCTGCTGGGCGGGGACACGGTGTCGACACCCGGACCTCTCATGGTGTCGATCACCGCTTTCGGCCGCGTGCCCGGCGGCAAGATGGTTCGTCGCAGCGACGCAAAGCCCGGCGACCACGTCGTGGTGACCGGCACGATCGGCGATGCCGCGCTCGGTCTGGATATTCTGAAACGGGGCAGGGTGGCGACGCTGCTTGCCGCTGATGCGGCCTCGCGAGAGGTGTTGATCGGCCGTTATCGCGTGCCGCAACCGCGGAATGCGATCGCGCTGGCCGTCCGCACGCATGCCCATGCCGCGATGGACGTTTCCGACGGGCTGGCCGGTGACCTCGGCAAGCTCTGCGCGGCCTCCGGCGTATCGGCCGTCATCGATTTGCCGGCGATTCCGTTATCGAAGGCCGCTTCGACAGTGCTGGCTTCAGGTGCTGTCAGCATGGCCGATATCG
>Ga0307474_10002829_pt1 | contig 12499 bp, 9 predicted proteins | sample atmos_gasesECM1C_2_FD_203312 | JGI IMG/M metagenome (GOLD analysis project Ga0307474, IMG submission 203312) | Hardwood forest soil microbial communities from Morgan-Monroe State Forest, Indiana, United States - atmos_gasesECM1C_05 | ecosystem: Environmental > Terrestrial > Soil > Temperate... | reverse complement strand
GCGTGCTGTTGATCGCGAAATAGTCTCCCGGATACATGGAGCACGCGGCAATCAAAGCCAGGATGCCAACCAACGATTCGCATACCATGGCGCCATATCCGATGAAGCGCGCGTCGGTTTCCTTATCTAGCATTTTGGGCGTTGTTCCGGAGGACACGAGCGAATGGAAGCCCGAGATCGCGCCGCACGCAATCGTCACGAAAAGAAACGGGAAGAGTTTGCCTTTGATGATTGGCCCCCCACCATGAACGAACTCCGTGAAATTAGGAAATTGAATGTTGGGGTGAACGATAAACACACCAATAACGAGAACGATGATGGTGCCCAGTTTGACGTAGGTCGAAAGATAATCGCGCGGCTCCAACACCAGCCAGACGGGAAGGATGGAAGCCACTAATCCGTAAATGGCCATCAAGATCGTAATCTGATGCGGGGTAAAAGTAAGTGCCGTCGCGGCTCCGGTCTGGGCTACCCAATGTCCGGCGATGACGCTGCCGATCAGCAGCAGGACTCCGAAGATGCTGGGACCAGTGATCATGATTTTTCCTGCGTGGCTCTTGAACATCCACAGTCCCATGATCACAGCGATGGGAATCGTCATGCCAATGGTGAAGACGCCCCAGGGGCTATTCGAGAGCGCGTTCACGACAACGATCCCGAGGCCCGCCAGGGTGACCAACAGAATGAAGAGTACGGCGATCATCGCCACCAAGCCGGCAAAGGGGCTGATTTCCGTGCGGGCAACATCAGCCAGGGAGCGGCCGCGGTGGCGGATGGAGGCGACGAGCACCGTGAAATCCTGCACGCATCCAGCGAGAACGGCTCCAAAAAGGAGCCAGAGAAAACCCGGCGCGAATCCGAACTGAGCGGCTAGCGTGGGTCCTACCAGCGGGCCGGCGCCTGCGATCGCCGCGAAGTGGTGGCCGAACAGGACCCACCTCGGCGAGGCAACATAATTATGCCCGTCAGCGTACATGTGCCCGGGAGTTGTCCGGCGATCATCGAGGGCCAGCGCCTTCGCGGCAATAAATGCGCTGTAGTAGCGGTAAGCGAGAGCATAGACACACAAAGCTCCCAGCAGTATGGGAAACGTATTCATGATTCCCTCCAAGTCAAAGCCCTGCGGGACCCGATGCTGAGTCCCGCAAGAGATTCCACCGTAGCAAGACTAGAACGTAAAGACAGGCCCGAACTCATTGCGCCAGTTGTGTGCCTGCCGGGTTGTACTTCCCGCGAACGGCAGGCGCTCAATTGTGATGGCGCCGTCCGGTTCGTGATTGTTAGCGGTGCGAGTCACGATGTAGCTGACTTCGTGGACAAACGTGACCCAGTTGTTCAATCGATAGGTGAGCGACGCCGTATCCAGGTCGGTGCGGCCCAGATGGTTGCCGTGCGAGGCATCGGCGTAGTTGGCACGATCCGTCGAGTAGGTCGTGTGGAACACCCAACCGGTATTGTGCCCTTCCGGATTTGCATGGAAGATGCGGGAGAGCGGGAAGCTCAACTCGGCAAAGCCTCCCGAGCCACCGATTGGCTGAAGATACGCGGGTGAGACCGGCGAGCCAGGGCAAGTCAAGGTAGGCGCCGCGGTCGTACCCCCGGCAACTCCGCCGGCGCACCCAAACAAAACCGCCCGGCCGCTGAAAGAAATGCCACTTCCAGCTTCAGTTAAGCCGTGCAAATTAGAGTAGACATCGTTGAGTTGTCCGGCGAAGAAGAATCGCAGGTCGTCGCCGCGATAGAACTTCGCATCGAACGTCACCCACGGTGTGGGCATTTGCACCTCAGCAGTCCAGACATTTTGCGGATATTCGGCGTGGGCTCCTTTGGGGAACAACTGCTCCAGGGTGCAGACCCCTGTCGGTTCCGTGCAGTTGGACGCCCCCGATATGGCAACGCTGGTAGAGAACCCAATGTTGGGAACATTGAGATTCGTCAGTGGGGTTGGAATGGTGCAAGGCGTGGTGACGCAAGTAAAACTCGTCGCTAGCTGGGCCGCGTGAGGAATGATGTCATTTGCGCGGGAGTGGTGGCCGCTGAAGATGATCTGAGCGGGCGCCACGCCCCTCCAGTTGTGAGATAGCGGAAACTGAAAGACTACCCGCGCTTCCAGTCCGGGTTGATTCGATTCAGCGCCAGCGCGATCGCCAAACCGCTGCCGCTGATCTTCCGTGAGCGTCGATGTACCGGCCACAGGCATGACGATGGCAAACTCGGGTTGCACCTTAAAGTCGCCAGAGTGGAGTTGCACTCCGGTCTTGAACATCGGGCTGCGCTCCCAGAGAGTGCCCATACCGATGCCCAAGCCAGTGGTTTCAAACAGGCTTGGAAGCGTTGTGGAGACGAGATCCCAGTCCTGCCCGAATTCGGCAAACCATGGCAATGTGCCGCCGAGCTTCGTGTCAAGCCTGGCATATGCCAGGCGAATGCCGAACTGACTGGACCGATAGCTGCTGATGTTGCGATTGTTGACATCGGTGTAATCGCCTTCAAAGTCGCCTTCAACCCTGCCGGTCAGCGTGATGTTCGAATTCTTTGGAACCCATTCGAACTGGCTGCCGATTCGGAAGCTGCGCGCCTTGATGTGGAACTGCGGATCCGAGGTCGGTCCTGTGTCTCCGCCGACGAGAAGCGGTAGGGGCCAATCCTGGCTCCCAAATGTGGCGCCGCCGCTGGAAGCTGTGTCGGAAATGGCGCTTGCTTTGAAGAAGCCATAGATCTTCATGTTGGCGCCGCTGCCTAACCGGATGTCGGGAATCATCCCGGCCTGTTTGGGAAGGTCGATGGGCAACACCCGCAAGGGCGCAACGGCGGGGATGACTGCCGGCCCGGCTGTTGACGGCGTTCCGGCTGCCGGTTGCTGGGCTTGCTCAATGGTGTGCAAGACAGCGCTCATCAAGTGCGGACGGGCTGCTTCCGTACTCACCGGAGTCACAGTCGAAGTGTATTCCTGTTGGCTAATCAGCCCCTTCTGCACGAGCAGTTGGGCGAGGCGGGCGCTTGCTTCTTGTGGGGAAGACGCCTGGTTGATCATCGCCACTTCATCCGGAGTCAGAATCCCTTTGGATTGAAGCAGCACAGCGAGGGGGTTGTTAGTGTTCGTTTGATTTTCCTGCCGCTGCTGAGCCACAACCGTGGAGGTCAGGGCAACCGCAGCTGCCAGTAGCAACATACGCGAGACGGCATTCTTCATTGGGAGCAGCCTCCGAGGCTAAATTTGGGGCCGTTTGCCGACAGCAAAAGATTGAGGCGTCTCGTCCGGGATGCGAGTCGGACGACGACGCCTTACTTACGACAAAGGTGAGACGAAGTAAATACTGTCCTGATGGGCAGATGTCAAGCTTTTTTCGTATTCAGGGGCCGAAGCTTGTGGCGCTCGGCTACGCAGAAACTGCCCGATCCGAAGGGCACCAGACGGGGGTCATCAACGAGGGTCACGGATGGGTTCAGCTTGACTGTTCTTTTCGCTCTCGAATCTGGCGGGGTTCGGAGGTTTTGGTAAACGATTCCACCGCAGCTTCATCGTCATCGAAGACTTCGAACAGGTTAAAAACTCCCACCAGCCGAAGGGTTTGCACAGCGAACTTGGAAGGTTGCACTAGCTTGGTATTGCCGCCGCGTTGCTTGGTGGAGGCAAGGAAACGCATGATCAGCCCGATCCCGGTGGAGTCGATCATGGGCACTTCGGCAAGGTTCAGGACCAGGCGTGTGTCACCGTTGTTCAGTGCCTCTTCTACGGTTTGGCGGAAGCTATCCACGGCGGTTCCCATGCGAAGGGCCCCGCGGAGCTTGATCAGCTGCACCGGCCCACGTTTTGCGACATTGATATCCATCTTGCCTGTTCTGTGCGGTCAGCCCGGGTATACGGAGGGAGGCTTTAACTCAGACGCGAGCTAGGTTACGGGAAGCCCTTGGTATTTGCAAGGCGAACCCAACCGGGCGGAAGCGCTTGACCGGCCGCATTTGTCCGGCCAAGTGGCCGGTTCGCACCGGCTACCCGGGGAAGCCAGGGTCACGGCCGATCGGTCGTGGGAGATAAAAAATTCATCCTCCCGGCTCGAATAATTTGTATAATCGTGCTCCCGTACGGAGGGGTTATGCGCGCCGCCGTTCGCAGTGAGCCATCCCGGTACTCCGTTTTTGTTGTAACGACCGATGAACGGGTCGGCCCGGAAGCCGCGACCTACCTGAATTCCGACTACGATCTGCGAATGCTGCAGACGTGGGACGAACTGCTGGCGGCTTACAAGAAGCAGGCTCCTAGTGCGGTGCTCCTCGACATCGATACCATTGCTGAAAGGACTGAAGACGGAATCGCCGCCCTGGCAGAGCTTCGTTCGATCGGACCAGACCTGGTCTTGATCGCGCTGACACGCTCGAATAGCCGCCGCACCAGGCACAAGGCAATGCATGCGATGGTCGACGAATATTTCGTGGCGCCGATCGACTTTCAGGAAGTACAGATCATTCTGACCCGGGCCATCGAGAAACGTCTAGCCGAGATGGAGTATCGAAAAGAAGAGGAGAGCGAGGCGGCCCAGCAGGGCTTTCACGGCCTGGTCGGCGCCAGCGAAGTCATGCAGCGGGTGTACCAGGCGGTGACTCGCGTGGCGCATAGCAGCGGTACGGCGCTAATCCGTGGCGAAAGCGGCACCGGAAAGGAGCTGGTTGCTCGAGCCATTGTTGCCGCCGGACCACGTTCCGATAAGCCTTTCATCAGCATCAATTGCGCAGCGCTGCCGGAAAACCTCGTCGAAACGGAGCTGTTCGGACATGAAAAAGGCGCGTTCACCGATGCCCAGACGGCTCGTGCCGGCCACATCGAACTGGCGCACACCGGCACGCTGTTTCTGGATGAGATCGCCACCGTAAGTCTTCCTCTGCAATCCAAGCTGCTACGGGTTCTGGAAGACCGGGTGGTGACCAGAATTGGGGGCAAGACCCCCAAAAAAATCGATTTCCGCCTGATTACCGCTACTAACGAGAATCTTGAGGATCTGGTCCACACCGGCCGATTCCGGGAAGACTTGTATTACCGCATCAACGTAATTCCCATTACCCTGCCCCCACTACGTGAACGGGCCGACGACATTCCTCTCCTGATTAATTATTTCCTGCGGCTCTATTCAGAGATCAATCACGTCCCGCTGAAGCAGATGGACCCCGAGGTAATCAAAATCCTGGAAGAGTATTCCTGGCCCGGCAACATTCGGGAACTGGAGAACTTGACGCAACGATTGGTTCTGATGGTGGATGGCCCGGTGATCGAGGCGACGCATCTGCCGCAGCAGATCCTGGTCACCACCACCACCAGCCAGGAGGCGTTGCTGATTCCTGAAAACGGCGTGAATTTCGATGAGGAGATGGCCCGGATCGAGGCTGCGTACCTGGGCGCTGCCCTCCGGCGATCGGGCGGCAGCAAGATTGGGGCGGCGCGCCTGCTGAACATCGACAAACAGAAGATGCACTATCTCTGCCGCAAATATCAGATCGGACGCGCCTGAGCGATCAAGGGATTAAAAATTCATACGAGGTTGGATGAGATTTTAATCACTGCGTTCCGTGCCTGCGCTTCGAAGCGAGTTGGCCTTTCAGAAAAAGAGACGAAAATCACTGAAAAGCAACGCGTTCTGTGACTGCGAGGCGAAATGTTTTGTTTGGCATCCAGCGTGCCAGAGGGTTAGCGTCTGGGGCCGAGCCAAAGAGAAATTGAAAGTCCGGCGCGCAAAGCGCAAAGAGGGAGAACTACCATGGCAATTCAGAAGAAATCTCTGGTGAGCAGCCGGCCAGCGCAGGCGAAAACCACCGCGGCCAGGACGACAAAGGCCACCGCAATCGGTGAAGCGAAGGGTCTGAAGGCGAACGCGCTGTCGAGGCGTAATGCGCTGAGGCACTCTGGCGCTGCGATTATACGCACCATGAAAGCCAAATAAGCAGTTTCGTGTCCGTGAAACTGCTTCCGGCGTACAGCGAAGACTCGGAGAAAGCATCATGTCGGTTCCGAAAAAGTCCTTGATCAGCAACTTGCAAGCGGTCGCGAAAGCGCGGATCGCGCGAGAACCGGCTAACGACGACAGCGAGGGCAACCCGCTCAAGGCGAATTCGCTGGCGGCCCATTCGATGAAGAAAAAGAAAACGAACGCGATACCCGCATTTGTCGCTTTCAAGAAGAAGAGTTAACCGATTTCTTTTGGGGACCAGGAATAAAAATTCAACCGCGCTCAGGCGCAGAGAGGAAACACAATGTCCGTTCAGAAAAAGTCTTTGATCAGCAACACCGCAGTGAAGAAAACGCAGAGCGCGAGCCAACCGGAGCAGACGGAGTCCAACCAACTGAAAGCCAACTCGCTGGCGGCACATTCCATGAAAAAGAAGAAGGCTGGTGCCCTTAGTATGTCGGCGCACAAGGTTTCTTTCTTTAAGAAGTCTTAGGGATCCTTGTTTCGACACGAGTATGACCGGCGTTCAAGCGCAAAAAGGAACACGCCATGCCCGTTACGAAAAGGTCGATGATCAGCAGTACGACTCCGTAACAAAAGCGCAGGTTGCGACCCCGGACCAAGCCGAAGTCGTTCCGTCGAAGGTCAGCACGCACTATGCGCACACCATGGCTAAGAAAAAGAGGGCAGCGAGTCCGCCGGCTTCGTTCGTGGCGATGAAGAAGAAAAAGTAGCCAGGTCTCTGGGGGGAGACTTGGACGAGGCTGCGCTTCAAACGCAGCCTCGTTTACTTTTTCACCAGAACTTGCGATCGACAAAGTCGCGCAATTCCTTGCCAACAAGTCCGGCAAAGCTCCTTCGGGCGATCAGAATCTTCGCAGTTCCTGACATCCCCGGTCGAAGCCGGCTATCCGCATTCGATACCAGTGCCGTAACTCCGTAGAAATCCACTCCCGTCAGACCCTTATATCCCGCAGCGGGAGCCAGGCCGGGCTCCATGCGCGAGGCCGTTGGAGCAATTTCAGCCACCGCTGACCGCAACGGCTTTAACCAGGAATCCATTTTCAACGAAACGCGGTCCCCCACTTTCAGATCGCGCAAATCGAATTCTGGGAGATAAATTCGAGCGCGCAACACGCCTACATCTGCCACCTCAAGCAGCAACGATCCCGCATCCACATTCGACCCAAGAAGATCCGAAACCCTGGGAGTGATGACGACGCCCGAAATTGAGCTTTTTAGTCGCAATGCCAGCAACTGCGATGCGAAGGCACTGGATTGCTGTTGCAGCGAGTCCCGCTCGCGTTCCGCCCGGCTGTAGTCGGCATAACGAAGCCGGGCCTGGGTCGCCCGCAACGAAGCAACCTGCAACTCAGACGAAATGCGAGCCGCCCGTGATTCCAAGTCGAGGTTACGCAGTTCGATGACTGGCGATCCGGCTGCGACGAATTGGCCTTCAGCGGGATATACGGCTACGACTTCTCCCGGCACCGTTGCGTGCACGGCAGTTTTTAGGATTGGCTCAAGAGTGAATCGCCCACTGCGCGTTTCGTGCCAGATTGGCGCAAAGAAAAAGAGCAGTAACAATCCCCCCAAGATTGCGGCCTGGGGGGTGAGCAACCAGTGTCGCGCCCGGTCTTTTTTGTCGAGGTAAAGAATCTTCATAAATCTCACCAGCGCGCGGATGCGCGATTTGAAGATCAACAGTGCCAGTAAACCGGCTGGAACGAACGCCCACTCCGGAGAATATTTTCGGAAGACGTGGTAGGAAAAAGTCACAACCACGTACAACAAGGTGTAGCTGTACACGCCAGAAGCGACGGCATAAGCGGCAAAGAGCCAGCGCCGCCTGCGCGGCACGAATTCAACCTCAACTGGAAGACCAAGGAGGTTCTTTTTGCACCAACTCGAAACGAATGCGGTCGAGTCCTCTTTCAACCCGATGATCCCAACCAGTTCGCAGAGAATGTAGTATCCGTCCAGCTTGATCAGAGGATTGAGATTGATGATGACCACTCCCACACCGGTGATGAGCATGATCTTGTAAGCGAAATCATGCGTCGGGGTGCCGATCGGAGTGCCCCACCAGATAATCGAAGCCGCCGCAGAAAAGATCAACTCTACCCAGATGCCAGCGATCGAAGTCGCAATGCGCGCCCACTTCCCCGCATAGACGTAAACCTCGGTCACATCCACGAAGAAGCAGGGCTCCAGGTAATAAAGAAGGAAACCCATCTTGTGCACGGCCCCGCCGAAATGCTTGCAAGTCAGCCCATGCGCGGATTCGTGGAAGAAGCCGAGAAAACAGAACAGCAGCCAGAATTCAACAATGTCACCCAGGCCTTTTTCAGTGAAGTTGTAATACTTCCAGGTGTCGGTCCCGATCTCGGACCAGCGGTCGACGAAAATCCACGCCATACAACCGAAGAGGACGAGCGTGAGCGCAGTAAACCATCCCGTGTAGATGAACTTCACCTTTTCGTGCAGGCCGGTCAGGTAGGTGTCCGGGTCCCAATGTCCGACAGTAATCGTTGTGATGTCTTCCAAACTTTTGGACGCACGCTTGTGGCGTTCTTCGGCCCCCTTCTGGGCCGCCATGACATTGGGTTCTTGCGGCGAGCTGTACCAGATTTCATCCAGTTCGCTGACATACTCCTGAATGGTGTCCGGCGAAAAGTACACGCCCGTGCGCCGCTGATAGACACTCGAAACGTCTTCGTACGAGCGCTCCCCGTTGAAGAGTTGCACCAATTCCCACTGTTCCGGCGTAAACCGGTACAACTGGTTCGCTCCCGAGACGATAGCGTAGATGACGGGCTTGCCGTCTTCTTCCTGCTGGCGCGACACCACGTGAGGATGGAGTCGCGGACAGCGTTTGCGTGTCAAGCGCGGAGGCAGGTCCGGCAACGCAACGTGTAAGGCTTCGGTGAGATTCATCGTGAATTGGGGATGCGCACACTTGCGCTCATACCTGGCCGCAGCAGGCCTGTCGGACCGACGACCTCGCACAACACCTCAATCGTGCCGCTTGACGGATCCACGACCGGGCTGATCTCTCGCACGCTAGCTTGCCATTGCTGCCCTTCAAAGTCGGGAGAAGTGAGATCGAAACTCTGCCCTTTTGCGATGTGGCCGATAAAACGCTCCGGCAGAGTAAACCTCATACGGAGTGGCGCTTCAGCAGTGACCCAAAACATCCGATCGCCCAAGTTGACTTTCTGTCCGGCTCTTACATAGCGGCGGGCTACGATCCCGTCGAAGGGAGCCACAATGCGCGTCTTTTCCAGTTCGAGTTCGAGCGAGCGTTCACTGGCTTGCGCATCTCGCAACAACTCCTGCACTCGCTCGACGTCCCAGTGATCCGATTCCGCCTTGTATCGCACGTGCTCATATTGCTCCAGAGGCATAACCCCGGCTTCCCACATCTTCTGAGCTCGCCTCAAGTCCGCGTCGAGGACCTTGGCCTCGGCTTCCCAGTTGTGCAGGTCAGCGGAAGTGCTGCGCGTCCGCGCGGAAGCCGCCTCAAGATTGGCGGACACCTGACGATCATCGAGTTGCGCCAGCATCTGGCCCTTCTTCACCCTCGTGCCAGCCTCGATGAAGATGGTTGCGATCACGCCCTCTTTCTGCGCGTCGACATCGATCTGGTTTTCCACCACCAACGGTCCGGACGCCAAGAAGAACGTGTCGGGCGATGGTGAGGGCTGAGTTGTGGTGGCCGAAGCGACCGGAGAGGCACTGGCAGCCATTACACTGGGCCGGGCGTCTTCACACCCGAGACCCGCGCTGATCATCACGATCCCCACGATGGAAATGAACCACTTCATCACGGACCTCCCCTTGACCTTGCCAACTGAACCTTCACCACCCAAACCACGACCACCATTTGGAGTAAATCCACATCGCAGGGCGCCGAAATAAGACGTATCCGACTGGACGCCAACCCGCCATGACTTTTGCCCGTCCATGCATCCCGGCCCGAATGGGGTTTTCCGAGTTGGCTACGAGGACTCGCGCGTAGAAGACCTTCTCGTCGTTTTCCAGAGCGCTCACCGGGCTAACGACCCGCACTTCACCTGTGAAGCTTCGGGTTGGAAATGCGTCCAGTTTGATCGTGGCTTTGCGCCCGGGTTGCAACAGAACCGAGTCCAATTCATCGATAGCAACGTCGACGCTCGACTGCGCTGAATCGATGACTTCCAAAAAAGGGTCAGCCGGGGACAAATGCCGACCGGCAAGATTCTCCGGATGAGGCGTCGCGATGACACCTGGTATAGGCGAACGCAAGTGGGTTTTATCTAAACGTTCCTGAGCTCTCCTCAGTTCTGCCGACCAGAATTCCACCTGCGCGCGCTGGATACCGGCTTCCGTGCCGTCGTTGGCTGCGAGTGCACGATTCATATCGGCAACGGCACTTTGATACTTTGCGTTGGCAGCGGCGAGGGCGTTACCAAGATCCCAGTCTTCGAGATCAGCGACAATCGTACCCGATTGCACCTTTTCCCCTTCGTGCACGTAAACAGTTTTCACGACTCCGTCGACCGGCGAAGTAATCTGCGCTTTTCGCGCCGGGGCAACCATTGCGTCTCCTGCCAGGCGCATCGGGATGGGAAAGAAAATCAGAAACAGCGCGGCAGCCACAGCGCCTGCCACCAGGAGCGTACGTCGGCTCTTTTCGAGTGCGAGAAACTGCCGTTTCTTCTCGAGCACGGGCTCAAGAACACTGATGAAGGGCACATCGCGATAGAGCGATGCGTTCCGTAGCGCGACTGTGGCTTGTGCGGCCAAAACCCGGACGACCTCAAAATGCGCCCGCGTCATGAAATCCGGGTCCTGGCTCTCAAAAGAAAGAACGCCGAGCGGGCCTTGGTCGTCATCCAGAGGAAGTGCGTAGAAAGCTCGTGCTCCAGTTGTGGCAAAGTATTCACTGAACTTCGCGCGGCTTGCCTCGCGCGACACATCGATGGTCTCGCCATGCTGGGTAACGTGGATCTCTTCGCGTGAGAGCGAAGCCCACTCGAGCATTTCCTTCAGCAGTTTGATCGTCGGGTCGCTGGTATTAATCTGATTCAATCCGGAAACCGCCTTGAGTTGCAGGCTGCCGCGCTCCTCAAGGGCGATGGCGGCGCGGTCATACGAGAGGACCGCTTGCGTGTCATTAACAATGGCCTGCAAGATGCGGGCGATGTCGAGGGTCGAAGTAATCTCCCGGCTAACTTTCACCAGGGTTTCCAGGATTTCGACTTTGCGCTCGGCCAGCAGCAGACTTGCGTTGTGCAAAGCGTTGTTGGCGGTTTCGCAGATGCTCCCCAGCGAGAACTGGTCATCCTCATCGAAGGGCTGGCCGTCTAATCGGTTGATCACCTCGACGACACCGACCAGCGACTCGCGATCCATTAAAGGCGCCGCCAGAAGAGAGAAGACGGCGCCCTCTTCAACATCCCCATTTCGCTTTTGCAGACGCGGATCTTCAGGATCGGCGATCAACACCGGTTCGCCGGTATCGGAGATGTCTCCCGGAACTCCGTCGCCAACATTCTGGATCGAATCCATCTCTGCCGTGGGATCGGTCCCTGCACAACGCACCAGCTTGACTCCGTCTCCTTCCACCATCCAGACATTGACCGCTTGTACTCTCAACACCTCCTGAAATTTTTCTGCAATCGTGCCGAGCAATGAGTCGAGTTCCAGGTTTGAGTTGAAGACCTTCTCGAGGTCATACATCTGCGCGATCCGGCTGATGGAATGGAGGCTGGTATTGCGCTCGCTCTCATAGGCAAGGGAGGTGGCAATCGCGGGTGCCGCAAGTTCCGCGAAGTCGTTAAGCTGGCTCAAAACGGATGCCGGAAAGGACTCGGCAAAGTTTACAAGTTCGATCGCTCCGACCAAGGTTTGGCTTGTGAGTAGAGGAACATAGACTAGAGAAGCGACGGTACGGCGGATATCCAGGTGCGCGTAGTCTTCCCGCTTTAGATTGTTGCCCTCGAATGCTTGCGCGGTCTTGCTCTCGGCGAGCGCCTTGAATGGACCGTGATCAAACTGCACGACGGTGCTGACAGCGACGTCTCCGGCGGTCGCTTTTGCTGTCCATGAGGGATTCCCCTGATCTTCGATGACATAAACCGCAACTGCACTTCCGGGCAGGAGTTCTGCCAGGCGTGAGGCGATTACATCTGCACGAGCAGCAACCTCTTGTTCCGATAAAAGAGCGGCGGCGAAATCGGCCACCGGAATCGCGACCTCGGGCCTCGGAATCTTCATAAGTTGGTTTATTGACCCTGGGTCATGGGCCCAAATGCCGGCACCAGGGGGAAGGACGGCACAGCAGGCGCAGGCCTGAGTGCGCCATGTTATGCCCGCTTCACAAACAGGTCAACACTTTGCTGTTATCCCGACCGTGGGGCCTGGGATATTCATCAAATAGTCAACAGAATGAGCGTTTGCCAGTGGCTGCCCCCGAGAAACCGAGATATACTACTCGCCAACTGGGATGGGTAGATCCTCAGCACGTCTTCCCCGAGACTGCGAGAAGGGCATGCAGGGTGGAAAGCCAGAAAATT
>Ga0307474_10002828_pt1 | contig 12500 bp, 9 predicted proteins | sample atmos_gasesECM1C_2_FD_203312 | JGI IMG/M metagenome (GOLD analysis project Ga0307474, IMG submission 203312) | Hardwood forest soil microbial communities from Morgan-Monroe State Forest, Indiana, United States - atmos_gasesECM1C_05 | ecosystem: Environmental > Terrestrial > Soil > Temperate... | reverse complement strand
TGCAAGGGTTCGGGCATGCCCGCTTAGCCGTACCGGCTCGATCGCCCAGTCGCTGTGCCTACGGCACATAGCCAATAGGGCGACGCCGAGCGTCGACGAGAGACTGCGCCCGCCAGGTAGAGGCGGTGGAACGAACTCGTTGGTCGCACCCTCGTCGGGCATTTCGGCGAGTTTGCGGGCGTAGACAAAGAAGGCTTCTAGGTAGAACCCTGCTGGGTGCTGCTCCAACGAGTCCCTTGACTGCCAGCGATCTAGGACGTTCACCGACGAGCCGCAGAGCACGAACGGCGCTTCGACGTCGGTGGCGGCGAAGTAGACGAGTCCGGAGAGCGGATGGCCGGAGTCTTGCTCGCTGAGCGAATAAGGCACTGTAGTCGCGTCGCCATAACGGAACTCCTCTTCGAACTGGATCCAGTCCCCGGCGCGCAAATCGCTGTCGGTCCGCCAGCGGGATCCTTTTCCCCGCTCGATCATCTCCACCACCGCGTCGAGCAGGGCGACCGACGAGGGCTGCAACTCACTCGGCAAGGTCGCTTTGGCCGACACGACCCCCGTGTTGAGCCCGGCCTCGAAGGCAAGTCGTCTGCGGAGTTGACCGGGCAGTTGTGGGATCAGCGCCCGCAACTTATTCTCCGACAGGTAGAGCAGATCGTGCATCATGCCCCCCAGTGTTATGACAAGCCCGCACGGACGGAAGCCTCTCACGGGAGACCGACCAGCCTCACTCGGCGGATAGTACGCTCGGGTCCACTTGCTCTGGAGACCGCCCTTCGCTGAACTGGCGAACTGAGCAACAGTCCTCGGGTTCGTGAGCTTTCCGATGGCTGCCTGCCGACCCGGTCGGGCCTGTACCAGGACTTTGTGCAGTTAGCTGGCCGTCGGCGGGTCGCCCTGATCTTTCTTCAGTTTCCGTGGAGTGATCTCGCCCGAGCTGATGACCTGTCGCCTCGGGTGAAGCCAAGGGGTTACGGGGTGGCTCGGGCCCTGGTGCGCGACGTGCGTGAGCATCGAGCGCATCCGTCGCGACCGGGTGCTCCACTAGGGCCCGGTGCGGCCGGTCCCGGCTGCACCGGGCCCTAGTGTTCGGGCCTGTCCCGCACCACTCCAGCAAGTACACGCTCATTGCCTGCGGCCTCCTGGACGGCCAGCCCGCCGAGGCTGCCGAGGCGGAGCACTAGGCTCCCGGCGGACCCGGCGCAGTCCCGGAGTCATCCGGCGTTGAAGGCCAGCGACCAGGGAGCTGCTGCGTGCTCCCGGGAGGACACTGAGGACATGAACCGCGAGCGCGCGGAAAGCTACCTGCGGCAGCTGGCAGAAGCCGAACTGCGGCGCGCGAGGACGGTGCCCGCGGCCCGGATCCGGCGCCCGCACAATACCGCCGGGCTCGCACTGGCGGCACAGGCGCTGGTGGCCGTGGGCGCTGTCGACGCCGACACGGCCGATCAGATCCGGACCGACCTCGAGCTTGCCGTCGCTGTCCGCCAGCCCGGCCAGGAAAACCCGGCCCGGCTGATGCGCGGCTTTTCCGGCCGGGCAGGTACCACCGTGGCGCTTGACCAGGCGCTGAGCACGGGACACGCCCGGCCGGCGCCGCACCGGGCATCGCGGCGGGTAGTGCCGGTCGGCAAGGTGATCCATTTCCGGGACGGCGACGCCCGCCACACGTTGCTTGTCGTGGCGTACCTGCGGTCCGCGGGCGGCGCGCGGTTCATCATGGCCGGCGGCCCGGCCTTCCGCCCGCTCACCGCGGCAGATGACCGCGGTGCCCGCTACCAGATCAGCTTCCGCGGCCGGCCTGACCTCGCCGAGTTCCTGCTGGCCCCGGACCCGCCAAGCCAGATCCGCTGGCTTGACCTGATCACGGCCCCCGGCGAGCCCGCGACCCGCATCGACCTGGACCCGCAGATCCCGGCGCCGGACGTCACCGTCACCCGGAAGGCGACCAGCCTAGGGGAGCTCCTGCTCGACGGCATCGCCGCCCGGATCTTCTGCAGCGGGGCGGCGGCCGTCCCGCAGTACGACCCCGAGCAGCCGCCCGCCGGCGCGGCTGACCTGCGCGCGTTTATCGGCGACGGGCCCGGTCGCATCGTCGCCGCGCTGCACGCGGCCGGCGCGCTGCCCCCGGCCAGCCCCGTACCCGGCCAGCTCGCCGGACTGTGCACCAGGACCGGTATCCCCGGCCACGGCATCACCGCGCCGCCCGCGGACCTGCCCGAACCGTGGCACAGCATGCTGACCCGCCCCCGCCGCCTGCCGCAGGAGGCGCCCACGCCCGCCATCCTGGCCGCGACCGTGGCCGAGCTGCCCGAGCTGGACGGCGCCCGCATCACGATCCTCGGCCTGCACCACTCTACGATCGTCGGCCTGCACAACAGCGCTACGCAAACCATCGTGCACACGCTGGTCACCGGCGTCACGGCGGAGGACGACTGGACCTACGGCAGGGGAGTCCGGCCGCTGCCGGCGCTGTGGGTACGCGACAGCAGCGGCCGCTGGCACGCCACGCGCACCAGTGGCATGATGCCATCGGGGAACAGCGGCGAGGTCATCCTGTGGCTTGAGATCGTACCCCCACTGGACAGCGGCACCGCCTGGATCGATCTGGTCGCCACTGGGCGATCGGCCGAGGTCCGGGTCAGGCTGCCGCTCTGCTGGACGTGAAACCCTTAACAGCGATCCCGGGTTCCCGGAGCTGACCCGCGTCACCTGAGTCCAGCTCCCCGGCGCGCTGGCCACGCTGGACGCCCGGTCATCCATCAGCCGGCCCGTGCCGGATCTCCGGGACGGCCAGCCCGCCGAAGCTGCCGGAAATCAGCACAACGCTCCCGGCTAACCCCGGCGAAGGTGCGGCGCTACCAGGTGCTGAAGCCGTGAGTTCGTGGTGAAGAACCTTCAGTTGGGCTGAACTCGCGGCGACGTGCCGTTAACGAACGTGTCATCAGCCCCAGACGGCGCCGGTAGCCAGTGCCATGTCAGAACAGCGGCTCGCAGTCGGCGGGGGGAACACGCGGGCCGGGGCGCGGCGGCCGGGAGGGCGCACCGGCTTGGGGCGGGGCCTGGACGGCAGCAGCGACGAGCTGGGCGACACGAGGTGTAGCCGACCAGGGCGCCGGTCTGGTTCGCCGGTTACGGAGCGAGCGGGTCGTCATCGGCCGGCGATTCCGGCCGGGGTAAGCGCCACCCTCCGGCCGTACAGGAAACGCGGGTGCCGGAGTTGTTCGACACTCCGACTTCTCAACACCTTTTCCGGGCAGTCGCCGCCTGCCGGAAGTCGAGGTCGGGCCCTGTCCGGGAGGGTGTCTGAGAATCGTTCGATTCTCAACACATACAGACCGGCCAGGTCCTTCCATCCCAACGATGCTATGGGCGTCAGCATGACCCGGGGCGGCACCGAACTCCTGGTCTCATGGAATACTTGGTGGGGTGTTGGTGGGGGTTGGCCGTATCCGTGTCGTGCGGGAACTTACCGAGGCATGGGAGACGGCGGTCGGAGAAGACCGCATGGGCCTGGTTGTGGTCGAGGGGCCGACCGGGATTGGCAAAACGGCAGTTGTGCAGGCGCTCTACGAGCAGCTGGCGATGCGCCAGGCCCGCCCTGCCTACTGGTCGGCCACTCTTGATGCGCCTGACGTCGCTGGGACCGGGAACCTCGGTCCGGCGGCGCCCGCCAGATCCCCCGCCTCCCCCCGACAGTAGGCGAGGTTGGCCCGGGCGGCCAGGGTGTCTGGGTGGTCGGGGCCGAGCACCCGCAGCTGGTCGGCCAGCAGCTCCTCGAGCGCTGCGGCGGCGCCCGCCAGATCCCCCGCCATCACCCTCCAGGAGGCGAGGATGCCCCGGGTGGCCAGGGTGTCTGGGTGGTCGGGGCCTCGGGCGGCGTGTTGCTCGCGGAGGAGGATTTGATACTGGGTCACTGATCCCGAACTTCGACGACGCGGACATCTCGTCCGCGCTGCGTAAGGGCCACCACGTCCTGATCCCGCTGGGCCGTGACGCGCGGCACGACGAAGGGCAAATCGTGGTCCCGCTCCTCGATCGCGCGGCGGCGGCGGAGGCGATCCTTGACGAGGCCACCGGGATCACCCGGGACATCGCGAACCGCCGTGCCGCGCACGCGCACCGCAACCTCCTGTCGCTCCGCCGGACCCTCGCGGCCAACCCGAGGTTCGCGAAGCCACCGTGGTCCGAGGGTGACCAGGGCCGTCACCTCGCCCCGCTGATCCTCGCGGGCTCGTGGTCTGACGACGTCGAGGGCGACCGCACGGAGATCGAAACGCTCACGGGACGCCCATACGCCGAGGTCGAGGCGGATCTCGCGGCTTGGGCCGCCCAGGATGACGCGCCGGTCACCCGCACCGGGCAGGCGTGGCGCATCGTGTCCAAGGAGGACGCATGGGACTTGGTCTCCGCGCTGATCACCAAGACCACACTGACCCGGTTCCACGACGTCGCGGCACGGGTCCTCGAAGAGCACGATCCCGCGCTCGACGTTCCTGCTGAGCGCCGGTTCATGGCAAACGTCATCGGCGAGCCGCGGACCTACTCGCCCCGGTTGCGAGCGGGCCTCGCGGACACCGCGGCGTTCCTCGGGGGATACGTCGCGGACCAGAGGCTCAACGACGGCGCGACCGGCGAACAGCATGCCCAACACGTGGTCCGGGCGGTCACCGAGCACGCTAACGCCGATCCCATCGTGCGAGCCTGGCAGTCGCTCGCCGATGTTCTCCCGCTACTCGCCGAGGCGGCGCCGGATGCCTTCCTCGACGCCGTCGAGGTCGGCCTCGGCGGGGACCCGCCCCTGCTCCGATCGCTCTTCCTCGACGCCGAGATGGGGTCGACGTTCGGAACCTCCTCGCCGCACATCCGCCTGGTCTGGGCGCTGGAGGCCCTCGCCTGGTCGTCCGCGCACATGAGCCGAGCAACGGGCGCGCTCGCGTGCCTGGCCGAGATCGACCCCACGCCGGACGCCAACATCCATCCTCGGCCCGCGGGCAGCCTGGCCAACGTGTTCAACCTGTACGGCCCGCAGACGTCCCTCCCGCTCGCGCGCCGCATCGACGTCCTCGACGGGCTGCGCGATCGCTCACCTGCGGCAGCGCGGCGGTTGCTGCGGGCGATCCTGCCCACCCGCCTCACCATCCTCTCCCCGTCGTACCACCCGCAGTGGCGGGCGTGGGCTCTCGTCCCGCCGCAGACGATGACGTGGGCTGAGCTGTTCGCCGGGGTGTCCGAGATCGTGGCCCGAATCATCGAGGACGCCGACAAGGGTCCCGGCCGCTGGCTCGACCTCGTTGCCCACGTCGACACCCTGCCAGCCGCCGACCGCGATCGGCTCCTCGCCGCTTTCGAGACGCTTGATCCGGACAGCCTCGGGGACCCAGGACGACGGGACATGTGGCGCGCGCTCGTCGACCTCGGCGCGCAGCACCGGCAGTTCCCGCATGCGGACTGGGCTATGCCCGGCGACGTCGTGGACCGGATCGAGGCCGTGGCCGCGCACTTCGCACCCACGTCACCCGTGGACCTCTGCGTCGACCTCTTCGATCACCGCCCGCATCTCCCCGGTGTCGACCCCCTGGGTCCCGAGTACGACGGGGCGCTGCGGACCGCGCGCCAGGACGCGGCGCGTACGGTCCTGAAGGCCGAGGGAATCCCTGGGCTCCTGCGCCTCGGTGGCGCGGCCACGCTCCCCATCGCCATCGGATGGGCCGTGGCCGAGGCATGCGGCGACGACCTCGCCGACGACCTGCTCCCGCTCCTCGGGACGGACGGCTCGGACGGCTGGGTCGCCCAGGGCTACGCCGGAGGGCGCATCGAGGCCGACGGCCTGGACTGGCTGGTCCGGCAGCTAAAGCGCTGGCCCGGTGCCCAGTCCGTCCCCCAGCAGGTCGGGCTCCTGCTCGCGGTCACGCGGCCGAACGAGGTGCTCGTGACGATCGTGAACGGCCTGTACCCCGACGTCCAGGCGGCGTTCTGGCTCCGCGTCAACACGATCTTCGTCGACCCCGGCGCCCGGCCCCTCGTGGCGCGCACGCTCATGGAGCATCGCCGCTCCTGGGGCGCGATCGATCTGCTCGTGACCATGCTGCACGCCGTCGGCGGCGCCGTCGAGCCCGACGTTGACCTCGTCGAATCAGCACTGATGAGCGCTGCGACCGGGCCGTCCGACGACTCGCCCCGCGCCTCGTCGCCCTCCTGGGAGGTCGGCGAGCTGCTGGACTACCTGGAGCGCTCCGGCTCGGACATGGAGGTCCGCGCGCGCCTGGAGTTCCTCTATGCCCACCTCCTCCAACACACGCGACCCGCCCGCGCTCTCAACGAGGCCCTCGCGACCGACCCCGACCTCTTCGCCGAGGTCCTGTCCTACATTTACCTCCCCGAGGGCGAGCACCTCGACGAGCAGGTTCCTCCGGAGCGCCAGGCTGTCGCCATAGTGGGGTACACGGTCCTCCGCGAATGGCACACCCCGCCGGGTGTCCGTCGGGACGGGACCGTGGACGCCGACGCCCTCCGGATCTGGGTGACCGAGGCCCGTCGCCTCCTCGCCGGATCCGAGCGAACCGCCGCCGGGAACCTCGCGATCGGCCGGGTGCTGGCGTACGTCCCACCCGACAGCGACGGCCTCTGGCCCGCCGAGGCCGTCCGCGATCTGATCGAGGATCTCCGCTCACCGGAGGTCGAGGCGGGTCTTCACAACGGCGAGTTCCAGAGTAGGGGCATGACCTTCCGGTCTCTGGATGACGGCGGCGCCCAGGAACGCGCGCTGGCCGCGCAGCACCGGGCATGGGCCGACCGCGTCTCCGACCGATGGCCCCGCACTGGAGCCCTCCTGCGCCAGATCGCGGATCACTTCGAGGAGTGGGCGCGCCGGGAGGACGATCAGTCCGAGCGCTTCACGGACGACGGCGCCTGAGCTGCGCAAGGAGCCATCGGCCAGGCCCCCGGATCATCTCCTGACGGCGGAGGAGGCCCCCAGCCACCCTCCGCGCTATCCGCGCGGACGCGATCAGCGCCTCCGTCATCAACTGTCCTCGTCTGGCGCGCCCCGGCCGGGACGGGGCCTGCAGGAGGAGCTGGCGGAACGCCGCGGTGCGGGTCTGAGTGGCCGCGGCTCCGGGCGCGCGGAACTGCTGGACGAGCGCGTCAGGGGTAAAGGGCCGGTCGGCGTGTCCGCCGGGGAACAGCCAAGGCAGGCGGGGTTGGCGGCGGTGTTCATTGTCGCGCGGCTGGCTGCCACCTCGGTCAGCATCACGGCAAAGGGTTCGGGGCCCGGGGCCGGGGCCGCCGAGGCGGATGAACAGCTGGCCATCGTGGTCGATGACGTCGTCGATGGTCAGGCATCCGCCGCTACAGCGACGACCACCACATCGTCCGCGAGTTCGGCGAGCCCCCGCCGCCGGACCGGGCCGGAACACCCAGCCCCAGTGGCCCGGGCCGGGCCGGCTCGCCGTGACCGCCGACCGTGGCGTCCTGCTTTGGGGACAAGGCGCGGCCAGTTGACCGGCGGATCCGCCGTCGGCCAGCGAGCGCCGCGCGGTGATGATGGCGGCGACCCCGGTGTCGTTGATGCGGGCGTCCGGCACGAACCGGGGTGCACCGCTGCCGCCGACGAAGAACGACGCGACGACCAAGTGCAACTCGTTGAACGGGCTCCGGCACTGTGGCCAGCGCCCAACCCGCATACCAGTGGCAGACGGCTGATCGTAATAGGCACAGCAACTGCCGCAGGCGACGCCATGGGCAGTAGCCGTGACCCTCAAAGACCTCGCCGCTCAGAACATGCGATCCGGCTGGCCAGCCCGGCCATGGATCTGCCGTCCAGAGAACAATAGGCGGCTCCGCGCGCGTTTCGTCGGAAGCCGCCGCTGGATGTAACGGCCCCAGAATAAGGGCTGTCCGGCTAAATCACTGGACTGCAAGATGACGACCCGCAACCATGAACTGCGGGCTCTCGCCGGGAAGAGGGCCGTGTGTCGCCCGTGGTCAGGTGGCCGGGACCTGGCAGAGCGGACCTTCTCTGTCCGCTTCTTACTGCTGCTGGCCGGTAGACAAGGTCTGTGGACGAGGCAGTGTGATGTGCCTGTGGGAAGGTTGCCGTGAGGCTTGAACGTGACAAGGCGCTCTTCAGCGATTCCCGGTTGTACCGGCAAGCGGAGGAAATCGCCGAAGATCTCTTGCTGAATCTTCAGGTTCCGGTGCCGCTCGATGACGCGGTTTCCTACCTTCGCCGGGAAGGCATCGAGCTCACTTTCCGCCCCGGTGATCTCGACCGGGCTATCGGGGCGCTGCAGACTGCGATAGAGCGCAGCGTCGACTTGATATCCCCGTACCACGCCATCCCCGCGCTGTTCCGCGCGGTAGCGAGCCTCGATCCTCCCCGCCCAGACGCGGCGATCACGTTCAAGATGCTCGCGATCCGGCTTCAGCGGCGGGTGTGGGCCGGTGAGCTAGGCGAGTCTGCGGCACGGACTGGCCTTGTGAGGGCCATGCGGCTGGTGTACGCGGAGCATCTGCTCAGGAGCCTGCGCGGCGTGTGGGCAGTACAGCCCGCTGGCCACGCCGAAATTTCGCCGGCGGGTATGTCCTGGGACCCTGACACCGATCAGCTCATCCAGGCCACCAGCCGGACGGTTTCCAGTGCCGGGAAGCTATTGCGGTTCAGCGGGGAGACCGTCCGCCGCATGGCCGCCGATCCCGCTTCGTTCCTGCTGAGCATCTTTTCGGTGCTGGCTGGGGACGCGCCGTCGGCCCAGCCCAGCTTCGCGGGTACATACCTGGCGGCACTGCCTGGTGCTGACGCAGACACACGTGACTACTGGCTTGCGCTGGCCGCGCGGCTGTGCCTGCTGTCGACCGCGTGGAGCTTCGCGCAGCCCGTCCACGATAACCCGTGCGGGATCCTCATCATGGGCTTGTCAGGCGGGGCGATCTACGGGCCGGAGGCCAAGCGCCTCACCGCGAGGGACGTAGAGATGCTGCAGCGCGAGATGAAGGCATGCTTCTGGAACCCCACCTGGCTGACAGATGTCCAGGCGGGAATGGGAGAGGCGCATGCGTTCGTCGACAGGCCCGCCTGCCGCATCGACCGCTACAGGGAGCTGTACGTCACCAGCCCGTACAACGTCGTTGACAGCACCACCTCGCTCACCGAGAAGGCGGTCGGCCCGTCTCCCTGGCCCACTCCGTACGCGCTGCCGCAGGAGGTGTTCGAGAAACTTGTCTCAAAGCCATTCGAAGCCGTCGTCGTCCGCCTGTTCCGCCAGCACGGGTTCATCGCCGGCGAGGTGACCGGCAAAGGCGCCTGGATCACCCAGGACGGTGCCGTCCCGGCTCCGCAGGTGACAGGGCGGCCCCACGGGCAGATCGACGTGCTGGCATGGCACCCCGACGGCCGTATGATCATCGCCGACTGCAAGGTCCTCCAGCTTCCCTTTAATGAGGGCGCCCACGTCAACCTGTGGAAGAAACTTCACGAGGATGAGCAAGGCTTCCGGGACAAGCTGAAAAGAACGCGGCGTGGGCCGCGCGGTTCCTGCGCGCAACGGGCAAGCAGGTCAGCACCCGTAGCGTGTGCCTCATCCTCGACCAGCCGCTCCACTCCTGGTACCAGAGCGGCGATGTCGTCATAACGCACTACCTGGCTCTCAACCTGGAGAACGGACAGGTCACATCGACCTAGACCTCGGCCTATGCCAATGACTCGCTGCAGGGGACACTACCGACACCGAGCGGCATAACCACCTCTCGCGGCGCAGGGTAGCAGCTATCCGACCTGGAGCGGCGACCAGGCGGGTACGCGCGAGTCCGCGGCTTCGTCAGCGCTCACAGTCCGTGCTCGGGATGCTCATCGAGCCCTGCCGGGGGCGTCACTACATAGTCCAGCCGCAGGATCGTCATACAGCGAGTCGCTAACACCAGGCCATCGTCGCCGTGCTGATGGCCGCTAGTGACCCGGACCGCCGGGCCCGCTGACCAGACCCTTCCGGGCGCCCGTCCGGCCCGGGCCCGGCCCGCTCGACCGGCCCGACGTCGAGGAGCACCCGGCCCGCTCGACCGGCCGTCCCTTGGAGGGCCGGCCGGTCTCGCATTTCTTTTCCTTCCCGGCCCGATTAGCGGCCCGGGCCGAGCTGATTAGCGGCCCGGGCCGGTCCGGGCCTTTCGGCGATAATGGCCCCGTTCTGTTGCCATGTCGTTTCCGCTAATATTCCGGCGCTGCCCGGCAATAATGCTGCCCGCGTGCTCAGCCGGGGTGTTTCCGCAGGAAGGCGGCGTGCAGCAGCGCGGGACTGGTGAACGCGCGTATTTGTTCGGCGCGTATTCGGGGATGCGTTTCATGGGGCGGTTACTGGGTGTGGTTGCCACCCGCCCATTACCCCGGGACTTTAGACCGGCTCGGGATGTTGCCTCACAGCGTCCGCATCCTTCGGCGGCGAATCCGGTGCCGATCGGTGGGGTTCAGCTGGTCGCACCGAGCGCGCGCCGTACCGGCCCATACTCGGTGAGGGCCGAGGTGAAGGTGTCAGCCCAGCGGGACTCGTGGCCTGGGCAGCTCAGGCGGTAGTAAACGATCCTGCGGGTCCGCTTGCTTGTGTTGGGGCCGATGTTGTGGCCCAGCAGGAAATGCGCGAGCAGGAGATCACCGCGATTGGCCAGAACCTGGACGGGTTCGCCGTACTGCGGCGGCGCCGCCAGGAAACAGCCATGGCCGCTGGTCGCAAGCAACGCTGCCGGGCCCTGCTCGCGGAACACTCGCTCGTGCACCAGGTGCGATCCCGGCCATACCCACAGGTTTCCGGAGTCAGGCGCCGATTCGTTGACGAGGTAGACGCCGGCGAGCATGGTGAAGGAATCGGGCCTGGCCTGCTCGGGGCGATGCCCGTCGATGTGCGGCGCGCCCGGCCGGTCCGCGGACGGCGGGATATTGAGCGCGACCTGGATGTGATGGTGGCAGTGGTCCAGCGTCCGCGGCGAGACCAGGGCGTCGGCCAGCCGGATGGCCGGGGAATCCCGCAGGGCCGCGTCGCATGCTGGCAGCCGCCCGGGAGGCCGGGAATAGGAGGGAGCGCTGCCGGCGTCGGCCGGTGGCGGGTTCTGGGCCACCAGAGCATTGATCTCAGCGTCGACCGGTGCCAGCAGGCGCTCCGGGACCACGCCGGGCAGAACCAGGTAGCCCTCGTCGCCGAAGTCCCGCAACTGCTCCTCGCTGAGCACCCTAGCGACGCTACGGCAGCCGTGCCGCCTTCCGCACCCGAGTTTCCGCGCTGCAGGCCCGTCTCGATCAGCTCCGTCCGCTGCTTGCCGTCGTAGTCGAACCCATCCCGGGCGTGCCGGTACCGGAAAGCCGGCCGCGCTACTCCGTCTGCTCGCCATATGGGACGTCGGTGGCAACCATTTGAGGTGTACGCCCCTGCAGGGCGGACACCAGCTGATCGGTGTCAAACACGTCAGCAACGTAAGCGCCGCTCATCAGATCCCCGGCCTTGTCGGCAAGCGACAAACCCTACCGGTACGCTGTCAGATTCGACTGTGTCGTATTCGTTCCGGCCCGGCGGCCCGTCCTGCAGCGGTTCTTACGCGACCTTCACCATGAGCTCTACCGCCACCTATCGTGAGCACGGCCATGGCGGTGCTGTGCCGCCCGTCGGCGACGGGATCATGAGCACCAACTTGGTAAGAACCGCTGCCGTGACTCCGCGCCTAATCGGCTATCGTCACGGAGAGTGACAACCGCGCCGGGATGTCACGTGCTGGCAGAGCACGGAACGATGCCGAGTATGCATGGCTTCATGTCGGTTCCTTGGCGGTGGCCTGCGCGCGCATAACGGCTGCTTCTGTGCGCCGGGTCCCTTGCCCGTAGGCCTTGGGAATCGGCGCAGTTCCAGCATGCCCATCACCGCATCCCCGCTTACTGGTTTGCTGGGTGCGGGTCGAGTTGCAGGTTGCGGAGTTCGATCTGGCCGCGGCCGTTCAAGAAGACGCCGAAGATGATGCTGATGGCATCAGCCGGGACCTGGGCGGTGACCTCGTGCCGGGTCCAGTCGCGGGTTCCGGTGACGGGGGCGAAGTGGTTCTCGGGATCGTGCCAGGGATCTGGTGGGGACGGCCGCCGTCCTTGGCGGGGGATGCGGAGCACCAGTCCGGCTCGGTCGGCGACGCTGGTAGTGCGCAGGTCGCCGCGGAAGGTGACGGCGCGGCCGCGGTAGTCGTCGGGTTCGATCTCCTGGCTGAGGTACGCGAATCCGGCGGGTTCGGGCACGGCCGCGGCCAGGATCACCCGTCCGTCGTCGGTGGTGCAGGAATAGTCCTGGTCATGAGACCCGGTCACCTGGCGCAGGAAGGTGCCATCGAGCTGCCATCGGTGCAGGCCGTCAGTGAACGCCAGGTTGCGCGGCTCGAACCGCCTGTGCTCGGACGGCCCGGGGGGAGCCTGCTGGCGGCCGCCGAACGGGCCGAGCGGGTCGGGGCCGGTGACAGGCTGGGCGAGCCGGTCCATCACCGGGTCC
>Ga0307474_10002827_pt1 | contig 12500 bp, 13 predicted proteins | sample atmos_gasesECM1C_2_FD_203312 | JGI IMG/M metagenome (GOLD analysis project Ga0307474, IMG submission 203312) | Hardwood forest soil microbial communities from Morgan-Monroe State Forest, Indiana, United States - atmos_gasesECM1C_05 | ecosystem: Environmental > Terrestrial > Soil > Temperate... | reverse complement strand
TCATGTGCAGATTACGCAGGTGTACTCCGGACACCAGCGCTTCTCAGGCATTCTCGTACCGACTTTGTGTCGACTGTCAGCCACCGGGGCCGCCGCGGTGCCGGTCGGAAAACCAACGTTGCTGGATTTGGAAATCTTCGATGTCAACTTTGCATAGGGGTGCTTTGAGGTGAACGCAACCTCGAACGCCGCGTCGGCCTGATCCAATGGGTCCAGATTCTGGGAACACTCCACTGTCCCGAGCAGAGTTCGCGTTTGCCGGCGGCACATCGCATCCGAGAGCCGTCAACGTCACGACCGCGCTACCACCGTGGCACCCAAGTGCCTCAAAAGGGATACAATTGCGGCGCGGAGGGGCACCCGTCAGGGGACGCGACTCGATTTAGCGCACTACCGTGCCAGCACGAGCCCTGGTGTAGTCAAGGCAGGTCTTAGTGAAGCGACGTGTCGATACACGAGGTCGAGAGTTTGAGCGCGCGGAGCCGCTCGCTTCCAACGCTGTCGTGCAACCGCGCTCGCGAGAAGAACAGGATGAGGCGCACACCTCTCCGATCAGCGCGTCAAGCCCACGAGGTGAAGTCGCTTCGTTTGGTCCCTTTCGCCTCTATGTGACCAAAAGACTGCTCGAAAAGAACGGCGTTTCGGTGAACATTGGCAGCCGAGCCCTCGACATCCTGGTCACGCTGCTCGAGCAGGCGCCTGAAGTTGTCAGTAAACATGACCTCAACCGTCGCGCCTGGGGCAGGTTGATCGTCGATGAGGGAAGTATCCGCGCTCAGATTGCCCGCCTTCGCAAACGACTCGATGACGGGGACTCCGCTGTCAGCTACATCGCCAACATCCCCGGCCGTGGCTACTGCTTTACCGGCGCAGTGGCCTGGTCGGTGTCCGAGGAAACCGCCAGAAAGGCGCCCATGGCAGCTCCGCAGCTGCCTCGGGGGCCCTTGCTAATGGTGGGACGCGATCATGCCGTCCGGGAGCTCACCGCGCGGCTAAAAAAACAACGTTTCGTATCGATCGTCGGGTCCGGAGGCGTCGGCAAAACCACTGTCGCCTTGGCGCTGGCGCATCGAATGCTCGGGGAATTTCAGGGGGCCATTCACTTCCTAGACCTCGGGGCCCTCGAGGATCCGCGACTGCTCGCAAGCATGCTGGCCTCGCAACTGGGTGCCGTGGCAGTTTCCGACCAGCCGCTGGCGGCTATCCTGACTTTTCTGCGCGAGCAGCGAATGCTGTTGGTGTTCGACAGCTGCGAGCACGTCATCGGGACAGTCGCGGCTCTAACCGAGAATATATTCCGCGACGCCCCGGACGTGCACATTTTAACGACAAGCCGGGAGGCGCTGCGAGCCGAGGGCGAGCAAGTGCATCATCTGCCGCCGCTGGAGTGTCCGCCCGAGTATGCGGAGCCGTTGACAGCAGTGCAGGCCCTCAGCTTTCCCGCGGTGGAGCTCTTTGTCAAACAGGTCGCTAATGGCGTCCATCCCTTTGAACTGACGGATGCGGAGGCGCCGATGGTCGCCGAGATCTGTCGCAGACTGGACGGAATTGCTCTCGCCCTCGAGCTTGCGGCCTCCCGCGTCGGCGCGCATGGGGTTCGAGGCGTGGCATCCTTGCTCGACAAACACTTCAGGTTGCTCTGGCGCGGGCGCCGCACGGCGCTGCCCCGACATCAAACGCTGAGCGCCACGCTGGACTGGAGCTATAGCCTGCTTTCAGGGACAGAGCAGCTCGTTTTCCGGCGCCTGGCCATATTCGTCGGTGGCTTCTCTCTGGCTGCAGCACTGCGGGTGGCGTCCGAGGGGCTCGATCCTGCCGAACTGACAGAAACGCTTGCAACGCTCGTTGATAAGTCGCTGGTGACTTCGGATGGGGGGTCTGCGGCGCGCTATAGGCTGCTGGAAACCACACGCGCCTACGCCTCGCAAAAACTCAGTGAAAGCGGTGAAGATCAGAAAATTGCTCGACGTCATTGCGAGCAACTGACTGAGGCTTTGGAAGAGTTCGGAGCCCAGATCTGGGCTCGCCCAAGCCCCGAGAGCATCGATTTCTTCGCCTCGAATCTCAGCAACCTCCGTGCGGCGTTGGACTGGTGCTTCTCAAACGACGGAAGTAACGCGCTCGGAGCCAGGCTGAGCGGGGCTTCCGCGTCCTTATTCTTCCAGGCGGGTCTCCTCCCTGAGTGCGTAACATGGACCGAACGCGCTTTAGGAGTACTTGACCCGGCAGGCGCAGGGACGCGTCTGGAGTTGGAAATTCTGGCCTGCTTTTCGCAGTCGCTCATGGCTACGCGGGGGAATATTCCTCAAGCGCAGGCCGCCATCGTTCGTGCATTGGACATTGCGCACCACCTCGAAGCTGCTCCGATGGAGCTATATCTCCTCCATGGGCTTTATAAGTGGCAGATTCGAAGTGGGGATTTTCGCGGCTTGGAAGAACTCACGGGACGTATTGCAACGGTAGCGAAGCAAGTTGCCGACCCCTTGGCGGACGCCATCGCAAATGCCGTTTTTGCCCTTACGTGTTTTTACACCGGCAACCATCGCGAGGTGCAAAGATATGCAGACATTGCCATGGCCGCTCCGGTTCACTTGTCGAGGCTCAACCCGGAGAGTTTTGGGGACTTACACAGGGTTAGAGCCGTCTTGGCGCGTAACTTGTGGGCCCTTGGATACCCCGATCAAGCAATGGCGACGGCCCTCGAAGCGGTCGAGGAAGCAGAGGAGTTGAATCATCCGTACACGCTTTGCTACGTACTCATGTCCTGTGTAATCGTGCCCCTCAAGACGGGGAATTGGCAGCGAGCCGAAGAGATGATCCAGCGGCTGTCGCATATAGCGGCCAAACATAACCTCTCAACCTACAGTCGGGCTTGCGTTGGCTGGGAAGGTCGGCTGGCGGTCTCGCGCGATGACCTGTCCCGCGGAATTCATTTGCTGCAGACGGCTAAAGCAGCCATGCATCATGAGGGCTACGAATTGCACCGACCGCAACTCGTTGTGAGTCTAGCGGAAGGTCTTGCAAAGACGGGACAGCTCGAGTCTGCGCGGAGAGCGATCTCCGAGGAGATCATCTGGGTGGAAGCCCGCGATCGCCTGGTAGACCATATGGATCTTTTGGTAGTGAAGGGCAGAATCTTGAGCTCGATGTCACAGCAAGACGCGAGCGAGGGTCTCGCATGCCTGCTGCAGGCGCTTGGCGTAGCCCAGCAGCGGGGGCTCCTGTCCCTCGAGCTGCGCTGCGGTATCAGCCTCGCAAGGCTTTGGGCTGATCGAGGCGAGGCAGACAGAGCGCTGGAACTTCTAGAACCGGTCTTCAGCCGCTTTTCGGAAGGATTTCAGACTCGCGATCTCTTGGCGGCAGCTGGGCTCTTGGCGAAGCTTCGATCTCTCTAGCCCTTACCCGGCTTCCGCGAGGTGCCGAGGCGTAGGCGGTGCCGATGCCGTCCTTGAACTCGCTCAGTGGAAAGCAGGACTACGCCATGCTTTGTAGGACGCTGTCCCGTCGGATAAGGACGTGAAACAACGCGGCGCCCAGGTGCGCGACAAATACGGCAATTAGCAGCAACGCCAAATCGGTGTGTGCTTCTCGCAGTAGCGCGTAGATGCGCACATCGTGCGGCAAGATAGGCGGTAAGTGCACCGATCCAAATAGCATGATCGGATACGCCGCCGCGGACAGCATGGCCCAGCCCACCAATGGCAGTAGAAACATCAGGGCGTAGAGCAGCAGATGCGAGAGTTTCGCTAAAATCTTTTGCCAGGATGGCAAATCGGGCGGTAGCGGTGGTGGCGGATTGAGGATCCGATTAAGGAGGCGCACCGCCACCAGTACGAGGATAACAGCCCCTATCGACCTGTGAATCGACAACAGCTCGTGATATCTCGGTGAGACCGTACTGACCATGCCCAACCCAATCAGCAGCATGGCAAGTATCAATAGGGCCATGATCCAATGCAGAAAGCGGGCCAGCAAATTGAAGCGCAGGACGTGCCGGATCATTGCACTGTTCCTGCGCTGCGATTTGCAATGGCACTCGGCGGCTTGGGTTCGCCGGAACGCCGCCTGAAAGATTCGGAGTAAACTGCCGATCTGGCAAACGGTATCGGATCATCGGATGGCTCAATCCCGGGCGGCAGAACCAGTGGGTCAAAATTCAGGTCCCGGCAGTTGCCGGTCGCCTCACTTTCAACGTGACTAATCGTCAGCTCACCGATATCTACTTGCCGCCGCTCACTCGGCCACACTTCGGCTGCCTTGTTGGGATCGCCCGGCATCGCAATCGTCGCAACAAGCCGCCACTTCATTGGTCCGCGCGCAACCCTGCCCAGCAGATCGTCGAATAGATAGTTTCCGGACCGGCTCGCCCGTTCCTCGGGAGCCAGCGTGGCAAAAACATCCTCAGCCTGCATAGACCAACGCACGAGCTGACGGCTGCCATCGGGGGCGACGAAGATGAATCCATCGACGCTATTGTAGCTGTCATTCGCAAAACCGGACGCAAGGGGTTTTGCCTTCATGCGTGCTGCAAAGGCGACCGTCTCTGGATGCTTTTGAAGATACGCCCCCATCTTTGTCGGATCGGGCTTGCCAGTTCGAGGATTCGGTCTCGATGCGACCTGCAATTCATAGAAGGCTTGGGGCGTTGAGACAGCCAAACCCAGTGTGTCATTGATCGCCATGCGCCATTCAGCGCCTTCCGACGGCTGAAGCCTCAGTGCCATGCTGCGGACACTGGCCGCGGCATCCGCCCCGTAGGGATCCGGGGGAGATTCAGCGAAGCGGCCGGTGACTGGAACCGGAAGACCGGCGAATACCGCCGCCGACGAAAGGGACTTTGCACCAGGTGTGGCGAGAAACGTGCCGGCGATGCAAATGCCTTTCGCATGAGCTCGGCGGAATCCCTCATGCGGTCCACCGCCGCTCTCCTCGATCGCATCCACTATGCGGCTCGCACTCAGGCGATGAGGGGTCAGGTAGCCTGCTGCGTATGCCAATACCCCGATTACTGTCGCCAGCACGATAGCAATCGCCGCCGTTTGAACGGGATTCCGCCTGAGGAGATCGAGCGTCTTTAACATTGCGGCTCAGTGGCCGTCGATGCGCCCAGCGACACCTTGACGGTGACACAAGAGCCAATCCCGGGTACGGAAGCCACGTCAATCTCATGACCCAATAGCGCCGCGGAGCGATGAACGATATCCAGGCCTAAGCCCATGCCGCTGACATTGGTATTTAATTGTGGCATGCAAGCGGATTGAGCGAACCGTCCAAACTCGTCGCACGCAATTCCAGGTCCCGTATCCTCAACGCTGACCAAAAGGCAATCCCCTTCGCTTCGACAGTCCACGTTGATCTGTCCAAGGTTGGTATATTTCACCGCGTTTGCAACCAGGTTATCGAGGATGACCGAGAGCAAACGCCGATCGCTGACCACCATGGAAGTGCACGGTCGCACCTTGAGCGTCAATCCCTTCGATGCGGCGAAAACGCGCCAGCCTCGATCGATCCGCCGCAGTGTGTCGTCAATTGAGAAGGCAGCCACCCGCAAAGGCAGCGATTCGATATCCAAGTGTGCATTCTCGACGAGGTGCAGCGCCTCCTCCTCCAATCGCCGCGCTTGTTCCTTTGCGGTGTCGATCCATTGGTTCGCCAAGACCGCTTCGCCAGACTCGAGGTTCTCGAGTGCCGCCCGAATGATTTGTATGTGATGCCGTAGATCGTGGCCGGCCGTCACCATCGCGAGCGACTGGCGCGAACATCGTCCCTGTGCGCTCTCAAGACTCTTCATCACCGAATTCAGCTGGCTTTCCGCAATACAAACATAAACAGGGTCGCGAGACGTTGATCCGTCCTCTGACATCATGTAATTCATCGGGTCGCAATCCTCGTGTTCTCTCTCAGTGACACGCGATCTTGCGGCAAGCACTCGCGCAGAATCTTGCACAATTTTGATTTTGATATCGACCTGCCGTCCACGTACTTGAAATATCGGCAACACAGGCGTATGAGCTGCATTTCTCTCGCGATTCGCGAGGCGATCACCGATGCGGCGCGGCCCAACCCGAGAGCACCAGAACTACAGCTACGTGTGCGGCAGCCCGCGAAGATAAATTGCCAATGGGCACCTGGTAATGCGGATTCACGACCAGTACACGATTTCGGAGCACCCACCGGCAGCGAGACGTGAGCGGCAGCCATGCAGGTACGGGTCGAGGCGCCGGCTCAAAGCATCTGCAGTTCAGGAAGGAAACTGCGCGTTCGGCGGACAGTCAGATGTAGCAGGTTTTAACGACGAATCACTTCCATAAGGCTCCAACCGTGGGGCAGCCTGCTCGTCATCTATTGCGGGCATCTGTCCAACCGGAGGGAGCATGTCGAACTCAGTGTTCACGCACACAGGTTCCGAGACGGAATCGGAAAGGCCGATCCATTCATTCGGCGGCGAAATGTTTTCGGCGAATCGTAGGCCAGCAGCCAATTCAGCATCCGGCGATGCGGCGCAACGCGAAGGCTTCGTTAAGCGCAGCAATTACGTCGGTACGACTGACGGCGCCCCCTCCGGAGCGACACCGTGAACCCGCTTCCACGTCACCAGTGGCTACGATGGGGTGCTGGATCCGTCGTCCTAATCCTGGTAATTGGAGTAGTGATGTATGTGTTTTGGGGGCGGTTGCTTCCGATCGCCGGTGCGGTCATCAACGATTTCCGCACACGTTCCGCGCTTGCCGGCACACTCATCATCGATCGCAACCCGGCTGCCCCGCGAGTAGTGACTGCTGCCCCGATGCTTCAAGAACACACCACGGGAAATGACTGGCCGAGCTATAACAAAACACTCACGTCGGAACGTTTCTCCTCCTTGGCCGAGATAAACACACACAACGCATCGAGACTGAAAGTAATCTGCTCCTACGATACCGGCGAGCGCACCGCATTCCAGTCGGGCCTTTTGATGATTAACGGTGCGGTCATCGGCACGACTGCTCACGATACCTTCGCCATCGATCCCGCGACTTGCAAGCCAAGATGGCGGCAGGTGGAAGAATATAAAGCGGCCAGCCCGCTCACTGCGAACCGCGGTGCTGCTTATCTAAACGGGTCGTTATATCGAGGCACTGAAGACGGCCGTGTATTAGCCTACGACCTTGCGACCGGCAAACGGCTATGGGAGACGCACGTCGCCGACCCTACCAAGGGGGAGACCACTCCGTCCGCTCCCATTGCTTGGAGCGGGCTTATTTTCATTGGCAACGCAGGCGGCGACATCAAAGGCATCAAGGGTCGTATGTACGCGCTTGATGCGACGACCGGCCGGATCGTCTGGGAATTTTATCTTGTCCCAAAAGAGCCTGATGATGTTGAGCGCGGACCGCAGGGCAGTTCACCCCTGACGAGGGCGAGCTGGGGCGAGAATTCTCCCATCAACGGCGGAGGCGCTTGGACGTCCTACTCGCTTGACCCCGAGCACGGACTCCTCTACATCCCGGTTGGTAATCCTGCGCCCGATTTTGCAGACAAGATGCGACCCGGCCAGAATCTGTTCACGGATTCGGTTGTGGTGCTGGACGCGAAAACCGGTGCATACCAGAGCCACGTGCAAATCGTTTCCCCTGATTGGCACGACTTCGATGTCTCATCGGCGCCCGTGCTGGTAACGACGCGATCCGGACGACACCTCATGTCGCTCGCGCCCAAGGACGGCTACCTCTATGGTTACGATCTCGACGCTCGCCGAATGCTCTATCGGCTGTCTGTCGATCGGCATGAAAATGCCGATGTACCGTTGACGGTTGGCAAGGAGTTGCACGTCTGCCCGGGTACCCAGGGCGGCGCCGAGTGGAATGGACCGGCCTACGATCCGCCGACAAATCTGATGTTAATCGGCCAAGTTGACTGGTGCTCAAGTTTAAAGCTTGCCCATGACGCCGCCATTCGGGCTGTCAAACCAGGGAAAGTTTTCCTTGGTAACGACATGCCGAATCCCTATGACTTCTTCGGCAAATTCGACCCGATGCCTAACTGGGGCGGCTGGGTGTATGCGGCTGATGCCGAAACAGGCAATTGGATTTGGCGCGCGAAATCCAACTACCCCGTGCTCAGTGGTCTTACGACGACGGCGGGCGGCGTCGCCATGTTTGGCGATGCAGGCGGTAACTTTTATGTCCTCGACACCACCACGGGCGAGAAACTCTATGGTCGTAAGATTGGTGGCGCCATTGGCGGCGGCGTCATTACTTTCGCGATCGATGGAGGCTCTCAACGGGTGGCGGTTGCCGCAGGAATGACTTCGATCATTTGGCCCACAGAACAAACCAACGCAACAATTGTGGTACTCGGATTGTAATGCACGATCGGCGCGAATGGAGTTTTCAGTCCTCGGGGCTCTCTGCTAAGGACGACCCGAGGGTGCGCAGTCGAAATAAGGGAAACGTGCGCCGCGCAATGTTGGCGGTTGCATTCCTTCTCCTGGACACTCCCGCGAGCGGTGCAACGCTCGGCGATACGGGATTAACACTAACATCCATTGTGAATGGAGCCACCGAGTACAGCGCGCGAGGGCTGAGTCAAAGCGAGGAGTCCCCCGCGACTCAGGCCATCTTCGATCTAACAACGCGCAGCGGCGTATATATCGGCACTTTCACGAGCACCGCGAAATACCAAGGCCTTGACTATACGATGGAGAATGACGGGTACATCGGCTATCGCTTCAAGACTGGCCAATTCTCTGCTGATTCGCAGATTTTATTCGCGAATTTTTCGAGTTATAGCAGGCCCTTGCGCGCCAGCAGGCTGGACTACTCGGAGTCCAGGACTGAGTTGACCTATGATCTAAACCCAGTGAGATTAGCGTTCGCATTCTGGTACTCGCCTAATTTCTCCGGACATAGTGGCGCAGCCTATTATTTTGAGGGGGGCGCCGACGTGAACTTACCGAACCAATTCAAATTCTCCGCTCGGGTGGGGCACGAACAACTGGCCATCCCCGCAAATTTTGGTTTTCCAGACTGGAAGAACTGGAATATCTCATTCGCTCACCCAATCTATGGGCCTCTTTTTGGTTCAATAGGGCTCATCGGCACTAATATTTCCCGCCAGGACTGCGCAGGCGGCCAAAGCCTTTGTCAAAACCGGCTACTTGTTCTACTTACGGCAAAGTTCTAATACGGTTGACATCGGAAGGTTGGGAGTCAATTCAAGACACTCGCGTTTTGATCATTTCGTTGCGCTCGCGTGCAAGATCTGCTTGCCAGCTGAGTACTACAGTTCGCCACGTATCGCGATGGGATCGCCCGCGCCGACATGTCGAACGGGGCCGAAAATCCCAGGGAGAGGGGAATTCCGAGCTTTGCGTGGCAGGGTCTGAGATGTACCGAGTCGCGGCCAATTCGACGCGCCGATCGGCTTCGAGGAGAAAGAGGAGGAACAGTGGGGACTCAACGCCAAGCGGCACCCATTTCGCGATGTGCTTTGCGCATGAAACGCGCTCTCGATCGCGATGTATCCGAGCCATCATCTTATCCCGGCATTTTTGCATTCGAACTGGACTTCGGCGGCACCCTGCGCTGCATTCCGATGAGCGTGCGAATGAAGCTCGATCAGTGAATTGACAGCCCACGGACTCATCGGCGTGGAAACGGATTCAGAACCAACACGTAACTTCTAGAGACCGACCTCCGGCGCGAATACGCGTAAGGTCGCGATCGTGCTTCCTGTGATGGATTCAAACATTCCCAGCAGAAGCACGAAACATACATGCGAAGCTCACGAAAGATGCCCTTGTTTGTACACTGGGAGAGCCCAATTCAATCAACGTACAAACCGTGAGTCATGTGGTGTACCTGTCTGGCAGCATGAGCGAGGGCGAGATGCGAGAGACTGCTGAGTCGGTCGCGTGTCATGTCAAGGGCGTAGCGCGGGTCGAGGACACAATCTACGTGACGAAATAACGAAAATCTTTTCCGGGCCGCACATTCGAGGACTTGTTCCCTGGCAAAATACCACGCGAGTGCTCGATCCCGGATTTTGTCAGCCATTCCACTCGGCGAATGCGAGCAACGCTGCATCGGGCAACTCGCCGTCGTACAACCTTTTAGCCAACGCAAGGCGTCGCTCCCGGCGTGTCAGGTTGAGGGGAAGTGAAGACTCGATGATGGCTCGCGCCGTCTCGAACATCGAGGAGGCGATTCTCATGCGCCGCTCTGGCGTCATGAGCTTGTAGCGCTCAGCGACCATTTTGTCCATTTCAGGAGACGTGTCGTTCACGAGGAGTTGATCTTTGTATCAAGCATCCGTTGGTCCTGCGGATGGTAACGGCGAGCCTATCTCATTGTTCGCGCTGATAAAAAAAATGCCTACCACGGGTGGACCCAATGAAAGGTGGAGAGAATGGTAGGCGGCGGACGCCCTCGCCCTCTTCCGTTGCGCTGGCCGGTGATCAGTCGTAGACTTATACACATACAAGGTGTATAGGAAATCTTATGAGACAAGCGCGCAAACCGAGTGCTGAACGCACGAATATTGTACTCGACTCAAAACTAGTCGAGCGGGTCAAGCGGCTCGCCAATGTCAAAACGACTCGCGATGCGGTCCATGTCGCGCTCGAACACTATGTGCGTAGTCGCGACTACTCTGGAATTCTTGCGCTTCGCGGCACGGGCGGCGTTTTAGAAGGCTACGATCCCAAGGCAGTAAGCCCGCCTCGGTGACGTAACATGCTCGTCGACTCTTCGGTGTGGATCGCGTACCTACGCGGTGACAATCTGGTCGAAGTAGCGCTCCTTTTCGAAGCCCTGGAACGGGGAGAGCCGGTCTGGCTCGCGCCGCCCATCCTGCAGGAAGTTCTCCAAGGCGCTGATAGCCCTGACCGATTCACGCGCTGGGATCGGGTACTCGGCGAGTTACCAATGGTGATCGCGCCTGACCCTCGCGAAGCAGCGCGCAGCGCAGCGCACTTGTACGCGCGATGTCGGTGGTCGGGCGTAACTCCACGGTCCGCGAATGACTGTCTGATAGCGACGCACGCAATTCATGCAAGCATGCCGCTTCTGCATCGTGATCGAGATTTTGGTTTGATTGCCGGCGTCGAGCCGAAACTCATGCTCGTCGCCGTGAGGCAATAGTCGGCAAAGTCGCATTCATTGATTGGCGATGCGAAAGGCCGCACAGTAACTACGACCGAAAGCACGCCAGGCGATGTGCAATACAGCGTCACCTGCGGTACTGGGAGCGAGGTGTATTTCACGGGCTGGTCGGTGACCTTCGTAACTCCGAGCGTTGTTTTTACGACCAATGGTACCGACAGACTGCTCGGTCAACCTCTGACTCTGAGTTGGCAGAGCTTCGCCGATAGTTGCACGCCGTCGGGCGGCGCTCCTAATGACGGCTGGACCTCGGCAGCATTTCCAAACCCGGGGTCGTATCCGAGCTTTAGCCCAAGTGTTTCCGCCGTAGGCACTTACACATACACCCTCACGTGTTCTTCGGGGCCCATCTCGATCACAAAAATATTGTGATCACGGTGGAGAACAATGCACCGTACGTAACCCTGAGCGTCAGTCCGCCTTCATACACGCTGACTGGAACCTCGAGCGACGGATTTACCCTGACCTGGAATTCGAACCTGTCGTCATGTACTCGCGCGACCCCATCGCTTGGTGGATTTAACGTGTATCAGGGCACGAACCCGCAAGGCACTGCAACCGTGGCGTTTTGGCGCCTATGCCACCCACGGCATCTCTGGTGATCAATCCAACAACGGTGACCGCCAATCAGGATTTCACAGTGAGTTGGTCGTCTACCAACGCGATCAGCTGCACGGGTAGTGGCGGCGTGGATACAGCCAGTGAAGTATGGGGTCCAAACGCTCCCAGCGGAACACAGACCTTCACTGCGCCCAGTCCTGGGACGTACACATTCGATCTATCTTGCGGAAGTCCCGACAACGCGCTGCCGAATGCCGCCGCCCAGTCCACCGTCACCGTGCTCGGTTCGGCGTCTTCCCCCACAGTGAATGTAAACATTAATCCAACTAACGTGACGGAAGGTCAAAGCCTTACTGTGACTTGGTCTTCAACAAACGCCGGCTCGTGGTGCCAATCAACAAGTCGCACAGGCAAATTCGACGGTGACGGTGAGCAACCCTTCATCGCCAGGAACAGGCAAATCCGGGGGAGGAGGAGGCGCTCTTGATGCACTATTGCTCGCCATGCTGGCGTCAATATGCATCTTGCGCCGATGGCACGTGTGATCTAGTCTCTAGAACGACAAGTAATCAAGTCGAGGCACTCGCTCGAATCCTTATCACGGCCGGCTAGGGTAGCTTCGTAAGATAACGCCGTCGCTGCGATCCACGCATCATTTTCACCAAGATGCCGAGACAGCGAGCTCTGCAGCGCAGCCGTACGCCACGCGATGGCACGCGACAGACTTACGACTCGAAAGGGCGCCAGAAACTCGACGAGTGCGCGCGGGTCGGCAAAACCTTCCGCGAACTCGCC
>Ga0307474_10002826_pt1 | contig 12501 bp, 11 predicted proteins | sample atmos_gasesECM1C_2_FD_203312 | JGI IMG/M metagenome (GOLD analysis project Ga0307474, IMG submission 203312) | Hardwood forest soil microbial communities from Morgan-Monroe State Forest, Indiana, United States - atmos_gasesECM1C_05 | ecosystem: Environmental > Terrestrial > Soil > Temperate... | reverse complement strand
TCCGCGTGCCGACGGTCGAATTCCGTCACGCTGGCGACAAGTATGCCGACCTCATCCAGGAGGCGATCGACAATCTGGGCCTGGGCTTCAACGACGTAAAGTTCGTCACTCCAGAGGACGACCCGGCGGCAACCACGGTCCGTCACGATGGCGGTCTCACTCCCGCGGCCGCAAGCGCCAATCCGTCGCAGTCGCGCTTCGACTGGGACGGCGCCGCGCAACTGAACCCGCGCTACACTTTCGACGCTTTCGTCATCGGCAGCGGCAACCAGTTCGCTCACGCCGCCTGCCAGGCGGTCGCAGAACGTCCCTCCAAGGCTTACAACCCATTGTTCCTGTACGGCGGCGTCGGCATGGGCAAGACCCATCTCATGCAGGCCATCGGACATGAGGTCAAGCGCCGGGTGCCGCAGACCGCCATCTCCTACGTATCCAGCGAAAAATTTACCAACGACATGATCAACTCGCTGCGCTACGACAAGATGAGCAGCTTCCGCGACCGCTTCCGCACAGTCGACGTGCTTCTCATCGACGACATCCAATTCCTCACCGGCAAAGAGCGCACTCAAGAAGAGTTCTTCCACACCTTCAACGCCCTGCACGAGTCCATGAAGCAGATCGTAATCGCCAGCGACCGCTCCCCCAAAGAACTGGCCGAGATCGAAGATCGGCTGCGCAGCCGCTTCGAATGGGGATTGATTGCCGACATCCAGCCGCCCGACCTGGAGACCAAAGTTGCCATCCTGCAAAAGAAAGCCGAGCAGGAAAAAGTAACTCTGCCCACCGATGTCGCTCTCTATGTAGCTTCCAACATCCGTTCAAACGTGCGCGAACTCGAGGGCGCTCTCATCCGCCTCGTCGCCCACTCATCTCTCATCGGCGCCGAGATCACGCTACCCTACGCCCAGCAAGTGCTGAAAAATTTCATCGACTCCCAGGCACGCAAGGTCACCATCGAATCCATCCAGAAAATGGTCGCCGAGCAATTCGGTCTGCGCCTAGTCGAGATCAAGGCCAAGAACAACTCGCGCGCCATCGTCTATCCGCGCCAGGTTGCCATGTACCTGGCCAAGCACATGACCGAAGCCTCGTTGCCGGAGATCGGCCGCCAGTTCGGTGGCAAGCATCACACCACGGTCCTGCACTCTGTCGAGAAGATTGAAGAGCTCCGCAAGAACGACAAAGATTTAAACAGGCTGATCAACAAATTGACCGAGCAATTAGGCGGTTGAATCGCCTGTGCGATTGACTTTTCCACTGACCAGTCCAGTCTTCCTTCACCGGGCCTGTGAATGCGATGTGGATGTTGTGTAAGGCAGGAAAGAAATCGGGAGCATCGCCAGATTACACTGGCGTCTCCGCAACGTTCGGGACCGATTTCTAACATCAAGGGTCCGGCGGGAACCCGGTGACAACAGGTGAGTTGTCCTGGTTTTCCACTTCTCCGCAGCCCCTTCTGTTACTGCTGGTTTTATAGGTTTTGTATTTGATATAAGGTAGTAAGAAAAGTAGCAGACGCTGCCGAGGAAATGAATTCGGCAGGCCGGACTGAGGCGGCACAAGTTTTGGGCGTTGGTTCTTCGACTAAATTAAGCGTCCCTCCAGCCTAGGGCCGCGAAAGGTTCGAAAGGGCACGGCTTCAGCCGTGCCGCTGAGTTCGAAATAATGTCGGGGCTTCAGCCCCCGAGGTGAGCTTCAGGGGAGACGTACTTTATGCCGGTCGAGGCCGCTGTTGCTGCGGGAACGATGGAGATCACGGTCAGCAAGTTCGAACTGCTGCGGGAATTGACTGCTACGCAAGGTGTGGTCGAGCGCAAGACGACAATTCCAATCCTTTCCAATTACTTATTTGAAGCCGCGGGCGACCGCCTGTCGCTCACTGCCACCGACCTCGATCTCAGCCTGCGCACCTCGTGCACCGCCAAAGTCAAGAAGGAAGGCTCGTGCACCATTCCCGCGCGCAAACTTCACGACTACGTGAAACTCCTGCCCGACGCCGACATCACCATCAAGCTGCTCGAAAATCACTGGGTCAGCATTCGCTGCGGCCGCTCCAACACCAAGATGGTCGGCATGGCCAAATCTAACTTCCCCAGTCTGCCCCCGTTTCCAACCGCCGGCGCAGTCACCATCCCGGCGCAAGTTCTGCGCGGCCTGATCGCGCGCACCGGCTTCGCCATCTCGAATGAAGAATCGCGCTACACGCTGAACGGCGCGCTCATGCTTCTCAAGCCCGAATCTATTACCATGGTCGCCACCGACGGACATCGCCTCGCCCACTGTGAACGCGCTGGCGAAAAATTCGACGGCGTCTCCGGCGAAATGAAAACCCTCGTCCCGAAAAAGGCGATGGACGAACTGAAATCCCTGCTCGACTCCACCGACGCCGAGAGCATCGAATTCGCCAAAGACGACTCGACTTTATTCTTCCGCATCGGCAGCCGCCTGCTGACCTCGCGCCAGCTCACCGGACAATTCCCCAACTTCGAAGCCGTGCTTCCCAAAGACAACAACAAAATCGTCCCGCTGAATTCCGACGAACTGAATTCCGCCATCCTCCGCGTAGCCCAGTTCGCCGACGAACGTTCCCGCGCCGTCCGCCTGCGGCTGGAAAAAGGCGAACTAAAACTTTCCGCGAGCTCCACCGAAGCTGGCGAATCCGAAGACTCCATCGAAGCCCCGTACAACAGCGATCCCCTGACCATTGGCTTCAACGCGCAATACCTGGTCGACTTCCTAAAAGCCGCCGGCACCGCCGAAGTCCGCCTTGAGCTGAAAGACCCCCAATCCGCCGGCCAATTCCGCCCCGCCGAAGGCGACGACTACAAATACCGCTACATAGTAATGCCCATGCGCATTTGAAGTTAGTGTGGCGCGGGCGCCCCCGCCCGCGAAAAGCCGGCCCAATAAAATAAACGTGGTAGCGTCGCCTCAAGACCCAAAGCCCAAGCGCAAAGGCCGGCACAAGGCGGGTTCAGCCGCGAAGCTACGATAGAAATGCAGCCCACGGCGCAAGCGTGGGTGCGCGGTCGGAAATGGCCAAGCCCCGGAGGGGCGAGAGAAAAGCTAGGGCCTCGACTCCATAGGGCACGCCTAAAATTTTCCCGAAGATCGTAACGCAGACCTTCTCCCTTGACCTCCCGCCCCCCCTGCCTTACATTACCGACCACTTCAATTTCGGAGGCCCGCCGCCATGCTAAGCGGATTCAAGAATTTCATCCTGCGTGGAAATGTTGTGGATATGGCCGTGGGCGTGGTCATCGGCGCGGCCTTCGCAGGCGTCGTCGCCGGACTCACCAAGGCTTTCATCACGCCATTAATTGCCGTGATCGTCGGCAAGCCTGATTATTCCAGCTTGAAATTCATGGTGCGCGGCACCGAATTCCCCATCGGCGATTTCATCAACGCCACCGTCTCATTCATTCTGATCGCTGCGGTCGTCTACTTCTTTGTGGTACTTCCAGTCAATGCCCTCGTAGCCCGCATGAACCGCGGCGACAAACCGCCCGACCCCACCACCAAGAAATGTCCCGAGTGCCTCAGCGAAATTCCCATCGACGCCCGCCGTTGCGCCCACTGCACCCAACCCGTGATGGGCCGCGCCGCATAGCCGTCAGCAACTCAACCACAACAGCGAGGTCGTGGCTGGATCCTCGTTACCGGCGCATTGCTGACAAGCTCACGCACGCGCCGAAAACTGTGTCATCCCGAGCGCAGTCGAGAGACCTTGCGTTTCTGTCGACCGCGCCACCAATTCCGCAGAATTCCGTTACCATCTTCCTATGCCCCGAGTCCTCCTCTGCTCCGCCCTTCTGGCCGCGCTCACACTCCCTGCGATCTCGGCCCAGGACACGAGTTCCTCCTCCACTCCCAAGCACACAAGGAAGTCCACCGACTCTACGCTCGACCCTGGCACCATCACCAATAGCATCTATCGCAACAAACCCCTCGCCCTCGCCTGCAAAATTCCCGAAGGCTGGGTCCTGCGCACGGATGAAATGAACACCCCGCAGGAACCGCAGGTGGAAGCGGACAAGTCAGCCCAGTCCCCGGCCTCCAGTGCGGGAGCCAAAGTCCTGCTCGCCGCCTTCTCTCGCCCACCCGAGGCCCGTGCCGATGATGTGAACTCCTCAATCCTCATCGCCGCCGAGCCCACCGCCTCCTACCCCGGCCTGAAAGACGCCGCGCAATATTTCGGCCCCCTCACCGAAGTGGCCAAGGCGCAGGGATTCACCATTGACGAAGACCCCTACGAAATTGCCCTCGGCACGAAAACGCTGGTCCGCGGAGACTTTCACAAAGATGTCGGCAGCCGCGTCATGCACCAATCCACGCTAGCCATGCTGTCCCACGGCTACGCCGTCTCCATCACGATAATCGCCGGCACGGAAGATGATGTCGAAGAGCTAATCGATGGGCTGACCTTCAGCTCCAGCGGAAAGTAGATTGTGTTTGCAGTTCAAATGGATTCAGTGGGAGCACGAGAAAATCCCAGGGAGAGCAGTTGCCGCAGATCGCGAAACTCCAGCCGCGAAGCGGCGATAGAATGCAGCCCACAGCCTGCGCTGAGCTTGTCGGGCGCAAGCCGTGGGTGCTTAGCAGAAATGACAGCAAGCCCCGAAGGGGCGAAAAAAAACCTACATCGCGAACTCCGCCGAACGGCCTGCCACTATCTTTCCCTTACTCCAGCGGCTCCGGGTGTAAACTCAAATCCTTCTCCCCGCGCGCCTTCTTCTCGGCATACTTCCTCATCCACGCTTCCCAACTCTTGCCCGCTGCCGTATCGCGCCCCGTAAATTCCAGCGCACCAATCTCCGCATACGACACCGAAACCTTCTCGCTCGAATTCTTCGGATAAAGCCGCACAAATGACTCCCCCAGCGAAGCCCCGGTCCGCCGGTCAAACACATATCCCTCGATCTTCGACCCATCCTTGCGCGTGATGGTCACGTCCCCGCGGTAATCAAACGCCTTTTCCAACGCCCCCCGAAGCTCTTCTTCTCCGGCCAACTCTGGAATCCATCCTTCCAGTCGCTCATGCGCCGTACCCGGCGCAACTTCCAGCGCATCCGGATTCATCGCGTTCGCATGCGGCGGCGTGAACCCCACCGAAGCGTGATCAATATGCCCGCCTTCTTTACCAGTCATATCTATTTTGTGGAAATTTTCGCAAGATCTGTCATCCTGAGCAAAGTCGCCGTCCGCGAAGCGGCCGGCAACGCAGTCGAAGGATCCCTACCCGTGAGTCCGCCCCGTCCCCTCAGCCACTAAACCCGCGTCTCCTGCATCGACTCGTCGATGGCAGAAATCTGGACTAACGGATGCACCGCCGCCACCGGTTCATCCAGCATCCCCAGCGCCTCATCGTCGCGATACCGTGTAAACAATGTCCCCTTGACGGTCGCTAAAAATCCGCCCAGCGAACTGAACGTAGCATTCACCGCCGACGCCTCATACCCGCTATGCACCATGCAATTCGCGCACGCCGGATTCCCCGACTCCGTCCCGTACTTGCTCCATTCGGTGGTCGCCAGCAACTCGGCGAAGGTCTCCGCGTACCCGTCCTGCAGGAGATAACAAGGTTTCTGCCACCCAAAGATGTTGTAAGTCGGCATTCCCCAAGGCGTGCAAGGATATGTCCGCTTCCCCATCAAGAATTCCAAAAACAGCGGCGACAAATTAAACTGCCAGCTCTTCTTCCGATTCGACAAAATCGCTCGAAACATCCGCCGCGTCCGCGCCCGTCCCAAAAAATGCTTCTGATCTGGCGCCTTGTCATACGAGTATCCGGGCGAGAGCATCATGCCCTCCACTCCCAGCTCCATCATCTCGTCAAAGAACGCCCGAACCGACTTGGGATTCGCCCCATCGAACAGCGTCGTATTCGTAGTCACCCGGAACCCGCGCCGCAGCGCCTCTTTCACCGCCTCGACCGCAATGTCGTACCCACCCTCGCGGCACACCGCCACGTCGTGCTCTTCCCGCTGCCCGTCCAAGTGCACGCTAAACGTCAGGTACTTGCTCGGCTTGAACAGCCCAATCTTCTCTTTCAACAGAAGCGCGTTCGTGCACAAGTAAATATATTTCTTCCGCGCCACCAGCCCCTCAATGATCTCCCCGATCTGCGGATGCATCAGCGGCTCTCCGCCCGGAATCGACACCATCGGTGCGCCGCACTCCTCCACCGCCCGGAAACACTCCTCCGGTGTCAAATCTTTCTTCAGGATGTGCGCCGGATACTGGATCTTCCCGCACCCCGCGCAAGCCAGATTGCACCGGAACAGCGGCTCCAGCATCAGAACCAGCGGATACTGCTTCCGCCCCGCAAGCTTCTGCCGCAGCACATAGCTCGCCACCGTCCACATTTGTGACACAGGAACTGGCATGAATATTCGGGAACCCCTTGTCCTTATATATTATCAGGCTTCCAATCCGTGCGCCCCCGGCGGGAACATCTTTAGTATCAGAGGGAAAAGGTCCAGGTCCTAGAAGGGAGGAAGGCGCAAGCCTGCCAGACTCCAGCCGCGAAGCGGCGAAAGGATGCAGCCCACGTCGCAAGACGTGGGTAGCCAAGGGGACAAATGCGCAAGCCCCAGAGGGGCAAAAGAAATGGCAAAGGAGCCAAAGGCGCAATTCCCCAAGACCCGCGAAAGGCGTCGAAATGATTTTGCGCCGACTGCACCTGCCAATTTTCCTGCAACCTCCACACCCTTCCTCTCCTCTAAAGGCCATGCTCCTCCGCTCGCACCTCGGTCCCAAAGCACTCTTGTTCCGGTCCCCAAAACCCGATACCCTTATGTTCGGCTGTTTCTATGTTTAACCCTCACCCCAACCTCGCCGACGAAGTGAACCGCAGCATCATCCAGTCGGAAATCGAAGGTGGGGTTTACCTGGGCGATCTGCCCCCCTCCACAGTCCTCCAGATTCAAACGATGAACCACTGCTACACCGCCGTACTTCTAGGCGGCAGCGAGGCAATGCTCTCCGGTCATCCCGAATTTTGTCCCCAGCCCGTTCAAGTCGCCATCGCCGGCTCCACCTGGGGAGGCTCCATGCTCAAACTGCAATACGTCGGCCGCGGCATGCACCTCGAATTCCGCCACCCTCAATATCCGACTCCCATCATTACCTCCGCCATCCAGGAAATTCGCGACGGCCAAGCCGCTTCGTACGCGCTCCAGGTCGAGACCAACCGCACCGTATCGTAGCTTCGAAGCTCATGCCATTTGACTTGCCCCGCCGCACGCACTACCATTCCCGCGAACCCGACATGGCCCTCACCATTGACACCCGCGAAGTCTCCCACGTCACCATCCTCGACGTTCACGGACGCATCATCCTAGGTCCCGAAATCGGCACCCTCCGCGCCGCGGTCCGCAACCTGGTTGCCGAGGGCAAAAAGAAAATCATCCTCAACCTCGCCGACGTCGACTACCTCGACAGCTCCGGCGTAGGAGAACTCGTTGGCGCCTTCACCACCGTTCGCAACGCCGGAGGCGAACTCAAGCTCCTCAACCTCACCCAAAAAGTCCACGACGTCCTCCACGTCACCAAGCTCTACACGGTTTTCGACATCAAAGACGACGAATTCACCGCCGTAAAATCCTTCGACTACTTCTTCGCCAAGTAAGTGATAAGAATAATAATGTGGACAGAATGGAAGACGTGGAAGGAGCCTAGTACCTGCTCTTCTCCGCGATCTCGGCGAGACCTCTGCGATCTCCGCGGTTAAAAGCTTTGAACGCAATATACCCCAGAACCCCGCTAGCCAAGCCCCACGGCCCACTTCTGGAGTAAAATTCAGCAAAGAAGCGATGGGCGTCGCAACTAAGGACGGGAGCCGCCCAGCCAATGGATCGCACTACCGATAGCCGCACCCTGCAACAAAAAACCGCCAGAGAACTCATCTGGACCTCCACCCATTCCTTCCATGGATGGACTTGCTCTCAGTGCGAATGGAACTCTCCGCTCCCCACGCTACTCAACGATCCCGAAGCCAAGACCGCCTTCGACCGCCTGTCCGCCGGCAAATTCCGCGATCACAAATGTGCCGACCACCTCTCCCGCCTGGGCAGCGCCGACGATGCCGACAGCTTCACCCCGCGCATCCGAAAGCTGGTCACCCAAGGCTTCAAGCCCAAAGATGCCGTCGAACTCTTCCTCCAGGAAATCGCGCTCGAATACCGCAACCAACCAAAAATCCTGGCCCAAGCCAAAGCCGACGGCGAAGACTTCCTCCGCCGCGTCCGCGCCGGCCTAATCTAGAAAACGTCTATGTAGGGACAGCCGCCTCGGCTGTCCGGCCGAGCAAAGCTCGCTTGCCGAGTGCCTCACCCCTCGTGATAATAGCCGCGAAGCGGCGGCACAGCAATTTCAACGTCAAGCCCCGAAAGTGGCGAAAGAAAATCCTCTGCTGAAAATTCCCAGCCCCGAGCCCCTACTCCTCAATCCCCATCTCCCGCAAAACATAAGCATAATCAAACGCCGCCTCATGCAGCCGGTCATATCTCCCCGAAGCCCCGCCATGCCCCGCCGGACTCAAATTCGTTTTCAACATCAACGTATGATGATCCGTCCGCACCGCCCGCATCTTCGCTACATACTTCGCCGGCTCCCAATACATCACCTGGCTGTCATTGAATGACGTCTTCACCAGCATGTCCGGATAATTCTTCGCCTCCACATTGTCATACGGCGAATAACTCATCATGTAATCAAACGCCGCCTTCTCCTTCGGATTCCCCCACTCCTCAAACTCTCCCACCGTCAGCGGCAACGATTCATCCAGCATCGTATTCATCACATCCACAAAAGGAACTCCCACCACCGCTGCCTTAAACAAATCCGGACGCATATTCAGCACCGCCCCCATCAACAATCCACCCGCACTCCGCCCCTCAATCACCAGCCGCTCCTTCGATCCATACCCATGCCCCACCAAATATTCCGCGCAGGCGATAAAGTCGCTGAACGTATTCTTCTTGTTCATCATGCGCCCCGCATCGTGCCACGCCTTCCCCATTTCGCCGCCGCCGCGAATATGCGCCACTGCCACCGTCACTCCCCGATCGACCAAGCTGAACCAATTCGAATTAAAAGCCGCATCGATCGAGATTCCATACGACCCGTACCCATACAAATAAAGTGGCTCCTTCCCGTCGAGCTTCGCATCTTTCCGACGCACCACCGAAATCGGAATCTTCACTCCATCCGCCGCCGGCGCATAAATCTGCTCCACTTCATATCGCGTGCGGTCATATCCTCCCGGCACCTCTTTCTGCTTCAGTAACGTCGACGTCCCTTTCTCCATGGCATAGGCAAACACCGACGGCGGCGTAATCGGCGACTGATACCCATACCGAAACTCCGTCGTGTCATACACGCGGTTCACATAGCCATGACTCAAATACGCCGGCTCCGGAAACATGATCCTCCGCGACTTCCCACTCCGCAAGTCCGTCACTCGAATCTGCGGTAGTCCATGTTCCCGCTCCATCAGCACATAAAAATTCCTGAACATGTCCACATGATTAAGCATGACGTCCGGATCCTGCGCCACCACTTCCTTCCAGCTTTTGCTCGAAGGATCCCCCACTGGAGCCTTCACCAGCCGAAAGTTCCGCCCCGTATCGTTCACCCGAATGTAAAAAGATTCTCCGTTGTGCTCAGGATAATACTGCACATCCTGCTTACGCGGCTCCATCACCTTGAACTCTGCCATCGGCTGATCCGCCGGAATATAACGCGCCTCGCTAGTCGTATGGCTCGAGCTGATCAAAAAAATGTATGCCTCGCTCCGCGTCTTCACCGCGTCCAATTCGAAGCGCTCGTCCTTCTCCTCGTACACCAGCGCATCCGCCCCGGCTGTCCCCACCGCATGCCGGTACAACCGGTACTGCCGCTTCGACACGGCATCTTCCTGCGTATAAAAAATCGTCTTGTTATCGCTTGCCCACACCACCGATCCAACTCGCTCCGCGTGATCGATCAGCGCCTGCCCGGTTCGCAAATCTTTCACCGCCAGGGTGAATTGCCGGAAGCCCGTGTTGTCGTACGTATAAGCCAGCAGATTCCCGTCCGAGCTCACTGCATATTCATTCACCGTCATGAATGCGAGTCCCTTGGCCATCTCATTCACGTCGAGCACAACTTCTTCATCTGGCGCGGACCCGCCCTTAGCGGCAGTCGACGGCGCCCCCGCCCGCGTGTCCGGGATCCCATCGCTCACCCTCTGCCGGCAGCGGATCGCATACTGCTTCCCCGCCTCCGTCCGCGTGTAATAAAAGTAATCCCCCTCGCGGTACGGCACCTCCACATCCGTTTCTTTGATCCGTCCCAGCATCTCCTCATACAGCTTCTTCTGGAACGCTTCAGTCGGCTTCATTACCGCGTCCGTATAAGCGTTCTCCGCCTCCAGATAAGCCCGCACCTCCGGATTCGGCTTGTCCCGCAACCAGAAGTAGTCGTCCTCCAACCTGTGCCCGTTGATCTCGGTGAAGTGAGGAACTTTTTTCGCCACGGGCGGGCCAGGCAACTTCCCCGTATCCGCCCCCGTCAAACCCACGACTGACCCCACCACCAGCCCGCCAACCTGTAAATGTCGCATAACTCTCAGATACATAATTCCCTTGTCAGCAAGAATTAATTAATGCCAGCCCAAAATCCCACCCGGGTGGCCCATTTCTCGCGTCCTTTGCGAGAAGTGGGGCTTTTTGAACCTTCCTCGCGACCATAAAAAACCCTCTGCTGCAATGCAGTAATTCCAGTAGTTAGTTCTACACAATTTCCAGTATTGTCACCAAACTTCTCCGTAGGGCACCCTACGAATGGCGATGTCCTCTGAAGACCTCATCAAGTCCCTGTGCGCCCGCGCCATCACCGCGGAAGGCCCCGATTTTGCCGACGTCACCAAGGAACTCCACGCAGCCCTCAAGGCCCATATCGAAGCTCTTCGAGCCCTGGCAGTAGCCGCCCTCCTGAACCCACCCGCCCCTCCAACCGATTTACCCCCAGCCTAGCCCGCCCCCGTGGCTGTAGCCGCAAAGCTCACCCTCGAGTCCGCTATCTAAGACCGAGCCGCGTCCACTGTCTCAAGCCGCGTCCAATGCCCCAAGCCGCGAAGCGGCGATAGAATGCAGCCCAAGGCGCAAGCCGTGGGTGGTCGGCGAATGGGAAGATGAACAAGCCCCGAAAGGGGCGAAAGAAAAACCACCTCCGATGACCACCGCGAGCAATCATCCCTCATCTCCCATACTCCTTCACCTTCCCATCCACCGCGACCGCCACATATTTCTGTGTCTCCAAATCGCGAAACTGCACCACCCGATGCCCCTCCCGCGCCAGCTTGCCCCACCGGCTAGGCTTCTCCGGATTCTGCTCAATCGCCTGATATTCCTTTCCGCCCACGACGAACCGCGTAGTCCGAAGCCGCTGCGACCCAGTCCTCGTCACGCGAAAACAACGCCCCTCCACGACAACTTCAGTCCCGCGCATCATCTGCTCCGCCACCGCCTCCAACCCCGCATGATCAAGCAAGTTGTCGCTGGCCATCCTAATCCCTATTTCATCTGGGTGATATTAAATGGCGTGGCCAAATGAACTAGCCCCGAAGGGGCTAAAGAGACCCTACGACGCAGATCCCGAACCTTAAACCGGAACCACGGGAATAACCCCACGTCTCAATGATCTCCCACCCGCACCCCCAATGGCCACGAAATATCCCGCCCGTACTTGCAAAAACCTCCCCGACGCTCCCCATGTTAACGACTCTGATACCCAAAAAAAATGCGGCCGCCGGGCCGCATTGTCTCGCTACCAAAAACGAACTACTTCTTCCCCCGCAACATCTCCACCACCCGCTCATAATCATCCACCGTGTGATACTCAATCACAATCTTCCCCTTGCCCTTCCGGTCGCGGATCCGCACCCGAACCCCCAACATCCGCTCCAGATCCATCTGCGCCGACCGCACATTCGGATCCACCCACCGCGCCCCGCTGCTTTTCCTGGGCTCCAATCCCGGCATCCCTGGAATCGGATCGAGCAGCCCGTTCATTCGCAGAACCAGCATCTCCACCTGCTCGACCGACATACCCTTCTTCACCGCAAACAGCGCGGCCTCCGCGATCTTGTCGTCGCCCTCCAGCTTCAGCAGTTCCTTGGCTTGGGCGAAGTTGATTTTCTTCTCGGCCAGCAACTGCATCACCTCGCGCGGCAGCTTCAGCAGTCGCATGTAGTTCGTCACTGACGCTCGCGACAACCCCACCCGCTCCCCGATCTGCTGTTGCGTCAAATGGAACTCGTTGCTCAACACCCGAAACGCCTCCGCCTGTTCCAGCGCGCTCAAATCCTCCCGCTGCAGGTTTTCGATGATGGTCATCTCCGCCGCCTGCTGCAGCGAAACTCGCCGCACCAGCGCCGGAATATGCGTCTTCCCAGCCTTCTTCGACGCATGCAACCGCCGCTCGCCGAGTATTAAAACGAAGCGCCCGTCTTCATCG
>Ga0307474_10002825_pt1 | contig 12501 bp, 15 predicted proteins | sample atmos_gasesECM1C_2_FD_203312 | JGI IMG/M metagenome (GOLD analysis project Ga0307474, IMG submission 203312) | Hardwood forest soil microbial communities from Morgan-Monroe State Forest, Indiana, United States - atmos_gasesECM1C_05 | ecosystem: Environmental > Terrestrial > Soil > Temperate... | reverse complement strand
TGCGCGGATCGACGGTCGGCGGTTCAGGCGCGATCAACGGCGGTTACTTCTGCCGCGGGTTGCCGCGCGATTTCGACCGGGCCGCAATACCCGGCTGGGCCTGGTTCGATGTTCTGGACCACTTCCGCGCCATCGAGACGGACCTGGATTTCGATGGTCCCGCCCACGGCGACAGCGGTCCCATCTTGGTGCGTCGAACGCGGGAAATGACGGGCACAACCGAACGTTTCATAGCCGCGGCCGAGCGCGCGGGATTTTCCTGGATCGCTGACCTCAACGATTGTGGGCCGGAGCCGGTTTCGGGTGTGGGCGCAATCCCACTCAACATCGTCGATGGTGTGCGTATCGGATCGGGCGCGGCATATCTACTGCCGGCTCTGGGGCGATCGAACCTGACACTCCTGGCACAGGCGAGAGCCGCGCGATTGCGTTTCTCGGGCAGCACCGCGGTCGGTGTGGACGCGATCGGCCCGGATGGCCAGATAAGTCTCAATGCCGATCGAATCGTGTTGTGTGCCGGTGCCATCCAGTCGGCACAGCTGCTGATGCTCTCCGGTGTCGGCGACGAATCGATGTTGCGGGCCGTCGGCGTGCCGGTGGTGGCACCGCTCCCGGTGGGGATGTTTTGCAGCGACCACCCCGAATGGGTGTTGCCGACCAACTGGACGGTGGCCTCTGGCCGGCCCGTGGTTGAGGTCGTGCTCAGCACCGAGAATCTCGAGATCAGGCCGTACACGGGTGGTTTCGTCGCGATGACCGGCGACGGCACCGCCGGCCATCCCGATTGGCCGCATATCGGGGTGGCGCTGATGCAGCCGCGGGCGCGCGGACGAATCACGCTCACCTCGCCCGACCCTGGTGTGCGGCCGCGGATCGAGCACCGCTACGACAGCGAGCCCGATGATGTCGCCGCTCTGCGCCAGGGCAGTGAATTGGCACGCGAACTGGCCGGGACGGCAACACATGTCGGATCACCGGTGTGGTCGACGTCCCAGCACCTGTGCGCGAGCGCCCCGATGGGCACCGAGGGTGACCCACGAGCCGTTGTCGATCCTCGGTGCCGGGTCCGCGGCATAGAGAACCTGTGGGTGATCGACGGCTCCATCCTGCCCATGGTCACCAGCCGCGGACCGCACGCAACCATCGTGATGCTCGGGCACCGGGCTGCCGAGTTCGTTCAGTGAATCGCGTTGATTAGAGCCGCATTTCGCTCCGAAGCCGGAGTACCAGGCGTAGCTGTCGGCCGTCATGCCCGGGAGCCCATAGCCCGATCAGGGAGCGCGGCGACGGCAACGATCGCGGCCATCACCAACGTGGAAGCGTGCATGGCCGTGAGGAATGCGGCCTTGCTGACCTCAGCCAGCTGTTTACTTTGCGGACCGAGCTTGCCGGCCACTTCGACTGCCTTGGCCAGCGAATCGGTGGCGGGGCCGCTGACCGGCGCAGGAAAGTTCGCCAACTTCGCTGCGAGCACATGCGAATACCGTCCGGCCAGGATCGAGCCGGCCACCGCGATTCCCAACGCCCCGCCCATCTCTCGCGACGTGTCGTTCACCGCGGAGGCAACGCCCTGCTTTTCGTCCGGGACCGCACCCATCATCGCCGAAGTCGTCGGTGCCGTACATATTCCGATGCCGGACGCGAGTACCAATGTCGGCCAGGCGAATTCGGAATACGTCGAATGCAGGCCCAGCCCGTACAAGCACGCGAAGCCAACCGCCATCAGCGGCGTGCCGATGAATAGCACGAATCGCAGGCCCAGCTTCGGCACATACCAGAACGACAACGCGGAGAAAATACCCAGCGGCACCATGAATGGACCGAAGGCGATTGCCGTCGTCAGCGGCGAACACCCCATGATCTGCTGCACGTACTGCATGCCGATAAAGAAGACCCCGAACGTTGCGCCGAAGAGAATGACTATCGCTGCGACACCGGTGGCGAAATTGGGGTCAGCAAACAACCGAACGTCCAGAAGTGGTTGCCGCTTGCGGAATTCGACAAGGCCGAACGCCGCCGCGATGACCGCCCCCGCGACCAGTCCGCCCCACACCAGCGGATCACTCCATCCACGATGGGGTGCGTCCAGGATCGCAAACACCGCGATCGCCACCGCCGCACCGATGAGAACTGCGCCAAGCCAATCGACTCGGGGAGCGTCGGTTTCACGCGACGAGGAGACGGTGCGCCCAGGGCGAAGATCACCAGCCCGGCTATGCCCAGCGACCAGAAGATGGCGTGCCAGTCCCAAAGGCGAAGCAGCAGGCCCGAACCGAGCATGCCGAGGACTCCTCCGGAACCGGCCGTGCCGGCCCACATACCGACGGCCTTCATCCGCTCTTCTTTCGGATAGGCCACGGTCAGCAGTGACAGGGTCGCGGGCATCACAAAGGCGGCACCGATACCGGCCACCGCACGCCCCGCGATGATCTGCAGTGGGTCATGCAATATCGCCGGTGCAGCCGAGCCGAGCGCGAAAATCATCAAACCGGCAAGCAGCGCACCCCGCCTGCCATACCGGTCGCCGATGGCCCCGGCCGGCACCAGCAGGCATGCCAGCGCCAGGGTGTATCCATCCACGACCCAGGTCAGCTGCGTCTGCGTCGCCGAGGTGGCCACCGCGAGGTCCCCCAGCGCAGTGTTCAACGCCGTCATCGATGCAACGACCAGCGCGACACCCATACAGGCGACGGTCAGCGTCCACGCTCGCGCCCGGGGGCTACCGCCAAGGCTTACCGCATCAGTACGCTGGTCAGGTCGGGCAAGGGTTTCGACCATATGACGCGCCTCCTCCCGGGGGTGTGAGGATTTTTGAGACCAACAGTCTTGTACATAGACCGATAGTCTTGCTCTCAATCGGGGAGGTGGCTCGCAATTACCGAGGGGGCTACCGATCCCCGTCCAGCCCGGTCTCGGGCCCGTTTGCTCGAAGCCGCGGCCGCGCTGCTGCGTTCCGGGGGTCCCAGTGCGGTGACCGTCGATGCGGTCACCCGAAGCGCCAATGTAGCGAGAGCCACCCTGTATCGCCACTTCCCGAGCGGAAACGATTTGCTGGCCGCGGCGTTCAACAGCCTGATACCGCCATCACCGACTCCGCCGGCCGAGGGCTCGGTGCGGGATCGGCTTACTGCGATCGTGCTGGCCCAGGCCGAGGCGGTGGCCCAGGCGCCGGTCGTCATGGCCGCCATGTCCTGGTTGGCCCTTGGCCGCGACCTCAAAGAGTTGCCCGAACCTCGCCACACCCGCACCGCCGACAGCGCCTCGATCACCACGTTGCGCGAACGCATCGCTGCGCAGTACGCGGCGCCGTTCGACGCCGTTTTCGATAGCCCGGAGGCCGCGGCCGAGCTCGGGGAGGTCGACCGATCGCGCGCCATCGCGCTGTTGATCGGCCCGCTGGTGCTGGGCCGCCTGTCCACCTTGCCGGATTTCGACTACCGCGAGTGCGCGCGCGCGGCCGTTGACGGTTTTCTGCACGTGCAGTGCGCGCAAAACAGAACCACCGCGGCGACTATCGAATCGGCGGGTGCCTGACGCCGCTTCAGCCCCGGCAAACCGGGCCCTGACCACTGCGTTAGCCGGCCGCCGAAACCAACCCGGCGATGTTTGCCCGAGATTTGGCCAGAGCCACGGTTGTCAGGCATACTATTCAGGTTGTCTTGCGCCGGGTTTGCGCCTGGCCGGGCATACGACCAGCGCCCAACCGGGCGCGTCCGGTCCCATCCTTGGAACGCGATTATTTCGGCCTTGAAATAAGCGCGCCGAGGCTGCGTAAGGGTGACACACCCGACCGCGGGGGCCGGTGGACCACGACAGGTAAACAGCGGCGCAGTATCCGGCGCGACGCTCGATCGGCCCTGATCGGCCGAGTCGAATCGGCGCGCCGGAGGCACCAGGTCCGGACACGGACCTTTAAGTGGAGTGAGGGTAGGAGAAGCGTGGCGGGACAGAAGATCCGCATCAGGCTCAAGGCCTACGACCATGAGGCTATCGACGCATCGGCGCGAAAGATCGTCGAGACCGTCGTCCGCACGGGTGCCAGCGTCGTAGGGCCGGTGCCGCTGCCGACCGAGAAGAACGTGTATTGCGTCATCCGCTCTCCGCATAAGTACAAGGACTCGCGAGAGCACTTCGAAATGCGGACGCACAAGCGGTTGATCGACATCCTCGATCCCACGCCGAAGACCGTTGACGCGTTGATGCGCATCGATCTTCCGGCCAGTGTCGACGTCAACATCCAGTAGGAGATCCAGAACTCATGGCAAGAAAAGGCATTCTGGGTACCAAGCTGGGCATGACGCAGGTGTTCGACGAGAACAACAGAATTGTGCCGGTGACTGTGATCAAGGCCGGCCCGAACGTCGTGACCCGCATCCGCACGCCGGAGCGCGACGGCTACAGCGCCGTGCAGCTGGCGTACGGGGAGATCAGTCCGCGCAAGGTCAACAAGCCGGTGACCGGTCAGTACACCGCCGCGGGCGTCAACCCGCGCCGGTACTTGGCCGAACTGCGCCTGGACAATCCGGACGCGGCGGCCGAATACGAGGTCGGCCAGGAGTTGACGGCCGAGATCTTCGCCGACGGCACCTACGTCGACGTCACCGGCACGTCCAAGGGCAAGGGCTTCGCCGGCACCATGAAGCGCCACGGCTTCCGCGGTCAGGGCGCCAGTCACGGTGCCCAGGCGGTGCACCGCCGTCCGGGTTCGATCGGCGGCTGCGCCACTCCCTCGCGCGTCTTCAAGGGCACCCGGATGGCCGGCCGCATGGGTAACGACCGGGTGACCGTGCAGAACCTGTTGGTGCACAAGGTCGATACCGAGAACGGCGTGCTGCTGATCAAGGGTGCGATCCCTGGCCGTACCGGTGGGCTCGTGATGGTCCGCAGCGCGATCAAACGAGGTGAGAAGTAATGGCAGCCAACACCCTGAAGATCGACGTCAAGACGCCCGACGGCAAGGTCGAGGGCTCCATCGAGCTACCCGCCGAATTGTTCGACGCGCCAGCCAATATCGCGCTGATGCACCAGGTGGTCACCGCACAACGGGCGGCGGCCCGCCAGGGTACGCACTCGACCAAGACACGCGGCGAGGTCAGCGGCGGCGGTCGCAAGCCTTACCGGCAGAAGGGGACCGGGCGTGCCCGGCAGGGTTCGACGCGGGCCCCTCAGTTCACCGGCGGTGGCGTCGTGCACGGCCCCAAGCCGCGCGACTACACCCAGCGCACACCCAAAAAGATGATCGCCGCGGCGTTGCGCGGGGCGTTGTCCGACCGGGCACGCAACGGGCGCATCCACGCGGTTACCGAGCTGGTGTCGGGTCAGACCCCGTCCACCAAGAATGCCAGGGCATTTCTGGGCACCCTCACCGATCGCAAGCAGGTGCTGGTAGTCATCGGCCGCAGTGACGAGGCCGGCGCGAAAAGCGTGCGCAACCTGCCCGGTGTGCACATCCTGGCGCCCGACCAGCTCAACACGTACGACGTGCTGCGCTCCGACGACGTGGTGTTCAGCGTCGAGGCGCTCAATGCCTACATCGCGGCCAACACCGCCGAGGAGGTTTCGGCCTGATGGCAACCGTCACTGACCCCCGCGACATCATCCTGGCTCCGGTCATTTCGGAGAAGTCGTACTCGCTGCTCGACGACAACGTCTACACGTTCGTCGTGCACCCCGACTCGAACAAGACGCAGATCAAGATCGCTGTCGAGAAGATCTTCTCCGTCAAGGTCGCTTCGGTGAACACGGCCAATCGGCAGGGCAAGCGCAAGCGCACCCGGGCCGGATTCGGCAAGCGCAAGAACACCAAGCGCGCCATCGTCACCCTGGCGCCGGGCAGCAAGCCGATCGACCTGTTCGGAGCACCGGCCTAGCCGCGCGCGAGAGAAAGACCTGATTAGACATGGCAATTCGCAAGTACAACCCGACGACCCCGGGTCGCCGCGGCGCCAGCGTGTCCGATTTCGCCGAGATCACCCGCAGCGAGCCGGAGAAGTCGTTGGTGCGCCCGCTGCACGGTCACGGTGGGCGTAACGCGCACGGCCGGATCACCACCCGCCACAAGGGCGGTGGCCACAAGCGGGCCTACCGGGTGATCGATTTCCGGCGCAACGACAAAGACGGTGTCAACGCCAAGGTCGCGCACATCGAGTACGACCCGAACCGCACCGCCAACGTCGCACTGCTGCATTACCTCGACGGCGAGAAGCGCTACATCATTGCGCCGCAGGGGCTCTCGCAGGGTGATGTGGTGGAGTCGGGCGCCAATGCCGACATCAAGCCGGGCAACAACCTGCCGCTGCGCAACATCCCGGCCGGTACCTTGATCCACGCCGTGGAGCTGCGACCGGGCGGTGGCGCCAAGCTGGCGCGTTCGGCCGGGTCGAGCATCCAGTTGCTCGGGAAGGAAGGCAGCTACGCGTCGCTGCGTATGCCCAGCGGTGAGATCCGCCGGGTCGACGTGCGCTGCCGCGCAACCGTCGGCGAGGTGGGTAACGCCGAGCAGGCGAACATCAACTGGGGCAAGGCCGGTCGTATGCGCTGGAAGGGCAAGCGCCCTTCGGTGCGTGGTGTCGTGATGAACCCGGTCGATCACCCGCACGGTGGTGGTGAGGGTAAGACTTCCGGTGGCCGTCACCCGGTGAGCCCGTGGGGTAAACCCGAGGGCCGCACCCGCCACCCGAACAAGGCCAGTAACAAGCTCATCGTCCGTCGCCGGCGCACCGGCAAGAAGCACTCGCGCTAGGAATTTCCAGGAGTAGCCATGCCACGCAGCCTGAAGAAGGGTCCGTTCGTCGACGACCATCTGCTCAAGAAGGTCGACGTCCAGAACGAGAAGAACACCAAGCAGGTCATCAAGACCTGGTCGCGGCGTTCGACGATCATTCCGGACTTCATCGGCCACACCTTCGCGGTGCACGACGGACGCAAGCACGTGCCGGTGTTCGTCACCGAGGCGATGGTCGGCCACAAGCTGGGTGAGTTCGCGCCGACGCGAACCTTCAAGGGGCACATCAAGGACGACCGGAAGGCCAAGCGCCGATGACCACTACTGAATTTCCGTCGGCGGTCGCCAAGGCACGGTTTGTGCGGGTGTCGCCGAGAAAGGCGCGCCGGGTGATCGACCTGGTGCGTGGCAGGTCGGTGGCCGACGCGCTCGACATCTTGCGCTGGGCGCCGCAGGCCGCCAGCGAACCGGTGGCCAAGGTGATCGCCAGCGCCGCCGCCAACGCGCAGAACAACAACGGGCTGGACCCGGCGACCCTGGTGGTCGCCACCGTCTACGCCGACGAGGGCCCGACCGCCAAGCGCATCCGTCCGCGCGCCCAGGGCCGCGCGTTCCGCATCCGTAGGCGCACCAGCCACATCACCGTCGTGGTGGAAAGCCGGCCGGCCAAGGATCAACGGTCGGCCAAGTCGACCAGGGCGCGTCGCGCCGAGGCCAGCAAGGCCGCCGCGAAAGCCCCGGCGAAGAAGGCACCCGCCAAGAAGGCGCCCGCCAAGAAGGCGCCGGCGAAATCCGAACCGGCCAAGGCAACTACTTCTGAGACTTCTGAAGCGAAGGGAGGCTCAGACTAGTGGGCCAGAAGATCAATCCGCACGGCTTCCGGCTGGGCATCACCACCGACTGGAAGTCTCGCTGGTACGCCGACAAGCAGTACGCCGAGTACGTCAAGGAAGACGTCGCGATCCGTCGGCTGCTCTCCAGCGGTCTGGAGCGCGCCGGTATCGCCGACGTGGAGATCGAGCGCACCCGCGACCGGGTCCGGGTGGACATCCACACCGCCCGTCCCGGCATCGTCATCGGCCGCCGCGGCACCGAGGCCGACCGGATCCGTGCCGACCTGGAAAAGCTGACCGGCAAGCAGGTCCAGCTCAACATCCTCGAGGTCAAAAACCCCGAGTCGCAAGCGCAATTGGTGGCGCAGGGCGTCGCCGAGCAGTTGAGCAACCGGGTGGCGTTCCGCCGCGCGATGCGCAAGGCCATCCAGTCCGCGATGCGCCAGCCCAACGTCAAAGGCATCCGGGTGCAGTGCTCGGGCCGTCTCGGCGGCGCCGAGATGAGCCGCTCGGAGTTCTACCGCGAGGGCCGCGTGCCGTTGCACACCCTGCGCGCTGACATCGACTACGGCCTGTACGAAGCCAAGACCACCTTCGGCCGGATCGGCGTGAAGGTGTGGATCTACAAGGGCGACATTGTCGGTGGCAAGCGCGAACTGGCCGCGGCCGCGCCGGCGGGCGCCGAGCGTCCGCGCCGCGAGCGGCCATCGGGCGCACGTCCGCGCCGCAGCGGCGCGTCGGGCACCACAGCGACCAGCACCGAGGCCGGGCGGGCCGCCGGCGGCGACGAAGGCGCCGCGTCCGCGGGCGACAGTGCGGCTGCCCTCGAATCGCAGAGCACGGAGAGCTGAATCATGTTGATTCCCCGCAAAGTCAAACACCGCAAGCAGCACCATCCCCGCCAGCGCGGCATCGCCAGCGGTGGTACGGAAGTGAACTTCGGCGACTACGGCATCCAGGCCCTCGAGCATGCCTACGTCACCAACCGGCAGATCGAGTCGGCTCGTATCGCGATCAACCGGCACATCAAGCGTGGCGGCAAGGTGTGGATCAACATCTTCCCGGACCGCCCGCTGACCAAGAAGCCCGCGGAAACCCGGATGGGTTCGGGTAAAGGCTCGCCGGAGTGGTGGGTGGTCAACGTCAAGCCGGGCCGCGTGCTGTTCGAGCTCAGTTACCCCAATGAATCGGTCGCGCGGGAGGCGCTCACCCGGGCAATCCACAAGCTGCCGATCAAGGCACGCATCGTTACCCGAGAGGATCAGTTCTGATGGCAGTGGGAATTTCGCCTGGCGAACTGCGTGAGCTCACCGACGAGGAGCTGACCGAGCGTCTGCGCGAATCCAAGGAGGAGCTGTTCAACCTGCGCTTCCAGATGGCGACCGGACAGCTCAACAACAACCGCCGGCTCCGCACGGTGCGTCGGGAAATCGCCCGCGTCTACACCGTGCTGCGGGAACGAGAACTCGGCCTGGCTTCCGGGCCCGACGGTAAGGAATCGTGATGGCAGAAGCCAATGCCCCCCAGAAGTCTGCCGCCAAGGCCGCCCCGAAGAAGGCCGCCGCGACTGACGCCGCGTCGAAAGACAAGGGCCCCAAGCACACTCCGCGCGCTCCGAAGACACGTGGCCGGCGCAAGACGCGCATCGGCTACGTGGTGAGTGACAAGATGGAGAAGACCATCGTGGTCGAGCTGGAAGACCGTATGCGACACCCGCTGTACGGCAAGATCATCCGTACCACCAAGAAGGTCAAGGCGCACGACGAGAACAGCACCGCCGGCATCGGGGACCGGGTTGCGCTGATGGAGACGCGTCCGCTGTCGGCGACCAAACGCTGGCGGCTCGTCGAGATCCTCGAGAAGGCCAAGTAAAGGCCAAGTAGCCAACAAGCAACACACAAACACCCGAGACGCCCGGTCTCGGGTGTTTTCGCGTTCGCCGAGCGTAACGCCAGCGCGAAAAACAGTCGGAATTTTCGCCGCCGCGTTACGCTCGGCGCACAGGGCTACGAGAGTGAGGCTGTCCAATGACGACTGGGTCGACTGAGTTCGGCGGCAAGATCGAGCTGGATATTCGCGATTCGGAGCCGGACTGGGGGCCGTACGCGGCACCGACCGCTCCGCCGAACTCGCCAAACGTCCTCTACCTGGTCTGGGATGACACCGGGATCGCGACCTGGGACTGCTTCGGCGGCATGGTCGAGATGCCCGCCATGGCGCGGATCGCCGAGCGCGGGGTGCGACTGTCGCAATTTCACACCACCGCGCTGTGCTCGCCGACCAGGGCGTCATTGCTGACCGGCCGCAACGCCACCACCGTGGGCATGGCCACCATCGAGGAATTCACCGACGGCTTCCCGAACTGCAACGGTCGTATCCCGGCCGACACCGCGCTGCTTTCCGAGGTGCTTGCCGAACGTGGCTACAACACCTACTGCATCGGCAAGTGGCATCTGACGCCGCTCGAAGAGTCCAATATGGCGTCAACCAAGAGGCACTGGCCCACCTCGCGCGGCTTCGAACGCTTCTACGGGTTCCTGGGCGGCGAGACCGACCAGTGGTATCCCGACCTGGTGTACGACAACCACCCGGTGAACCCACCGGGCACGCCGGAGGACGGGTATCACCTGTCGAAGGATCTGGCGGACAAGACCATCGAATTCATCCGCGATGCCAAGGTGATTGCGCCCGACAAACCATGGTTCAGCTATGTATGCCCGGGCGCGGGTCACGCGCCGCATCATGTCTTCACAGAATGGGCCGACAAATACGCCGGCCGGTTCGACATGGGCTACGAGCGTTACCGCGAGATCGTGCTGGAAAAGCAGAAGTCGCTGGGGATCGTGCCGCCGGACACCGAACTGTCGCCCGTCAACCCGTATTTGGACGTCAAGGGACCGGATGGCCAGCCATGGCCACTGCAGGACACGGTGCGGCCGTGGGACTCGCTCAGCGATGAAGAGAAGAAGCTGTTCAGCCGGATGGCCGAGGTGTTCGCCGGCTTCCTGAGCTACACCGATGCCCAAATCGGCCGGATCCTGGACTATCTCGAGGAATCCGGCCAACTGGACGACACCATCATCGTGGTGATCTCCGACAACGGCGCCAGCGGAGAGGGCGGTCCGAACGGATCGGTGAACGAGGGCAAGTTCTTCAACGGCTACATCGACACCGTCGAAGAGAGCATGAAGCTATTCGACCATCTCGGTGGACCGCAGACCTACAATCACTACCCGATCGGGTGGGCGATGGCCTTCAACACGCCCTACAAGCTCTACAAACGCTATGCCTCGCATGAGGGCGGTATCGCCGACACCGCAATCATCTCGTGGCCCAACGGTATTGCGGCGCATGGGGACGTCCGCGACAACTACGTCAACGTCTGCGATATCACTCCCACGGTCTACGACCTGCTGGACATGACACCGCCGGAAAGCGTCAAGGGCATCCCGCAGAAACCGCTGGATGGCGTCAGCTTCAAAGCGGCCCTTGCTGACCCGGCCGCCGATACCGGAAAGGAAACCCAGTTCTACGCCATGCTGGGTACCCGTGGCATCTGGCATAAGGGCTGGTTCGCCAACACCATCCATGCGGCCACACCCGCGGGATGGTCGCATTTCGACGCCGATCGCTGGGAACTCTTCCACATCGAGGCAGACCGCAGCCAGTGCCAGGACCTGGCCGGCGAGCAAGCCGAAAAGTTGGAAGAGCTTAAGGCGCTGTGGTTTTCCGAGGCCGCCAAGTACAACGGTCTGCCGCTGGCCGACTTGAACCTCATGGAAACGCTGACGCGATTTCGGCCCTACCTGGTCGGCGAACTGTCCAGCTACATCTACTACCCCGACTGCGCGGACGTCGGCATCGGCGCCGCCGTCGAGATTCGCGGCCGCTCGTTCGCGGTGCTGGCCGATGTGACCGTTGATACCACCGGCGCCGAAGGTGTGCTGTTCAAACAGGGCGGCGCGCACGGCGGCCACGTGCTGTTCATTCAGGACGGACGGTTGTACTACGTCTACAACTTCCTTGGTGAGCGGCAGCAGGAAGTTTCTTCGTCCGACGCGGTGCCGCTGGGCAGACATCTATTCGGCGTTAGCTATTCGCGCACGGGCACCGTGGCGAACAGCCACACACCGCTCGGTGATCTCACGTTGTTCGTCGACGAAAACGTGGTCGGCACGCTTGCGGATGTGACCACCCATCCCGGAACGTTCGGGCTGGCAGGTGCGGGTATCACCATAGGGCGCAACGGCGGTTCGGGAGTGTGCAGTCGCTACAAGGCGCCGTTCACGTTCACCGGTGGCACGATCGACCAGGTTACCGTCGATCTGTCAGGCCGTTTGTACACAGACGTCGAAAAGGAAGTCGCGCTTGCGTTTTCGCGCGACTGAAGCAGCACGGGCGGTGTGCGCGGCACTCGGCACGGCCGGGGTTATCTGCCTGTCGGCGGGCGTCGCCGCGGGCTGCGGGAAAACGACGGGCGGTACCGCAGTGCGAGCCACTGGCACGGCTTCGCCGACGACGACCTCGACGAGATTGTCCGACCCGGCAGAGCCAGTGCCCGGCGTCGAAGTCACACTGCCCGACCACATCCCACCCAATGCCGTGGTTTGCTTCCCACCGCCCCCCCACTAGCGGCAACATGACCGCGGCTTCGGTGCCGGATCCGGTGGCGCCCACGATTACGGTTGCCCTGCCGGACGGCTGGAGTTCGGCCCCCGGCACGGGTGACGTGGCGTTGACATCGACCGGCCCCGACGGCATGTCGGGCCGGTTACCATCACCCCGACGGACCTCGATCCCGGCGGGGCGTTCTTGCGCTACGCCACGGATCTGCGGACGGTCAAGGCAGGCGTCAATGTCACCGTCGCACCGGCTCAGTTCTGCGGCTACAGTAGCCAGCTGATGAGCGGCACCGTTCCAGGCCCCAGCGCCGTCGAATTCGCC
>Ga0307474_10002824_pt1 | contig 12503 bp, 15 predicted proteins | sample atmos_gasesECM1C_2_FD_203312 | JGI IMG/M metagenome (GOLD analysis project Ga0307474, IMG submission 203312) | Hardwood forest soil microbial communities from Morgan-Monroe State Forest, Indiana, United States - atmos_gasesECM1C_05 | ecosystem: Environmental > Terrestrial > Soil > Temperate... | reverse complement strand
AGCGATAGTAGGCACTCAGTTAGTGCTTGTCGAAAGGCCACTTCCAACCGCTAATCTCAGAACTGTCGATCCCGTACTCGTAAGCGTGACGTCGGCATGCGATCTGAAGATCGCGGAATTCTTCTTTGGCGTGCGCGCCGATCCGCTGCAGTTTCGGGACGCGGTCAATCGCGTCGATCGCAAGACTGAACCGGTCCGTCTGGTTGTTGATCGCCAGCTCCATCGGTGTGTTGATGTTGCCTTTCTCCTTGTAACCGCGTACATGCAGATTGCGGTGGTTTGTGCGGCGATAGGCGAGACGGTGAATTAGCCAGGGATAGCCATGGAAGTTAAAGATAATCGGCTTATCGCTCGTAAAGAGAGAATCGAAATCGCGATCCGTCAGGCCATGTGGATGTTCGTTGTGAGGTTGCAGCTTGAACAGGTCAACCACGTTAATGAATCGGATCTTCAGGTCCGCGAATCGTTCCCGGAGCAGTGCCGTCGCCGCCAATGCTTCCTGCGTAGGGATGTCGCCGGCTGCAGCAAAGACCACATCGGGTTCGTGACCTTGATCATTGCTGGCCCAATTCCAGATGCCAATGCCTTTTGTGCAGTGGGTAATCGCAGCATCGATGTCTAAGTACTGCAGATGCTTCTGTTTGTCCGAGACAATGACGTTGATGTAGTTTTCCGAACGCAGGCAATGATTGGCTACAGAGAGCAGACAATTGGCATCCGGCGGAAGATAGATGCGGGTAACCGCGGCGCTTTTGTTGAGTACTACATCCAGGAACCCAGGATCCTGGTGCGTAAAGCCATTGTGATCCTGACGCCACACGGTTGAAGTAATGAGAAGGTTCAACGATGCGATCTTGCGGCGCCAAGACAATTGGTTGCATATGGACAACCACTTGGCGTGCTGATTGAACATCGAGTCGATCACGTGCACGAACGCTTCATAAGACGATAGAAAGCCGTTGCGACCCGTAAGCAAGTAGCCCTCGAGCATGCCTTCCATCGTGTGCTCGCTCAACATTTCGACAACGCGTCCGTCCGAAGACAATTCTGTTCCATCACGGTCCTCGGGGAAACTTTCAGCAATCCAGAATTTCTTCGAAACTTCATAAATCGCGTCAAGCTTGTTGGACGTGTTCTCGTCTGGCGCGAACACTCGAAAGCTGTCCATATTCCACTCATGACATCGCGCAGAAAACGTCCCAGCGGCGGAACGTTCTCTACTTCGGTGTTTCCGGGGCGGTCGATCTTGACGGCATAATCTTGAAACTCGGGCAACCGCAGTTTTTTTCGGAGCTCTGCATTCGCGTGCGGACTGGCGCTCATGCGGCGCAGCCCTTTCGGCGCAAATGCGGCGATCTCCGGGCGCACCCTCCCGCATTCATCGAAGGACTCTTCCGGCTTGAACGATCGCAGCCAGGTCTCGAGTAGGCGAAGGTGTTCTGGGTTCGTCTTCACATCGGCCAAGGGAACTTGGTGCGAGCGCCAGAAGGCTTCAATGTGATGTCCATCTACCAGGGTCGGTGCACTCCATCCCTTCGGCGAGCGTAGTACCACCATTGGCCAGCGCGGCCGCGTGGCAAGGCCGCTCCTCCGGCACTCCTGCTGATGACCTTTAATTTCCGCGATGCACTGTTCAAGCGTCGCCGCCATCGCCTGATGCATGCTTTCGGGATCGGATCCCTCCACGAAGTAAGGATTCCAGCCGTACCCGCGTAACAAGTCTTCCAGTTCTTCGTGAGTGATCCGTGCGAGCAGAGTCGGATTGTTGATCTTGTATCCGTTGAGGTGAAGTATGGGTAACACAGCCCCATCACGAATTGGATTTAGAAACTTGCTGATGTGCCATGAGGTGGCCAACGGGCCGGTCTCGGCTTCGCCGTCACCCACGACCGCCGCCACGATCAGTTCGGGATTGTCAAACGCGGCTCCGCAAGCGTGCGAGAGCACATATCCCAGTTCCCCTCCTTCATGTATCGAACCCGGCGTTTCTGGAGTACAGTGGCTACCAATACCGCCAGGGAACGAGAACTGCTTGAAGAACTCTCGCAGGCCCTTCTCATCCTGGCTTTTCTCCGGATAGATTTCGCTGTACGTGCCCTCCAGATATATAGGCGCTAAAACTCCCGGCGCTCCATGTCCTGGGCCTGCGAGAAAAATCATCTCGAGGTCGTCTTTCTTTATAAGACGACTCAGATGGGTGTAGATGAAGGCGAGACCTGGGCTTGAACCCCAATGGCCGAGCAGTCGGCTCTTGATATGTTCTGGCTTGAGGGGTTCCCGTAAGAGGGGATTTGCCTGAAGGTAGATCATTCCCAGAGCCAGATACTTGCACGCACGCCAATAGGCATCGATTTTGTTCAGCTCATCGGCGCCTAGCGACGCACCTGCAACGGTTGATCGAGCAATCCCTTCGGCGCTTAGTGATCTGGCTAGTTCTTCAGTTTCTGTTAGCGATGCCATTTTTCAAGTTCCTCATTCCGCGTTGTTCAACTCCGAGAGTTTGGGCTTCATCGAACGCCCGCCTTTGTTGACGTCAAACACTCATCCGACAAACTGATTGCACGCCTTTTCTCAATTAACAGTTTGAAAGCTCCAGCATTGCTCGTCGCCTCTACGTTGCAACTCGCGTTGAATCTGTTCGATTTCCGTAGCATCGCTGGCACTGATAGCGACTTCTCCGGCGAGGATGATGTACAGCATGTCAATGAGAGTGTCAGTCGGGATGTTCATCAATTCTCCGAGCATGACCTACTCTCCCTGGCGCAATTTGAAGATCGCACTTCGTATTCGCAATCCGGCTGCCAGAAGTGCCCAGTTGTAAGTGGATCAAAATACCTGCCTACCAACTGGATCGGAAGCACCGACACAGACATCGAATGACCTGCCAAGGGCACTGACCGAATTGGGGCAGCACACCGAAGTTTGTCCGAGCCGGCTTGTACTTGTAGTGGACATGAGTCAATCTGCGATCGCTTATTACGGCTTTTCGGCAGGTGTTTGCTGAACCTGAATGGTGGGAATCCGATCCGACTTCGTCGTATCAGCCGAGACTATGCCAAAGCTGCCGTTCGAGTCGCGCATGCGAATGATTACTGTGGACTGTTCTCCCGAAGGTCCGGGGACCATCCTGCCATCGACCAATACAGACACGCGGAGACCGGCGCCGGGATCCCCTGGATTGATCTGCTCCACTTTTTCCTCCGTTGCTTGTTCACCAGTGGAACTCAAGCGCTCGGTGCTACTTTTACGTTCAACGGGGTGCAGGCGGCCGTCCCGGGTGGTCCCTGGGACATCGATGGAATAAGTTTCCACGCTGTTGCGTTTCTCTCCGGAAGTGCTCTCGGATTCCTGGCTCACCACACGGGAGATTTGACCTAGCTTCCCCTCCCCATCGGGCCGAAAGACTCTCTCCTCGATTTTGCGGTCTTTTGCTTCTTGCGTCGTAATACTTTGGCGTATCTCGCTCAGTTGCCAATTTCCGTTAACATCCGGAAGCCATGTGTTTTTTTCAGTTTCCACGGTATCGTTCGCGGCTCGCTTGCGGAGCTCGTGCGTCTTAAAAGCTGGAGCTAACCCGCCGTTGATGTTTGTGAGCATCACCGTCGTGTTTGTTTCTTCCAGATCCTTCCCGATCTTTTTCGTCTCTACGATTTCGCGTTGTACTGCTTGAAGCCGTCCATTGACGTCGGGGTTATAGGTCACGCGCACTATATTCGAGTCATCGCCGGGTAGGATGTGTTTCTCTTCTTCCGTTACCTGCACGAGGGCTTTCGCCCCATTTACATCCCGATCGAATGTGCGCATCGTGGTTCTCACGGTCGAAGCATCGACGGTCAGGGTTTCCATTTCGACGTCCTGATAAGGTTCGAAATGTCCGTCGGTCCCGCGGATCTCGACCGATCGCTCGTCCAGTGTCCAGTTGCCATTCTGGTTGTGGCTTTCGATGACGCGGACGGGAATATGTTCTGGACTTGGCTCGCCGGCCTTCAAATCCGTTGTGGCTGTCCACGACTTGGTCGGCTCCTCCGCTGTTCGGGAATCCGAAGTCTGAGCAAATGTGCTCGGACAAAAACAATATGCGCCGATCACGACGAGTACACAGCCGAAAGCAACAACACTTGAACTGTGACAGCCGTCGGCGGATGGAAGATCAACCGATGCAGATCGTACATAAATATTCGAGGCCGGCATGCCTATCCCTCAACTACCCATCGCATTTGGGCTTGAGAATTTCCTTTTGTTTCGTCGACCAGGACCCAGTTCATATGTAAAGAATTAAATTCGGGCTCACTTTTCTCGTGAACTGGAGGGCAGATGTCACAGCAAGCGTTTTGCATGAGCGAGGCGCTGGTCGGCGCTGCCTGCACAGTTAGCATTGGAGAGCACATGGTCGTTCCTCCCATTTCGGAACTGCCTCGGCACGAGGCTCTGCACAACAGGTGATCGGACGCGGGTCTCCAAATCGGTTCCCTAGCAAGCCGCTTTTTAGCAATGACATATGAGTGAGCACTTTTTCTGGAGCTGCCCGCTCCACGATCTTCGAGCGCTAGAACTAGTGCTTCCCTCTGCTTGTGAATTTGCCCAGGATGAACTCCTGAGCCAGACTGCCGACGACATGCAGACCCATGTCTATCCCGAAAGTCTGGAATACATGCCCGGCCGTACGAGCCGAACCCGGGTAGTAAGCAGTAGAAATGGAATACCCAATTACACTGCCGCCCCACTGAGAGTAATTCGGCTGCCATGCGCCGTTATCTCCCTTACAGACGACTGGAGCCAACATGGCATGAAGAGCCCGAGACTTCTTCGTACCGGTGCCTTGGTAGAAATAGCGAGGATCCTGATGCAGAAGCGATGGCAGAACAGCGTTGCTGATCAAGCTTCCGGTAACGGCATCGGCGAAGCCGGCTCCCAACCGCCTGCCATACCCCGTCGCACCTTGATGCCATTCGCTCGGATCGTCACGAGCCTGTTGGACGCTAGCCCACCCCGCCGTGCGGACGAAGAAAAACGGATTGGAGAGACTTTTGTATGCCAAATGGAACTTCATCCTCGCAGAAAGGGGCTCGGGATGAGGTTCGTACACCACATACATATTCGGTATGAAACTCAGAACGCGCTGGTGTTCTTCAGCTTTGAGCTGTTGGGCAGCGACTTCCTTCGAGGAGTAACTCACGGTGACTGCCCGCTGCACAGCCATGATGCGAAGTTTGATCTTGGGCAGCGTCTTGTTCTCACCCGGTTCGACGGTAATGGACGAGTTCCACTCTGCGAATCCTTCAGCGGTAACCGTGATCTGATAGGCGCCTGCGGCTGGGGCCTGGTCAAACGTAAAGCCTCCGTCGTCTTTTGTGATAGCCGTGAAACGGTCGCCGGCGGGCCCTTGAAGAATCACGTTGGCGGCGGGAATTGGATCGTCAGTGGTATCGACGACCGTGCCAAGGACGGTTCCTGTTTTCGCGCCTGCCGTCGTGAAAGATTGTGCCGACATCGGTACGGCAACGGCCACTACACCGATGACGATCAAAAGCAACAGATGGGCTCGCTTTAGGAGCGATGCCGAAGGTCGGCCAGGCAATCTGAGTGCATTTTGCTGCATTGTGGATACTCCTAAGCTCCCGAGAGCGTGAAATTAATTGTGATCCGGGAATCAACTTCAACCGGTTCCCCGTCCATTAGGTACGGCTTGTAACGCCATTGCCTCACCGCATCGATAGCGGCTTGCGAGAGTAGTGGTAAACCACTCTCCACTCGTACATCCTTGACGGTGCCATCCTTGTCGATCAGCGCCATCAGCACGACTGTCCCTTCAATCCGGGCCCTGCCGGCCTCCGGCGGATATTGCGGAGGAACGTCGTGGATCAGATTTGCTTCGGCCACCCGGGCAGCGACACGGATTCTCTTTACTGGCGTCGGCAGCACGGGCGATTTCGCAAGGACTGGAACGCTTGGCGCGCTGTTCAGCACTCCGCTAAACACTCCGCCGCCAAGTCCTCCAACCACTCCAGCGGGAACACCTCCGACCACTCCGCCCGTTGTACCTACTGGCGCTACGGGAGCTTCTTGAGTCGTGTGCACTGGCGCAGAAATCGTCTTGCTTGTGGGCACATATGTTGACACCGACATCGGCGCTCGAAGCTTGGTGGCATTGGAACCCGCGGCTGCCGGCGGCTGCAGGTATAACATCGTCACCTTTTCTCTCTTAGGCAGCGGAAGTGTTCGATACAGCGGAGCAACAACTAGCGTCACGAGGACAAGCGCCTGGATCGTCACGGCTCCAACCGCTGCCCACCGACTTCGTGGTCGTAAATTCCCCGATGCGATGAGACTGTGAAATACGTCACCGGCTTCGATTCCTTGCACGCTAGAAAAAGGGGCAGATCGCACCGTGCCTTCCGCCCGCGATGCTGTGACGGGCCTATCCTTTCGCAACCCAGGCCGCTGAAGGCTCGGGTATGAAATCCCATGAAGTAATTCCGAAGGATGGTCACAAGTCGCCATTTACATTGATTCCTTTCAAAACAGATCGCTCTCCCATTCTGTGGATTAGCACGCAGATCAGGTCAGAACGTCAGGTACGCGGTCTTGCCTCACGCATCTATGAAGGCATTTTGTGGGCCCAAGTGGAAGTCGTTCTAGGAAAGGGACATGGACGATTGAATTCGCATCCCGTTGTGCCCAGATGAGGGCAGATGCCTGCAAAAGGTCATGGGCACATGCGTGGGTGTGCGCTCAAGGAACGAGACCCTTTAGCAGCCTCATTGCCACCGACACTCAGAGGGTCGAATTGAGCCTGTTTTGGAGTCCAGGAATTTGAGTCTATTAGCTATGAATCAGGGAACTCAGACTTCGTAGAGTGGCAGGAAGTTGACGGTTGCGCTGCTGTAACACTCAACGTGCAACGCCGAATTCGGCACCTGTCGCATCGTGTACGCTTGTTAGGTTCGCCGGCTGTTCTTGACTTATGGCTTCTGCAGAGAGGACATTGTGTTCAGCCCTCCGACGCGTGTGATTTCATACTGTCCGTATTCAATACAGAGATCTGCGGTGCCGAAGACACGAACTTTCGTTTCGCTCTCGTTTGATTCGGGCAGCCAGAACTCCCCGACTTTCTGGTAGCTGCGTTTGAAATCGGTCTTCAGCGTCCACCACGAAGGATTGACTGCCGGTTGTCCCTCGACCCGAGTGATGGCGAACTCTGTGCCGTCTACCCAGATCTTGCCGCGAAAAAGGAATTTGTTCTTAGCTTTCGGCTCTGCGTCCAGCACGTAGAATTCGTTTGCTTCGCTTCTTCTATAATCCACGAGTTGGAAGGTGTAGTTCTCCGGACTGATCGCGGAACTCTGCTGATTCTCTTTGCGCATCGACTCTTGCTCTGCTTCCAGAAGTTTTTTGAAGACCTTGTTCCGCACGCTGCCCGAGCCACTCTCCGACACAATCGTGAAAGTCTTCTTGTCTGGGGCGCGGTACTCAACGCGAACCGTCATATCTGCTTGCTTGTGAGAAAGACAGTGACACTCCAGGCTATAGTTGCGGACACTGGAATAGCTCTCGAGCGCCTTGGCGCGCACCTCATTCATTGCAACCACACGTTGCATCACTTCATCAGCATTCAGAGGTGCAGATACATTTACTTGCTGTGCAACTGCTGCGACGCCGAAAATTAACAAAGCGAATGTGCGCACAAACCAGCGCCCATCAGATTTCCTTGCGTGGTAAAGCGGAGTCATCGTACGAGTCTCCTGGTGAGATCTGAGAATCCAAACCTGCTCGTGTTTGCCGATCCGGTTTCGTGAGCATCGTTCTCGAACCGAGGTGGCGCGCCCTGCAACTGGGTTAGCGTGAACTCTTCCTTCCCGTTCTTTGGTCCCGGCACGGACGGATCGAAGAGATATATCGTGCTCGCCAAAACCGGTCCGACGCGGATTTCACTGTGGGGCATCCCTGAGTTTCCCAAAGCATCGAAAAATCTCTGCGTCTCAAAAAACCGACGCGACGGCTCAAGCACAATCAGATCTCCGTCGTGTGGTGCGTAATGTGTGTCGTAGAGCGGCACAATCTGAAGGTCCGCGCGCCCGCAGGCCTGCAGGTAATAGGCCATGCTCATCGGTCTAGCGGTTGCTACCGTCGCTGCAGCGGGTGCGAACGGACACACCGTTTGCGCTACCTCACGCGTGTCAAACTCGGACACTTCATCCATTGCAAAGTAGCGTGTGATGTTCTGTTTCTCTCCGCCAATTGCGTTCAGGTAGAACGAATAGAAGGGCGCCCAAGACTGCAATTCGAGGAGCGGCCATCCCAGCAAAATGACGGCGGCAGGAGCCAAAAGGGCCTGGAACAGAACTTTTCCTTTCGCGGCCTTCAGTGTTTGTTGAACCGCATACCCGCCTGCTAGGTAGAGGAAGGGCAGGAGCGGAAGTGAATATCGGATCCATTTGGCTCCGCTGACAGACAGCCCGACTAATTGAACCAGCCCGAGCGATAAAAAAAAACACGACGCCAGTGTCCGGCGATCTCGCAAAAGCAGTACGGAACCAGCAATGACGGCCGTGAGGATCGGAATCGGTGTCTTTACCAGCATCAGCCAGAGATAGTAGAACCACGGTACCCCCGCAAGCAGGCGCGCGGGGAAATTTATATACAGCGTGCCATCGAAATCGTAGCCACTGTGCTTGACTCCGTCATGGTGGAGCCAATGCAAGATGCCGTTGAAGTTGGCCGGAGAGAGAATGACCGGGTTCACCACAACAAAGGTAAGAACCATCACGAGGAAAAAACGTTTGTAGCTGAATTGAGACGGCTTGCGACTCAGCCCATTTGTTCCGGCAAGAAACCAGGCCATCGCGTTCAAACCAAGGAGGTGAAGAATGTACTGCGAGGCCAAAGCCAGACCAAAACCGATGGCACTCAGGTCGTACCATCGCCGCGCACTATTATCCTGATCTGCAGGTTGGGCGGCGCGACAGTAGAAGTAGCAGGCCAGCAAAGTGAAAAAGGTAAGCGGCGTTTCCTCCTTCGTAAGTCGATTCAGCGCGACTGCCAAAGGCGAAATTGCCCAGAAAAGACCGGCCGCAAAAGAGCCGGCAACACCCATCATTCGGCGGCAGAAGAAGAAAAGGATTGCCGTGGTGGCGGCACCGAACAGCACGTTGGGCAGACGAAGCCAGCCCTCAGGATTCAGCGAAGGCCAGCCATTCACCGCGGCGACCCGACTCCAGCGTTCCCCCGCTGCCAGGCTCGCCCAAGAAAGCAGTTTTGGCAACATCGGATGCTCGCTATTGACCCCGGCAAAGTGTCCGTGTCGGTACTCTTGAACGGCCGCCCATTTGGCCACCTCATCCTCGGACAGGCTGTTGAAGTCGACCCGGTAGACGCGAACTGAGAATGCCAGAACCGTCAGCAGGAGCACGATGCCGACCTCCCAGTAATGTCCAAGGTGACGATCTGGAATCTCACTCAACACGCGTGCTCCCGCTTACGGCGCGAACGCGTTTGGCCGATTCCGTTCTCGATGGATTGAGCTTTCGCAACGACTTCGCTCAGTCTGGCATGGATTCCCAGGTCCGCCAACGCCTGTTCGATTGCAAGCACCGTGACTGTCGAGCCCAGTCTCTCGCGAGAAACCTGACCAGCAGAGGTCCCGGTTGAGTCAGTTCGTTTCGTGTTCGCCGCACCTCGTCGCGCGCTCACGAATTCACCTCCGATGTGATCGCAGCTTTCCAATTGGCGTGCTGATCGAGCACCGCAGAGACAGCGTAGGGCCTGTGCTCAGAGCGATTGAAGTACTGCCAAACCTCCAACTCACCCAGAAGTCCGAGCGCTATTAGCTGGAGCCCTACCAATATCAGTACGGCCGCGAACACCAGCAGTGGCCCGTGTTGCTGTAGAACATCGATTCCCGTAACGATTTTCCAGATTAGGAGCCAGAGTGCGATGGCCGAGCCCAAACCCATGTTGATCGCGCCCAGCCGGCCAAAAAAGTGAAGCGGGCGTGACATGTAGCGCAGAAGAAATCGGATCGTCATGAGATCGAAAAACACCCGGAAGGTACGAGAAATGTTGTAGTGCGATTCTCCGTGCTTTCGATGGTTGTTTTGAATGGGTATTTCACAGATCGAGGCTCCGTAGAATGAAGCCAGAGCCGGGATGAACCGGTGCATTTCGCCATAGAGCGGCAATTCTCGTAGCAAGTCGCCCCGGTACGCCTTGAACGTGGTCCCAAAGTCGTGAATGTTGACGCCGCTGAGCTTGGCCATCAGCCAATTGGCGCAGCGGGACGGAATCTTCCGGAGCAGCAAATTGTCCAAGCGATGGCTGCGCCAGCCACTCACGATGTCGTAGCCCTCTTCGATTTTTTCGAGGAACCCAGGAATCTCCGCGGGATCATGCTGAAGGTCGCCATCCATGGCGATCACGTAGTCGCCGGTGCTATGCGCAAATCCAGCCGCCAGCGCTCCGGTCTGACCGAAGTTTCGGCGCAACCGAACGACCGTCACCCGAGGATCGATCACCGCAAGTTCCTTTAGCAGCTTGTACGTGAGGTCGGTGCTCCCATCATCTACAAAAACGAACTGGTGATTGCGGCCAAGCGCCTCCATAACGGCGTGCAATCGCCAGTACATTTCGATGACGTTGGGTTCTTCGTTATGAAACGGCACGACAATGGAAACACTGGCTGTAGTCTTGAGATCAGGCATCATGCACCGTCCTGAAGGCCCGATCCATGGCCTTCAGCCACTTCCGGTCGTGCTCAGTTAGAAAGATGTGCGGATCGTCTTCCAAGGAATTGAGCAGATCGCAGATTTCGCTCGCAAAGTCCCAATTCTGATCCAAGACGCCCAGGATATTGCGTCCGTCTCGCTGAATTGTAGGAACACCATTCAGAAATGTTGTGCAGTACATCTCGACTCCTCCGTCGCTCTTGTGCTTCAGCACGGCAGCGGCTTGCATACAGTTCGTACAGCCAGCTGTGTCATCGCACTTAGCTCGCCAAAGGCGCGACGCAACAAATCACTGAATTGAAGGAGCATGGACAAGCATCGGGTCCGAGATCGATGCCCACATTGCGGCAGTGCCCTTGAACGGTCAGGACAGCTGGCGGGCGGAAAAGACGGATTGCACCAAGTACCAACGACTTAGGACGATGCCCGAAATGGTTGGTGGCCTGCACTATCACGGTTGAATTCTCCGTATCAAGGGAGTCGGACTTGTCCGTTGAGGCCACCCATCTACCGAGAGCCAGCTGTTCAACCCTCCCACGGGACAACCGTAGGAAAATGCGTGCCCACTCACACAGAACGAAGTTTATGGAGATCCTTCTGGTTGTGGTTGATTTCCTTTTTGGGTGTCACCACGTTCACCTCAGCCGTGTGTTCACGCTGAAAGGCGAGACATATAAGGTGTGCTGTGACTGCGGCGCGAAATTTGCATATTCACTGGAAACCATGTCGATTGAGCACCGGCTGCCACTCACTCCTATCTTGACCCGGTTTCGAATTGCCTGAGAAGGAAAAGGAAGATGAGCACACACAGCAAATGAGAATGGGACGGTCAAATCAGTTGAGGCCGTTTGTGGGCGTTATAGAAAGATGAGAATTATGTCTTGGTTTCACTCGAGCACAGCCCCAGTCGATGCCCGCAATCATGCATCGCCAGCCGAAGTCGTGGCCTGCTTTCAGGATCAAGGAAATGTCCTGAGTCAGCTTGCGTTTTTGATCACGGGCGACCGAGCAACGGCGGACCAGGCGGTTGTCGAGGCTTGTGAGATCACGCTTCAAGGCAACAGTCCTTTCCGCGATTGGCTTTTCGAGTGGGCGAAGGCTGCGACCATTGCCAGTGCGATATCGCACGGGACGGAGGCGATTCGCGTCCGTGAAGCCGCGTACAAGGATCAACGATGCCTGCATGTCGAGCACTTGTCGCAGGGCGATGCTGAAGAACGCGCGGCTAGCCTCGACCTCATTCTTGGAACCGACGCCCAAACACTGATCGCGGAATTGGATCCACTGTGCCGCGCAGTCCTGGTACTCAGACTTGCAATCCGATCGTCGCTTCAAGATTGCACCTTACGCCTGAACGTGTCCCGCGCAGCAGTGCTCGCGGCCAATTGTCATGCTATGACATGGCTTCACGACAGCCACGCGAGGCCAGTGGAGGAGAATCACGACGCTTCGCGCGCTGTGTAGAAACGTGGGCACTGGAGCGAAAATAGAAGCTCTTGGGGGGCGACTCAAATTTTAGCGAGGATCTCGTGATTATCGAACTTAACGACGACGACACTCGATTGCTGCATACAGTCCTTCTCGAACAAGCGCAGGAACACTTGAGCTATGCGGATACCTCCGAGGTAGCCGAGAGATTATATAGACTGGCGACCAGATTCGAGCGCCCGCAGACATGGGCGGAGTGAACGCGAAAACACGTTACAGCGCGGCATTGCCGACTGATCGCGCTGGCCGAGGCCGAGACGCGAATCCGTTGTGTGCTCCGGAGCTGAAGGGATG
>Ga0307474_10002822_pt1 | contig 12507 bp, 14 predicted proteins | sample atmos_gasesECM1C_2_FD_203312 | JGI IMG/M metagenome (GOLD analysis project Ga0307474, IMG submission 203312) | Hardwood forest soil microbial communities from Morgan-Monroe State Forest, Indiana, United States - atmos_gasesECM1C_05 | ecosystem: Environmental > Terrestrial > Soil > Temperate... | reverse complement strand
CACACGCCGCCAACCATGGAGCGAGCCTCAACCACGACCACGCGCTTGCCCAACTTGGCAGCGGCTACGGCGGCGCGTTGTCCCGCCGGTCCGGAACCGATCACGACCATGTCATACTGTTGCGCGCTCATGCCGATCTCTCCGCGGTTGAATGCTGTTCGTGGACTTGCTGCGGCTTACTACAGGGATGGGTCGAGGCTCGGACATCGCTTCGCCTGTCTTTCCAGAATAACTGTACACGGCGACCGCATAAGGGAGATGAAAACTTCGGTATTCATTCTTGAGAAGAATAAGGAGTGTTTTGCTGCTGTTTTCTGGCGAACGGGAAACCCCAGTGAGTTATTTTTATGTTCACCGGGCCGGCAATATGCCGCCGCATTTGCTCGATTCCTCCGACAATCGATATGCTTGAGGCCGGTTGCGACTCCCGCTTGAGAAACGCACGGAAATGAGGCTTCCAATTCAGATGATGCGGCGGATTGTCCCTTGCAAATTGTCCTTGCTCGCTGTTTTTGCCTGTTCATGCGCGGTCGGCGTCACCGCGCAGCAGGCCCCGTCCGCGTCTGCGCCCGGAAACACTCAGGCCGCGCCGCCTCGTCCCCAGCCCACACCCGAGCAACTGGCCATTCAGGCGGGATCCGAAAAAGACCGCCAGCGCATGATGGACCTGCTTGGCATCAAGGAGCTGCGCCCGGGCGTGAATGGCGCTACCACTGGATCTAACCTCGCCAACTACGACGAATCCAAGGCTGACGTCTATCCGAATCTTCCCAACCTGCTCGTCCTGAACAACGGCAAGCGTGTAACCTCCGTGAAAATCTGGTGGAAGGATCGCCGTCCACAGATCGTCGAGCTCTTCGACCGCGAGATTGTCGGACGCGTTCCCGCAAATCTTCCAAAGGTGACCTGGGAGGTGGTGAGCACCACGCACGAGAAAAATGGCGACGTGGATGTCATCACCAAAAAGCTCACGGGCCACGTCGACAACTCCGCGGATCCGGCAATCACGGTGAACATCGATCTGACTCTCAGCACGCCGGCTAACGCCAAAGGGCCCGTGCCGGTGATTATGGAGTTCGGCTTCAGCAAGGAATTCATGGAAGAATTCGCGCGCCGGTTTCCGCAGTTTGCCGCCGGCCCGGTTGCAGGCCCCACCTGGCAACAGCAGGTGCTCGCGCATGGCTGGGGCTACGCCGAGTTCGTGCCCACCAGCGTGCAGCCCGACAATGGCGCCGGGCTTTCCGAAGGCATCATCGGCCTGGCCAACAAGGGCCAGCCGCGCAAACCTGACGACTGGGGTGCGCTTCGTGCATGGGCGTGGGGCGCAAGCCGCGCGCTCGATTACTTTGAAACGGATTCCGCGGTCGATCCGAAACAGGTGGGCATCGAGGGCCACTCAAGGTACGGCAAAGCCGCCCTGGTCGCAATGGCCTATGATCCCCGCTTCGCCATCGGCTACATCAGCTCCTCAGGCGAAGGAGGAGCCAAGCTCTACCGGCACATCTTTGGTGAGGGAATCGGCAACGTTGCAGGCTCGCAAGAGTATCACTGGATGGCCGGAAATTTTCTCAAGTACGATGGCCCGCTCACCGTCGCCGATCTTCCCATTGATGCTCACGAGCTGATCGCCCTCTGCGCGCCGCGGCCAGTCTTTATCAGCGGCGGCGCCACGCAAGGAGACGGCTGGGTGGACGCCAAAGGAATGTTTTTGGCCGCGGTGGCTGCTGGGCCGGTATACAAATTGCTCGGCAAGAAAGATCTGGGCGCGACAGAATTTCCGCCGATCGAGACGCCGCTGATCAACGGCGATATTGCCTTTCGCCAGCACACCGGCGGCCACACTCCCGCACCCAACTGGCCCACATTCCTGGAATTTGCCGGCAGGTACCTGCACGCTCCGGAGGCGAACTCAGGCGCGCACTGAACGCAGCTTATTTTGCCAGCGGATGCGCCTGAGCCCAGGTTTTGTATTCGCTTAAAATGGCGATTCCTTCGGTGTTGAACCACGAATAGCCATTGCGCCGCTCCAGGCTGAGCTCGTTCACGTCGTCGTGGATGGTCTTGTCGCGGTCGCCGAAGATGGGCTTGTCGGTGCCGATCTGGTAGTAGCGCGCCCAGATGGGACCTGCGCCAGCGACGGCCTCCAGCTTGCGGCCTTCCGGGCTATTTCTGTCGGCGAAAAAATTCCCGCTGCCGTAGCGGTACCCGAAGATTTCCACTTTGGTGAACCACGCGCATGCCGCGTGCACCGCCGCGACTTCTGCCGGTGTGGGATCGGGCAGGTTCATAAAAAACTCCACAACCGGAAAGCTCTCATCGCTGGTCAGCGAGGCCATCTCGTAGTTGCGCGCCGATGTCGGTTCGAGAGTAAGCGCGTCGTATTGCTGCGCCCACGCGGTCTTCACGCCGTTCTCTTCGATCTGCAAGCGCAGCAGGCAGTCGATGCCGCGCTCAGCTGCCGGGCCTGCGCGACGTTTAAGCGCATCGGGAACAAACAGGTAATCCGCAGCACCTGCCGCCACATCGTGCAAAATCTCCACGGCGTGCGTCATCGCGTCGTCGTTGATGGTGATGGCGTCGTGATAGCCGCCCTCGAGCGGCCACACCTGTGGCCAGCCGCCATTGGGATACTCCGAGTTCAGCAAGTACTCCACGCCGCGATCCACCGAAGCGCGAAAAGGCGCAGCATCCGCATCGCGGTGCGCGGCCAGCAGCGCCGTAGTCACGCGCGCAAGAAAACGAATCTGCATCCATGTTGAATCGTTGTCCAGCGTGGCGATGTAGTGCCAGCTCGGATCGACGGGCTTGTCGAAGTCGGCGGAATCAGGAAATCGATTTTCGTTGTCGGCGTCGTACAGGTCGCCGGGCGCGCGCGGCTTGCTCACCATGTCGATGTTCTTGCTCCAGCCGCCGTCGGCCACCTGGTAAGTCACGATGTTGCTTGCGGCCTTCACAGCCTCGTCGCTGGTCCACCAATCCGCCGAATGATTGGCACGCAGCGCATACATTCCGCGGCCGCCTGATTCGTGCTTCGGACTCGAGTTGCCTACGGCCTTCTGCTCATCGGCGAGAGTCTGCTTGTCGATTGCCTTTTGCTTTTCTGAGCGCTCCAGATACTCCAGCCACGCCTTCTGCTGGTTCTTCGGCAAAGCTGCAATTCGCTCTCGAGTGACCGGTTTGGCGATTATGTTCGTGCCAATGGTATTGGCGGAAGCTACCCCGGTCAGTCCCAAGACAATCAGCCAGGCAAAAAACAAGTTCGAGAGCATGGCCCTGACCGCAGGTAGAACGATTTCGCGTTGTAGACGCATGGCCCGGTTTGTATCGCAGCGGAACGGCGCTTGTCAATGGGTGGTCTGACCTCTTTGCGGCGGATAAGTGACCGCGTTTGGTGGTTATTCCGTCGGCCGCTCCCGGCAAGCCGCAAAATGTTTTACGCTCTTACTATGGAATTCAAAATCGTTGAGCTTGAGCGCGAGCCGGTCGAATTCAATCTGGAACTCAAGCCAGGTGCGATTGATTTCGGCGAAGAAGCCGTGCAAGTGGGCGAGCTGGACACTTCAGGCCAGGCCGAAGTGATTCACGAGCACCGCGGACCCAGGGAGATCGTCACCGACATCCGCCTGAAGGGCCGCTTTGCGGGCAGATTTGAGGTTCCCTGTGCCCGCTGTATTGAGCCTGTCGAGATACCTCTCGAAGCAGAATTCGACCTGATCTTTCGCCCCATCGGCGCCGATGTCGACCCTCCGGAGCGCTCGATAACTGCGTCGGAGACCGAAATCGGGTATTATCAAGGGGACAGTCTGTTGCTTGAGGATGTACTGCGCGAACAGGTGCTATTATCCCTGCCGGCCAGGACGCTGTGCAAGCCTGATTGTAAAGGACTTTGCCCGCGCTGCGGAGCCAATCGCAACACCCAGCCCTGTTCCTGCGAAGAGGGTCCGAAAGATCCCCGCTGGGAGGCGTTGACTGGGTTGCGCAGCCGGATCAAGTCCTGAAAATTCAGCCCTTTGGTACTGGGGGCGTCGTTCATTGCAATGAGCTGGGCGCAATGAGCCGGGCTAAGAAGTTCGACGCGCTCCCGTACCGGCGCCCGCAAGGCTCGCCAGCGGGTCAAATTTGAAAGGAATTGCATCATGCCGAATCCGAAAAGGCGCCATTCCACGCGCCGCACCGCACTCCGCCGTTCTCACGATTTTCTTACTGCTACGGGTCTCTCTGAGTGCCCCAACTGCCACGAAAAGAAGCTGCCACATCATGCCTGCGCAAAATGCGGGGCTTACAAGGGCCGTGCAGTGCTTGAAGTGAAAGAAGCGAAGTAAATCGCAACCCCAATGCTTACCGACATTGCGCTCGACGCAGTTGGCACAGATAAGGCTCCCGAGCCGGAGATCAGGGGAGCCATTCTTGCCTGTCGCACATTGCCTGTGCGGGTCCATCTCATCGGCCCTGAGCCGGAGCTTCGCGATCTGCTCGATGAGCATCTTGAAGATGAAGGCGAAGACCTTCCGATCGTCATCCACCACGCGTCTGAACGGATTGGGATGGACGAGAAGGCGGCGCACGCCTATCGCAGCAAGCGCGACAGCTCAATCAGGGTCGGCCTCAAGCTGGTCCGCGAAGGCAAGTGTGCGGGCTTTGTCACCGCAGGCAACACCGGCGCGGCTATGGCCACGGCAAAGGGTGTTCTGGGCGCGCTGCCTGGCGTCGATCGTCCTGCGCTGGCCACGCCGATGCCCACGTCCAAGGGAAATCCCTGCGTGCTGCTCGATGTGGGAGCCAACGTAGACTGCAAGGCGCAGAACCTCGAACAATTCGCCGTCATGGGCGAGATGTATGCCCGCAGCGTGCTCAAGATTGCGCGGCCGCGCGTAGGCCTGCTCTCGATCGGCGAAGAAGAATCCAAGGGCAATGAGCTTACCCGCGAAGCTTTTCCGCTGCTTAAGGCCCTACCCATCAACTTCATTGGCAATGTAGAAGGCCGCGACATCTTCAACGGCCACGCTGACGTAATTGTCTGCGACGGTTTTGTGGGCAATGTGGCTCTTAAAGCAAGCGAAGGCATCGGCCGGTTTGTGCGCGACGTACTGCGCGCCTCACTCACCAGCACCGTTACCGCGCAGGTGGGTGCGCTGCTTTCCCGCCGCGCCTTCAACGACTTTCGCCGCCGCCTCGACTACACCGAATACGGTGGCGCGCCGCTGCTAGGCGTGCGCGGCGTCTGCATCATCGGCCACGGATCTTCGAATGAAGTCGCCATCTTCAACGGCATCCGCGTCGCCCACGAGTTCTCGCGCTCCGGCGCGAATCTGCGCATCGAGCAGGCCTTTGCCGGCCGGCCAAAGCCTCGCCCGGATCACGGCGAAGGCGCCGACGCTACGATTCAGTAATCTGTGATTTGTGGGTGCCAAGTTTGTGGGTGCCATGATTGACGAGCCGGCACATCCGCCCAGTGACAATCGAGACACACTAGACCCAGACATGCTTGCGCAACTAGCCTGCCCCGCCTGCTACGGTGAGTTGCGCCCTGAAGGCGCGCGGCTGCGCTGTATGGGCTGCAGCCGCGGCTATCCGATTGTCGATGGAATTCCCGTCATGATCGTCGAGCGTGCGGAACGGCTTAGCCAAGAATCTTGAGAGCTGGTTGCAGCGCAGTCTAGTGCTGGCTGTGCCGCCAGTCCCAATATTCTTTTTTGTCCGCGTCGTTGCGCTTGTTGAAATCCTGGTGGTCCCGGTGAGTGTTGGTTTCCCACTGGGCGTAATAGGTGGTTTCACCAGCCCATGCGTGATAGTCGTGGTAATAAGGATCGTATACGCGCACCTGCGCCGAGCAGCCGGTGCTTAACACCGGGACCGCCATAACCGCTGCAAGAAGAAGAACTGAAGCGAAATTTCTCATCAAACGCCTCCTTTTCATGGGACCTGTCGATAGATGCTGAGCCGAGGAGGTCTGGTTGCCCACCAGCCGAGAAAGATGTTCAAAAACAAGGAATTATCCAATTTTCCAAGTGGCGCAACTAGTGGCGCAAGTAAAACGGCCGCACGATCAGCGCGGCGAGAGCGATCGCTGCGGCAAGTGCGAGTGCGATCAGGCTATAGAGAAGAGTGAGGCTCGGCCCGCTAGCCGGTTCATCTTTCGACGTGCCTTCATCTTTTAAGTCCGGGCGCGCGTCGTCATTCATATTTGAGCGACTCCACCGGATCAAGCTGCGCGGCGCGCGTTGCAGGAACGGTTCCGAAGATCACGCCAACCAGCGTCGCCGCGGCAAGGGCGATGAGCACAGACAGCCCCGAGACGGGAAAGTCGTAGCCGCTGAAGATGCGAATGGAAAAAGGAATCGCAAGGCCGACGAGGCTGCCCACAATGCCGCCCGCGAGCGAGATGAGAACAGCCTCGGTAAGAAACTGCAGTTTGATTTCGCGATGAGTAGCGCCGAGCGCTTTGCGGATGCCGATCTCGCGGATGCGTGCGCGCACATTGGCCAGCATGATGTTCATGATGCCCACGCCACCAACGGCCAGAGTCACTGTTGCCACCATTACCAGCACTGCGGTGAGTGCGTCGGCGATCCTCGCCGCCGTAACCAGCAGTTCGCTGAGCGTCTGTGCGTTATAGATGGAATTCGATCGATGCCGGGGATTGGACTTGATGACCTGCTTTATCTCTCGCGCTGCGTCGGGCACTTCATTCATGCTCTGCATCGAAAAGTAGATCTGGTTCACGCTGTCGGTTCCGGTAAAGTAGCGCGCTACCGTGTAGGGAACCAGCACAGTCTCGTCCTGGATCTCCGATTGGCCGAAGTCGTCTACGCTCTCTTTGAAAACGCCGATAATCGTGAACGGAATGCCGAGAACCTGAAAGGTCTGGCCAACTGCCAGATCGTCGGTTCCATATTGTTCCTCGGCAAATTGCTTCGTCACTACAGCGACCTTTTGGTGAGCCGTGTCGTCCGCTTCATCGAAAAATCGGCCCTGCGTCACAATCAGGTTACGGATCTGCTGGTACTCCGGAGAAACGCCCAATACCAGCGTGTCCCTTTGGATTCCGCCGGCAAAGTTGATGCGATTGTGCATCGTCAGCACCGGCGAGGAATACATCACGCCGGGCACCTGCTGGTCCACATCCTTTTCGTCCTCCAGGGTCAGGTAGTCGTTGTAGCGCACGCGCTCTCCCGGCGTGGCGCCACCTCCGGCATACTCAACCTCTACAGTATTGGTGCCGATCTTCTGGATCAGTTCGAGGATGTATTGCTTGCCGGTCAACCCGATGGTCACCACCAGAATCACGGATGCGGTGCCGATCACCATGCCCAGCGCGGTGAGCGCAAAGCGCATTTTGCTGGCGCGGAAGCTGTCTAGAGCCAGCTTCATGATCTCGCTCATCAGCATGGTGCGGCGCGCGCTTAGCAGCGTCTGTTGAAAGGTGTCGCCGCGTTGCTTTTCGCGTTCTTGTTGGATGGTGGGGTTCATCGCTTCCTTGCCGATTAGACTCTCGACTACGCCCTGCAGGTTCCGGAATTCCGCTGCAAAGCAGGCCGAGGCCGGGTTCTGACTTCTCCTTATCTCAAGACTTGCAGGCCTATCTCATAGCTTACGCGCACGCCCACGGGCAGGAACCCGGCCATGAAGCCCGCCAGTTGGGGGGGGCGAATGGTCATCGTTGCTCCAATTGGCGCCAGAGCGCCGCAAGTGCCTCAACGGGCACAGCCTCAGCACGCGCTCTCGGATCGATCTCCGCGGCTGTCATCGCCGCAGCCGCCGCATCCGGAGCTACTCCTGCGGCGCGCAAGTTGTTGGCCAGCGTCTTGCGTTTTTGCGCAAAGATCTGACGCAAAAATCGCAGAAATCCCGACTCGTCAACTCCTAACTCTGCGAAGCGCGGCGCAAATCGCCAGCGAAAGACCGTGGAATGGACCTTCGGCGGCGGCGAGAATGCTGACGGCGGCAGCGTGAACAGTTGTTCCACCGGCCCGTACATCTGCATGGTTACCGAAAGCAGGCCGTAATCGCGCGTGCCCGGTTCGGCGGTGACTCGCTCAGCCACTTCGCGCTGCACCATCAGCACGGCCAGGTCAAGCGAAGCGTGGCTTGCCGCCAATTTCAGCAGGATCGGCGAAGTGATTGCATAAGGCAGATTGCCTGCCACACGAAGCCGCTCGCCCGCCTGCGCCGCTGCCGCCGCAAAGTCAAACTGCAACACGTCGTGTTCGACTACCTCTACCCGCGCCGGATCGAAGCGCGCGCGCAAGCCGGTTGCAAGCTCAGGGTCCAGCTCAACGGCTAACACGCGCCCAGCGCGCGCCGCCAGCGATTCTGTAATCGCGCCGCGGCCAGGGCCGATCTCAACGACGGTGCGGCCGGCGATCTCTCCGAGCGCCGCAACGATCCGCTGCGCGGCTTGCTCATCCACGAGAAAGTTCTGCCCGAGCTTGGGTTTGGTTTGCATTCGCTGCTCCGATGGTAGATGAGCGGGGAGGTTGTAACTTCGGTCGGGCTACTCGCAGATTCTGGAATGGACTCCAATCGCCGACCTGCTAAGCCGCTTGCGGGATACACATAAAAGATGCGATACTTACACATCGGGAGACCGCTTGTGCGCACCAATATTGACATTGACGACAGGTTAATGAGGCAGGCGATGAAAGCCGCGAACGCAGCGACAAAGAAGGCAACGGTTGAGGCCGCGCTGCGACAGATGGTTCAGCTCAAGCGGCAGCAGGGTATTCGCGCGCTGTTCGGTAAAGTTCAATGGGACGGCGATCTTGATGCGATGCGCGAAGGCCGAGTGTTGCAGGGGGCAGGGAAGCGGACGCGTGCCGGTAGGACAAAAGTTGCGGCCAATGTGGAAGCTCGAAAAGAAACCGCCGCAGCGCGCTAGGTTGGGTCCGCTCTCATGGTGATCGTCGATAGTTCGGTGTGGATTGACGCGTTGCGTGGAATTTCCAACCGTCACTCGATGTGGCTGCATGAGGCGCTCGGCAAGGAACAGATTGGCATCACGAGTCTGATTCTTTGCGAGGTACTTCAGGGAATCCGGACCGAGTCGCAATTTAGAAAAACACGCATCAGTATGCTCGAATTACCCGTATTCGAGGTGTTCACTGCGCAAATCGCAATTGCTTCCGCTCAGAATTTCAGAACCTTGCGTGCCCGGGGAATCACTATTCGGAAGTCGATTGACTGTATGATTGCAACTTTTTGTATTGCAGAGGGGTATCGATTGCTGCACCGGGACCGCGATTTCGATCCCTTCGAGACCCACTTAGCTCTGCGAGTCCTTCATCCTCCCTCACTCGCGCCAAACTAGAAGCTGCTGACTCCGACTCTCTCGACGCAACCTAAGAGGCCCCCTTTGCTGATTGACTCTCACGCCCACCTGGACAGTCCGCGCTACGCGGAGGATCGTGAGGCCATGCTGATTCGAGCGCGCGAAGCCGGCGTTGGCGTTGTTCTCTCCATCGGTATCGGCGATGGGCCGGACGAGATGCACAAAGCGCTCGACATCTGTCGCGAGTTCAACAGCAGACGCGAAGCCGGCGCCAACCTGCCAAAGCTTTACGCAAGCGCGGGAATCTATCCGCACAGCACGCCCGAAGCCGATGACGCCGCTCTCGCGAAACTCGATGCCCTTTTAGCCGAGCCGGAAGTCATCGCATGCGGGGAAATAGGCCTCGACTACTATCACGAGGGCGCTCCGCACCACGTGCAGCGGGCTGGCCTAATCCACCAACTCGAAATTGCAGCGGCGCGCAAGCGGCCCATCCTTATCCATTGCCGTGGCACCAACGAATCCGCAGACGCATGGGACGATCTTTTCCCGGTTTTGGAGGAGCATTGGCGGAGCACCGGCCTCGGCGGCATCATGCACTGTTTCGGTGGCGGCTGGGAGCAGGCTCGCCGCTCGCTCGACCTGGGATTTCTGATTTCGTTTGCCGGCAATTTGACCTATCCAAAGGCCCAGCCGCTTCGCGATGTTGCCGCGCGCATTCCGCCGGGCAGTCTCCTCGTTGAAACCGACGCGCCCTGGCTTGCGCCCGCCCTCCACCGCGGTGAGCGCAATGAGCCGGCGCTGGTGGTCGAGACGGCTAAGGTTCTGGCCGGCCTGCTCAACATTACGCCCGATGAAATCGCCTCCGCGACCACGGCGAACTTTCTTCGCCTGTTTCACATCCAGCCAGACGTGGGAAACTGATAGTGGCACCGTCGGCGGGAACCCGCCAGTCGTTTTGAGGACGAGAAAATCATGGCACAGGAAAATTCATTTGACGTCGTGAGCAAGATCGATATGCAGGAAGCCCGCAACGCGATCGACCAGGCGATGAAAGAGATTCGCCAGCGCTTCGACCTAAAGGACACCCACTCCGAGGTCAACCTGGAGGGCGAGGACACGATCCAATTAGCCTCCAGCAACGAGTACAAGCTGGAAGCGGTCAAGGACATTCTGGCGCAGAAGCTGGTCAAGCGCGGCGTCTCGCTCAAGAACCTGACCTACGGCAAAATTGAGCCCGCCACCGGCCAGAGCGTGCGCCAGAAGATCAGCCTTCAGCAGGGAATTCCCGTGGAGAAGGCCAAAGAAATCGTGCGCCTGGTGAAAGACTCCAAAAAGAAGGCGCAAGCCAGCATCCAGGGCGACACCGTCAGAATCTCAAGTAAGGACCGCGACGAGTTACAGGCGATTATCGCCTTGCTGCGCGGCAAAGACATGGGCCTGGAATTGCAGTTCACCAACTATCGCACCAACTGACCAACTGATATGAGCGGCGTCGCCGACCAAGCGAACGGGATCAGCCGCAGCAATTACCATCGGCTTGTTGGGTGAAACAAATCGCCATTTCCCCTGGCGATGCTTTAAAATCGGAACACTTTGAGCACATTTACCATGGTCTCGGCGCGGGAGGTCTTTGAGCTGCTGAGGGAAGACCTCGTCGCAGTGGAGCAGGAGCTCGGCCGCGACGCCGCGTCCAGCGTCAGCACCATTACCGAAATTGCCGAGTACCTGCGCGAAGGCGGCGGTAAGCGCATCCGGCCTTCTCTTCTACTGCTGGCCGCGCATCAACTGGATTATTTCGGCAACGGCGCCATTCGCCTCGGCGCGGTCGTCGAGATGGTACATACGGCCACGCTGGTCCACGACGACATTATCGATGGCGCCGATATGCGCCGCGGCCGTCCTTCCGCCAACACAACATGGGGCAACGAAAAGTGCGTTCTGGCCGGCGACTGGCTCTATATGCAGGCCTTCAAAGTGGCGCTTGAAGAGCGCAATCTGCGCGTTCTAGACCTGCTCATCAGCCTCACCCAGCAAATGGTCGAGGGCGAGCTGCTGCAAATTCAAAAGCTCGGCAAGATGGTCTCCGAAGCTGAGTATTACGATCTGATCTTTCGCAAGACCGCCTGCCTCTTTTCAATCTCCATGCGCCTCGGTGCGGTCCTTGCCGGCGCTACGGAGGCTGAGGAGTCCGGCCTGGGCGCATTCGGCCGGGCTGTAGGTTTGGCATTCCAGATCGTCGACGACGTCCTCGATCTGACGGCCACCGAAGACGTACTGGGCAAACCCGTGGCCAGCGATCTGCGCGAAGGCAAAGCCACATTGGCCGTGGTTCACGCCGCCGACCATGGCACTGCTTCCGATCGCAAAGCCATTCAGCGCGTTCTTGACGACCGCAGCTTTGAGAACGTAAGCCGCCAGCAGATCAGGGAAATCCTGGTGCGCAACGGATCAGTCGAATACGCGATGGCCGCTGCCGATCGCTATGCCGAGCAGTCGCGTTTGGCGCTGGCGCCGTTCGCCGAAAGCGAATTCAAGCGCGCGCTGCTCTGGGTGCCCGATTTCGTCGTGGCACGCGAGAAGTAGATGCCGCGCAAAGTTGCCGTCGAGCCTTTGTGGGTTTCAGTCGACCGATATATCGGAGACCTGCTCGCGCCTTCCGACGAAAAACTCGAAGCCGCAGTCAAGGCCAACCGCAAGGCGCGCCTTCCGGCTATCGATGTATCGCCGCTCCAGGGCAAGTTTCTCAACGTCCTGATTCAGATGACGCAGGCGAAGCGCGTGCTGGAAATTGGCACGCTCGGCGGCTACTCCACCATCTGGATGGCGCGAGCATTGCCTAAAGGCGGACGCATAGTCTCGCTCGAATTCAGTCCGCGGCACGCCGAGGTAGCTCGCGCGAATCTGCATTGCGCGGGCCTGCTAAACCGCGTCGAGATTCGTGTCGGTCCCGCACTCGAGAGCCTTCCTGTTTTGAAGTCATCTGGCGCCGGGCCCTTCGACCTGATCTTTATCGACGCCGACAAAGAGAACAACCCGCACTATCTCCAGTGGGCACTGAAGCTGTCGCGCCGCGGTTCGGTGATTATTGTCGATAACGTTGTGCGCCAAGGCGTCGTCGTCAAGGCCAAAAGCTCCGAGCCCGACATTGTTGGCACGCGCCGCTGCCTGGAAATGATGGCCGCGGATCCACGCCTGAACGCCGTCGCCCTCCAGACCGTAGGCGTGAAGGGCCTCGA
>Ga0307474_10002820_pt1 | contig 12508 bp, 8 predicted proteins | sample atmos_gasesECM1C_2_FD_203312 | JGI IMG/M metagenome (GOLD analysis project Ga0307474, IMG submission 203312) | Hardwood forest soil microbial communities from Morgan-Monroe State Forest, Indiana, United States - atmos_gasesECM1C_05 | ecosystem: Environmental > Terrestrial > Soil > Temperate... | reverse complement strand
TTCCCCATACGGCTGTCCGGTAGCCTTCAGAAGCTTTTTTTGTCCCACAAACATTTCATACTCGTTCACGTCGCGCAAGGCTCGTATGATCTCATACTCAGCGCCAACGCTGTAGCCCGACCCTCTTAAATAAACGACGTCGCCTTTCACGAACTTAGTGGTCTGCGGCGTCTCCAAGCCACCCGCAACAAAGTTGGCGTCGGGCAGAGTCTGGCGGTTGATAAAACCAGCGCAGTAGATATCAGCATAGGTGGGCTTCAATACCCGCTGAATGGGGAAGTTGGCTGAGGTCGGAATGGTCCCCTGAGGAGTGGTCGAATCGGAAGCGGCGTTATCCCCCGCCGATTGTGCCGCAGCGGCTGTCGCCACCATCAACAATAAAATCCCTATTTTCTTCATGTTACCTCCGAGAGGAAGACACACGACGCTCCCCCTCAAGCAAGATGCCGTGGAAGCAAGGCTTCACAAGGACGGTAACAAGGGGGTAAGGGAGGGTCAAGGTTACGAGGGTGTCAGAGTCTCTGGGAAACAGGGTTTTTTCGGGCAATTTGTGAATCTCTGTTGCATCTGCAATTCAGCCCCTGTAATATTCGCGCCGAACCTATTCATTCAACCAAATGTTCGTTCAAACCATTGATTTAAGATGATTTCTGCTGCCAACAGTTTCCCGCCTCGCCTGCTGCCCCTGCGGCTGCCGCGGGTTTGCGTTGCAGTTACGGCCACGGATCCCTCCCAACTGATCGAGAAGGCCGAGGCCCTGATTCGCGATAACCCCTTTTTGGAGTTCAGGTTGGACTACATTTCAAAGCCAGGGCTGGCGCTTCCGAAGATCAAGCATTTCTTCGAAACTCACCCCGGCACCATGGTGATTGCCACCTGCCGCCGGGTAGCCAGCGGCGGCAAATTCCGCGGTTCAATCGCCTCTGAGCTGGACATTCTGGCGAAAGCTTCGGCTGTGGGCTGCCAACTGGTCGATGTCGAACTCCAAACTGCGCTGAAGTGCAAGCCCGTGCAACTGCAGAAGTTACGCGCCCGCTCAGCGCTGATTCTCTCGTTTCACGATTTTCGAGGAACTAAGAAGCTCGACGAAACTCTGGAAAAGATGCGCGCCTTTCCCGCCGACTTCTACAAAGTGGTGAGCACCGCGAACACTCTTTCCGACAACGTCTCGATGATCCAGTTTCTGGGCCGCGAAGGCGACAATCATTCTCTGGTCGGCCTGTGCATGGGCGAACAGGGCATCATTAGCCGCGTGTTGGGCGTGCGCGCCGGCAGCATCTTCACCTTCGCATCCGCCGGTCGAGGAGAAGAAACCGCTCCCGGGCAGGCCACAGCACAGGAACTGCGCAGCGTCTATCGCATCGAACAAGTTGATGTCGCCACCCGCGTCTACGGCGTTGCGGGAGATCCGGTGGCCCACTCGCTTTCTCCCGCAATCATGAATGCCGCCTTTCGCCGCGAGAATGTCAATGCCGTCTATCTCGCGTTGCATGCGAAAACTCTCAAAGACTTACTGAGCTGCGTGCGCGAGATTCCCATCCACGGCCTCAGCGTGACCATGCCTTACAAGGAAGCGATCCTTCCCTATCTCGACAACACGGACTCCCACACAACGAAGATTGGCGCATGCAATACCGTGGTTCGCGCGCAGGATGGGAAACTCTACGGCTTCAATACCGACACGTCTGGTGTGGTGCGGCCGCTGGAGCGTCGTCTCAGCACTTTGCAAGACGCCAAGATTCTCGTGCTTGGCGCAGGTGGCGCGGCACGCGCTGCAGTCTTCGGCCTGCGCGAGCGCGGAGCGGAAGTCTACATCCTGAACCGCAGCATGGCTGCGGCGCAAAAGCTTGCGCGCCGCGCGCACGCGCGCTCCATCAAACGCGCCGACCTCAAGAAATACTCTTTCGATGTGATCATCAATGCCACGCCGGTCGGTATGGGCAACACGCGCGAGACTCCTCTGCAGGAAAAAGAAATCAACGCGCGCTACGTTTTCGACATGATCTACGATCCGGCCGAAACCCAACTGCTGAAGCTCGCCAAACAGCGTGGGGCGCAGATTATTCCGGGAATCGAAATGTTCGTCCACCAGGCGGCGCGGCAGTTCGAGATCTGGACGGGAAAACCTGCGCCGCAGGATGACATGATGCAGGTGGTGACGCTCGCCATGCAGGAACGCGCGAATCGGGCCGCGGCTGCGGCGGCAGCCAAAAAGAAATAAAACTTCAATTCCGGATTTTGCCGCGCCGTTTCTGAAGGGGACACCCATACCGTAGACAGTTTCCGAAGCCCAGGAACGACCGGCTGGTTTTGATCCCCGTAAGTTTGAGACATAGTTCGTGACAACGCCTGTCGCCAATCCGCTTGTGCAAGGTCCTCGTATTTCACCTCTTCCTCCTCTCGCCACAGGCGTCCTGATCTCGCTCTGCTCTGCCAAGTTCCTGCTGCACCTCTTCACCAGCGTTCGCCACTACGGCTATTTCCGCGACGAGCTTTATTACTTCGATATGGCGCGCCACCTCGACTGGGGTTACGTCGATGCCGCGCCGCTTGTCGCCGTCTACGCCAAAGTTGCGCTGCTGCTGGGCGGATCGTTGGCGGCGCTGCGTATTCTGCCGGCGCTGGCGGGCGCGGGGCTCGTGGCAATCTCCATCTTGATTGCGCGCGAACTCGGCGGCGGACGCTACGCGCAATTCCTCGCCGGCTCTTTTCTGCTGCTCTGCCCTGCCGTGCTGTGGGCGAGCAGCCTGTTCACGAATAACGCCTTCGAGCCACTGTTCTGGATGGGCGCCATCCTGGTTGTCGCGCGCATTCTGCGCACTGGCGACTCGCGGCTGTGGCTGTGGTTCGGCGTGCTATGCGGACTCGGCCTCGAGAACAAGCACTCGACGCTATCTTTCGGATTCGCGGTGACAGTCGCGCTGCTGCTGACGCATTATCGACGCGAGTTTACCGGTCGATGGATCTGGATCGCCGGGGCAATCGCAGTCGCGATTTTTCTCCCCAACATCATCTGGCAAATTCGCCATCACTTCCCCACAATCGAAGACCTGGCCAACGTTCGGCGCGAAGGCAAGAATGTCGTGCTTCCGCCAATCTCATTCGTGAAGGAACAGATTTTCGATATTGGCCCCATTCTTTTTCCGGTGTGGATCGCTGGTCTGGTCTGGTTCCTGCGTGAGCGCCGCTGGCGCGTGCTCGGGCTCACTTTCGTTGTCTTTTTTGTGCTGATGGAAGTGGAACACGCCAAAAATTATTACGTCTTCCCGATCTATCCCATGCTGCTGGCGGGCGGAGCCGTCGTCATCGAACGCTGGCTGGCCAACCGCGCCGCATGGACTCGCGCAACCGTCGTGGCCATCATCTTTCTTGCGTCGCTTCCCGCCATCCCGCTGGTGACGTGGCTCCTGACGCCCGAGCATCTTCTCGCCTACCAGGACAAGTTGGGCATCAAGCTTTCTAAAGCCGAAGTGCAGCACGAGTCGCTGTTGCCGCAACCCATCGCCGACCAATTCGGATGGCCCGAACTCGTACGCGAAGTCGCCGCTGTCTACAATTCGCTTCCGCCCGAGGACCGCGCCCAGACCGGCATCTGGGCGGGAAATTACGGGGAAGCCGGCGCCATCAACCTGTTCGGCCCGCAATACGGATTGCCCACCGCTTATTCTCGCCACCAGAATCACTGGTACTGGGGACCGCCGCCGCAGGTTTATAAAAACCTGATCGTAATCCAGTGGAGCCTTGACGACGTGCGCGATAACTGCACCTCATTTCAAGCCTTCGAGCACTACAACCGCTTCGGGATGGGCGAAGAGAATACGCCGTTCTATTTATGCCGCGGCGTCAAGTTCGACATTCAGAAAATCTGGTGGCACTCGCATCACTGGAATTAGGTATCACTCATGGACCGAGTTGGAGGCAATTCTCAAGCGGGATAGGGACTGAACGCCGGAGTCCAGTGAGCCGCTATTGATCTCGCACTTAGTGCGGTACCGGCACGCGCTCACTCAACTCGCGGAACCACTCGGTGGCAATCTCCAACTCGGTCGCGGTGAAGTTCTCCGACAGAGTGTGGACACCGATGAAATCGCCGGCTGGAGTGACGCCAAAAACCGCAGTGCGCGGCGGAAGGCGCAACGCCACCGTGGCCTGGCCGATGTTGCCGCTAGCGGAATCGAAAGCAACCTTCATGACGACGCCGCCGGCCGAGTAATAAAGGCGCTCGCCATCGTGGTCCCACATGGGGCGTACTCCCCCGCCGGTGGAAATCACGCTACGCGCACCTTCATGGCCGAAAGGCTGGACGTAGACTTCATTGCTGCCGCTTTCGTCAGAGACGAAGGCGAGCCACCTGCCATCGGGTGAGAACATTCCACTCTGTTCGTTGAAACGCGAGGCGATGAGGGGGCGTGGTGTGTGGGGACCGTCGAGGGGCAGCACATAGATGTCGGCGTTGGCGCCCGTCCACTGGGTGAAGGCGAGCAGCTTGCCGTCCGAAGTGGAGGAATCGGGGAACTGCACGGAGTCGCCGCTGGTCAGGCGTTCTTCGGGGCCGCCATTGAGCGGCCGCCAGAACAGGTTCCGGGTCCGGTTGGCGCGGGAATAGATTACATGGGAACCGTCACTCGACCAGACAGGGACTTGATTGTCTCCGCCGGCGAAGGTAAATCGGGTGAGCGAGCTGCGGACCCGATTGAACAGCCAGATATCGTCGTTGGCGGCGCGAATCGTCACGGCGAAGTTCTGTCCGTCGGGCGAGAGGGCCGGCTCGGCCAGGTAACGCGGGCTCGGCGTGAGGACACGGACTGCGCCAGAGCGGCTGATCTCAACCACCTCGCCATTGTCGAACTGCATTGGTCCGCCGGGCGCGTAGGCGAGCACACCATTGCCGGAAACCCCGAGAATTACATTTCCCGATGTCTCGCTCAACATGCCGCCGCGAAGGACCTCCACCGGAGCGCCCAGCACTTTAAGCTTGGTAGCGTCGAATGGCAGAGCAAAAAAGGAGCCGCCGCGAGCGTAGACCAGATGCCCCGACGGAAGGTACGTGCCCGCCGTGCCACCTTCGACCAGGGTTACGCTTTCGTGGGTATCGAGGCGATAGGCAAAGATCACGGCGTCGTTGTAGTTGGTGATGTTCAAGGGGCGGCGAGTCAAGAGCACCGCTTTCCCGCCGGGCAGGAGTTGGGGCGACTGATAGTCAGCATCTTTGCTGGGATCTACCTTCGCCAACAGTTCGGGCTGGCCGCCACTCGCGGATACACGCATGAGATCTGACGGAGTGAAATAGATGAATCGGTCGGGCGCCCAGAAGGCTCCGCCCATGTAGACGCTACTGACTTCGCATATGGTCACGGGAGCGCCGCCGGCGAGCCTGACTTTTTTCATCGTCCCGCGCGCGAACCAGCCCAGCCATTGGCCGTCCGGCGAAAAGAATGGATCCATGGCCCCTTCCCCGCCGGGGACGCGCTCGGGTGCAGGGCGATCCATCCGGCGCACGTATAGCGCGGTGGTCGCATCTGCGCTCTCTGACAAACCGCTCTCGGTGCGCGTGGAGACTCCGCCCGGCGTTGCCCCGCTGGACGTGAACGCCCTGCCTTGTTCAGAACCGGTATAAACATCGCCGGCCGATTGCGAGGGGCGGAGCGCAGCCACATAGGCAATCGCCGAACCATCGGGCGCGATCGCCAGGGTCGGAACCGGATTCGGCAGAGCAAGGGGCGCGTCTTTTGGAAGGGTGATGGAGAAGTGGATTGCCGGATGGACTTCCTGAGCAGGTCGAGCCCAACGCGTGACCAGCGTCGCCACGCCTGCGCCGGCGAGCAGAGCAAGGGGCACGATGGCGAAGGCGGCGCCACCCAGGGGGCGCGCCACGGGCTTGGCAGGGTCGGACGCGGCGTTGGCTATCATGCTCAGTTGCAATACCACGTCGTGCGCGGTTGACCAACGCTGCTCGGGGTCCTTGTTCAGGCAGATGGCGATGACCCGTTCGAGTGCGGGTGGAGTGCCGCGGCTAGCACTGATCGGGGCGGGATCTCTTTCGAGAACCGCGCTGGCAACGCTGAGCTGGCTCTTGCCTTCGAAGGCGCGCTTGCCGGTTACCATCTCGTAGAGAACGGCGCCGAAAGCGAAAATATCGCTGCGCGCATCGGCTTCCTTGCCCTCGATCTGCTCTGGAGACATGTACTGGAACGTCCCGACAATCGTGCCCTGCGTGGTCAATGAGCGAGCCTCGACCGGAGTGGACTGAGTCATGCTGAGGCCAGAGGACAACGGGGCCAGGGCGGGGGCGGCTTTCGCCAACCCAAAATCCATCAGCTTCGCGCCCGATTTTGTCAGCATGATGTTTCCCGGCTTCAGGTCGCGGTGAACCACGCCGGTGCGATGCGCCCTCTCGAGGCCCTGGCCAATCTCGATGCCGTACTTCAGAACCTGCTGCGGTGGCAGGGCCCCCTTTCGCAGGCGGTCGGCGAGGGTTTCGCCTTCCAGAAACTCCATGACCAGATAGTCCGTCCCGTCCTGGCGGCCGACATCGTAGAGCGTGCAGATGTGGGGATGGTTCAACGATGAAATGGCCCGCGCCTCGCGCTCGAAGCGCTGTTTGGCCTCGGGGTTGGAAGAGAGATGAGCGGGCAGAATCTTGACCGCCACAGTCCGGTCGAGGCGAGTGTCGCGTGCGCGGTAGACCTCGCCCATGCCGCCTGCGCCGATCGGCGACTGGATTTCATAGGGGCCGAGCTTCGTGCCGGAAGTGAGTCCCATTTGTCCGCGCAATTATAGTCCTGGGGATACACGTTGCAGCGGATGGATTGTCGGCAATCCGGAACTTACCGAGCCGCCCTAGGTCAGGGAATCATCTCAATTAGCGAAAAATCGCCATATCACTAGTCGACTCTGAGAAGCCGACAAGCCCCTAAAAACCACAAAGCCGGGCTGGTTGGCCCGGCTTCTTTTCGTGGAACTGGTTTCCGGCCAATCTTGTTTCGACCGCCGGCCCAGAATGTCAAAGTTTTTGAGCCTTTGAGACTTCCTGGCTCCTCTGCTAACGCAGGTTCACGCCCGGAGTCTCACCCGCAAGGAGTTTTCAACCCGTACCCGAGTCTCATCCGCACCTTGCGTCAGCCCGGCCCGCTTCGCAAGTCCCGTTATAACCAGCCCTACATCACCAGCGCGAGATTCTCCAGTTCATGCTGAAGGACCGGCAGAGCGCATCCTGCCATCTCCACCCGGCCAGCCGCATCCAGAGCCGCCTTCGGGGAAACCCCATAGCCACGACCCATCAGGAAAACCTGCAGCAATTCGGCGGCCTCGTATGAATCGATCATGCCGCCCTGCAGCAGATCACTCCGCAGCGCAGCCAGTTCAGTCGCCGTGAATCTGTCTTTATCGTTATTGGCCCTTGCGAGCATTCCGTTTTCAACCCCAGTGTTTTCAAACATGGCCGTCATCACCTCCGACTCCGACCTAAACCACTTATTGCCTATTAGACTCATCGGCAGCTGCTCAAGTTGCATGCAATTCGATTGCCGATCCTGTCCTCTAGTTTCATATACGGAAATCAGCCTCAGTTAGATCCATAAACCCCTGTGAATATCAGAAGTTGCAGGCAACCTTATCGGACCCGCCGCCTTCGCTGGAGTATCAAGGCTGATTCGGCGTCCCGAAATAAGACACAGAATGTCATTCTGGTAACGCACGTTGGTCACCTGCGGGCAGTGTCAAAGTTTGTAAAGTGTTTGGGAAATCTGGGGTTCGGTCAAACGAAGGTTTCGGTAAGGGCTCGCCGTCGATTTCGAGTAAGCGGCAGTGGATGTGAAATAGGATGTGGAGAATACGATGCGGCCGGTCAGCCCTCGACCGTCGCTTCGTCCACCAGCATGATGGGAATGTCGTCCTTCACGGCATACACGCGGCAGCAGTGCATGCACTTCAGGCTCTCCGGTTGCTGCCGGTATTCGAGCGGCTGCTTGCATGCCGGGCACACCAGGATTTCAAGCAGGTCTTTGGCAATCATGACAAGGGCATTGTACTCAAAAAACAATTCGGCAGGGATAACTCACGAAATCTTTTGGCTTCAGCTTTCACGGCGTCGAGCACACTCACCGTCCTCGGCAGTGTAAGATTTTCTAGCCGAAGCCCGAACCGCTGAAGCCCGGAGCCCGAATGCCTGCCAGAATCCTCGACGGCACCAAGATCGCAAAGGAGATTCGCAGCGAAGTGGCCGCGGAAGTGAAGGCCATGGCAGCTGCTGGAGTTCGCCCGGGCCTCGCCGTCGTCCTCGTAGGTCATAACCCGGCCTCAGAAATCTACGTGCGCGGCAAGGTCAAGGCCTCGTCAGAAGTTGGCATCTATAGTGACCAACTAATGCCACCAGAAAGTGTGACAACTGCCGAATTGTTGACACTGGTGGCAGATCTCAACCGCCGCGACGACATCGACGGCATCCTGATTCAACTGCCGCTGCCGCCGCGGGTGGACGCGAAGAGAGTCCTGATGGCCGTCGATCCGGCTAAAGACGTGGATGGGTTCCATCCCGTCAACGTCGGCTTTCTCTCGACGCAGCGCGACGGGTTAGTTCCCTGTACACCGGCGGGTGTGATCGAGATTCTTAAGCGCAGCCAGATTCCCATCGCCGGACAAGAAGCCGTGGTCGTGGGACGCAGCGACATCGTAGGAAAACCTGCCGCCATGCTGCTGCTCAACGGCAATGCCACGGTCACCGTATGCCACTCGAAAACTCGCGACCTGGCGGAAGTTTGCCGACGCGCCGACATTCTGGTGGCCGCAATCGGACGCGCCGGCATGATTACGCGCGACTTTGTAAAGCCCGGTGCAACCGTGATTGACGTCGGCATGAATAAGGTTACCGATCCTGCGGAGTTCCAGCGCCTGTTTGCCTGGGATTCCAAGCTTGATTCGGAGCGCGCCGAGATTTTTCGTACGAAAGGATCGACGCTAGTCGGCGACGTGCATCCTCAAGTGGCGGAGGTAGCCGGAGCGCTGACGCCTGTGCCGGGCGGCGTCGGTCCGCTGACCATTGCAATGCTGATGTATAACACGGTGAAAGCTGCGAAAATGCGCAAAAGGCAGCGTTCAGTGGTCAGTGGGCAGTGATCAGTGGGCAGTGATCAGAATGGCGTTCTACGCTGGTCGAACTGGCCACAATCACTGGCCACTGACCACTCGCATCTATGCTGAAAGTCGGACTCACCGGCGGCATTGCCTCCGGCAAATCGGTCGTCGGCGAGATGTTCGTCGCGCTGGGCGCGCACTTGGTCCAGGCAGATAACATCGCCCATCAACTCATGCTGCCCGGGGAAGCTGTCTACAACGAAGTCGTACGCCATTTTGGCGGTGCGATTCTCAATCCTGATGGCAGTGTGAACCGCGCGAGGCTGGCCGAAGCTGCGTTTGGCTCTTCCCCATCTGCGCCAGCGCCTGCTTCGTCCCGCGTCAACGAACTGAATCGAATTGTCCATCCCGCAGTGATTCGCAGCCAGGAGGGATGGATGGAGGAAACAGGACGCCAGGATCCTCGCGCAGTTGCCATCGTCGAAGCCGCGCTCATCCTCGAAGCGGGGGCTGCCAAGCGGTTCGACCGCCTGATCGTGGTTACTTGCAGCGACGAACAGCGCGTCGCCCGTTTCGCCGCCCGACAAAAGCTGGATCTCGAGGAGGCCCGGAAGGAGGTGAATCGCCGCATGGCTGCGCAACTGCCGGAAGCAGAAAAGGTCAAGGCCGCCGACTTCGTCATCGACAACTCCGGCTCTCTCGAGCAAACGCGTGAGCAGGTTCAGCAAATGTGGAAAAAACTCAGCGCAGAAGCGATGACGAAGCATTAGTTCACAACTAATCTTTCAATGATGCCCTTCCAGCAGTTGGGCGGCTGATTCGATCAGCGCCGATTCATCGTGCAGCGCCTTTCCCACGCGCGCGATTTCCTGATCCGCTTCTTCGTACCTCTTCAACTCGATGGCTTCGCGCACGCCGGGGATGGTCTTCGCTGCGTATCCCGTATAGACGCCGGGGGCGTCGAGCAGATATTTGTACCAAGGACGGCGCGGGAGTCCGTCGTCATTGGTCAGCTTGCGTTCGCTCTCGATCAGGCGCTGGTTCAGGGTGCGCAGCAATTCGGTCTGATCGTCGCTCTGATCACGGGTTTGCGCCGACAGTTTGTGGGTTAAGGCCTGGCGGTAATGTTCGGCGCTGCGGGCGAGGGAGTCGGAAGCGTTTTGCATGGGGGCAAAGTTCAGATGGGGCGGAGGCTCCTCTTTGACCGGTGCGACTGCAGGATGTCTCGGGTCGAAGGTCGCCTTGAAGACACCTTCTTCCAGTTCCTGGTTGCGCTCGCGAATTTCTTCCTGTTTATCGGAGAGAAGTTTCTGCAGATCTTTGTTGTATTTCTGGATCGTGTCGGCGAGGCCGACGAAGTCGTAGGGCAGCACTTCGGCGTCGGCGAAACGCATTACCGAGGTCCCAATCGTCTGTGAAAGGGCGCGGCCGTAGACGAAGTCTGTATCGGAGAAATGTGTATACCAGTAGAAGTCATCGTAGATGGAATGGTAAATCCCCTCTTCATCCTCGCCGCCGTATCCCAAATTTAGAGACGCGATTCCAATGTGATCAAGAAATGCCGTGAAGTCGGTGCCGGAGCCGAGCGGTTCGATGCGCAGGTCGGGGCGCTGGCGAAGCTCTTTGCGGTCATCGGCGGACTTGGCTTCAGCGATCTTCGATAGTTGCAGGCGCTGCCACACGGTCTGCCTGGTTTCAGGGTCTTCAATGTCGCGGGCGACTCCGTTAATAAATTGCTCCAGACTGGGCGAGCCGGCCAGATTAGCCAGCCCACGGCCATTTCCGTCGGTGTTGATGTAAATTGCGGCATGCTGGCGCAACTCTTCTGCGTGCTGCTCAACCCATTCGGTGGAACCGAGTAGCATGGGCTCTTCGCCGTCCCATGAGGCGTAAATAATAGTGCGGCGCGGCTTCCAGCCCTGCTTCAGCAATTCGCCGAGCGAGCGCGCTTCTTCGAGAAGAGCGACCTGTCCGGAGATAGGATCCTCCGCGCCGTTCACCCAGGCATCGTGGTGATTGCCGCGGACGATCCACTCATCAGGCGCAACGCTGCCGGGAATTTTTGCGATCACGTCGTACACCGGTTTGATGTCCCAGTTGAACTGTACTTTCAGATGGACTTTCGCGGGGCCGGGGCCGACATGATAGGGAATGGGCAAATTCCCCCGCCATTCATCGGGCGCCATTGGCCCCTTCAGCGCTGCCAGCAGAGGCTGCGCGTCGCCATAGGAAATCGGCAGGACGGGAATTTTCGTGAGACTCTTCGCCTCGTTTATGGGCAGGCGCTTGGCATCGGGCGTGGCGCCGACTCCGGGAGTGAGCGGGTCCCCGGGATTCGAGGAAGCAAAATCCATCACGCTGCCGCGCTGCACTCCGTCCGGATTGCGCGTGGGCCCTTGCGGAAACACGTCGTCGCGGGTGTAACCATCATCATGCGGCTCGGAATAGATGAGGCAGCCGATGGCTCCGTGCTCCGCCGCAACCTTAGGTTTAACTCCGCGCCAGGAGTGGTAATACTTGGCGATTACGATCGCATCTTTCACCGAGATGCCGAGGCGATCAAGTTTCTCGTAGTCCTCGGGGACGCCGTAGTTCACAAATACCAGCGGCGCAGTGACATCGCCGTCGATCGAATAAGCGTTGTAGGTGGGAAGCTGCTCGGATTTCTGATTCGATGTGGGATCGACCGCGAGCGCCGGCTCGTCAAGCTTGGCGGTGAATTTTGTGGGCTCAAGCATTTCGAGCACGCGGACTTTGGGAGTAGGGAAAAGAACGTTGAAAGTTTCGATGTGGGCGTCGAATCCCCACTCCTTGTAGCGGGCGAGAATCCATTCGGCGTTGTCTTTGTCGTAAGGCGAGCCCACGTGATGAGGCCGCGCACTGAGACGGCGCATATACTCGCGCAGCTTGGCGGGATCGGGGAGGGCGCGGAATTTTGACTCCCAGTCGCGCTCGGTCTGGCTGGAGTGAGACGTGTAACCGGCGAGCGGAGTTTCGTCAGCGCTTAACACCGTAGGAGAAAGAATAAGCGGGAGCATCAGGAGCACTGCGGCGAAGCGTCGCATGGATTCCTTTCTGGTCTGTCGGGGCAAGCCCGGAGGAAGTTCGGGGGAATTATATCTGTAAGCCCGGCGCCTGATTGCCAGCTCTGTTTTCCGCGGGAAAGCTCAGAAGTCAAAGGCATCGGACGGGCGCGGGTCGGCTCCACGCGAACCTGGGATTCCGCCTGCCGCTGGAACATTACTTAGAATCAAACGTAGAATCAATGTGTTCCTTTATTTACGTATTTCTCAAGAGGGCTTCGCGGCCCGAAGGCAGTTGAATATGAAAATCATCCGTCCCGCAGTATTTGCGCTAGTGCTCGCTGGCGCGTTCTTTTACTTCACCACCTGGCGACCGAATGCGCCACTCGCCGGGTCGAATCCGGTGAACTGGT
>Ga0307474_10002818_pt1 | contig 12513 bp, 9 predicted proteins | sample atmos_gasesECM1C_2_FD_203312 | JGI IMG/M metagenome (GOLD analysis project Ga0307474, IMG submission 203312) | Hardwood forest soil microbial communities from Morgan-Monroe State Forest, Indiana, United States - atmos_gasesECM1C_05 | ecosystem: Environmental > Terrestrial > Soil > Temperate... | reverse complement strand
ACACGTTTGGCATTCAAGTAACGCCGGATCAAGCGACTTTCCTTAGCACACCACTGCCCCCGCCTTTGCAACCTGTGCAAGCGGAGTACGCGGTTTTGGTAGGAGCAGCCTCTGGTTTGGCGATTAACGGCACCTACCCGGCGGCCTTCCGCCTGTTAGTCGGCGCTCCGGGCGGTCTCCCGGTTCCTGCTAACGGAAGCAATCCCCTCGCCCAATTTATTACTTCCTGCAACAGTGCGGCCCCGCTCTGCAATGGTCTCCCCGCATCTTTTAACTCTTTGGGTTCCCAGACAGGCAACTTTCCGGTTTTCGAGGGTACCAGCCTCTACTCGCTTCGACTCGACCACAACTTTAGCAACAGTAATCGCCTGACCTTGCGGGCGAACGTGAGCCCGAGCACAGTCACCGGTCTCGAGGGCAGCGGCGAGGACCAGCCTTTCGGACAGAACGCTTACTCCCGGACCTCAGAGCAAACCTACCGCGATGTCACCGGCGTCTTGAAAGACACTTGGACCATCGGAAACAACCGGATCAATGAAGTCACTTTTCAGTACGCGCGCCGGGGACTCTCCTACTACTACAACACGCAGATTCCCGCGGGTTCCGATCCAGCCGTCAATATTCCCGGCATCGGTTACTTCGGCCGCGAGCCCTATTCCTACGTCCAGCGCGTGGAGCAGCGCTATCAGTTCACTGACACCTTCTCCTGGACCATCGGCCGCCACAACACGAAGTTTGGCGTTGATTTCAACTACATCCCTCTCACTGCCACCTTCACCGTCAACTACGGCGGAAATTACGACTTCGGCTCCGTCAGTGCCGCCGAAGTTGGACTCGTAGTTCCCGGTCTTACCATTCCCGGACTTTCGCCGGTGCAGGCCTATGGCGCCGGCATACCCGGAGATTTTGTCCAGGGCCTCGGCAGCCCCAGCGACACGTTCCATAACGTTACCATTGGAGCGTTTTGGCAGGATTCCTGGCGGGTTCGTCCCACTGTCACCCTGAACTATGGCTTGCGCTACGATGTCGAGATTCCACCCGCATTCAATCCGGTAACCCCTCTGGCAGAAGCCGGATATAACTTCCTCGGATTGCAGAAGGGCATTCAGACCGACAAAAACAACATCCAACCGCGCCTGGGCGTCGCATGGGATCCCAAGGGCGACGGAAAGACCGTGGTCCGCGCTTCCTATGGCTTGTTCTATGACCACCCGCTGCTCGGTCTTTATTTCCTGGGGAATGCGTCTGACGGTTCCTCCAGCGGTCAACTCGCCTTCCCGGCCTTGGGCGGATGCACAGGTGGCGCGAATCCCGCCAACCTGAACGCCATTCCGATTTTCCAGGGACTGGTCAACAACCCCGCCTGCGCTCCCGGCCCGCCGACGCTCAGTCCAGCCCTCGGGTACTTGCCCAATCAGCAGCAGTTCACTTCACTCAATTTCCCCAACTCTTTATTTCTCAACCAGAACTACCTTACAGACGGTTTCCCGCTGTTCTTCCAACCCTTTGGTTATCCCCAGGCGAAGAACTTCGTGTTCGCCTACGCCCAACAGGCTAATGTCAGCGTCGAACGCGACCTGGGCAAAGGTTTCAGCCTTAGCCTGGCTTACAACTTCAACGGTGGACGCCATCTCAACCGCCCCATCAACGCCAGCGCCCAGCGTGGCGACCTCCTCGTGGCAAATTTCCAGACGGCGCTCAGTGATCCGACGTCTTATGCCTCCACTGGTGGACCGTTGGGAGTCGGGAGTGGCCCCGCGCCTACGTATGCTCCTTGCGGTGTCAATCCCACTGGGCAGCCTTGGATTTCCGCCGCCCTCGTAAATTTTTTCCGCCCCAGCGGTGTAAATGCGTCGATCGCCAACGCTTTGAACGCCAGTGGTGGCGCGGCTTGCGTCGCCCTGGTGCCGACTGTCATGGGTTTCCTGCAGGCCGAGGGCTACAACACGGGTGGCTTCAATACCGCCTGCAATCCCCCCCCGGGCAACCCCGCAGCTCTATCCGGTTGCATTCCCTTCGGCGACATGGACGCCAATTATTCGAATGGCAGTTCTGTCTACCACGGTTTCAGCGCCAATCTGCGTAAGCGTTTCGGCAACCACTATGAATTCCTTGCGTCCTACACCTGGTCGCACGCCATTGATGACTCCACCGACCTGCAAGCACCGCTTGCTCCCCAGGACAGTTACATCCCTGCGCTTGATCGTTCCAATTCGTTGTTCGATCAGCGCCACCGTTTCGTCTTCAGCGGCGTCTACCAGACGGGCAAACTCGGTGGCAGCGGCTTCGCCCGCAAGCTCTTCAGCGACTGGACTTTTGCCCCGCTCATCGAATTCAGCTCCGGACGGCCCTTCAATATCATCACCGGCAATGGCGATAACCTCCAGGAATCGTCTCTCACCGGGCGTCCCAACACCTTCGTCAATCCAGGCTGCACGGCGCTTGGTTATCCGCAGGTCAACTCCAAGTACTCGCCCACGGGGGTCTTTCAGGAGCCCTGCATCGCCGACTTCAACGGCACTTTGATCTCGCTTGACGGCGACCTGGGTCGCAACGCCGGCATCACTCCCTGGACCGTGTTCAACGATCTGCGCATCGCCAAGCGCATCTACTTCGGAGAGCGCTACAACATGGAATTGATTGCCGACATGTTCAACATCGCCAACCGGTACAACGTTGCCGCCGTCAGCCCGCTGTTTACGAATGCTGGGCAAGCCACGGCCGCCTACGATCCAAGACAGTTTCAGTTCGCGCTGAAGTTTAACTGGTGAGTTTCTTCTCTTGATCGGCGATCGTCCGGACTCCGTGACTCAAAAGAGTCCAGCGCGCAGGCCGTGTCTGGCCTAAGTCCGAAGCACGCTTCCGAGTGTTACACTTTCCCTTCACCCATCCTTGGCGCTTGCCGGAGTTGTTCCTCCATGTCCCAACCTTATACGCCCACCCCGCGGACTCGTGTGGTCCGCGAAGCTCATCGCGCGGTTTACGATCGTGACACCGCCTACCGCATTCTCGACGAAGGCTTTCTCTGCCACGTCGGTTTCCTCGCCGACGGCCAGCCCTTCGTGATTCCCACCTCCTACGGCCGCAAAGACGCGAACCTCTACATCCACGGTTCAGCCGCCAGCCGCATGCTGCGCCAGTTGAAGGAAAGCATTCCTGTATGCATCACCGTGACGCTGCTCGACGGACTTGTGCTCGCCCGCTCTGTCTTCAATCACTCCATGAATTACCGCTCGGTGGTTGTCCTGGGGAAGGCGACGCTCGTGGACGATCCCGAGGAAAAGCTCGAGGCCTTGCGCACACTTTCCGAACACATCCTGCCCGGCCGCTGGGCTGACTCCCGTCAACCGAACGCAAGCGAACTCAAACAGACCTCAGTCCTACGCTTGCCCATCGAAGAATTCTCCGCTAAGGTCCGCATCGGCCCGCCCATCGACGATGAAGAAGACTATTCTTTCCCAACTTGGGCTGGAGTTATTCCGTTGGAGATGATTGCCGCCGCGCCGATTGATGATTCGCGACTGGATCCTGCGCTGGAAGTTCCGGCTTACGCAAGACACTACACGAGAAAGAAATAGACTCGAACTTCCCGGTTGAGCGATTCGCCCGACTGTGTGTAACATTTGCTGCCATGAAGCCGCTCGAAGGCCGTATCGCACTCGTCGCCGGCGCCACCCGCGGCGCTGGACGCGGCATCGCCTGCGCTCTCGGCGAAGCTGGCGCCACCGTTTACTGCACCGGACGCAGCGTGCGCGGCAAACCCGCCACCAAGGGCCGCCGCGAAACCATCAACGAGACTGCCGAGATGGTCACCGCCCGCGGCGGCAAAGGTATCGCCGTGCGCTGCGATCATACAAAGGAAAGTGACGTCAAGAAACTCGCCGCCCGCATCCGGCGCGAGCAGAAGGGCAAGCTCGACATCCTGGTCAACGACGTTTGGGGCGGCGACGCCCTCACCGAGTTCGGAAAAACCTTCTGGCAAGTCTCGCTCGACAAGGGCCTAGCCATGCTGCATCAGGCCGTGCATTCCCACATCATCACCAGCCGCCATCTGGCGCCGCTTATGATCGGGCACAGCAACACCAAACACCGCGGCGGACTCATCGTCGAAATCACCGACGGCGACTTCTTTGGCTACCGCGGCAACCTGTTCTACGACCTGGTAAAGATTTCTGTGATTCGGCTGGCCATGGCCATGGCCTACGAACTGCGTAAGACGAAGATCACTGCCCTCGCTGTTACTCCCGGATTCCTGCGCTCCGAGGCCATGCTCGATCGTTTCGGAGTGAGGGAAGATAACTGGCGCGACGCCGGAAAGAAAGATCCCAACTTCCTGCACTCGGAAACGCCGCTGTTCGTGGGCCGAGCCGTTGTCGCCCTGGCTGCCGACCCGAACGTGAAGAAGAAGTCCGGGCAAGTCTTCAGTTCATGGAATCTCTCCGACGAATACGGTTTCATAGACGCCGACGGCGGCCGCCCCCACTGGGGACGCTACTCCGCCGAGACTTATGGGACCTGGAAGAAGTTCGACGCGACCCTGCACAGTTATTTCTGGGAAAGTCCAATGTCGGTGGTGTATCCCGACTGGCCGTGAGGAACGTGGGATGCCGGGAGAGTGCTTGATTTAGGTTGGTAAAGACTGCTATCCTTACTGTAAGGAATATCGGTAAAGATGAAGAACTCCAGCACAATCAGCAGCAAGGGCCAGATTACTGTCCCGCAAGAGATTCGTAAGCGCCTCGGCCTGGAACCTGGCGACCGCGTCGAGTTCGTCGTGGAGGAAGATCGCACCGTGATCCGGCCGGCACGTTCGGAAGTCAACCCCTTCGAAAGGTTCATCGGAATTTTGGGCCCGTTTCCCGGCGGAGAAGAGGGGATCAAGGCTTGGATTGACGATATGCGAAGCGATAAAGACCCCGAATGAGGACGGCCCTCGACACGAATATCCTATCCCTATTTTGGTCGGGGGGACCGTCAGCAGCCGAGATCGCCGGTCAGTTGTCAGAGGCTCGCGCCCGTGGAGCGCTGGTGGTAAGCGCACCAGTCTTCGTTGAGCTTTCGGCTATTCCCACAGGCGATGCGCAGCGCATTGAGAAACTGCTCGAAGATATGAACGTCGCGGTCGATTTCGATCTTGGGGAAGATGTCTGGCGATTGGCCGCAAAGAGTTTCGTGGCTTACGCCACCCGCCGTCGCCGTTCAGGAGGAGGTTTGCCAAAGCGTTTGCCGGCGGATTTCGTAATCGCGTCGCATGCGCTGCTGAGAGCTGACAGGCTTATGACTCGCGATGCCGCTCGCTATGCCCTGGACTTTCCGAATCTTCGTCTGATCTGAAGCCTACGAGGGATAGGTTCAGCTATTGCTCCTGTTGATCGCCGCGCTCGTCACGGAATCAGCAACAGCTTCCCGGTGGTTTTCCGCCCTTCCAAGTCGCGATGCGCCCGCGGCGCCTCGGCAAGCGGATACGTATGCTCAATGCGCAGCTTGAGCTTTCCCGCAGCGATCATGCTAAATACCGCAGCCGACCGTGCCACCAGTTCCTCGCGCGTGGCGATGTAGTTGGCCAGCGTGGGCCGAGTCACGTAAAGCGATCCCTTTTGTGCCAAGGCAATCAGATCAAAGGGCGCCACCGCTCCGCTCGACCCACCGAACAGAACCATCATTCCGCGCGGCCGCAGAATGTTCAGTCCCTTCTCAAATGTCGTCTTGCCCACCGAGTCATCAACCACGTCCACGCCTTTGCCACCGGTCAGCCGCTTGGTTTCAGTCTCGAAGTCGGCTTGTGTGTAGAGGATTACCTCTTCCGCACCCGCCTCCCGCGCCAGCTTCGCCTTCTCCTCGGTAGAAACCGTAGCAATCACGCGCGCCCCGACGTTGTGCGCCATCTGCGTCAGGAGCAGTCCCACGCCACCTGCCGCGGCATGAACCAGCGCTGTTTCGCCGCGCCTTAGCGGATAAGTATCATACGACAAGTATTGCGCCGTCATACCCTGTAGCATCGCCGCAGCTGCCTGCTGATCGCTCACGCCCTGCGGAATCAGCACCAGCCGGTCCGCCGGCACGGCCTCATATTCCGCATACGACCCCAACAATCCGCTCCACGCTACGCGATCTCCCACCTTCACCAGCTTCACATCCGCGCCGGTCGCGGTCACCTCGCCCGCACCCTCCTGTCCGGGAACAAACGGCGACGGCGCCTTGTACCGCCCCTCGCGGAAGTAGCAATCAATAAAGTTCACGCCCGAGGCTGCCAGCTTCACGACTGCCTCATTCGCCTTCGGCTGCGGCACCGGCATCTCCACCACTTCCATCGCTTCCGGCCCGCCGACTTGTTTGACCTGAATAGCTTTCATGCCTGCCTTGGATTCGTTTCTCGGAAGAAAAGATTCCGGATCGAGGCGCTTGGTTCTCAGTTCTCAGTTCTCAGAAAAGCAAAACCCGACGAGCGCAGATTGTCAACATTCTGGGCGAAACAAACCTTGCGGCTGCCGTAGGGAGTTGACTTTACTGGGATCTGGGAACTTGCTCCTCTGCTACACTTGCCATTCCCCTGCAAGGAGCCCTTCGTCATGGCTGAAAAGAAGCCTCAGACGTTCGCTAACCACGCCCGCGTCGATCCGCTCTTCCATTTCTTCGTGTTGCCGATCTTCGCGCTTTCCACGCTGGCTGCCGTCGTCCTGTTCCTGTGGCACCCTAGTCTGCACTCAGGATGGCGTTTCGTTCTTCTTGCCGCAAGCACGGTCGCCGTCTTCAAGGTCAGGCTTTACGCGCTCCGTGTGCAGGACCGCGTGATTCACCTCGAAGAGCGGCTGCGCCTGGCTTTGCTTTTGCCCGAGCCGATGCGCTCGCGCATTCCGGAATTGACCGAAGGCCAGCTCATCGCGCTGCGCTTTGCCTCCGATGCTGAAGTGCCCAAACTGGCCGAGCGGGCGCTTTCCGAGAAACTTTCCCGTGCGGACATCAAGAAAGCGGTCCAAATCTGGCGTCCTGACTACTGGCGTGTCTGACTCAGCTCCATCTGCGACGTGCGGTTTTGACAGGTGCCGAAAGTAACCGTCGCAGTTCCTTTTCGGCGTTGACCCAAGGCCGACCGCAAGGTACGATTCTTGATAGAATTCGGCGGACTTTAGCCCCCGGGGAGCAATCCGCATCTCATAGAGAAATATGCGAGTTGCAAAACTCCAAGCGCGGATCGCGATGCTCGCCGTTCTGGCTCTGTCGGCTTCCTCCTGCCAGACCGCCCAGAAGCCGCCTTCCCTGCTGCCCGCGAAAACTGCCCCGGCTTTAACTGCCGTCAAGACCGCGACCCCAGTTCCAGCGCCGCAACAAACCCAGCCTAATTCCTCACCAGTAACCAATGCAAAGCCGCCCCAGGTCCAGGCTCAAGCGCCAGCTCAGGCCGCAGCTCCGCCCGAGACCAAACCCGAATCTCCGCCTCAGTCCGACCTGGTGGCTGATCTCATCGCCCGCGTGGAGCAGGACTATCAGGCCGGATTGGATGCCTACCGGGCAGGCCAAACCGATGCCGCCAAGCAGCGTTTCGACAGTGCATTGAACGCGTTGCTCGAAAGCAACCTCGATATCCGCTCCGACAACCGTCTGGAAAAAGAATTTGACCGCATCGTAGAAGGCATCAACCACCTGGATCTTGGCAGCTTAGGCTTATCATCCGACTCTGATACCCAGAAATCCGAGCCCGCACCCATCGATGAAACCAACGACGTCACCCTCTCCACCGACGCCAAGGTAAAGGCAAAAGCCCAGCTTGAGATCAAGTCGACCCACTCTGACTTGCCGCTCATGATGACCGACCAGGTCGCCGGCTACATCAGTTACTTTTCCAATCGCGGACGCGGTACCTTCGAGCGCGCCTTCGCCCGCTCCGGCCGCTACCACGACATGATGGTCTCGATTCTCAAAGAAGAAGGCGTCCCACAGGATTTGATTTACCTGGCTCAAGCCGAGTCAGGCTTTCACCCCTTAGCAGTTTCTCGCGTGGGCGCGCGCGGCATCTGGCAGTTCATGGCCAGCCGCGCTCGGGGCTATGGCCTGCAGCACAACATGTGGGTGGACGATCGACAGGATCCCGAAAAATCCACTCGCGCCGCCGCCCACCATCTGAAAGATCTCTACGCCCAGTTTGGCGACTGGTATCTCGCCATGGCAGCCTACAACTCCGGCCCCGGCACCGTGCAGGCCGCAGTTCGACGCACCGGCTATGCCGATTTCTGGGAGCTCTACCGGCGCAACGTTCTACCCAAAGAAACCCGCAACTACGTTCCCATCATCCTGGCCGTGACCATCATGACCAAGAATTTGTCGCAGTACGGTTTTGATGACGTCTCCATGGATGAGCCAGTCGCCTATGACCCCGTAACCATTAACTATCCCGTGGATTTGCATCTCGTAGCGGAGTGCGTGGACGCGACTCCCGCCCAGCTGCAGGAACTGAATCCCAGCCTGCTAAGATTGAACACACCCCGAGTAGGAACCTTCGTGCTCCACCTGCCGAAAGGGACGAAAGACCAGTATCAGACTGCCATCGCCGCCATCCCGCCCGACATGCGCCTGTGGTGGCGCTATCACAAGGTTCAGCCCAGCGACACCCTGGCTTCCCTGGCCCGTTCTTATCGCGTCACGGCCAAGTCGATTGCCACCGCGAATCACCTCGACGGCACAGATACAGAACTCGAAACCGACGCCAAGGTAGTTATCCCAGTCGCGCCCGGCAAGCACCCGCTCAGCGATACTGCCACGTACGCGCGCCGGATAACCCGTTACCGAGTCCATAAGGGAGACACTGTAGAGACCGTAGCTGAGAACTTCGGCGTTTCCGCTCAGATGGTCCGCCGCTGGAACGGACTGCCCCGCGGCGATAGTCTACGCGGCAGGAAAGTGCTGGCGCTGCACCTGCCAGTTACGCCCAACACCGAGGCAGCCTCAATCGCCTCCAAGCCCCCCGCACACCCCCGGAAAACCTCTCAAATCGCGAGTGCGAAAGTTTCGGACGAGAACTCAGGGAACGACTCCACCGAAACCGCTACCGGTCAACCTGGCGTACTCCATCACACCGTAAAGAGCGGCGAAACCCTCTACTCGATCGCCACCACTTATAAGACTACCGTCGCGGCCCTCAAGCGCAGCAACGGCAACATCGCCGTCCTCCGTCCCGGCATGATCCTGGTCGTCGAGCCCAGTCGGTAACCGCTGCGCGCACCCCCATCCCCAGGACTTGGAAGTCCCCTTCGCATAATTTCCTTCCCAGTCGCCCCAGAATCTTCTTCCATTCCTCCCCTTCGTGTGATAACAGGATAGGCAGGGTTGGATCGAACCCTGGCCCTTGCAGTCTGCAGCAAACGTCGTGCTATAATCGCGCGCCGTTCCTGCACAAGTTCTGGTGCTCTTTTAATTTCCCGTACCCGGCAGCCTTGCGCATCCGTTCCTGCGCCCGGAAGCCACACAAGATCAGGAGGAGCAATGACGTTCTACGACCCCACACTCTACGGACGTGATGAAGAAGAAGAATTCGGCGACAGCGGCGCTTACAGCGAGTCGCTCGAAGAAGATTTCGAAGAGGAAGAAGAGGAGGAGGAAGAAGCCGGCCTGCCGGAACCCGCGATGAGCGAGCCCGTGACGCCCGCTCCGCCACCTCCCGCACCCAAGCCCGCTGCCCCTGCCGGAGGAGGCGGTGGCGGCAAGCCCGCCGCGAAAAAGAAAGCGCCTAAAAAGAAGGCGGCTAAGAAACCCGCCAGGAAAAAAGCAGCCAAAAAGCCGGCGAAGAAAAAGAAGGCAGCAAGAAAGCCCGCAAAGAAGAAAGCAGCCAAGAAACCGGCGAAAAAAGCCAAGAAGAAAGCCAAGAAGCGCCGCCGCTAAGGCAGTCCAGACTGATGAACCGCGGCTCACGGGCCGCGGTTCGTTTTTTGTGTGCCCGTTCAGTTCTTACCTATCCAGTCCCACACCAAAGAGCTCGACCTCGGATGGCAACAAAACCCTCTGACGCCCGTTTGAGGTTCACCAGGCCCGCGAGCGTTCAATCTGGACGTGATCGGTACGATGCTGGTCGATGGACTTTTGAATGACTGTCTTGAGTCTATCCTGATCGTCGTCTGCGAGCCCAACGAAGCGGAAGGGTTGCAGGCTCCAGGAGAGCGGACTCAGCATTTCCGCCGAACCCAGTACCATTCCGGCTCCGGTCAGGAACATCAATTTTGCACTGCATCCGGTGTTGACGGGATGAGGCACGGAGAGCAAGCCACCGGTCAGGGAAACAACCTTCAATTTACCCGAGACACGACGGCCGTCACCCAGCCGTAGTACCGCTGGAGTCCACTCAGTGAAATGAACTCTCGTGGCCCGCTGAGCGGGCTGGGATTGGGGAAGGGTCATATTTAGCTAAGTATCTGCCTTACCAGGCCCATTCGAGCAGATTACGGAAGGGCTTGTCCGCCGCCGTTACGTTCTCAATCTTCTCTATCTTCTTACGCCCCACACCTGGCTTACGCTTCCCATACAGCTCGAGCAGATGGGTCGCATACTCCTCCGGTTTCGATCCGCAGCCCGTGCCTGAAAACCTACGCCCGACGAAGTGGTCCGCCTGTATCCCGTGGCCGGCATTAGCACTCCGGATTCGCGACAAACTCGCGGCGTATAATTCCAGCCGCCAAGGAATGCTATGAAAAGCGCGCGCCTGCTGCGAGCCTGTCTCGGCCTCTGCCTCTCAACACTCTCCGCCTTTGCTCAGAACTCGACACTCGCCACGCCGCCCGAAACTCCCAAGCGCCCCGTCACCGACGAATACCAAGGCATCAAAGTCTCCGACGACTACCGCTGGCTCGAAAACTGGGACGATCCCGCCGTCAAGCAGTGGAGTGCCGCCGAGAACGCCCGCACTCGCGATTATCTCGATCATCTGCCATCACGCCCGGCCATCAAGCGGCGCCTTCAGCAGCTGATCGCTGCCTCTTCGGCCGGCTACTACGATCTGCGGAGTCGCGCGGGACTCCTATTCGCGGAGAAGTACCAGCCCCCCCAGCAGCAACCGATGCTGGTCGTGATGCGCTCGGCGGAGGATCCCGCCAGCGCGAAAGTCATCTTCGATCCCAACTCCACCAGCGCCAGGGGATCGCTCGCCGTGGATTTCTACGTGCCTTCCTTCGGCGGCAAATACGTCGCCGCCGCCCTTTCTGAAAACGGGTCAGAAGACAGCTCAGCCCACATTTTCGAAGTTGCCACTGGTAAAGAACTCTCCGACATCGTCCCCCGTGTGAATTTCGCCACCGCTGGCGGCAGCCTCGCCTGGAAGTCTGATAACTCCGGCTTCTACTACACGCGCTATCCTCAGGGCAACGAGCGTCCGCCCGAGGACGCCAACTTTTACCAGCAAGTCTACTTTCACCAACTCGGCTCCGATCCCAGGCAGGACACCTACGTCATCGGTAAGGATTTTCCACGCATCGCCGAGATTCAGCTTCAGACCAGCGACGACGGACTCTGGCTCCTCGTTGCCGTGGCCGACGGCGATGGCGGCCAGTTCGCCCACTATCTCATGGACTCCGCCGGCCACTGGACCCAACTCACACACTTCGACGATGGAATCGTCTCCGTCAAGTTCGGCGTAGACCCCGGACTCTACCTGCTATCGCGCAAAGACGCTCCCCGCGGCCAGATTCTCCGCCTGCCACTGGCGCAGCTCGATCTCGCCCAAGCCCAAATCGTGGTTCCACAATCCTCCAGCTCCGGCTCCGACGAAAGCGATCGCGCTTCCATTGAGAACTTCGTACCCGCCTGGAACCACCTCTACGTGGTCGACCTTATGGGCGGGCCTTCGCGCGTGCGGGTATTCGGGAGAACTGTTTCTGACGGCATACCGCGTTCTTCAGCGGCTCCCGTCTTTGATCAGGTCGAACAAGTGCCTTTGCCGCCCGTTTCCGCCGTCGGACAGGTGCTTTCTATCGGTGGGGGCGACGTGCTCTTCTACGCTTCCACTTACATTGACCCGCCCGCCTGGTACCACTTTGACGCCGCCAGCGCCAAAGCCACTCGCACTGCCCTGTTCGAAACCTCTTCCGCGAAGTTTGATGACGCCGAGGTCGTGCGCGGTTTTGCCGCCTCCAAAGACGGCACCCGTGTTCCGGTGAATATCATCCGCCGCAAAGACGCCAAGCTCGACGGTAGCAACCCTACAATGCTCTACGGATACGGCGGCTATGGCATCAGCGAGAAACCCTATTTCGTCGGATCCTTCGTCCGCGTGTGGCTGGATCAGGGAGGCGTTTACGTCGACGCGAACCTTCGCGGCGGCGCCGAGTACGGCGAGGAATGGCACCGGGCCGGCAATCTCACTCACAAACAGAACGTCTTCGACGACTTCCTCGCGGCGGCTCAGTATCTGATCGATCAAAAATACACTTCGCCCGCCCACCTCGCCATTCTCGGCGGAAGCAATGGAGGCCTGCTCATGGGCGCAGCCTTCACCCAGCGGCCCGACCTTTTCCGCGCCGTCGTCTCCGAGGT
>Ga0307474_10002817_pt1 | contig 12513 bp, 6 predicted proteins | sample atmos_gasesECM1C_2_FD_203312 | JGI IMG/M metagenome (GOLD analysis project Ga0307474, IMG submission 203312) | Hardwood forest soil microbial communities from Morgan-Monroe State Forest, Indiana, United States - atmos_gasesECM1C_05 | ecosystem: Environmental > Terrestrial > Soil > Temperate... | reverse complement strand
CTGTCCATGTTCCGGAAAACAAGTGACGATCCACAGCGCCATCAGTCCAACCAGGCCGATCCAGTCCAGGCCTCCACCCCCGCCACTGCTGCTGGCATTGCCCGATCCCACAAAGGGGCCTGTCGAAACCACCAAATTCACGCTTGATCCCGCGGCAACATTCGTTCCCGCGCTCGGCGTTTCGCTGATCACATCGCCGGATGCCACAGTTGAACTCGATTGTTGTGTAACCGTACCGAGCACCAGACTGCCTCCGGTGATCGAGGTGGTGGCTGACGCCTGGCTCGATCCCACAACATTCGGCACTGCGACCGGCGCCGGACCGCTCGACACCGCCAGGTTCACACTCGAACCCGTCGCGACGCTCGTTCCTGCACTCGGTGTTTCGCTGATGACACTGCCGGACGCCACGGTGGCGCTTGATTGTTGGGTCACGGTACCGACCACAAGACCTTCCCCTGTGATGGAGCTGCTCGCCGCGGCTTGCGTAGCGCCGACGACGTTCGGCACGGAAACTGGGGAGAGGCCGGTACCGGCACTCCAAGCATTCGCATTGAGGAAAACCGTGAGATTTCCGCTTCCCGTCACATCAACCGTACCAACCAGCAACTCGGGGAAGCCGTCGCCATTCAGATCCACCGCCGCTAGAGCGAGGGGTCGTTGCCCTAGGGTCAAGATCGTATCGGTGAGCGTCCCGTCACCCTTGCCGAGTAACACTTCGGTAACATCCGACGCATTGCCGATCGCCACATCGAGATGCCCGTCCTTGTCAAAATCGGCCAGTGCGATTGACGTGGCGCCGATGCCATCTCGGCCGCCGAGCGCCGTCGCATTGGCTGCTTGGAATGTGCCATCTCCCTTGCCGAGCAGTGTGTACACACCAGGTGTACCGGAGCCAAAACTCGCACCCGCAACGTTGCCTGCGACGATTAAATCAAGCTTGCCGTCGCCGTTCAGATCGCCCAACGCAACCACACTGTAATTCGTGGCGGGCGTCGTTGGCGAGGCTGCCGCGGTAAAAGTCCCGTTGGCGTTTCCGAGGTATACATGCACGGCGCCGTTGACTTGATCGCCTGCACCGACATAGTCTTCAAAGCCCTGATCGACCACAACAAGATCCGCCCTGCCATCCCCGTTGATGTCTGCCGCTGCCAAACCCGTCGGATTGAGCGAGGCATCCATTTTCACCGGTGCGGCGAACGTGCCGTTGGCTTGACCCAGCAGCACGTACACACCCGATGCCCCGGTATTGCCGGGGCCGGGATTGACCCCGACAGCGATATCGGTAACGCCATCGCCATTGAAATCGCCGGTCACCAGACTGACCACGGGACTCGGTAAGGTGTAGTCCAGCTCTCCGGCAAAGGTGCCGTTGCCTTGATTGAGCAGCACCGACACCGCCGGGCCCCCAGAGGTATATCCGGCGAGCACCACATCCGCGTTGCCGTCCTTGTTGATACTGGCGGTGACCAGCATGGTCGGAACGAGGATGACGGGACTGACGATGGGCGTGCCCAACTTGCCGGTCCCGTCCCCAGGTAGCACGGCTAATGAGCTGGTGAGTACAGTGCCGCCGTTCGCAGAGGTGAACACCGCCGCGTCAGGCTTGCCATCACCATTAAAGTCAGCGGCCGCGATTTGCGGTCCAACGCTAAGATTGAGGTTGCCGAAATGGCCCTGGTTGTAGGCAACCGAATCCACAAAGGTTCCGTCGCCACGACCCATCAGGATCTGGAAGAGCGGCGGCTCCTGGATCTCACCGCAACAGCCATCGGTATAAATACCGCCCGTGCTGGTGCCGAGCACAATATCCAGATTGCCATCACCATCGACATCCGTGAGACTCACCTGCATCAAGTCCGGGAGTGCGGCGAAGCGCGGACCGGCAGTGAACGTACCATCGCCATTGCCATAGAACACAGCCACATAACCCGGCTGAGAGACCACCACATCGAGCTTGCCGTCGTTGTTAACATCGCCGACAGCTGTGTTGCTGAATTCCTCGAAGAAAAGTGACGCATTGACGGGGAGCGATGAACCCACCGTAAACGTGCCGTCGCCTTTGCCGAGCAGGACCGTGTCATGGATCAGCAGATCTTTCTTGCCATCACCGTTGAAATCGCCCGTCAGAACTTGCCCCGGAGCCGGACCGCACGGGATGATGCCGCTCGCAGACAGTGCAGTCGGCGTAAAGGTCCCATCGCCTTTTCCGATTAATGTGGTTATTCCGGACGTGAGTCCGCAGATGACGATGTCGGGTTTGCCGTCCCCATTTACATCATCGATCGTGACGTCGCCCTGAATGTCGTAGTAAACGCCGGGTTTGAAGGTGCCGTCGCCGTTGCCCAGGAATACCGCTGTGGCCATCTGTTGGGTCGCGGGATCTGTGATAAAGGTGAGCACCAGGTCCTGGAAACCATCGCCGTTGACATCCGCGGCCGAGAAACCTCCGAGTGTGGTGCTCGGAATCGTCAGGGTCGACTTGAGCGTATTGGCCGTCGGGTCGGCGATGGTGATATAGATGCCGGCATTGGCGAGAGATACACCAATCACAGCGCCGTCAGCCGTTATTCCCAGCAACGAAGTCGTGGAACTGGCTTGTCCGAGGATGGGATCCGAGCAACCCGATGCAAAGACATCGGGCGTTGTCGTCAGCCCCGACAATTGGTGAAAATAATCCTGAGCGGCAGGCAAAGATTGGATGTAGTCGCCGCTAGGCGTGTCAGGCGTCGTGGCGCCCGGCAAAATAAAATCTTCCGTGAGGCTGCAATCGGATTGCCGGCGCAAGTCAACGGCGTAGCTGGCGGTCACGTTGGCTGCGACGCTGGAGTTGGCAACATAACTCACCACGACGAGCGAATTGCCAAGAAACGGCAAATACGGCGTGCTGGAACTCAGCGTTAGGGCCGGGTTGGCATCACTCGTTCTGCCCGAAAGCTTCAGGGCACTGACAGACCTCGGCGCGGCTTGATGATCGGTACCTCGCACGCCCCGCGCGCCCATGGTTCCCTGGTGACGTACAAATCCTGTAAGCGTAGCCGCCTTGTATTCCTGGCACTCCTCCCAAATTGTGTACTCGGGATTGGCCGAGCCGCTTTCAAGATTTTCCTGGGGCATTTTCTTAGGGCACGGAAACTGCGACGATGTTGTAGACCCGTCTTCATGGACGAAGACAACTATCACCCCTCCGTCAACGGGGTAGTGTGTGATGGTACTTCCCGATTGGGCGCGCGCATTGGGGCTCACGGCGATAGCCAGTATTGCCGCAACACACCCGGCGCCGAGCGGTTTTACAAGGCATTTTCTAATGACGAACATCAGCCACATTGCATACTTGCTGTTTCTTGACTGCATCATGATGTCGGCTCCATTCGTTTTCTTCTGTACGGGTGTGATCGCTCAACAACGCTAACGACCCTCTCGGGCCTGAACAACCCTCCAAACGAGGGGGTCGACCACGAACCTCATGTGAGTAATCAAGCGTTAGAATGGCGCCACGGAAACGAAACGGGAGTCGGCGTGAAAATTCTGATTGTCGATGATCACGCCTTGTTTCGTGCCGGCCTTCGCATGCTCTTAGGCACGATCGGACATGATGTCACTTGTTTGGAAGCGGCCACGCTGACCGAAGCGCAGACCACCATCGCGCAGCACACCGATATCGAGCTCTGCCTGCTCGATCTGACGCTCAAAAACGAAAAGGGATTCGGTGCCATTCAACACATCACCGCCACCTCGCCCCACATCGCCGTGGTGGTGGTGTCAGGTGCCGAAGACAGCGCGACGATTCGCTCCTGCATTGACGCCGGTGCGATGAGCTATATCCCCAAGAGCGTCGCACCCGAGATCTTGACCCACGCCTTACAACGGGTCTTGGCCGGCGCGGTCTATCTCCCTGACCAGGTGACGAGCGCGCTGGAGACCAGTCCGGCGGACAACAGCCTGACTCCACGCCAGCGGCAGGTGCTGCAGGGCTTGAGCCGCGGGTTACCCACCAAACTGATCGCTCGGGAGCTCAATCTCTCAGAGCACACGGTCAAGGAATACATCGCTATCATCTTTCAAGCGCTCGGCGTCCACAATCGCACGGAAGCCGTGATCAAGGCGAGCCAACTGCAGCACGCAGAGCCTTTGACGATCGCGCACCGATGATGCCCGTTGCTTCCGCCTCGAACTTAGCGGCGGCACCGGATCGCGAGGTCCTGATTGAACTGCTCGGGCTTCACGCGCAAGCCATGCGGCGCATGCCCTGGGTGCAGGCTTGGATCGTAGTGGGCTTAGGTCTTTTCATTTTCGTTCATGTAAACCACTGGCTTTTTTTGGGCTGGGGCCTGCTGACGATCGCCATCGAGTTTGGTCGTGCACGCTTCGCGGCCGGAGTGCTACGACGCGATCTGTCGGTCGACCCCTATCGCACTCATCGTCAATTTGTGGCGCTGGCGGCGGTGGCCGGCGCCGGTATCGCCATCGGGGCCGTCCTTTTCTTGCCAAAAATCCCCATTTGGGATCAGGCGCTGTTCGGCGCTACTTTATTGGCCATTCCGTCCGCGGGTGTGGCGGTATCGCAGTCTTCACGTTATATAGTGGCGGCTTACTCGGTGGCGATATTGGCGCCAGGGGGAGCTGTCTGGTGCGTGCTGTATCCGAGCCAGGCACTGGGCGGAGCGGTGCTGATTGCATTGATGCTCACGGTACTGATCCTGGTAGCAACGGATGGCGAAAAGCTCTTGCGCCGGTCGGTGAACATCCGGCACGAGCGAGATCGACTGGTTCGCGATCTCGAGCAGCGCAATGCCGACGTGCGCTCCGCCATGACCGAAGTCCAAGGCGCCATGGCACAGGCCGAGCAGTCCGCGCAAGCCCGCGCCCGGGTGCTCGCCGCCGCGAGTCACGATCTTCGCCAACCGCTGCACGCCCTCTCGGTCTACAGCGCCGTTCTTGCCTCCAAGCCCGCGCCGGAACTGCTGAACGAGGTGAGCGGCAACATTGATCAGATCGTGCGTTCGCTTGGGAACCTTTTGAACGGTCTGCTCGATCTCTCCCGCTTATCCTCCGGTTACTATGTGCCCGAACATGAGGCGGTGGATTTGGGGACAGTCATCGCCGGCGTGTGCGCCGAGTTTCAACATGCAGCAGCACAAAAATCCTTGTCATTGCTCCAGGAACTGCAGCCCACCCGAGTGCTGGGCGACCCGGTAGCCATCGGGCGAATCGCTCGCAATCTCATCGACAATGCCATCAAGTACACCGATCAGGGCACGGTTCGCGTCACACTTCACCCGGAAAAGTCGAGCGACGACCAAAAAGCGGTATTGACCGTTACCGACACCGGCAAGGGTATTCCCGCTTCAGAACACAGCCGAATTTTCGAGGAGTTCTATCAGCTCGACAATCCAGGTCGCGATCGCAGCCGCGGCGTTGGCTTAGGTTTAGCGATCGTGCAACGCCTGAGCGAATTGATCGGCGCCACGATCAGCGTCGAATCCACTCTCGGCGAGGGCACGAGTTTTCGGGTCGCTCTGCCGGCGCTTCTCGGTGCCGCCGCTCCGCTTGAATTGTTGCCCACACAACAGGCGCACGCCGCGTTGCAGGGTGTACGCATTTACATCGTCGACGATGAAATAGACATCTTAAGAAGCATGCAAGCGCTGCTCGGTGTTTGGGGTGTTGAGTCGCTCACGGCGGACTCGCCCGAGGCAGCCGAGCGGATCTTCGAACAGTCCGGTCGCCCGCATTTGATGCTCGTGGACCTTCGCCTGGGTCAGCACGAACACGGCGCGCAGTTGGCCGATCGATTACGTCGCCAATACGGACCCTTCCCCGTCCTGATCATCACCGGAGAGACCGCGTCAGAGGCACTGCGACAAGCCAATGAAAGTGGCTATACGCTGCTGCAAAAACCCATTGCCCCGGAAGTGCTCCGTCGCGCGATTGCCGTGGCGATTCAGACACGCGACTAACGTTATTCCGCCGGTTGTGCGACCGCGGCGGGCAGCCGCTCATCACGTCGTGATGAGCGGCTCCCCCGCTGCCTTGAGCCGGGCATTGAGTTCCACCAGGTCGTGATTCAGCAGTGTCTGCCAGTCAGAGAGAGTGGCCGTCAGCATGCGCGAGAGTGTTGCAAAGGAAGCCCGCACATCCGCTCCCGGGTCGGCATCGGCGCCGTCGGCGGCCGCTTCGAGCTCGTCGAGATCGGCTGCCAGGGTTCGCAAGCTGTCGGTGCGTAGGGGTGGCGTGCTGCGTGAAGCCGAGTGCGGCGGAACGCCCGAAACGCTCCAAGCATTCGCCCTCAGCCGCACCATGTCCTCGTGCGGTGTCGTGGATTGAGCGAGCCGCGACTCGAGAGCCTCCAGCAGCCGGGTCGCCTGCTGTAACGCGCTCGATGCGCGCGCCGACGCCTGCTCGATCTGCTGCGTCAGCGCAAATTCCCGCAGCAATGCAGCTTGCGAGATGGTCACACGCGGATCCTCCCTGACCTCGAGTGGTTGGCGGAAATTCTTTCCGGCGACGTTCAGCGCGATCTCGTATCGCCCGGGTGGTGCCCAAGCTCCCTGCGGCGGCCGCCGCTTCGCCGCGGCCGGCTGCGCGCTCGGGTAGCGCAGGTCCCAGACGAAACGATGCATCCCGGGCGTGGTGGAGAGCACCATGGGCGGTGGCACCCATTCGGGCGCGAACTCGAGCTTGGACGGGTCGGGAACGTTCTTGACGTCCGTGCTGCTGAAACGGCGCACCAGGTTGTCGTGTGCATCGCGGATGGTCAGCGTCACGGGGCCCGCAGCGGCTGCGGGCAGCGCATAGTCGATCATCGCACCGTCGGGAGGATTGGCCGCCAAAGGCTCATCTTTGGGCATGGGCGTGCCGGTGAAATGGGACGGGCGCACCCGGATGGCGGTCGCCGGTTTGAACAATAGGGCCTCATCCGCGTGCCGCGTGCGCATCTGGCGCAGCGCCGTGACGTCGTCCATGATCCAGAAGCCCCGACCATGCGTGGCAATGACCAAGTCATCGCCGTGCACATCGATGTCGCGCACTGAGGTCATCGGTAGATTCTGTTGCAGCGGCTGCCAATGCACTCCGTCGTCCAGCGACATGAACATGCCGCGTTCGGTGCCGGCGTAGAGCAGACCCTTCGCCGCCGGATCCTCACGGATGACATTGACAAAGCTGTCGCGCGGAATGCCCGCATCGATGCGCACCCACTGTTTGCCGCCGTCCCGCGTCATATAGATGTAGGGCTCATCGTCGTCCAGGCGATGCCGGTCGATCGCCAGATAGGCGACCGCGGGGTCGAAATGCGACAGCTCGATGCCCGCCACTTTCGACCACGGCGTGAGCGCCCGAGGCGTGACCTCGCGCCATTGGGCACCCGCATCGTCGGAACGCCAGACGAGCCCATCATCGGTTCCGACCCAGAGCGCTGCGGCGGAAAGCGCCGAGGGCGCGATGGTATAGATCACCCCGCGGCGCTTGTCGACGTGATCATCGTCGGCCGCCGTTGGCGCGTCGAGGTTCGCAGGAATTCCCGCATCCGGACGCGTCAGATCCGGACTGATCGGCGTCCAATGATCGCCGCCGTCCAGCGTCCTGTAGAGGCGCTGGTCGGCGAAGTACAGCGCTCTCTGGCCGCGGCGCGAGAACGCGAGCGGCAGTGTCCAGGCGCTGCGATGATGGATGTCAGGATAAGCGAGCGTGGGATCGACGTTGCGGGTCTGACCGGTGCGAGTGTCGAGCTTGCCGACCTTCTCACCGTAGACGAGGTTCGGATGGTCCGGGTCAGGCGCGATCATGCCGCTCTCGCCTCCCGCGCTGAGTTCGTGAAACTGCTGCATGGTGATGCCGTCGACGCTGTCGGTGCGACTCGGCAGAGCCACCGCACCCGAGTCCTGCTGGGCACCATAGAGCCAGTACGGAAAGCGATTGTCCGTGCTGACGTGATAAATCTGTGCGGTCGGCTGGTTGTACCAGCTGCTCCAGGTCGTGCCGCCGTTGAGCGTGATCAGCGCTCCCTGGTCGACACCGAGAATCTGGCGCTCGGAATTGGTGGGGTCGATCCAGAGGGCGTGAAAATCATCCCCGGTGGGATCGCCCTTCAGCGCGATGAAATTCTGACCGCCGTCATCCGAACGCAGCACGATCGTATTCATGACGTAGAGGCGCTCGGCGTTCTTCGGATCCACCGTCAGCCCGCTGAAGTACCAGCCACGATTAAAGATGCGCGAATCGGCGGACGCGTGATTCCAGTTTACGCCGCCATCGTCCGATCGATACAGGCCACCCTCCCCTCGCGGCGCATCGACGAGCGCATACAACCGTTGCGGCTCGCTCGGCGCCACGGCGAGTCCGATCCGTCCCGGGTGCGCCGGAAAGCCGTTGCCAACGACGGGACTCCAATGATCGCCGCCATCATGGGAGACATAGAGGCCGCTCCCAGGACCGCTCGACGGTGGATAGACGCTCCAGGGTGGGCGCCTCGTCTGCCACAGCGACGCATAGATGGTATCCGGTGCACCGGGTTTGAAGGCAAGATCGATCGCGCCGGTGTCCGGATTCTCGAACAGGACCTTGCTCCAGTGCGCGCCGCCATCCTTCGAGCGGAACACACCCCGCTCATCGTTCGGACCATACGCATGTCCGAGGGCCGCGACGAACACCACCTCGGGATCGCGCGGATCGACCAGAATGCGGCCGATCTGCCGGGTATCAGCGAGTCCGAGGAAGGACCAATGTTTACCCGCATCGACGGATTTGTACATGCCCGCGCCGTGCGCGATGTCCGAGCGCATGTCCGCCTCGCCGGTGCCTACATAGAGAGTGGCCGGCGCGGACGGCGCCAGCGCCAGCGCACCGATCGAGCCCGCCGGCTCGTTGTCGAAAATCGGTTGCCAAGTCCGGCCGGCATCCTCGGTTGACCACACGCCGCCGTCCACGGCGCCGAAATAGAAATGCCGGTTATCCCCGGCAATCCCCGTCACCGCGAGCACCCGGCCGCCGCGAAAAGGACCGACGAGGCGCCACTGCAGCGCCTGAAGCATTGAGGGATCGACCGCTGCGTGAGCGCCCAACGCACTCAGGGCACCCATCACACCCAACCCGATCGAAACAAGCAAACTGAATCCACGGCGCAACTGTAGTCTCCTATTTTTTTGCATCGGCTAAAGGCTCCGCCGCTTTGCAATTCGATAGAATACTGCAGAGCGCCCTGCGTGCGATATGATCTGCTTTCACGCCAGGCAGAGGATGACACATGCAGGCAAGCCACTGGGCGCACGAGATCGCAGCAGCCCTCATCGTTTTCGGCCTCACAACAGCGCCGCTCGCGGCCGCCGACAAGCGGCCCTTCGCCAGCAGTGACTTTACCTCGTTGCGGTCGGCGACGCCCGTAGCGATCTCGCCCGACGGCAAGGCGATCCTGTTCGATGTGCAAAGCTTCGATGAAAAAGGCCCGGCCAAGCACGAATGGCACACGCTCGCATCGACGGGCGGTGGCGATGTCAAGCTTGATCTGCCGGAAAAATTCACGCCCTCCGGCTTCACCAGGGACGGAGCGCTGTACGGCGAGTATCGCATCGACGAACAGACGCAGCTCGCCATCGTGCCAATCGCCGGCGGAAAGCCGACGGTCATTTTCACGCTGCCGCGCGGCAGCCGCGCGCCCGCCATATCACCCGATGGCGCGAAGATCGCCGTCCTTGCGGACTCTCGTGCCAAGGACAAACACGATCAGCACAGCGTCGTCGAAAACGATGAGGCAAGCGTGTATGTGTTCGATCTTCATTCCCAGGGTGGCGCGTGGTGGTGTCAGGAACTGCGCAGCATCAGCGACTTGGCCTGGTCAAAGGATTCCAGTCGCTTAGCGGTGGTGACGCAGCTACCGAAGCTGGGCAATCACGATGAGCGCTCGATGCTCCATGTCTGCAGCACGGACAGGTCGCGTCAGCTCGCCGATGTGCCCACGGCCGCGGCCGGCGTAGCGTGGTCCGCCGATGAAAAAGAATTGGTGTTTGCTTCGACGACGACACCGACCCTGACCGCGGAACACGTCTGGACGGTCCCCCTCTCCGGGGGTGCCCCGGTGGACCGAACGCCGGATCTCGATGCCACCGCCACCACCGTGAAGAATCATCACGGCGCCGTTCTGGTGGAAGTGCATCGCGGCGTGCGCACCGAAATCGACAGCTTCGCCGACGGCAAGCTCACCTCGCTGCTGCGCTGGCCGAACGGCACCACGACCGGGATGCCTGCGGCGAATCCCTTTGCCGATGCACCGGACGTGCTGGCTGTGGGGGTCGGCGATCCGGAGCACTCCAACAACGTCGCCGTTGTGAAGGATGGACAGCTGCAGAAGATCACCTCCGAGGGCGACGCGCAGCTCGCGGGTATCAGTCTGGGTGAGACGACAGTTGTTAACTGGACGTCGAAGGAAGGTATCAAGTTGGAGGCTATCGCCACCTTCCCGCCCGGCTACACGACTGGCAAGCGCTATCCCTTCCTGGTATTCCCTCACGGCGGACCGGAAGCCAACGACCAACTCGGGTTGGACCCGATGGCAAAATATATCGCCGGCAAGAACTATGTGGTCCTGCAGCCCGAGTATCGCGGGTCCACGGGTTACGGCACGGCGCACTTGGCCGCCATTTACCAGCATTTCGGCGATCGGGCTTATCGCGACGTCGACAGCGCCACGGACTTTGCCATTGCCCAAGGATGGGCCGACCCCGCGCGGCTCGCCATGTTCGGTTGGAGCGCCGGCGGGTTTATGACCTCTTGGACCGTCACACAGACACACCGCTACAAAGCGGCGATCGAGGGCGCAGGCATCACGGACTGGCTGAGTTTCATTCCCACCAGCGACACCTGGCAGACCGACTACGATGCGCGGCTGCAGGAGAAGGACCCGAGCCCCATGCTGAAGTTCTCGGCGGTGATGTTTGTTGACCGAGTTACCACACCGCTTCTCATCCTGCATGGCAGCGCCGATGTACGCGTCCCGACTTTTCAAGGCTTCGAGTTCTATGCCCTGCTCAAGGAACGCGGCAAGACGGTGCGCATGGTGACCTATCCCGGCTCACCGCATTTTCCACGGCTAGCCGAGCAACGCCGCGACGTGCTCGACGAGGTCGGTTCCTGGTTGGATAAGTACAACCCTTAGCACCCTGAATGAGCAAGGCACCCGATCCGAGAAATGCACGACCGATGGCGTCAAGACTCGTTTCTCTCATAATCCTCATCTTGATGACGCCGATTGCGCAGGCGCAATCCAAGGAGGAATTCATCTGCACCTTCGGCTCCAATAATCGAATGGTGAGCGTCGTCAAGACCGACGCAGCGCGCGAGCCCAAGGCTTGCCGAGTGGACTACACACGGAACGACAGAACCACGACCCTCTGGTCCTCCAAAACCGGCTACGCCTACTGTGTGGCCAAGGCCGCCTCGCTGGTCACCAAACTCTCCCAGGGGCATTATTCCTGCAAGCCGCAGTCGGTGGGGGCGCCCGATGATCGCAGCTGAGTCTCCAATCCCAGATGGGCTCGCATAAACGCGATCGAACTGCGAACAATCTGCTTGGAGAGTTCCTCATCGCCACCAACAGCAAGTTTGGCGGCGGGCTGAACCGCTGCGTTCTCTGCGGTGACACCGGAGCAATTGTCGGCGGCGGCCCGATTAAATCGTCTTGGATTAATTCCCTTGTCTCAGACGTATCTCCTATATGGCGGCACGATCCGAGGTGAGTAATGATTCAACCCACCGTCAGATTTCCCGTGGTTTGTCCCAAATGCGGGCGGGAGCGATTGACTGAATATCCCATAGACGAAGTGTTGTATGCCTTCAATAGGGGCTCAGAAATCATTCTGGTAGCAACCTGCCACGACGTCATTTGGACTGCTACCGAACTGGAGTTGCAGCAGATCCACGACTACCTGGCCATCGCTCAAGGGAGGCTCGGTCACGCAAATTGTTAGTCGCGGCGCGGGCCCGCGATACTGCCGAGATCGCGCATCCCGACACGTTCCGATTGACGGCTGTTGTTCTTCGTCGGCCGGGCTGTTCGTTCTCCTGCGCAGCGCCCCGCCTTGCGGCTTGTCTGGCGCTAGATCCTTACGGCCCCAGACCGAATTCGCCTCGTAACCACGTAGTGCAATGCGCCGGTCTGAATCGCGGAGTAGCAATTCGAAACCGTCCAATACACCGCCAACGCAGAACAGAACTTTAGCGCCGCGAGGGCTGCCAGGATGCTGGGCACTAAGATGAGTATCAGGCGCATCTGTTCAGGCAGGTCAGGATTCGCCGCCATCATCAACATCGTCGTGAGCGCCGCCAAAATGGCAAACACCGGATCCGGACGCGCCAAGGTTTCCACCCAGAGGAATCGGGCTGCATCGACCCCAGTGCGAAGCATCTGATACATCCCGATGAACAACGGCATTTGTACCAGAGACCCCACGACACTGCGCCAATCCATCACCGTCATGCCGTGATCTTGGTATAGCTTCATCATGCGCTCAGCATAAATCC
>Ga0307474_10002816_pt1 | contig 12514 bp, 9 predicted proteins | sample atmos_gasesECM1C_2_FD_203312 | JGI IMG/M metagenome (GOLD analysis project Ga0307474, IMG submission 203312) | Hardwood forest soil microbial communities from Morgan-Monroe State Forest, Indiana, United States - atmos_gasesECM1C_05 | ecosystem: Environmental > Terrestrial > Soil > Temperate... | reverse complement strand
CGCTACATCCTGTCCGGCATGAACACCGAACGCATTCTGATTGCATCAGAATGCATCGGCGACGCCAAATGGTTCATCGAGAAGGCCTCGACCTACGCGAAAGAACGCGCGGTGTTCGGCCGCCCGATCGGCCAGAACCAGGGCGTCCAGTTTCCGATCGCCAAAGCCTATGCCGCGATGCGCGCGGCCGAGCTGATGGTGAAGGAAGCGGTTCGCAAATATGAGGCCGGCCTCGACTGCGGCGCGGAAGCCAATATGGCCAAGATGCTGGCGGCGGATGCCTCTTGGGAAGCCGCGAACGCCTGTGTGCAGACCCATGGCGGCTTCGGCTTTGCCGAGGAATACGACGTCGAGCGCAAATTCCGCGAGACGCGGCTCTATCAGGTTGCGCCGATCTCGACCAATCTGGTGTTGTCCTACATCGCCGAGCATATTCTCGGCATGCCGCGCTCCTATTGAGGCGAGGCGTAGAACGTTAACAAATGGTGAGACGAGCTAGGGCAAGATATCCGTCGCAGCCATCCTTCGAGACGCCCGCCTGCGGCGGCCTCCTCAGGATGAGGACTTTTTACGCGGCATGCTCTAAGACCCTCATGGTGAGGAACGTAGCACGCACCGGAGCAGGCCGAGCGGCCGCGAGGCCGTTAGCGAACGGTGCAAAACGAAATTCCCCGCGTCTCCGGACGATGCTTCGCATCGCCGGGAGAACCATGAGGCCAGAAGCGGAAGCGGCTTTTCCGAGATGACTATGCAAACTATGAGATATTGCCATGCTGCCGCTTGAAGGAATAACCGTCATCGCCGTCGAACAAGCCGTCGCCGCGCCGTTCTGCTCGTCGCGGCTGGCCGATGCCGGCGCGCATGTCATCAAGGTCGAGCGGCCCGAGGGCGATTTCGCCCGCGGCTATGATGCCGCCGCCAAGGGCCAAAGCAGCTATTTCGTCTGGCTCAACCGCGGCAAGGATTCCGCGGTGGTCGATCTCGCCACCAAAGAGGGCCGCGCTGAGCTGGAAAAACTGATCGCCGGCGCCGACGTGCTGTTGCAGAATCTCAAGCCCGGCTCGATGGACAAGCTCGGCTTTTCGCTCGAGCGGTTGAAGAAAGATTATCCGGCGCTGATCTCGTGCACGATCACCGGCTACGGCGACGAGGGCCCCTATGCGCACCGCAAGGCCTACGATCTCCTGATCCAGGCCGAAAGTGGCCTCGCCTCGATCACCGGCGGCCCGGAAACCCCCTCACGCGTGGGATTGTCCATCGTCGACATCGCGACCGGCGCCACGGCGCACGCCTCGATCCTGGAGGCACTGATCGCGCGCGCGCGCACCGGCAAGGGCGCCGATATCCGCATCTCCATGTTCGACGTGATGGCGGACTGGATGGCGGTGCCGCTGATCAACTCCGAAGCCGGCCAGCCGCCGAAACGCATCGGGCTTGCCCATCCCTCGATCGCGCCCTACGGCGTGTTCCGCTCCAAAGATGGCAAGGACATCCTGATCTCGATCCAGAGCGAGCGCGAATGGAAGACGCTCTGCGCCAAGGTGCTCGATCAACCCGATCTGCCGAGCGATCCGCGCTTGTCCAACATGGTCGAGCGGGTCAAGAACCGCACGCTCACCGACGGCATCGTCGGCAAAAGTTTTGGCGCGATGAAGCGCGACGAACTGCTCAAGCAGCTGGCGGATGCCGACATCGCCTTTGCCGAGGTCAACACCATGGCCGACCTCGCGCAGCATCCGCATTTGCGGCGGATCGAGGTGAATACGCCGAACGGCATGGTGAGCTATCCGGCGCCGGCTGCGATCTTTGTCGGCGAGCCGCGCCATTACGGTGCGGTGCCGGCGATCGGCGAGCAGCCGCAATCGAACGACAAATCCTCGCGGAAGGCCTCATGAGCGAAAAACCCGACCTCGATCATTTGCGGCAGTGGATCGGCCGGACCACCGAAGCGACCGACGTCGTCACTGCGCAACTCGTGAAGGCGCTGCGCGCCACGCTGTTCCTCCCCGTCGGCGAGCCGAAATCAGGCGATGCCGCGCCCTACACCGTGCATTGGTGCCTCGCGCCGGCAGTCGTTCCCGCTTCAGAGTTGGGTCCCGACGGCCATCCCTCTCGCGGTGGCTTTCTGCCGCCGGTGCCGTTGCCGCGGCGGATGTGGGCGGGCGGCGAGCTCGAATTCTTCGATATCTTGCGCGTCGGCGACGAGGTGACGCGCGCCTCGCGCATCAAGGATGTCAGCTTGAAATCCGGCTCGACCGGCATGCTGTGCTTTGTCGCCGTGGATCATGAGATCACCACGCCGCGCGGCATCGCCATTCGCGAGCGGCACGACATTGTTTATCGCGACATTTCGCCCGCTTCCCCTGCACCTGCGAAAGCGGCTCCGCCGGCGCCGGTGGCCAAACATCGCGAAAGCCATTTGGCCGATCCCGTGCTGCTGTTTCGTTATTCGGCGTTGACCTTCAACGGCCATCGCATCCACTACGACCGCGATTATGTGACCAAGGTCGAGGGCTATCCCGGCCTGATCTTCCACGGCCCGATGCAGGCGGCATTGCAGATCGAATTTGCTGCCAGGCTGCGCGGCATCGTGCCGAAGAAATTCGTCTATCGCGGCGTGCAGCCGTTGTTCGAGGGCGAATTCTCGGTCAATGCCGACGAGACGGCGGCCGGCCTGGAGACCTGGACAGCGAATTCGGAAGGTCAGCCGACCATGAAGGGCACGGCGACGTGGTGACGGGCACGAACATCGCCCGGACGGAAGTCTGCCCCCTCTCCCGTGGGGAGAGGGTTGGGGTGAGGGGGTACGGTCTATCGTTAAAGCTTACCCCCTCACCCGGCACTTCGTGCCGACCTCTCCCTATGGGAGAGGTGAAAACAATCCTCGTCGAATAGCGAGGAATACTCGCGTTGTCCCGCAAGCCGAACAGCCCCCCCCTCACCGTCAAGCAGGCGACCTTCGACCTGCTGCGCGCGTTCGGCATCTCGAAGGTGTTCGGCAATCCCGGCTCGACCGAATTGCCGTTCCTGAGCGACTGGCCCGACGACATCGATTATGTGCTGGGCTTGCAGGAGGCGAGCGTCATCGGCATGGCCGACGGCTATGCGCAGGCGATGCGTAACGCTGCCTTCGTCAACCTGCACTCGGCGGCCGGCGTCGGCAACGCGCTCGGCAATATCTTCACGGCTTACCGCAACCAGACGCCGCTCGTGATCACCGCAGGGCAACAGGCGCGCTCGATCCTGCCCTTGCAACCGTTTCTGTTTGCCGAGCGCGCGTCGGAATTCCCGCGGCCCTATGTGAAATTCGCCGTCGAGCCTGCACGCGCCGAAGACGTGCCGGCCGCGATCGCGCGCGCCTATTACACCGCGATGCAGCCGCCGTGCGGGCCGACCTTCGTCTCCGTGCCGATCGACGACTGGACCAAGCCCGCGCAGACCATCGAGGCGCGCAGCGTGACGCGCGAACTCGCGCCCGATCGCGATGCGATCAAGGGATTGGCGGAGGCGCTCGCCGCCAGCAAGCAGCCGGCCTTCGTGGTCGGTCCCGGCATCGACCGCGCGCAAGCCGTCGACCTGATGGTGCGGCTCGCGGAAAAGAGCCGCGCAGCGGTCTGGGTCAGTCCGTTTTCGGCGCGCTGCAGTTTCCCGGAACGCCATCCGCAATTCGCGGGCTTCCTGCATGCTTCTCCGGGCCAGCTCTCGGAAGCGTTGCGCCCGCATGATCTGGTCGTCGTGATCGGCGCACCGGTCTTCACGTTCCACGTCGAAGGCCATGCCGCAATCTTCGACGGAGCGACCGCGCTGTTCCAGATCACCGACGATCCCGAGACTGCAGCCGTGACGCCATCCGGCACCAGTATCATCGCCACGATGAAGCCGGCGCTAGCCGCGCTGATTGAGCTGACCGGTGAAACCACGCGCGCCATGCCGAAAGGCCGCGTGCTGCCGCCCGCGCCAGGCGCGGCCGATCCGATTCCGGCCAGCTACCTGCTGCACAGCCTTAGCCTGGCGATGCCCCGCGATGCCGTGCTGGTGGAGGAAGCGCCCTCGCACCGCCCGACGATGCAGAATGTCATGCCGATGGCGGGTGCCGACAGCTTTTACACCATGGCAAGCGGCGGCCTCGGCCACGGCCTGCCGGCCGCGGTCGGCGTGGCGCTGGGCCGGACGAACGTTCGCACTGTCGGCGTGATCGGCGATGGCTCGGCGATGTATTCGATCCAGGCGCTCTGGACCGCAGCGCAACGCAAGCTGCCGCTGACCGTCGTTATCATCAACAATCAAGGCTATGGCGCGATGCGTTCGTTCAGCCAGGTGATGCAGGTGCGCAATGTGCCCGGCCTCGACATGCCCGGCGTCGACTTTGTGAAGATCGCGCAAGGAATGGGCTGCGATGCGGCGCGGGTGACGACGTCATCCGAACTCGCGCCGGCGCTGAAGCGTGCCCTCTCATATAAAGGCACGAGCCTCGTCGAAGTGATGGTCGATTCCGCCGTGCCGGTGCTTTATGAGCGGAAGGGCTAGGCGGCCTCATCCTTCGAGACGCCGCTTCGCGGCTCCTCAGGATGAGGACGGAGCAAGACCCTCATGGTGAGGAGGCGCACGTGCCCGAGCAGGCCGAGCGAGAGCGAAGCCATTAGCGAACGGCACGAAACAATAATGCGCCGTCGCTGGACGATGCTTCGCATCGCCAGTAGAACCATGAGGCCCACAACGACACACTTACTTCCCGTAATCTTCCCTGAGCTTCGCCTGGATCTTCGCCATGCCGCCGATCCAGCGGTCGTAATTCTCGGTCTTGTTGCGCATATAGGTCAGCACCTGCGGGTGCGGCAGGATCAGGAACGTCTCACGCTCGATGCCTTCGAGCGCATCTCTTGCGACCTGCGCCGGCGGCAGATCGCCGTCACCGGATTGCGGCCCCTTCGGGAGCGTGCGGAGCATCTCGGTATCGACTCCCTGCGGACACAGGATCGAAACCTTGATGCCGTCGGCCTTGTGCGAGATCGCGAGGTTCTCCGCAAAGCCCACGGCCGCATGCTTGGTGGTGGAATAGGCCGCACTGCCGACCTGCGACAACAGCCCCGCCGCCGAAATCGTATTGAGGAAGTAACCGCCGCCGCGCGCCTTGAAGCGGGGGACCAGATGCCGCGCCGCGTAAATATGTGCCATGACGTGAACGGCCCAGCTTCGCGAAAACGGTTCATCCGAACTGCCGCCGGCATTCGCTGACAACGGATCGATACCGGCAAAGATGCCGGCATTGGAACAGAACAGGGCGATCGGTCCGAACAACCGTTCGGTCTCCTCGATCACATGAAGGATGTCCTTTTCCTGCGCGACGTCGCATTTGAAGGCCGCACCGTCGATCGAGGCCGCGACGGTGCGCGCGCCTGCCGCATTGATATCCGCCACGATCACTTTGGCAGCGCCGGCCGAGTGCAGCGCCTCGCACAGCGCCCGCCCGATGCCCGTGGCACCGCCAGTGACGACGACGATTTTGCCGCTCACCTGCATCGCAACACCTGACTTTTTGGAATGAGTGCTACGCCAGAACCACGTCGAGCACGGCCGTGTAATGGCACGCCGCACCGAGCAGCACGAAGCAATGCCAGATCACGTTCTGGAAGCGCAGCCGTTGCCATGCGTGGAAGATTACCCCGAAACTGTAGAGCAGGCCACCGGCGAGGATGAGCCAAAGCGCCACTTGGGGCAGCGAGGACAGCCCCGCGTCATAGGCGATAATGCCGCTCCAGCCCATCGCGAGATAGAGCCCGACCGCGATCCGGTCGAAGCGGCCGGGAAAGACCAGCTTGAGCACGATCCCGACCGTCGCCACGCCCCAAACGCCCGCCAGCAGCGACATCGCGAACACGCGGTCCTGCAACTGCGCGAAGATCGGCGTATAGGTCGCAGCGATCAGCACATAGATTGCGGAGTGGTCGAGGCGGCGCAGCAGCCATTTGCGCCGCGACACCGGCCAGAGATTATAGGCGGCGGAGAAACCAAGCATTGCCAGCAAGCCTGCGGCATAGACCGACACGGTGACGATTTCGTAGGCCGACGCGAACACGGCCGCGAGCACGATCAGAACGGTGACGGCAATAATCGCGCTGAACACGCCGATGCCGTGAACGATGCCGTCCGCGATCAACTCGGCGCGGTCGTAATTCCAGCGCATGGCGCCGACCGCGGCATGGGCGGAATGGGAGGCGATCTGTTTCAGTCTGAAGATGGTCATGGCCGGTGATTAGTACACTTCTTCATGAAACGGATAATAACTTTGGGGCCTCAATGATCCCCTAAGCCATTAAGCAATAATCGCGTCGTAAGTGTGAAAACTTGATTTTGGTGAGGCAATCGCCACCTTTGTGATTGATTTACCAAATTTACCTTCAAAAAGACCGGATTTTCCTAGTCGCGCATGGCCTTTGATTTTTCCGACATGGTCGAGGAAGCGCGCATTTCGGCGCGCGCGCTGATGGATTTCAGCGAGAACCTGTTCAACCCCACGCTGCGGCTCGGCATCACCGGATTGTCACGGGCCGGCAAGACCGTGTTCATCACGGCGTTGATCCATGGGCTCACCCGCGGCGGACGCTTTCCGGTGTTCGAGCCTTATGCGTCGGGCCGGATCGCGCGTGCGCATCTCGAGCCGCAGCCGGACGATGCCGTCCCGCGTTTCGACTATGAGCGCCACGTGCGCACCCTGATCGAGGACCGCAACTGGCCGAACTCGACCGTCGACATCAGCGAGTTGCGGCTTGTGATCGACTATCAGCGGCAAAATGGCGCGGAGCGGACGCTCACGCTTGATATCGTGGATTACCCGGGCGAATGGCTGCTCGATCTGCCGCTCCTCAACAAGAGCTACGAGCAATGGTCGAAGGAGAGTCTTGCGCTGTCGCGCGGCAGCGCCCGCAGTCTCCTCGCCTCGGCATGGCATGCGTATCTCTCAGGGTTGAACGCCGAAGCGCCTGCCGACGAACAGGCCGCGTTGACTTCGGCGCGGCTGTTCACCGATTACCTGCGCGCCTGCCGCGACGAGCGCTTTGCCATGAGCCTGCTGCCGCCGGGCCGCTTCCTGATGCCCGGTAATCTGGCAGGCTCGCCGGCGCTGACCTTCGCGCCGCTGGATGTGCCGGACGGCGGCGAGGCTCCGGACGGATCGCTGTGGGCGATGATGCGGCGGCGCTACCAGTCCTACAAGGATGTCGTGGTGCGGCCGTTCTTCCGCGACCATTTCGCGCGGCTCGATCGCCAGGTGGTTCTGGTCGATGCCCTGGCCGCGTTCAATTCCGGTCCGAACGCGCTGTTCGATCTGGAGGCGGCGCTGTCGGGCATTCTCGACTGCTTCCGCGTCGGCCGCGGCACGTTCCTCAACGCGCTGTTCCGGCCCAGGATCGACCGCATCCTGTTTGCTGCGACCAAAGCCGACCACCTGCACCATACCAGCCATGACCGGCTTGAGGCGGTGCTGCGGCGAGCGGTCTCGCGCGCGGTGACGCGGGCCGAGGACACCGGCGCGACAATCGATGTTGTCGCGCTTGCCGCCGTCCGCGCCACGCGCGAGGCACAAGTCACGCGCGATCGCGACCACCTGCCCTCGATCCTCGGCACGCCGGTCGCGGGCGAACAGGCCGATGGCGAGACCTTCGATGGACATACCGAAGTCGCAACCTTTCCCGGCGAATTGCCGGACGACCCGCAGGCTTTATTCGGAAGCGAGAATGCGTTTTCCGGCTTGGCAAGCGCGAAGGGTGATGCAGACTTCCGCTTCCTGCGTTTCCGGCCGCCACCCCTGGCGCTGGAAGGAGATACAGTAACGCTGCCTCACATCCGCATGGACCGGGCGATGCAGTTCTTGATCGGAGACCGGCTGCAATGAGCGAGCACGCCCCATCCCGCAAGCCCGCGACGTTCAAGCTCGACGACGCCAACGTGATCGTGACCGATCCGGATGAGGCGAGCGCGCCCTCGCGCGGCACGATTCACATCACGCCGGAAATCGACGCGCCGCAATTGCCGGTGGTCCTTGAGCCAACGCTTGCGCCCGCCGAGCGGCGCTTTCGCTGGGGCACGCTGTTCTGGGGCGCGGTCGGCGGACTGGTGCTGCTCGGCGCGGGCCTCGGCGTCACGCAACTGATCGAAGATCTGTTTGCGCGCAGCACGGGCCTCGGCGTTCTCGGCTCGGCCCTGACATTTGCCGCCACGCTGGCGTTTCTGGTGGTGGCGGCGCGCGAGGCGGCTGGCCTGATGCGCCTTGCGACCATCGAAGAGTTGCATCGGCGCGCGGCGTCCGTGATCGCCAGCGACGATGCCCGCGAAAGCCGCGCGGTGCTGCGCGATCTCCTGAAGATCGCCCATCAGAATCCGCATCTGGCGCGCGCCCGCGCGAGGCTCTCCAATCACGCCGGCGACATCATCGACGGCGCCGACATGATCCGGCTTGCCGAGCGCGAGTTGATGAGCCCGCTGGATCAGGAAGCGCGCTTGCTTATCTCCGCCGCCGCGCAGCGCGTCTCGCTCGTCACCGCGATCAGCCCGCGCGCGCTGTTCGACGTCGCCTTCGTGTTCGCGGCTTCGCTTCGCCTGATCCGGCAACTCGCACGGCTCTATGGCGGCAGGCCCGGCGCGCTCGGCATGATCAAGCTGATGCGGCATGTGCTGGCGCATCTTGCCATCACCGGCGGCATGGCCGCGAGCGACAGCGTGATCCAGCAAATGCTTGGCCATGGGCTGGCCGCCAAACTCTCGCAGCGGCTCGGCGAAGGCTTTCTCAACGGGCTTCTGACCGCGCGGCTGGGACTGGCCGCGATTGACCTCACCCGCCCGCTGCCGTTTACGGCACTGCCGCGGCCTGCGCTGACCGATCTTGCGAAGGATCTGTTGCGCAAGCGCGAGGAAGAGGAGTGATGGCTTAGGTCGTCATTCCGGGATGGTCCACAGGACCAGACCCGGAATCTCGAGATTCTCCGATGTGCAATTGCACATCGTAGTTCGCGCTTCGCGCACCCCGGAATGACTATTCGTTGGTGGCAATCCTGAACTGCGAGCGAATATCCCCCGCCAGCCAGCGCCAGTCGAACAGCGGCGAATCCTTTGGCGGCGTCAGCACCGGCGTCCAGCCGGAAAATGTCTGGATCGCATAGGTGTCCATGACGATCCCGCGCCAGATGCGGTTCACAGTCTCCAGCGGCTCGCGCTTCGCCGGAACCGAGGCCCACACCTCGTAGGCGGGGCTGTCATAGGGCTGCGGCGCGGCATACAGGCCGAGATGGCCGGCGATCAGGTTCATGTCGGGGGCGCGAAAGCCCTGATAGCGTCCGCGCTCGTTGATCTGCACCACCGGCACGCGGTCTTTCAAGAACCAGCGCAGCATCGCGCAGGTGCGATAGTCCGTCGTGGCGATCCAGGTCGCGCCGGTCTTTTGCAACTCGGCCTCGGCACGCGCAATGACCGGTTCGAAACCCGCCTCGCCGCCGACCGGATCGGTGCGGCCGATCAGGTTGAAGGGCGCGACGAGGTAATAAAGGATCACCGCGACGACGAAGGGGACGCCGGTGACGATCGAGATTCGCGCCCAGCGAAACGACATCGCGACAAAGGATGCGCTCCATCCCTCCTTCGACAACATCGAAAGATTGATCGCGGTGGCGGCAAACGCGAACGGCCAGATGAAGGTCGGCCAGGTATCGCCGACCCGCAGGCTCAGCGACTTCCAGAGGAAGTAGAGAAACGGAACGATCACCGCCGTCGACAGCAGGATGGCGATCGGCTCCTTGCTGCGATAACCGCGCCATGCCGTCAGCGTCACGCCGGTCAGCACCACCGGAAGCAGGACAAAGCCGACCAGACCGAATTGCATGCCGACGAATTCGCCGAGCGTGCGCAGCGACCATGGATGCGACGCGATCGCCCGCACCGCCTGGAAACGGAATGACGCCCAATCGTGCTGCGCGTTCCAGATCAAGACCGGCGAGAAAAGCGCGAGCGCGATCACTGCCGCGCCCCACGGATAGGGACTGCGAAGCCAACGCCAGCGCCAGGAGGGAACGAGCGTGAAAGCAAGCATCGCCGGCAGCAGCATCGCGATCGTGAATTTGGACAGCGCAGCGAGGCCGGCGAACACGCCCGCCGCAAGCCACCATCGCCCGTCGTTGCTTTCGGTGAGGCGCACCAGCGCCCATGTCATGGCGGTGAGAAACAGAACCAGGGGAACGTCCGGCACCATCTTGGTCATCAACAGGCCGAAGTAGAGCGAAGCTTCCATCATCAAGACTGCGATGACAGCGGCGCGAATATCGCGCGTGATCCGCCACACGATGTCGGCAAGCAGCGCTTGGGTCACGAGCATCGCTACAAGCCCAAAGAAACGCACACCGAAACTGGTGTCGCCGAAGATCGCGGTCGTCAGGCGGATGAACCAGGCGATCATCGGCGGATGATCGAGAAACGAAAGCGCGTTTTCCCTCGACCAGGTCCAGTAATAGGCCTCGTCCATCCGCAGATCCGTGAGGCTGGCATAGGCGCCGCGCAGCACCGTCATCGCCGCGACCAGCGCGATGACGCCAAGCCAGAGCCTGGATTCCATTTTTTCCGCCGCTCCGCGGATGCTGTCTTGAGGCGCCATCGTCACGGCGCTTTCTCCCCGACTGAACCTGAGGTGTCAACAACCCAAGGCCGCCCATAGCGGCGTCAATTCGACGAAAGCCTCGTATCAGGCGGAATTAAACGCTAGTTTCCCGGGTCTCATGAATCGAGGGATCGGAATGATCGCGCTCAACTTCGCCGAAACCGGAAAGATCGTGCGCGGCGTCAGCGTCCGGCAGATTCGGATGATCTGCGGGGTGATCCTGTTTGCCTATCTGATCAGCCATTTCCTCAACCATGCGCTCGGCAATATCTCGGTCGAAGCGATGGCCTGGGGCCTGCGCTACCACCTGCTGTTCTGGCAATTCCTGCCCGTGGCGATCGTGTTCTACAGCGCGGTACTGGTCCACAGCGGCCTCGGCATCTGGGCGCTGTACGAACGCCGCCAGTTCCGCTGGCGGGCGATCGAGCCGCTGCAACTCGTGCTCGGCCTCAGCATTCCGGCGCTCATCGCCGCGCATGTCATCAGTATGCGGCTCGGCCACTCGCTGTTTGCGCACGACCGGTTCTATCCGCAAGTGCTTCACGGATACTTCGCGGCGATGTCGCCCCGTTTCGTCTCGACGATGGCGGTGCTGGTCATCGCCTGGACACATGGCTGCATTGGCCTCTACTTCTGGCTGCGGATGAAGACGTTCTTCCGCCGCGCTGCGCCGTTCCTGCTGGCCGCGGCCGTGCTGGTCCCGGTTCTCGCCTTGCTCGGCATCTACCAGGGCGGCCGGACGGTCATGAAAGACAGCGCGGACCCCGAATGGCGGGCCGCCAACCTCTCGCCGGGCAACCTCGGCACGCCGGCGGAAGCCGAGACGCTCGAACGCATCACGGGCACCTTCATGATCGGCTATCTCGGCCTGCTTGGCTTCGTGCTGGTTGCTCGCGGCGCACGCACCCTGCATGAGCGACGCGCCGGCATGATCACTCTGTCCTACGGCAACGGCCGCACCATCCGCGTGCCGAGGGGACTTTCCGTGCTGGAGGCAAGCCTGCGTCATCAGGTCCCGCATGCCAGCGTGTGCGGCGGCCGCGCCCGCTGCTCCACCTGCCGCATTCGCATCATCGGCGACCACGCGTCCCTGCCGCAGCCCTCGAACCGCGAATCCTTCGTGCTCAACCGAGTCGGCAGCGCCGCGGATCCTGCGATCCGGCTGGCCTGCCAGCTTCGCCCCGAGACGGATCTGTCATTCTTCCAGATCTTCTCGCCGCAGACGGTGGCGACCCGTCACGCCGGCGCCTCGCATGTCGGCGAGGAGCGCTATCTCGTCAGCATGTTCGTCGATATGCGCGGCTCGACGCGGCTCGCAGAAAACCGCCTGCCGTTCGACACGGTATTCATCGTCAACCGCTTCCTCGGCGCGGTGTCGCAGGCCGTGATCGAATGCGGCGGCCAGCCGAACCAGTTTCTCGGCGACGGCCAATTGGCGTTGTTCGGGCTCACGACCAATCGCCGCACGGCGTGCCGTCAGGCGCTGAGCGCGGCAGCGCGGATTTCGGTTCACGTCGAGGAATTGAACCAGTTTCTCAAAAACGACCTGCGCGAGCCCATTCGATTCGGCATCGGCATTCACGGTGGCGAGGTGATCGTGGGCGACATCGGCTACCGCGATCACATCGTCTTCACCGCGCTCGGCGATGCGGTCAATGTCGCGGCGCGGCTGCAGGACATGACGAAAACTCTCGGCTGCGAGGTCATCGTCTCCGACGACGTGCGCGCGACCGCGGGTCTTGCATCCGATGCCCTGCCCCTTCGGGACGTCGACATCCGCGGCCGCACGGTGCCGATGAGCGTGTGCGTGGTGGAAGACGCCAGCGCATTGTCGGCGCTGGTCAGAAACGAAGAACCTGTTGCTGCGTGAAATTA
>Ga0307474_10002815_pt1 | contig 12516 bp, 10 predicted proteins | sample atmos_gasesECM1C_2_FD_203312 | JGI IMG/M metagenome (GOLD analysis project Ga0307474, IMG submission 203312) | Hardwood forest soil microbial communities from Morgan-Monroe State Forest, Indiana, United States - atmos_gasesECM1C_05 | ecosystem: Environmental > Terrestrial > Soil > Temperate... | reverse complement strand
ATCCGGCAAATGGACGCACTGTCACCCAACGACCGCATGCGGGACGCCGATTATCGTGCAGCAAGCGGCGGCTATTTTGCGACCATGGGGATTCCTTTGATTCGTGGCCGCCTCTTTCAGGAGAGCGACGGCCCCGAAGCGCCTCATGTCGCCATTGTCAGTCAATCGCTGGTACAACGCTATTGGCCTGACCAGGACCCAATCGGTAAACAGATTGAATACGGAAACATGGACGGCGATCTTCGCCTATTGACAATCGTTGGTATCGTCGGCGACGTGCGAGATAACGGATTGGATCGCGACGCGCGCCCTACGGTTTACACAAATTATTTCCAACGGCCCGCGAGCACATCAGAGTTTTCCATCGTGGTGCGCGGTCACGTCGACGAAACGACATTGTCCGAAGAGATGCGTGGGCAAGTACGCGCTTTAAGTCCGGATGTGCCGATAAAAGTCCAAACTCTGAAGCAAGTTGTTTCCACATCGTTCGACAACCGTCGTTTTAGCATGATGATGCTCGGCGTCTTCGCGGTCGCCGCATTATTGCTGGCCACGGTCGGTCTCTACGGGGCGATGTCCTATATTACTTCCCAACGCACGACGGAGATTGGTATTCGAATGGCCCTGGGTGCGCAACGATTGGACATGCTTCAAATGGTCCTTAGAAAAGGCCTCGTCCTGCTAGGGGCCGGTGTTATAACGGGAATTCTTCTCGCGCTCGGCTCAACTTGGCTCCTGCGATCGTTTCTGTTCGGGATCGGCCCGACCGATCTGGTAACTTACACCGGTGTGATTCTGTTATTGGCCATTATCACCTTGGTCGCCACCTATTTTCCAGCCCGCCGCGCTACACTGGTTGATCCAGTGCGAGCTTTGCGCACGGAATAAGATTCGGATGAACGGTATTCGTTCCGATCTGCGCAGCTGCGTCAGCTACTCGACATACCGGCGCACCGGCAGCCTTGACCGGCTAAAGCAAGTGGGCGACTGCGGAGCCAGTCGACCTAAAAGCTAAATTACCGACCCCGTTACATGTGATGACGGTGCTCGTTGGCGTGCTCTTTGTGGAATTCGCCGTGACGGCTATAAGATCCGTGGATCCAATGGTGATGTTCATCCCAGTGTCCCCTAGTCCAGACCCATTCGTAACCTTGATCCCAATAACTCGGTCCGTAGGTGTAGTACGGCCGATCACCGACCTCGATTGATACGCCGACCGCCTGGGCACTTGGCCGGGCCGCCATGCAAATGGACATAAGAATCGCTGTAAAAATCCCTAGCTTAGTTTTCATAATTATAACCTTTCATGACCTTTTCGTTTTGTCGCGGTCCGCCGGTCGCATTTATTCCGTCGGAACGACGGTCGTGATGAGTTCACAGGTTTTATCCGACAACTTCCACGCCTTCGCACGCGGTACGCTGCGCGTATAAGTCGCTCAAACGTTTTGTCATCGCGCCTACCTTACCGTCGCCAATCGTGCGATTGTCGATTTTAATCACGCCGGCGAGCTCGCCCATGGTGCCGGTGCAGAAAACTTCCTCCGCGCCATAAACGTCGACCGATGAAAGATCGGCCTCGACGCAGCGAATTTTTTCCGCTGCGCAGATCTCCATCACCGTCGCGCGCGTAATTCCTTCCGGACAGGCGACCGGTTTGCTCGTGGCGAGATCGCCTTTGCGCACGATGAAGAGGTTGGTCGCGTTGGTTTCTGCGATGAAGCCGTTGGTGTCGAGCATCAGAGCGTCATCTGCTCCCGCATTGTTCGCCTCGATCTTGGCCAGAATTGAATTCAGCAAGTTCGCGTGATGAATCTTCGCGTCGAGAACTTCGGGTGGGGGTCGTCTCGTTTTGCTGGTGATCAACGTGAGTCCTGTCGTCGAATAAACGGGCGCCTTGTGTTCGGCTAAAACAATTAATGTCGATCCGTTTTGATTCAGACGCGGGTCCATTCCCGAAGTCATTTTGACCCCCCGACTGAGAGTAAGGCGAATATGGATACCCTCGTGCATTTGGTTTGCCGCCAAGGTGCGTTTGATTTCTTCGATGATTTTTTCCCGGGCCGGGATTTGTGCGAACGAAAGAGCGCGTGCCGATTTTTCCAGCCGCTCGAGATGCTCATGCAATTTGAAGATTCGGCCGTTGTAGAGTCGCAGTCCTTCCCAAACGGCGTCGCCGCCTTGCACCGCCGAATCGAATGGGCTGACGCCGGCCTTATCTCGGTGCACCAGCGCGCCATTGACGTTGACGATCAGATCTTTGTTCTTCGGATTAAATTTCTGAAGCATTTTTGACCACGGATTACACGGATCCGGACAGAAATAATCCATCCCTAATATCCGAGCGATCCGTGGTTTAACGAAGTCTGTGTTGGTAAAGCTCTTCGTAGCACTGACGGCACCGCTCGTAAACCTGACCGAGCGAATCGGGAATGGTTCCGTCGCGCGGTTTGTACGGCTTAAACGATGTCGACTTCGCGACAGCGTCATACCAGTGTTTCGCCCAAACACCGTCAGTCTCGCGCAGGCCCGGTGGCCACGATAGCATCTTCTGGTCGAACGAGACGCCAATCGCGTCGCACAGAAGTCCCAAAGTGTGTTCGGGGTTCTGCAGGACGTCGCGTGCATCGACCACAGCCGGCGTGGTGTGAGTTTGCTCGCGAACGAAATTGAAGATCTCGCGTTGTTGAATGAACCCGAGATCTTCCAGCGACAGCCCGGAATTTTTCTTGATGTAAGAGAGGATCACTTCCTGAGGGTCGCGGATCAGAAAGCAATTCGTAAGATCAACCAGCCATTTGCGGTCGATCTCCCGAAGGAGGTGATGGGTCATCTGTTTCTGGAAAAAGATGCGTTTTCCGTCGGGAATCGGCTGTTTGGTCAAATCCCTGATGACCTTGGGCCAGTCCGTCTCCCCGCCGGCGATAACTTCTGCCGCTCCGGGGTGGCCTTTGCCGGTTCTCTCTAAATAGTAGGCATAAAATGGCTCATCGATTACGGTCGTGTCAGAGCGATTGCCCCAGGCGCGCATCATCGCGGTCGAAATATTCCGCGGGCCAGACCACATCGCGATGCGAATGGGCAGCGGGGTCATGGTCTAGCCAAAAATGAGGAGATGAATCGATTCCGGTAGTTGCTGCGCGACATTGGTGGCAACGCTGCCCCGGAGCAATTTGGCCATGGCCGTCCGTTGGGAAGCGCCGATCACGAGATAATCGACGCCCATGGTCGCGGCAAGATCGACAATGGTCGCCGCTGCATCCTGACTGACCGCGTACAACGGCACAACTGAAACATTCCGTTCCTGCCCGAGCTTTGCCACGGTGGCCATAATTGCGTTTGCTTCGGGATCGTCTTGCCATTTTGCGCGTCCTAGCGGCGTGGCGGCGGCAGTGTAGTAGATTGCTACCTCTTTCACGAAGAGAACGAACAGGCACGCGTCGCGCAGTTGCGCCTCGTCGAGAGCGAAGCTAAGCACCGGCGTAATGCCACGCGCCGCAACCATGATCTTTTGACCTTCGCCAAGCCGCGACTGCATCGTAGCCGCGAGATCTGGCGCCACCATCTTTGCGACTTCTCGGGTGACCGTCACAGTCGTTAAACCTTGTCGCTTCAACGTGTAGGCCCGCACAGCCAGACCGCTGATCAAAACAAGGACCACGAATTGAAGGGCGTCGAGTTTCGTGTGGGCCAGCGTCAATTCAACGAAGGCGAGAATAATAAACGTGACGCCAAAAAGAACACGATCGTACCAGGTGAATCCAACGCTGCGATTGAACGTACAGGAACCGACATTTACCGTGATCGCGCCCACCACGCCGATCGCGTAAAGGCCGGCCAACGACGTGAAGCTCGCAACAAAAAGAAGAACCACAGTTGGCAGTCCGACCGAGATAAGCAGCGGATATATCGGAACGCCGTGACTATTCAGTTGTCGGAACTGGCGCGGCATCTCGCCGTCGCGCGACATCATGTAAAGCAAGCCGATGATGGCGACGATGGCTGTATTCGCCGCGCTCAGCAGCAACAGGAAGAAAACGGTGCCGACAACCCAGCCAAAGAAATTTCCGAAAGCGGGCGAGACAGTGGCGGTTGCGAATTGTTCGCCGATGAAGCGCAGCATATCTTCGCTGCGTAGCTGAAGGACCGACGAGATCGACGACATGTCGGAGAGATGGAGCGTTTTTCCAAGCACGGACGGCAGTGAAAGCATTGCCCAACCGAGCAGCGCGGTTCCGACGACAACTTCAATCGCTACCGGTACGATCGCTTTGACTGATTCGCGGGCCACACTCGGACGGTCCATTGTCGACCCTGGATCAAGTTTCATTACCCCCGTGACGTTGGCGATCGACTCGGCGCCGGACAGAGCCAGGATTACGCCAACAAATTGGACCCAAAGCATGCCTAGACTTTCCTGACGCGGTTGCAGGAATTTTGTCGTCAAATGCGGCGCACTGATGCCGATGAGAACCAAAACGACGATGAGTGTCGGCAGCGACAAGACGACCGCCAGACTGCCGGAATGTTTCGGTCCGTAGTAATTGATCAGGCCCATCAACAGCAGCATGCCGATTGTGGCGAGCGCGATATGGTCGCGAAGCAGTCTAATCCAGGCAATGTGCTCCGCGCCCGAGGTGATGTAGCTGAGCGCTGACCAGCCACTTAGCGCGGCCGTCACGGTCAAATCGGCCAGCAAAAGCAAAGCGCCAACCACGGCGAGCAGGCGGCCTTGCGACCGGGCCGCAGAATAAACGCCGCCACCATCAGGAAAATGGCGACAGATCACGATGTAATTGATTCCGACCAGCCCGGTGAGGGCGCAGACTGCGAGAATGATCGGCAGGGACGAGAATCCCGCTGCCAGGAAAGCAAGACCGATGACATAGGCCTTGCTCGTACCCCAGTCGCCATAGAGCAACGCGGCGGCCCGTTTCCAATCCACATTGCGCGGGCGATGCACCGCGCCGCTCTCCGTAACGATCAAGTCAGCCATTCGCGTGGGGTGACTGTTCACTGGGGCTTCCGCCGCTGACAAGCGGTTTCTTAGCGCCGGATTTTAACGAAATTTTAATGAGTTATAGGCGTGGTTTAATTAACGGCGCTGCTTCCGGGCGATCACAGTGATTATGTGAACGCCCGTGATTTTGGCCAGCTTGCCTTGTTCATCGGCGGCTTGCTCGCGGTTACGCCGCCACTCGGACAATTCATGGTGCGCATCTTCGCAGGAGAGTGGCATTGTCTCTCGCGCCTTTTCGGACCGGTCGAGCGTTCGATCTACAAGTTGTCCGATGTCGATCCAACGCAGGAAATGTCCTGGAAGGCATACGCGATCGCGATGCTTATCTTTAATATCGCCGGTGGCGCATTGCTGTTGGTGATGGAACTGACGCAGCAGTGGCTCCCGTTCAATCCGCAACATCTGCCGAATGTCCCCTTCGCTCTCGCCTTCAACACGGCGGTGAGCTTCATGACCAACACAAACTGGCAGGCGTACTCCGGCGAGAACACGATGAGTTACTTCACGCAAATGGCCGGGCTGGCTGTGCACAATTTCGTAAGCGCGGCGACCGGTATCGCCATCGCGGTCGCCTTGGCCCGGGGACTGGTGCGCAAACAGGCGAGTGGCATTGGAAATTTTTGGGCCGATCTCACCCGCTGCACACTCTACATCTTGCTGCCGTTGTCGATCTTGATCGCGGTTGTGCTCGCGCAGCAGGGCGTCGTGCAGACCTTCGCTGGCTATCCGACTGCTACGACGCTTGAAGGCGCGTCTCAGCAAATTCCGCTTGGGCCGGTCGCGTCGCAGATCGCGATCAAACAGCTCGGGACAAACGGGGGCGGATTTTTCGGGCAAAACAGCGCGCACCCATTCGAAAATCCTACGCCGTTGAGCAACTTCGTCGAAGTTTTTGTCATCTTCTGGCTCGGCTCTGCGCTTGTTTACATGTTCGGCTTGACCGCGAAAGATCGTCGCCAAGGGTGGGCGATTTGGGCCGCGATGTTCGCACTTTTTCTCGCGGGATTCGCGACGCTTTGGTGGGCCGAGCTGCAACCGAACCACGCGGTTGGTCTGGCAACGCCTTCACTCGAAGGCAAAGAAGTCCGCTTCGGGCAATTCAACTCCGCGCTTTTCGCAACCGTGACGACGGATGCTTCCTGCGGCGCGGTCAACGTGATGCACGACAGCCTTACTCCGCTCGGCGGTTTGGTTCCGTTTATCAACATGATGCTTGGTGAAGTGATTTTTGGCGGAGTCGGCGCCGGATTCTATGGGATGCTGATGTTCGTTCTGCTCACCGTCTTCATTGCTGGACTAATGGTGGGACGAACACCGGAATATCTCGGAAAAAAAATCGAAGCGCGCGAAGTGAGTTGGGCGGTTGTGGCCGTTCTCGCGCCGCCGGTGGTGATTCTTTGCGGCAGCGCGCTGACCATGTTGTATCCCGAAGCGCTCAAGAGTCTGAACAATGGCGGCCCGCACGGTTTGAGCGAAGTGGTCTACGCGTTTGCATCGGCGGCGGCAAATAACGGCAGTGCTTTCGCCGGTATCAACGCCAACACGGATTGGTACAACTACATGCTCGCATTCAACATGTTTGTTGGACGTTTTGCGGTCATCATTCCCGTCCTCGCCATCGCCGGTAGCCTAGCCCAGAAGAAAACGTCGCCGCCGTCGAGCGGGACATTTCCGACCAACGGTCCTACTTTCACCATTCTTTTGATCTCGGTCGTTTTGATCGTGGGCGCGCTGACGTTTTTCCCTGTCCTTTCGCTCGGCCCGGTGGTCGAGCACTTCATCATGCAAGCCGGGCGCACCTTCTAATTATGAGCGCAGGATCGACATCTTCCATTTTCGATCCAGCCCTGATTCGTCCTGCCCTCGGCGATTCGTTCAAGAAACTGGATCCGAGAGTGCAATGGCGCAGTCCGGTCATGTTCGTCGTGCTGGTCGGCGCGGTTTGGACTTCGGCGATCACGGTCTTTCATTTCAGCAGCTTCAATTTCCAAATCACGCTTTGGCTCTGGTTCACATTGCTCTTTGCAAATTTTGCGGAAGCGATGGCCGAGGGCCGAGGCAAAGCGCAGGCCGAAACATTGCGCCGCATGCGCACGACCACTATGGCGCGTCGGTTGGTGAATCGCAGGGAAGAGAAAATTCCGGCGAGCGCGTTGAAGAAAGGGGACATTGTTATCTGCGAAGCTAACGATCTCATTCCCGGTGATGGCGAGGTGATCGAAGGGATCGCGAGCGTCGATGAATCTGCCATCACCGGGGAATCGGCGCCGGTCATTCGCGAAAGCGGTGGCGACCGCAGCGCCGTGACTGGAGGAACGCGCGTTCTCAGCGATCGCATCGTCGTTCGGATTACGAGCGAGCAGGGGAACACTTTTATCGATCGCATGATCGCGCTGGTCGAAGGCGCGCGGCGGCAAAAAACGCCGAACGAAATTGCCCTCAGCATCCTACTGGTCAGCTTGACCGCGCTTTTCATTCTCGCCGTTTTCACACTCCCGGCGTTCGCGCATTATAGCGAAAATGCTGCTGGTCAGAAAAACGCGGTTAACGTCAGCATTCCAGTCTTGGTTTCGCTCCTGGTTTGTTTGATTCCGACCACAATCGGCGGGCTGCTCAGCGCCATCGGTATTAGCGGAATCGATCGGCTGGTCCGGCAAAATGTTCTCGCTACGAGCGGGCGCGCGGTTGAAGCCGCGGGCGACATCGACGTTCTCCTTCTTGATAAGACCGGGACGATCACGATGGGCAATCGCATGGCGGTTGCTTTCCACGTCGCGCCGGGCGTTGAAGAAGGTTATCTCGCAGGCGCGTCACAACTGAGCTCGCTTGCCGATGAAACACCGGAAGGCCGCAGCATCGTTGTGCTCGCAAAAGAAAAATTCGGTTTGCGTGCGCGGGAAATGCACGAGCTGGAGGCGACGTTTGTTCCGTTCACGGCCCAAACACGAATGAGCGGAATCGATCTGCACGCGAACGGCGCGCAGCCCACAATCAGCATTCGCAAAGGCGCAGCGCAATCAATTCAGAGTTTTGTCGAATCAAACGGTGGCGCGTTTCCGCAAGCCGTCACAAAAACCGTCGATGAAATTTCGCGGCGCGGCGCAACGCCGCTCGTCGTCGCCGAAGATCGACAAACACTCGGGGTCGTCGAGCTCAAGGACATCGTAAAAGGCGGAATCAAGGAGCGCTTCGCCCAACTGCGCAAGATGGGCATTCGCACGGTAATGATTACCGGTGATAATCCACTCACCGCTGGTGCGATCGCTGCCGAATCAGGCGTGGACGATTTCATGGCGCAAGCGACGCCAGAAGATAAACTACGCCGCATTCGCGCCGAACAGGCGGAAGGCCGTCTTATCGCGATGACCGGCGACGGAACGAACGACGCGCCCGCACTCGCGCAAGCAGATGTCGGCGTGGCCATGAACACGGGCACGCAAGCCGCGCGCGAAGCGGGCAACATGGTCGATCTCGACAGTAATCCGACCAAGCTCATTCAAGTTGTCGAGATCGGTAAGCAACTTCTGATGACGCGCGGCGCGCTCACCACATTTAGCATCGCCAACGATGTCGCAAAATATTTTGCGATTCTGCCGGCAATGTTCGGATCGCTTTATCTCGCCGAGGGCGCGCAAGCTGGACCGTTAGCCGCGCTCAACATCATGCGGTTGCATTCGCCGGAAAGCGCGATCCTGAGCGCGGTGATTTTCAATGCGCTGATCATCGTTGCGCTGATTCCGCTGGCGCTCGCCGGTGTAAAATATCGCGCGGTTGGCGCGGCCCAGATTCTGGTCCGCAATCTTCTGATCTACGGTGTTGGTGGACTAATCGCGCCGTTCATAGGCATCAAACTGATCGACCTCGTGCTGGTTGCGTTGCATTTGGTTTAGCGCATGAAAGCGATCGTATTCATCTTTGTGCCAATTGCGCGGGTTCAGGATTTCAGTGAACGCTTTTCCGATTGCCTGGATACTCTTCCCGATTCGGCCGCGCTCATGAAATCGGTCGAGCCCCGGCATAGAAACACGGATTCTTACGCTTTCTGGACTTGGTTTCTGCCCAACCCGCTCCGCCAACCGAGGCAATTCCGATGAAGACAGTCATTCAGTCGCTGCGCATCTATATAATACTGACTTTGTTAACAGGCATTCTCTACCCCCTGGCAGTGACTGGGATCGCACAGCTTCTTTTTCCGAAGCAAGCCAACGGTTCTAGAATCGTTCAGAACGGCAAGCTCATCGGCTCGAACCTGCTGGCGCAGAAGTTTGAATCGCCGCGCTATTTTTGGCCACGGCCCTCAGCCGCGGATTACGCCACCGTCGCCTCCGGTGCGAGCAACAAAGGACCAACCAGCACGGATCTCAAGAAATCTATCGAGGAGCGCCGAGAAAAATTTGGAAACGACGCACCTGTTGATTTACTAACTGCATCGGGCAGTGGACTCGATCCCCACATTTCGCCGGAGGCAGCGCGTTCGCAGATTCAACGCGTTGCCGATGCCCGTAAGATGTCGGTCCAACAAGTTTCCGCGATGGTCGATCAAGTAACTGAGCCACCGCAATTCGGATTTCTCGGAGAACCGCGGGTGAATGTCCTGCGTCTCAACAAAGCGCTTGATGAGGTTCGATAAATGTAGCGGTTCAAGAACAGCAAAGGAGTAAAATTGAACGCAAATAAATGTCTGAGGAACAGGGTCCTGGCGCTATTGGCGGCACTCGTATTCGGCGTCCCCGTAATCCGTGGGCAAGAAGCGACCGACACCGCGCTTCAATCCAAGGCGAAAGCAGCGAAGGCGAAATCCAAAGCAAAGGCCGAATCCCAAGCCAAATCGAAGGAGGAACAAGAGAAGGCCGAAAAAATCGCCCGCAAAACGCGTGAGCCTTTTTGGAAGCGTTTGGATGAAGCGGTGCTCGAACAATTGGGAACTCCGGCTTACACGCCGCCGGAACCCGGTGCCACTCCGACACCGCGCCGTATTCCACCGACTCCATTCGATTCACCGCCTTATCCTTCAAGCGATTGGCAAATTGGCGGAAGCCCGATCATCGGCGATCCGGGCGAGCTTCCGCCTTACCCGTTGATGCAGGCGATCTACGACGGACCAGGCGGCGACGCTTGGAAGAGGAGCAAAGTCCAGATTTATGGCTGGGTAAATTTCTCGGGCAATATCAGCACGTCGCATCCATCCAATGCGAGCCAGAACGGAAATTTTCCGTTGATCTATGACGAGCGACCGAACCGGATGGAGTTGAACCAATTCGTTGTTTATCTCGAGCGATTGCCCGATGAGAATCAGACCGATCATATCGATTGGGGTTTCCGAATCTCCACGCTCTACGGCCTTGATTACCGTTTCACGATTTCGCGCGGGCTGTTCAGCGATCAACTGTTGCGACACAACAGTTATACCGGGTTCGACATGCCGATGGTTTATTTCGACTTGTACCTCCCGCACGTTTTCCAGGGAATGAACATTCGCGTCGGGCGCATCATTTCCGAGCCAGATATCGAAGCGCAGCTAGCGCCGAACAATTTGATGGCGACACATTCGCTCCTTTACGGGTTCGATAACTATACGCAAACCGGAATCTTCACGACCACGAAAATCAACGATCAATGGACAGTCCAAGCCGGCCTTTCCAACGGAACCGATGTCGCGCTTTGGCAAAAAGATCCGGGCAATCAGCCGACCGGCACGGTGATGATCCAATGGACCGCGCCCAACCAAATGGATTCGATTTACGCCGGCGACAACGCATTTAACGACGGCAAATTCGGCTACAACAATCTGCAACAGATCGTTGGAACCTGGACACACAAGTTCAACGACAAGATCTACAGTGCCACTGAAGCCTGGTACATGTACATGGAAGACGCCATCGATCACCCGACCAAGGACGTGCCTTTTCAAAGCGGCTCGTTTCCGGTGAGGAGCGGTTATGCGCCGGAGTGGGCGGTGTTGAACTACACGATGTTTCGGTTTTCACGTGATGCCTTCTTCACCGTGCGTAATGAATATTTTAACGACAAGGTCGGCAGTCGCACCGGATTCGCAACGCCTTACACCGAACACTCCGTTGGGGTCACGTGGTGGCCTGACAAACTGATCACCATTCGCCCGGAGCTGCGTTTCGATCATTCCTACGACGTGCCTGCTTACAACAACGGACGAGACAAGGATCAGTTCGTCTTTACGACGGATGTGATTTTCCACTTTTAGGAAGCTCTGGCGCTCCTTCTTGGAGGATTATGTCAGGTTCAACAAAACGGCATCGCTGGCTTGCCTCGTTCTTCGCATTCGGCGTTGCGATGTGTGGCCTAACAACTCTGTTGCTCATGGTCCCCGGAACGGCGTTGGATTGGCTGTGGCGACTTAATCCTGCCGCGCATGCAGCTTTTCAAGGGAACAGAATGTGGTCGATCCTCCTCATGGGATTGGTGGGAACAGCGTGTCTGTTAGCGACGATTGGTCTGTGGCGTGGTCTACCTTGGGGAATTGAGCTGGCGTTTGCCATTCTCGGCATAAACATGATTGGCGATATCGTTGCTGCGTGGTCTCGCCAGGATTATCGCTCACTGATTGGAGTTCCTGTTGCCGCGGGAATCATCGTCTACCTAATTCAGACGGAAAATCTTGCCATCCGGCGGAACCCGGCTAGTCGAATGGACAAATGAATATATCGCAAAGTTTGTCCGCGGTGGCGTTCCTTTTAGTTGCAACTACTCTCGAAGTGAGCGGTGACGCCGTCGTCCGGCTGGGGATCTACAGTCATGCTGGTTTAGCGCGAATTGGGCTCGCTGTGATCGGCGCGATTCTGCTTTTGGGATACGGTACATCGCTTAACCTGGCGCCTCTGGAGTTCCGTCACGTTGTTGGGCTTTATGTCGCGGTTCTTTTTGTGGTCTGGCAGATCATCAATTTCATCTTCTTTCGGACTTTGCCTAACTTGCCGATTCTTACTGGAGGTACACTTATTATCATCGGCGGTTTGCTGGTCACGTTCTGGAAACCGGCCGATTCGCCGTGACCGTGACCGTGCGTAAATTAACTCCATGAGTGAGGCCGAACGGCCGGATCCAGATGCGCTCCTGGCGCAGCTAAAGCGACAGGAGTCGAGTTCTTCGCGCGGCAAGCTCAAGATTTTTTTCGGAATGTCGCCCGGGGTCGGAAAGACCTACGCGATGTTGCAGGCTGCACAGCAAGAGCTGCAGCAAGGCACCGAAGTCGTGATCGGCATTGTTGAAACGCACGGTCGCAAAGAAACGGAAGCGTTGACTGAAGGCATGCCGATCATGCCGCGTGCGCAGTTCGAGTATCGCGGAACGAAGCTCGAAGAGATGGATATCGATGCGATCCTGACATGGCATCCGGGTCTAGCGGTCGTCGATGAACTAGCCCACACCAACGCGCCGGGCTCGCGTCACCCGAAGCGTTATCAGGACGTGCTCGAACTGCTCGACGCCGGCATCGACGTTTATACAACGCTAAACGTTCAACA
>Ga0307474_10002814_pt1 | contig 12517 bp, 5 predicted proteins | sample atmos_gasesECM1C_2_FD_203312 | JGI IMG/M metagenome (GOLD analysis project Ga0307474, IMG submission 203312) | Hardwood forest soil microbial communities from Morgan-Monroe State Forest, Indiana, United States - atmos_gasesECM1C_05 | ecosystem: Environmental > Terrestrial > Soil > Temperate... | reverse complement strand
AGAGCCGAACGAAAACCGGAGAGATGCGTGCCGCCGTCTACCGTATTAATTGTGTTGGCAAAGGCAAAAACATTTTCGGTGTAGCTGTCGTTATACTGCAGCGCAATTTCCACTTCCACCTGATCGCGCTTCCCTTCGATGTAGAGCGGCGAATCGTGCAGGACGCCCTTGCCTTTGTTCAGATGCTTGACGAATTCCGCAATGCCGCCGGTGTAGCGAAATTCCGTTTTCTTCCCGTTGCGTTCATCGTCCAGCGTGATCTTCAGCCCCTTGTTCAGGAAGGCCAGTTCACGCAGCCGCTGCGCCAGCGTGTCGTAGGTGTAGGCGGTGACCGTAAAGATTGTGGGGTCAGCATGAAACGTAATCTTGGTGCCGGTCTTGCGGGTCTTGCCCGACGCCTTCAGCTTCGACGTCGGAATTCCTTTCTCGTAGGACTGTTCCCAAACTTCGCCCTCGCGCCAGATTTCCAGTTCCAGCCAGTCGGAAAGCGCGTTGACCACCGAAACGCCGACGCCGTGCAGTCCGCCCGAGACTTTGTACGTGTCGCTGTCGAATTTTCCGCCGGCATGCAGCACGGTCATCACGACTTCGGCGGCGGGCTTTTTTTCCGTGGCATGCATGTCCACTGGAATGCCGCGCCCATTGTCGATCACGGTGACGCTGTTGTCTTCGTGCACCGTTACGTTGATTTCGTCGGCGAAATTCGCCATCGCTTCGTCGACCGAATTATCAACGACTTCCCACACCAGATGGTGCAATCCCATCTCGCCCGTGGAACCAATGTACATCGCGGGGCGTTTGCGGACCGCTTCGAGTCCGCCCAAAACTTTAATCGAGGTTGCATCGTACTTGTGCCCGGCAGCTTTTCCGCTCGCAGTTTCTTTTTCAGCCATGGGTCGTGCTTCTCCTCAGATGACACGTGCGTGTAGCCAAACTCGGGAAGGCGGTCGCGTGGATTTGCCGACACTGGCCTTGCCCATTGGTCTCGCTTGCTCGAAAAATCGCAGCATTGCTGCTCGATGATTCGACGGCGCCCGGCGGCGCCGGTGAGACTCGAAGGGTTGCGGCTCCATCCCGTCCCATTCCGAAATTTCGGTGAGACACGGCGGAGCTTTTCGTTTTCCCCCGCGGAAAGGGGGACATCCGATCCAGATTTAGCCCCGCGCATCCTGGCGCGGACACGCAAAAACGAGGCTGGTTTGAGCCGAATGTAGTGCCGTTCAGGAGGATCCTTGAACACAATGATTTTACATAATCGATACTAATTGCACAAGGCCAAACTCCACGGCCGGGAGGGAATTATGTATATACAGATCAATAGTTTACGGGGGTTATAATCCAAGAATGGAGGCCCAAATTGGGACTGGCAAACCAGCGCCAAAAGTAGTGGATTTGGTGGGCGTTTTCGCCTGATTTTGAGGAATTTGAACGACGTTTCGAGCGCGCCGTGATCAAATGCGCATGGGCATTACGACATAGCGGTAGCGCGTGGCTTCATCGCCGGTGGGACGCAGTTGACCGGCCGATTGTTCATCCTTCAGCTCGAAGCTGATCGGCCCATCGGCTGCGGCGGCCAAAAAATCAAGCAGATATTGCGCGTTGAAGCCGATCGAGATCGTGTCGCCTTTGTACTCCTTCTCGATGACTTCTTTGGCTTCGCCGTACTCCGGGCTCGACGACGAAAGCTCCAGCCCTTCATTCGAAAGCATAAATTTCACGGCATGCGAGCGCTGGTCCGCGAGTTGCGACACGCGGCGCAGGGCGTTCTGCAGTTCAACCCGCTCGAGGGACAATGTCTTATTCGCATCGCGCGGCAACACTGCTTCGTAATTCGGAAATTGTCCGGTCAATTTGCGCGACGTCAACAAACGTCGGCCCACCTGAAAAAACAGATGGCTTTCGTCCTGGGCGAATTCCACCTGCACGTCGTCGCCGGCTTTTCCCACCAGCCGTTGAATTTCAGTCATGGCCTTCTTGGGAACCAGCACGCGCGTCTCGGCCGTAAATCCTTCAAACTTGTGATCGGTTTCGACCATTGCCAGGCGATGCCCGTCGGTGGCCACCATCGCCAAAGACCCCGGTTTCAGCACCAATAACGCGCCATTCAACGTGTATCGCGATTCCTCCAGCGAAATCGCAAACGTAGTCTTGGCAATGGCCGCCGCCAACAGGCTCGCCGGAATTTTCACCATCGCGTGCGGAAAGGCCGGCAGCGCGGGAAAATTATCCTTCGACATGCCCACCAGCTTGTAGTTTCTCCGGTCGCTGATGATATGCACCCAGTGATTTTCCTGCAGCTTGAATTTGATTTCGCCGTCTTCGGGCAGCAGGCGCAGCAATTCGAAAAGCTTTTTGGCTGGAATGGTCCCCGCGCCTTCTTTTTTTACTTTGGCATCGCACGAGGTCCGGATGCTCAGTTCCAGGTCGGTCGCCGTGATGGTCAACCGGCTGCCCTTCGCCTCCACCAAAAGATTCGAAAGAATAGGAATTGTCGTCTTGCGCTCGACGACGCCCTGCGTCATTTCGAGTTCGTCCAGGAGATCCGATCGCTTTACGCTGAATTCCATCTGGGGCAATCCTCACGGAGCTTGCGTCGATTTTTGCTGCGGCTACTGTACTGCTTTTCTTTAACTACTTAAATATATAACAAACCCCGTCGCCGTCGCCGCATCTGTGGAAATCGCGCAAATCGAGTCAAGTGCAGCGTACGGTTTCAGTTGAACGCCGCTTCCCGTTGTGGAAATTTGGTCTCGCTTGTGAATCGCGCAGTCGATCAGGACATTCCAAGGGGGTCGACCAAAGCGATGCACAGGGAGTCCACAGGGCGATTCTCAGGCGGGAAGCGGTAAGGCAGCTAAGCCTAACCGAATGAGTCGAGTAGCCTGTTGATTTTCTTGTTCAAATCTTTGTCGGTGAGCCGTTGGCTCTCAATTTTGTTGATCGAATGTAAGACGGTCGTGTGATGTTTTCCGCCAAATTGCCGCCCGATTTCCGGCAGCGATGCGGAGGTCAGTTGCTTCACCACGAACATCGCGACCTGCCGCGGGAAGGCAATTTGTTGGGAGTTGCTGCGTACCTTCAGGTCCTGTGCGCGCAAGCCGAAGACCTCGCCCACACGCTTCTGAATCTGCTCGATGGTGACTTTCTTTTCCTGGGTATCGATGATGTTCTTCAGCACTTGCTGCGCCGTCGTCAGATTCACGGTCGCGCCAGTCAGCGAAGCATAGGCCATCAAGCGGGTGAGCGCGCCTTCCAGTTCCCGAATGTTGGATTTGATTGCGCGTGCGATATATTCCGCGACGTCATCGGGTAGCTGTACCCTCTCGCTTTCCGCTCTCTTCTGCAAAATGGCGATCTTGGTTTCCAGGTCGGGCGGCTGAATATCCGCGATCAATCCCCACTCGAAACGCGACCGCAGCCGCTCTTCGATCGAGGAAATTTCCTTGGGCGGGCAATCGGAAGAAATCACGATCTGCTTCTGCTGATCGTAGAGTGCATTGAACGTGTGGAAGAACTCTTCCTGGGTCCGTTCCCGCGTGGCGATGAACTGAATATCATCCACCATCAGCACGTCCATGTTCCGGAACCGGTCGCGGAATCCGGCCATCCGCTCAAAACGAATCGAGGCGATCACTTCGTTCGTGAATTTCTCGGCGCTGATGTAGGTAAGCCGCAGGGCCGGATTACGCCGTTTGAGCGTGTGTCCGATGGCTTGCATCAAGTGCGTCTTACCCAGCCCCACTCCACCATACAAAAACAGCGGGTTGTAAGATTTTGAAGGCTGCTCGGCCACGGCCACTGCCGCCGCATGCGCAAATTGATTCGACGCGCCGACGATGAATGAATCGAACGTGTATCGCGCGTTCAGCTGATTCGTTACCGCGTCGAAGTCCAACTTCGCTTGCGGACTCACCGGCGCCGCAACCTGCACCGGTTCCGATTCGGCGCACACAAATTCCAAATGCGTTTGCGGTCTGCCGATTTCGGTCAGCACCGCTTGGAGCAGCTGCCCGTACGTTTCCGTCAGCCGCTTGCAGAACAGGCGAGTGGGAACGCGAACGGTTAAATGATCGCCTTCCATCTTGTCCATGCGTGTGGGGCGGAACCAGGTGGCGAAGCTATGCGGATTTACACGGCGCTCGGTGTGCTGAAGTATCTTGTCCCAAAGGTTCATCGAGCGAGTCAGCCCTTATTCGCGATTTCCACCGAAGTGGAAATGCTGTGGAAAATACCGCCGGTCCAGCGGTTCAGGTTTTAGTCTAGCCTTCCAGGTCAGATGTTACGGCAACGCGCCCCCGCGTTGTGGCATGTCATGAAACGTCGCGACTTAAATTGCTGCAAAACACGCGAGGCGGGATTCTGCCTAAACGAAACGTCGGTAGCAAGAGAAAACTGTACGTGCAGCGATCGCGCGCTCCACAAATAATTCACAAGATTTCCACAACGCATTTTACGCTTGCAAAAAGAAATTTCTTCACGCAGTCGGGAAGTAAAAACGTCTTGGTTATTCTTCGAACTTTTTTGAAGTAACAATTCGTCGAGCAATCCGTGGTTATTGCGGTCGCGAACCGGAGGATTCCTGCGCCTGCCGCGGCGGAGCAACCACCGTGCCTTGCACCGATGCGCCCGCAGCCCGCAGGTCCGGCCGCGCAAATTCGTAGACGCCACGCGAATCGGACCCGATGATCAATCGGTCTGGTTCCACGATGATGGCGCTGGCGCGCAGCGGAGTTCCCTCTGGAGTGACGATGTAGTATTCGCCAAGATACGCGCCGTTCTTGTCGAAGTGAGCCAGCACTCGGCCAATCGACGCCCAAATATCTCGCGAGGCCGGATCGACGCCCACCGCCGTGATTACCGCCTTCTCGTTGGAGGAAGACCCGAAGCGATCGAGATTCAACTTCACGGTGCCGGTGAAATTGTAAATGTCCCGCCCAAATCCGCCGTGAAAACGCCGGTCATCGAAACGATTCGCACCGCCCGCCGTAGGCGCAGTAAGCGCGTTCGACGGAGCATCGGTCGGCTTCAAGCTCGAGGCGCTCGTCTCGGAAAGATTGGGAGTAGTCTGCAGCGAAAGATCGCGCGAGAAAAATCCACCTCCGCCGATGCCGCCGGCAATGTCGCCGCCGCCGAATCGCCCGAATCCTCCGAAGAGTCCCGCGCCGCCCAGCGTCCCCGCTCCTCCGTAGCCGCCGCCTCCGCTACGGATTCCGGGGCCGAACGCCGGGGCATTCGCGTTGAAGTAGGACAACGCCTGAGTGTTATCGTCGGAATTCGAAGGACCGAACGGATCGTCGGCCGATGAATCTTGACCATTGAATTGCAGATTGGCGTCGCTTGCGCCGACGGCGCCGGATGAAGATGACCCCGAAGAATTGCCACTGGCGCTCGATTTCGAGGACCGGCCGCCCAGGTGCACGTGGAAGGAATCTCCTTGATACGATCCTTGCGCAGACACCATCCCGCCACCGGCGATTCCACCGGGTCCGCCACCCCCAGGGCCCGCTGCCAACCCTGTCGCTAGAATATTGTCGGCCGCCGATTGCGATGTCGCCGGGCCGCCACCCCCGCGCGAGAACAAGCCCGGAGATAAGCCTCCGCCAAACTGCACGTCACCCTTATTGCCGATGGTGGCCCAGGTGTTGTAGGAGTCGGAAAAATTGGACTCGCTGAAATTGAATCCGAACTGAACGCGATCATCCGCCGACGGACTTAAATTCGGCTCGTAACGGCTGGCGTCAAACCGCGCGTCGCCGCCGGCATAGCCGTACCGGTCGAACTTGCGTATCAATGGATCCGGCAGTGTGGCGAAGGCAAAATAAATATCGCCGTTACCGTCTCCGGAAACCTTTCCAAGATTTTGCAATTTGCTCGGGTCCGGCTCGATGCCTGCATCGGCCGGATCGCCAAAGCTGCGCACCACCCTACCTGTTTCATCTAGAATTTCGACCAAGCGCTTCGACCGCAAGGTCGACACGGCGAATTGATCATTCGGCAGAGCTACGACGCCGGTGGGCGCAAATACCGGGACCCTCGCGATCAGCGTCCCCTCTGGCGAAAATATCTCGACTGCATTTGCCGCCCGGTCCGCCACAAAAACACGTCCGCTCGAATCCAGATCGAAATCCACGGCAAATTGAATTTTCGCGCTGGAACCGGTTGGAGGTATTTGCCCGACGGGCTTGCCTTCGGGGCTGAGGATCAAAATCGCGTTCGCCGGAGTGGTCAGCACGTAATAGCGCCCGGCGGAGTCGCGCTTCATCGCCGTCACCCCGGCGGTGATTTCGGGAAGCACTCGGCCACGCGAGGGATACCCCGTGACCAGCCATTGTGCGTGTACCGGTAATGTATAAAGTGAGCTAAAAAATGACAGAAACAAAATCACGCCAGCGAACTTGCGTACCCCCAACCCGGGTAGCCGAAACATGAGAACAGTCCTCCACCCCCGCGACAGACAGGCCAACAGATACCTCTATTGCGGCCCTATCCGCAAAAAAGTTCCAAAAAGGTTAATTGGATGTTTCTAGCTATTCCAGGGTTGGAGGCGAACCGCAGCCTAGATTGTGGTGGGAAGGGATGTGCCCTGAAGAGGTTTCCGTAGATGCGGATCGGGTAGCGCCCGGAATGCCACCGGACAGTCTTTTAATTCGGCTTATTCAATCCAGGCGAAAATTAACGCGATCGATGGCTCGTGCGAGGCCGGTGGTCTCATCCACATCGATCTGCACCGTGTTCATCTGGATATCGTTTTCCGCCACCACGAACTTCTTCGGCATCGAGTCCAGAAAACGCTGCACTATCGGCTCTTTTTCCATGCCGATAACGGAATCGTGCGGCCCGGTCATGCCCACGTCGGTGATGTAAGCCGTCCCCTTGGGCAGAACGCGGTTGTCCGCGGTGGTGACGTGGGTGTGCGTGCCGAGCACGGCCGAAACCCGGCCGTCCAGAAACCATCCCATGGATTGCTTTTCGGACGTCGCCTCGGCGTGCATGTCCACCACAATTACCTTCACGTCCGCCGGCAAGGCCGCTAGCTCGCGCTCGGCGGTGCGAAACGGATCCTCCAGCGGCGCCATGAATGTGCGTCCCTGCAAATTCAGGACCGCGTACGGCACGCCGTTCCTGGTTTGACCGAGGTAGTGGCCTTTGCCGGGCGTGCCCTCCGGAAAATTTGCGGGGCGAATCAACCGCGGCTCATGCGGCAAAAAATCGAAAATCTCTTTCCGATCCCAGCTGTGATTGCCGCCAGTAATTACTTCCGCGCCCGCGGCGAAAATCTCTTCGGCCAGCCGCGGCGTGATGCCAAAACCGGAGGCGGAGTTCTCTCCGTTCGCAATGCACAGATCGATGCCGCGCTGGGTGAGGATATCCGCCAGCCGGTCGTGGACAATCTTCCGGCCAGGCGATCCGACGATGTCGCCGATAAATAGTATTTTCACTTGGGTGTTGAACCTTTCGGCGGCATGCCATGAACAGAAACACGGAGCGGTCCACTTCGCCGTGCGCAGCTAGGTCCTGAACCCCACGAATAGGTGGGTGCCCTGCGCCTGCTTTAAGGCTATCGAGCGGCCGAAACCGATCGACGTGCACAAGGGCAGGACGACGCGGACTCCCTGGGATCCAGTGTTGGTTCAAAAGACCATCGCGACGACACCTGCGTCGCAGGCCATTCCGCACTTAATTGTAGCAGGATTTTTGGCAGGGAGCCGCTGCGGCCCGAACCCGCTCCTCGACCGCGCCTAAAACAAGAATTTGAATCCTAGTTGGACCAACCGCGGCGGTGCGGCGCTGACCACGTCCCCGAAGGTCGTACCCAGGTCGCCGATATTTCCATCCACAGAGAGGGGACCAAAGAACTGGGTGTGATTGAATACGTTGAACGCCTCCAGGCGGAACTGTAGTGTTTTCGATTCCGTCAGCTTCACGTCCTTGAGCAAGGCCATATCGAAATTATTCATCCCCGGCCCATAGAAATATCGGCGCTTGGCTGTTCCCGGCGTGCCCAACTTGTTTATGGTGAACAGGGCGGTATTGAAATAGGACTGCCCGTTGCGCGGATTGCCGTTCAGATTCAGGGGGCCGGGCGCGACGTCCGGCTCATCGACTCCGAAATTATTGACGCCGTTGGGCGAGGTTCCCAGCAGCGAATTGTCGCCGTTGTTAATCAACGTAACCGGGAATCCGCTGCTGAAATGGGTAATGCCGGAGAGCGCCCAGCCTCGGGTCCAGCGATTTTCGGCGCGGAACAATTTTTCGATTGGCAGCTGGTAGGTGTAGCTCACCACAAAATTGTGCTTCACGTCGAAAGCCGATATCGCCTTGCTCAGCGCCGGATCAATTGGGTTCACTTCTTCACCCAGGCTCGAAGACTGGTCGAGCGATTTGCTGAAGGTGTACCCGGCAAGAATATCGAGTCGCCGGCTGGTCCGATGCAAGATCACTTGCAGCGCGTTGTAATTTGAATTGCCAATCGTGGCCAGGTTTGTATTGCTGCCAAAAGCAAAACTGAACGGCGCGCGCGTTCCCAGCACCGTATGATTCGTTGCCGTGGTATACACCGTATCTTCACCGAACGGTCCGCAGGTTGGCGTATTCGGCGCCACATCGGCAACCGTGCTCAAACTCAAACACAGCGCCGGATCCCCCGGATTATTTTCGATCAGCACGGGCAAACGATGTGCCTGGGTGCCCACATAGTTGACACTCAGAACTGTATTTCCTCCCAGCGCGCGCTGCAGCGACAACATATATTCTTCCGTGTACGGAATTCGATTCGTCGTGGGATAGGCCGGTATGCCATCGATTGGTTCAAACTGCGTGAAATCAACATTGGGATTCGGATGCTTGCGGGTCGCGCCCAGTGGCGCCAGGTTGGCTGGAAACGCTTGTCCATTGTCGAATCCTGTTGAAGCCGTAATAAATGGGGTGGCAAAGAGCGGCGGAGCCGGGCTGGTATAGGTCGTCCCATATGGTGTGTTCGCGCTGGACACTCCGATCGTGAGCGCTTCAATCGCGCTGTAGAAGGTTCCAAAACTCGCGCGAAGGCTGGTTTGTCCTGGACCGCCAACGATTTTGCTAAGCCAACCTTCCCCGCTGACGTTCGGTGAATACGCGATGCCAATGCGCGGCGAAAAATCTTTGTTTCCCGGTGGCGCCAGCGTTCGTGGAACTCCCGGATCGGTCGGAAACAACATTCCTTCCGGCGCGTTCGGGAAAACCAACGATTGCCGCCCGGGTTCGAACACCGCCAGTTGGTTGTATTTCTCGTACCAGGGCTCGATCCGGTCCCAGCGCACCCCGTAGTTCAAAGTGAGGTTCGGTTTGATGCGCCAGCTATCTTGTCCGTACAAGCCGACGTATTTATTGCGGCCGTAAAAGGGTTGCAGTTGGCTCTGGTTGTACTGGCTAGGAATTCCCAAGAGGAAATCCGCAAAGTCTACGCCCGTCTCCGTCCCAAAAAACAAAAACGCGCCGTTGAATTGCGCGATCGGAAACGAATTGATCTGATCCCAGTGAAACTCGCCGCCAAATTTGATGTTGTGATTTCCGATCACTTTCGAAACGTTGTCGAGAAATTGGTAGGTGTTGTTCGCTTGTTGGAGCTGATTCGTGTTGGTTCCAAACGAAAAACTGTTGAAGCTCACACTGGCCACGCCTTCCACCTTCGGCGCGAGAGGTACGATTCCCGGCGTACTGGGACCGACCACAAACCCTTGTGACTCCAGACTCACGCCCACGCCACCTTGTTGCTGCCCCAAATTGATGGCGTCCCGCATGTAACTGAAGTGAAATTCGTTCAACGCAGTGGAGCCGAAAGATTTCGTGTCGCCGAGCTGCAGCAGCTGTGCGCGCCCGACGTTCAATGCGTTAAACCCCGGCACGTTGGCCCCGCCCTGCGCCACGGGATAAGGATTGTTCTGCGAGAAATCATCGAGGAAGTAGTAGGCCGAGAGCATGCCCCAGCGAGAATTGCCATCCAGGCGAATCGCGCCCTTATCGTCGCGCAACGTCTGGTTGAAAGATGACGTGGAAAATGTTCCGTTCGTACTGGTCGCCGTCGGAATGAATTGCAGCAAGTTTTTCGCCGGATCCGACCACGCGTTCATCGGAATCACTGCATTGGGCAGTGCGCACTGCGCCGGACTCGTGCAGCCCACCGTGTAATACGGCTCGCCAGGCGCCACCGGATGGCCCAGTTTAGAACTCAAGAGTTGTGCCCAGGCTGTCCCGTTTACCGTCGTCGGCACCACGTTTCCGTTCGCGTCGGTAGTTAAGAACGGGTTCACGTTGGGATTACTTGGATCCAGAAAATTGCCTTCGCGTTCGAGCACCGAAGGCACCGCAATATTTCCGGTATCGACGCCCTGAGTCAGCCGCGTTCCCTGATAATCCACAAAGAAAAATAGCTTGTTCCGTCGGATTGGCCCGCCGAACGTTCCGCCAAACTGGTTTTGATCGAAACTGCCTCGCGTCGGAGAGAAAAAATTTCGCGCATCCAGGTTGGTGTTGCGCAAAAACTCAAACGCATCTCCGTGGAAGTCATTACTCCCGCTCTTGGTCACCACGTTGATTTGGCCGCCGCTGAATTCTCCGTACTCCGCATCGAAATTCGAAGTCAGAATCCGGAACTCCGCAATCGAATCCAGGTTCGGGACGATCGCTGTCCCATTATTTACGTCCTCTTCCGAATCGCTGCCGTTCACGATGAAACTGTTTGCAAATTCTCGCTGGCCGTTGATCGATACCGTCCCTGGATTCAGATTTCCGGAAGGAAACAATGCGGCCGCGCCCACATCTTGGACCGTTAGGGAAGTGATTGCCGTTTCCGGCGCCACGCCCGGTTGCAGCGCCAGCAAATCCGTAAAACTGCGCCCGTTCAACGGCACGGCGGTCATCTGCTGGCCCGTAATCACCTCACCGAGCTGCGTGCTCGACGTCTCCACCTGGGCAGCGTTGGCATCGACCGTGACCGTCTCGTTTTTCCCACCGATTTCCAGCACCGCATCAATCAGCAGCGCCGAATCCGCGTCGATCACGATTCCCTTGCGCTGATAGGGTTTGAAGCCGGCGCTGGCGATCTCCAGATCGTACCGGCCTACCGGCACTTCCAGAAAAGCGAACACCCCTTTTTCGTCGGTGCTCAGCGCTTGCCGGACTCCATTCTCGGGGTTAGTGATCGTTACCGTGGCCTTCGGGATCACCAATCCACTCGAATCTTTCACGGTGCCCGAGATTCGTCCGCCGACCCCAGCGAAAGTGGCAATCGCGAACCAAAGTCCAATCCAAATGCACAACGGCGCAATGCCGCGGGAAACGCAGCGGAAAACCAAGCAGGACACAGCGGCTCCTAGTTGCAACTCATTATCAACTGAGCCTACGAGCCTAAGCTAGTTGCAAACGTGTGTCAACTAGAGAACTGTAAAATTTATGTAATAGTCCTTCCCATTTGCTGAGTTTTGCTGGTTACCAGTTCTTCGAACCGCTGGCACAACGGAACAAGGCAGACGCGACTCGCCGCGCCCGCCTTGCCCTGGGTTGGCTACTATTTGGCTAGAAGTGGAATCCTATTTCGGCGCTCAAGGCTCGCGGCGTCACGTAGTGCGTGCCGCTGAACGTCGATAGGAAGTTGTACACCGCATCCTTATTGGTGACGTTGATGGCCTGCAACCGCAGGCTCCATTTGTAGCGGTCCCCGCGGAACAGATTGTCATCCCCGACGGCCAGATCGAACAGGCTGCGTCCGGCCACGCGCGGAGGATTGCGGTCATCATTCTCCGTGCCGGGTTTGGGGATCTGCAGAAAGATGGATCCGTATTGCGAGGACGGGCATGAGCCGGTTGGACTGATCGGGGTTCCGGTCCGGTTGGTCGCGCTCGGAGGCGCGGCGAAAACACCGCCGCAGAACAGCCCGGCTTGAAATTGTTGATCTGGCGACAGACCCGACACATCCACGAAACCGGGGACCTGGGTTCCCGCGCAATTACCACCGTCGCACGGCACCGGACCCGCTACCAGCCCGCTGTCATACCGCCAATTGAATCCCAGCCACGGCGAATTCTTCTTCGGCTGATATTGCAAGTGAGCGGTCGAATTGAAGTGTTCGTCATGGTCGATCCGGAACGGCCCGACGGCGGCCGGCACCGCGCCGACTCCTCCAATCTGGGGCGTAAAGAATCGTGCCGCGACGCTGGACATCACTACCAGCGCGGTGAGGCCGTGGTAGTTGGGCATGCTGGCGCGAATGGCATAACCGGGTATTTTCGAATTATTCCATTCGATCGGAAAGGTGATCGGCGTCGCTCCCAGGATGCTGAAGTCGTAGGCGTTGTGCGTGTACTTCCAGATGTACTCGCCGTCGACCACCAAGTATTTGCCGAACGCCTGTTGAAAACCGGCGTGGAATTCATTTCGAAAGCCGGGCGCCAACGGAGTCGCAGTCCCCGATGTGCATCCTTCGCCGGTCTGCGCGAACAGCGCTCCCACCTCCGGATTCAAGCAGCCGAGGCTGGAGAGAACA
>Ga0307474_10002813_pt1 | contig 12517 bp, 10 predicted proteins | sample atmos_gasesECM1C_2_FD_203312 | JGI IMG/M metagenome (GOLD analysis project Ga0307474, IMG submission 203312) | Hardwood forest soil microbial communities from Morgan-Monroe State Forest, Indiana, United States - atmos_gasesECM1C_05 | ecosystem: Environmental > Terrestrial > Soil > Temperate... | reverse complement strand
GGCAACGTTGGCGATTTTACAGTTACCCCTGGATGATCGAAGAACCACGCGCCGTGGTACGCTGTTTATTTCCGCCAGGCCAAGGTATTCCATTGAAAGCACTCCTTATTATCTTGCTGCTTTGCGTCTCGGGCTGTAGCTGGTTTCATCGCAAGCCCCACGCACCCGATCCGACCGAGCTCGTTGTGGTGGGAGCGCCTGTGGGTTCGATGGTTTTCGTCGACGGCGTGCAGGCCGGTCAAGCGAAGGAGCTCGCCAAGCAGCCGCAAGAAGTAGAGGTCGCGCCGGGCACTCACGTCGTTGAAGTAAGAGTGGGCGACACCGTCGCGTATCGAGAGAACACTTACGTCGCGCAGGGCGAAAAGCACGTCATCTCGGTACTGTCAGGCCGGAATTGAGGACGTCTGATGCCAATGCGTCCTAATCGGCATGGCCGCTTACATCTAAACCGAACCTTTGCGCGACACAAAACAGAAATACTCTGTCTGGACCCTCCTGCAAGCCGCCGCCTCGCCGCAGCGTCAGTGGGCGCCGGCGTGGCGTGATGCGCGGCCGAAGCCGGCCTACGATGTCATCATTGTGGGAGGGGGTGGCCACGGCTTGGCCAGCGCTTACTATCTGGCGAAAAATTATGGCCTGACCAATGTGGCTGTGCTCGAAAGGGGTTGGATCGGGGGAGGCAACACCGGCCGCAATACGACGATTGTTCGCTCCAATTACCTGTATCGAGAAAGTGCCCGTCTGTACGATTTCTCGTTGAAATTGTACGAGAACCTATCGCAGGCGTTGAACTTCAACATCATGCTCAGCCAGCGTGGCTTGATCATCCTGGCGCACAGTCGGCACGACTTGGAATCCATGTCGCGCTGGGCCAACGCCATGCGTATGAACGGCGTGGATGCGGACCTTTTGACCCGCGAGCAAGTCCAGCACTTGGCGCCGGATCTCGATATGTCAAGTCGTGCTCGTTATCCGATTCTCGGCGGCCTGACGCAAGGACGTGCCGGCACGGCGCGGCACGATGCGGTTGCATGGGGCTATGCGCGCGGCGCATCGCACTTGGGCGTCGACATCGTGCAGAACTGCGAGGTACGAGGTTTTATCGAGGAAGCAGGCGCGATCGTGGGCGTCGAGACCAGCCTGGGCCGAGTTCGCGCCGGCAAGGTGGGCATCGCTGCGGCTGGACATAGCTCGGTGTTGGCCAAACTGGCGGGTTTCAAATTGCCGGTCACCAGCTACGCGCTGCAAGCCATGGTCAGCGAACCGGTGAAGCCGATGTTGAATACCGTGATCATGTCGGCGGCAATCGGCTCCTACGTCAGCCAGTCGGACAAGGGAGAAATGGTCATCGGAGGCGGCCTCGATCTTTTTCCCTCGTACGCGCAGCGCGGCAGCTTTTCGGTCATGCAAGACACCATCGCCGGCACGCTGGCCTTGTTTCCTTCGTTCAGCCGCCTGCCGTTGCTGCGCCAATGGGCCGGCATCGTCGATGTGGTGCGGGATTCAAGTCCGATCATCGGTCGCACGCCGCTCAAAAATCTCTGCATCAATTGCGGATGGGGCACGGGAGGCTTCAAGGCCATTCCCGTGGGCGGCTGGACGTTTGCCCATTTGCTCGCGACGGGCAAGGACCATGAATTGGCCGAACCATTCCAGTTGGAGCGATTCAACACGGGTCGTCTGATCGATGAAGCGGCCGGCTCAGGAATCGCGCACTGATGATGCAGCTCAATTGCCCATGGTGCGGCGTGCGCGATGAACCCGAATTCGTTTGTGGTGGCACCGCGCAAATCGCGCGACCCGGTGTCGCTTGCGGCGATCAGGAATGGGGCGAGTATCTGTTCTTCCGTGAAAATCCCAAGGGCCTGCACCGCGAACGCTGGCGCCACACTTATGGCTGTGGACAATGGTTCAATCTTGTTCGCAACACCATTACTCACGAAATTATTGCAGTCTACGGCATGCAAGAACGTCCGCCATGAGCGCCCGCCGGTTGCCCGCGCCGAGCGGCACGCGGCTCGATCGCACCCGTGAGATCCGGTTTACTTTCAACAATCGTGCCTACTCCGGGTTTCATGGCGACACTTTGGCATCAGCATTGCTCGCGAATGGCGTGCAGCTCGTCGGACGCAGCGTCAAACTGCATCGGCCTCGTGGGATCTACAGCTGCGGCGTTGAAGAACCCACGGGTCTTGTGGATGTGGGATCGGGTTCGAGACGCACGCCCAATGTGCGCGCCAGCCTGCTTGAGGTTCATCAAGGTCTCGTCGCGACCAGCGTGAACTGTTGGCCCAGCGTTGGATTTGACGTTGCGGCCATCAACAATTGGTTTTCCGCGCTTTTGCCCGCCGGCTTCTATTACAAAACATTCAAATGGCCAAATTGGCATGTGTACGAGCCAAGCATTCGGCGCCTGGCGGGTTTTGGCCGCGCGTCTACCGAACCGGATCCGGATCGCTACGAGGACATCGCGATCAGCGCGGATGTGCTCGTCATCGGCGCGGGCGTCACGGGAGTTGCGGCCGCAGTCGGCGCAGCACGCAGCGGCGCCGAAGTCCTGCTGCTCGCCGGCTCCTCGCACTTGGGCGGCCGGTTGGGCTATCGGGGCGATGCGCCAACGGCGGCGCTGATCAAGGAGGCACAACAGCTGGGCATTCGCATCCTGACTCGCACGCTGGCGTTCGGCGTCTACGATCACAACCTGGTGTGCGCGCGGCAGGTCATGGACGGCGTCAATTCGCAGGATGCGCCCGGCATGTTGCGCGAACGCTTGTGGAAGATCCGGGCCCGTGCAGTCATTGCCGCCACCGGTGCGTTCGAGCGGCCCATGGTATTCCCCGACAACGATCGTCCCGGTGTCATGCTTGCCGGCGCGGTTGAGAAATATGCCCACGCTTATGGCGTGGCGTGCGGCAGCCGCGTCGTGATCGCGGCCAACAGCGATCAGGCCTACCAAGTCGCTGCTACCTTGCGCGGACTTGGCGTCGAGGTACTGGCGATCGCCGACCGTCGGCCTGACACATTGATCGCCGCGGAAGCGCCCCAGGGCACGCAACGATTCAGCGATGCCGTGGTTTCGGGCGTTTCCGGCCATCGCGCGGTGCGCGGCTGCAGCATTGCAACCTCGCAATCGGAAACCAAGGCAACGCACTTTGACTGCGACCTGATCTTGAGCGCGGGCGGCTTCGCGCCGGCTGTACATTTTCACTCGCAGGCCGGCGGTAAATTGCGCTGGCTGGACCAGTCGGCGATGTTCGTGCCGGACGGAGCTGCCGGAGAGCTTTACAGTGTCGGCGCGTGTGCCGGCGTGTTTGAGCTCGACGCTGCGCTGAGTCATGCCGCCGCCGTCGGTACCGCGTTGGGCCGCAGGTCCGCGGTGCCCGCCGCGCCGGTCGGCGGGATCGGCCATTCGCTTGCGAATACGCATGTGCCGCGCTTAGGGAAGCCGCAGTTCATTGATCTGCAAAACGATGTAACCGCGAGCGATGTGTCCCTGGCGGCGCGCGAGAACTACCGGTCGGTCGAACACCTCAAACGCTATACCACCACCGGCATGGGAACCGACCAGGGCAAGACCAGCAATATCAATGCGCTGGTACTCATGGGCGAGCGGACACAACGAGCTCCGCCGGCGGTCGGCACCACCAAATTTAGGCCACCGTTTGCGCCCGTCACCATGGGCGCGCTGGCGGGACGACGCGTCGGCTCCCTGTACCGGCCCCTAAAGCGTTTGCCGGCGCAGGCTTGGCATGAAGAACGGGGCGCCGTGTTCGAGGAATATGGCGGTTGGTGGCGGCCCGCGGCTTATCCTCTGGCCGGCGAAGCGATCGAAGCCGCGGCGCTGCGCGAGGCCGCTGCCACGCGCAAGGGCGCAGGAATATTCGATGGATCGCCGCTCGGTAAGCTGGAACTGTTCGGACCGGACGCTGCTCGATTTCTTGACCTGATGTACGTCGGGACCTTGTCGACGCTCCCGATCGGGCGGGCTCGCTACGGCTTGCTGCTCAATGAGAACGGTGTGCTGGTCGACGATGGCATCGTGGCGCGCCTGGGAGAACAACACTTTTGGGTCAATACCACCAGTGCCGGCGCAGAGCGGGCGGCCGATATGTTCGAAGAATGGCTGCAATGCGAGTTCACGGATCTCAAGGTGCTGGTCACGCCGGTGACCGCGCGCTGGGCGAATGTGACAGTGGCCGGCCCACGGGCATGGGCGCTGCTCGCAGCCGCCGGATTTGACGCCGCTCTGGCCCCTTCAATCACGAAGCACCTGAGCATCGCCGTGACCCAGCTGGACGGGATGCCGCTGCGCGTGCTGCGCGCCAGCTTTAGCGGCGAGCTCAGTTATGAACTCAATGTGCCCGCGGACCAAACGCAGCCGCTGCTCGCTCGCCTATGGGCGCTGGCGCCGAAATTCAACGCCTCAACCTACGGCGTCGAGGCATTGCAAATCATGCGCGTGGAGAAAGGATATATCCATATCGGCACCGACACCGATGGCACGACCCAACCAAGCGACATCGGCCTCGGTCGCGGCGTGCAAAACAAAAGCGCCAATTTCATCGGACGCCGATCCTTGAGTCGCCCGGTATCCTGCGATCCGGCTCGTCTGCAGCTGGTGGGACTGATCCCCACCGATCAGCGCACCAGGTTACCGGTCGGCGCCCAGCTCGCAAGAGACCCGCCGCCTACCCGCACCGAAGGGCACGTCACCTCCAGCGTGATGAGTCCGGAACTCGGCCGACCGATTGCGCTCGCGATGCTGGTTGGCGGTGCGGCGCGCGGCGGCGAGTACATTGGCGTGCATCACTTGGGCACGACCATCGACGCCAAGGTGGTCCCGCTGCCCTTCGTCGATCCGACAGGTAGCAGACTGCATGGCTGAGAATCAAGATTTAGCGCCGATTCAAGTCGCGGGATTGCGCGTCGTGTTAGAGCCGCGATTGCAGGTGGCGAGCTTGCGCTACTTCGATCGACAGGGAGCTTTCGCGAGCCTGGTTCACAACATTACCGGCATGACGTTGCCTGACAGTTTATGTGCGCTGCGTAGCGCCGAGGACCGGACTTGGGAGGCCATTATCCTCGCTTGGCGCAGCCCCACCGAGACCTTGATGATCAGTGCCGCGCCCACCTTGATCGAGACATTGCAGGGCGCGGCCGCAACATTGCCGGATGGCTGCATTGTCGATCAGCGCGGCGGCGCCTTGGTGTTTCGCGCCGGCGGCGAAGCGGTGGCCGATTTAATTGCCAGGCTGGGCGGACATGGCGCGTGCCCTGCAATCGGCGAATCGCTTCGAACCCGGCTGGCCGACGTGGCGGTTTTGGCGGTGAAAGTGCAGCCCGAGGAAACTTTGTTGATTGTCGAACGCAGTTATGGTCCGCACCTCATGACTGCGATCCGGGTCAGTGCGGCCGACTTGGCGATACCCCTATTTCGCTGACGCCGGCTTTTGCCGCTCAAAGTGCTCGAGAAACCACCCAACATAGCGCATCGGCGCGTGAAGTCGTGAAACCATCATGACAATTGGTCCTTGACGAGTTCGCCTCCGCGCATGATCATTTTCAGGTGCTTGCCATCAGCGGCCAGCAAGCCGATGTCCTTGAGAGGATCTCCGTCCACCACCAAAAGATCTGCGTGCGCACCGGCCTTGACGCATCCGAGCGAGTCCTTCTGCATCAAGATGTCGGCATTGACCGAGGTCGCCTGGCGCAGGATTTCGACCGGCGAAAACACTTCGCGGCGAATCTCGAATTCGCGGCACTCCCGCACATAGGTTTCGCCCAGTAAATCGGTGCCGAAGCCGATCTTCACGCCGGCCTTGCGCATCGACTCCATGCCGACAATCGCCTGCTTGAATGCATACTCCGCCTTCTCCTGACTTTGCGCTGGAAATCCCAATTTTTTGCCGAGCTCGACCAGCGCGAAAATAATGACCATCGTCGGAATGATGAATGCGCCTTGCTGCGCAACGAACCGCGACGTTTCGTCGTCAATGAGCGTGCCATGTTCGATGCAGCGCACGCCGAATTCCACACTGCGCCGCACCGCGCCGGGCGGGTGGCAATGCGCGGAGGTGTAGGTCCGGCGCTCGGCGGTCTCATTGACGATGGCGCGGATTTCGTCCTCGCGATATTGATGCATCCAAATCGGATCCGTGGGCGAGGCCACACCACCAGAGCCCATGATCTTAATGCAGTGCGCGCCGCGTCTCAATTCCTCGCGCACCGCCTTGATGCACTCATCGACGCCGTCGGCGATCACGCTGACGGTATTGAAATCGCCGCATGAGCAGTAGCCGTGGTTGTGGCGCGACTCGCCCATTTGACGGAAATCGCCATGGCCGCCGGTCATCGATATGATCTTGCCCGCGTAGAAGAACCGCGGGGCGCGGATCAGCCGGTCTTCGATCGCACGCCACAGACTCCAGTCCCCGCCGCCGATATCCCGCACCGTCGTAAAGCCGCAGTCGAGGGCAAAGCCCAGCATGCGGATCGCGTGCGCAGTGCGGTAAGGTTCGCCCGCGAGATCGACTTTCTGGACGCTGACATCTGATGCATAGGCATGGATGTGCGCGTCGATCAGTCCCGGCATCAGCGTGCGCCCACCGACCTCGATGATCCGCGCCTCGGAGGTTTTGATAGGTTTGCTCGAAATCTCCCGGATTCTGCCTCCCTCAATCAGAACGTGCTGACCCTCGAGGCAATCCTCGCTTTCGCCGTCGAAAATGCGGGCGTTCTTCAGCAGGACTGGAGGCATATTTTTACCGTGGGCAATTTGAGGTGCCGTGATATTCAGACGCAGGGAACGACTCAGCCCTCAGTTTGCAATGATCGAGCGCGAACTGCAAAGTTGCGCCGCCAAGGTATAGGCGCCCGCGGCGAGCAGGACTGCAAAGATCCATTGAACCAAATGGTAGAAGCCTGACGTCGTCATGATCGGCCAGGGCGTCTGCCACAGCAGCCCCAAGCGATCGATCATCCAATGCCAGGAAGCGTGCGCCACGAGCGCGGACAACACGATAATGCCGATTCGTCCCGCCCGCGCTCCGCGCAGGATCAACGCCAATCCCACAAAAATGAGCGCAAAGGCGAGCACTGCCCCGAGATCAACTCCAACGGCGAAGGACCAAAGGGCAATCTGCGAGTGAGCGCCGGCGAATTGCAGCCGCTCCGCCAGAAGTTTGGCGAACTCGAATCCCAGGATCAACCCGAAGAGTCCCGTCCACAGTCTGCGGCGCTGCAAATGCGCACCGAAAATATTGCCGAGCGCCAGAAAGAATATCATCACCGCCGAGACACTCGCCGCGAACGCCGCAAACCAGCTGCTGTCCGGCGCAAATCCAAATGCCGTGCCGGCGAGCGAGATAAAGTTGGCCAAAACGAACGCGGCATAAAGCGCGCCGAAGTCCAGCGCGCGCCGGAACGGAATCATCAGGCACAGGATGAACAACAGACAGTCAGCATTCGTAAGCACGTCCTGCATACCGATCAGGACGAATCCCAGCGCAGCCTGTGCGCGGTTGGGATTGAGCGCCACTCTTCCCGACTGCGCGCTGATGGTCATGGCGCCGCCCCAGTTGCTCCCGTCGGGCACGAATTGCACGATGAGTTTGCTGAGGTCCTGAAGATCCTCCGCCACCCGCGATTGAATCGAAAACACCGCCGGCGCCGGGCGGATCGGATAAACAAAGTGCGCATCGAGATAACCCAGATCGACCGCGATCTTGAGTCCCGCCTCCGTCGGCTGTGCGATGTGCGCCGCGGCCGCTTCGGGATTGGCGAAGGACAGGTCACCCAGCGCCGCCATCTGTCCCGAACTTATCGTTGGCGTCAATCGCTCGCCGTTCCGCCAAATCAAGATGGCATGACCCAACGCGTCGAGCGCTTGATTCACCGCCTCCTGCGAGTCGCCGATCGCGTATTCGCCGTGATTCGTGGGCCACGATATTCCATGCAAAAGATCGAGCGGAACGCGAACCAGCAAATGCGCCTCGCTGCCTTGCACCCGCAAGAACGCATGCATTACCGTGTCTTGGGGCAAGTCATGCATGGGGGGCGCAGCGGCTGCGCTCAGCAGGACGCACGTCAGCAAAACCGCGATCGCGCCTGCTGAAGGTCTTCTCATATGCACCTAAAACCCTTGAGGCGGCGGCCGGGATTTTCCCCGGCCGCTGCCTAAACTTAAGGCCTGAAGACTTTGACTATAAACTGGCGCCCTGGATTTTAGCCGGGGCATCGTCCTGATCTCGATGGTGATTGCCGTCGGCCGGCACAAATTTCTGGATGCGCCTGCCGGTGATGGTTTCTCCTACGTAGACATTTCCCTTTGAGTCGACGTTGACCATATGACCGAAGGCAAAATGGCCCGCATTGTGTCCCGGACACGGCGCGATCCCGCACACGCCCAGTGCACCGACCACCAAGCCGCTGGCTTTGTTTATGACCCATGTATTGTCGTTGCCGAGATCGACGTCAATGATGGTTTCCTGGTTGGTCGGGCTCTTATCCGCGAGATAGTCGATGTTCGGCCAGAAATCCATATCGCAGCCGCGAGTGCCGGCGAGCAATATGGCGGCCCGGTCGTCCGCTGACGCTGAGTTGAAGCCGCTGATGTTGATGATCCTCACCGGCTGGCACACCGGTTCAGGATTGGCGGTGGTCGATGGCACGGCACAATTCTTGTTGAACACCTGAATGCGGCTGTTGGGGCGGTCGCATACATACACCAAGCCATCGTTTCCCAACACCACGCAATGCGGATGGCCGCTGCCGGTTGCGCCGAAGGTGCCCGGCGGGCAATTCTGGCCGATGCTTGGCACGGGCGTGCCGGTCGGATTATTGGGCGGCGGCAACTTGCAGGTCGTGCCCCACTGTCCGACGTAGTTTCCCTGCGCATCAAACACCACCACCCGATGATTGCCGTAGCCGTCGGCAATATAGGTATCGCCGGGCGCATGCGTAATGGGCCCGGGCAGCGGATCGACTGTGATGTCCGCCGGCTCATTCAGTTTGGTGTGGCTCGAATTGAAGTCGTTGGTCTCGCCGCAGGAACTGAAGGGGTTCGAGGTCGTTTGAGTACCGTCGCACTCGCCCTTCGTGCCGATTTGCAAAACGAAGGTGGCATTGGCACCGGCGGCTGCCGCTTGGACCGGATTGTATTTCTGCACGATGCCATCGCCGCTGCCCGCGAACCAGACGAAGCCCTGATAGTCGACGAAGCAGCCGTGCGCCGATTGCGACATGTACGCGGCATAGCCGTAGTCCGCGCCGGTCTGGATCAGACTGGCGTTACCCCATCCGGCGATCACTTTGCCGTCGGAGTTGTAGACCACCACGGGCGGCGATGGAATCGCCGAAGCGCTGGCGTCTTGTCCGACGATACCCCCTGACAGATTCCCTTGGAGCACGCCGTTTTGCGTGACGCCAACCTCCCAGCCCCGGTTGTACGTGTAGACATTGTCTTTTTGGTCAGTGCAGTTGCCGCCGACTTCGCCGGTCACCCAGGTGTGCGCGACACCGTCGGTGACGGTGGCAGGCAACGGTTTTGGCCAGTCAGGATCGACAACGAACGAGGGAGATCTCGAAGAGCCGAAGTCGTCGGCTTGCGGTTTCAGTGCGCCGAAGACACTGATGATGCCGGCGGCCAAGGTCACAGCAATGTAGATGTACCATTTGGGTTTCTTCATGGACGTAATCCCCTAGTAAAAAACGTTTCAAATGATGGTCGTTAGGCGTCCTCGCTTGGGATGCGCGGTCTTGTGAACCGGGAAAGAAGAAGGTTGGCGCGTTCGAATACTAGATCTCGACGGGCCAAACCACGCTGCGGTCGAAACTGAATCGTGTGTCAGTCCAATCTGACAAGGAAAACCTGAAAGCCGTGAGGGCTAAGCGCGAGTTCTCACTCCCCCGTACCCGGCTTGAACACGCTGGTGGCCAGCCATTCTGGGCGGCTGTCCGCATCAGCCACCCGACGCGCGAGGGCCGCCACGTAATCGTCGAGTTTTACCGCCTCTTCTTTCATGACGCCAGGCTGTTCCAGATTGTCGGACGGTGAGTGGTAGCGGTTGGCCCGCCACTCGTGCTCAATGTCGAACTGCGGCGTGTCCTTGGCGAATCCGAATTTGAAAGCCAGCGCGGGGATGCCCCGCCGCACGAAGCTGAACTGATCCGTGCGGATGAATACGTTGCGATCCGGCAAGGGATCAGGCGCCATGGCGAGGCCCTGGGCCGCGGCCACGGCGCGCGCATCGGCGCCGAGCGTGCTCTCATCCTCGCCCGGTGCGAACACCTTGGTCAGCTTCCACAACGGCAGAGGCATGTCGAAGTTCAAATCGGCCACGATGCTCGACACGGGCACCGTTGGGCGCTCCGCGAAATAGTGCGATCCGAGCAGGCCCTTTTCTTCGGCCGTGACCACGACGAACAGGATCGAGCGGCGCGGACGCGCGCCCTTCTTCAGGCGGTCCGCAATGTCCAGCACCGTGGCCACGCCCGAAGCATCGTCCATGGCGCCGTGGTAGATCTTGTCGCCGTTGATAGGCGCGCCGATGCCAAGGTGATCGAGGTGCGCCGAAATGGCGACATATTGAGATGCCAGCTTGCGGTCGCGTCCCGGCAGCTTCGCGATCAGATTCGGTGAACTCAGCTGCTCACGGGCGGCGACGATGTGCGCGGTGAGACGCAGCGGCAGCTTGAAGTGCGGCAGCGGCTTCGAGGCATCGGCGACGGCGCAGAGTTCTGCAAACGTGTGTCCGGAGCCTGCGAACAGGACTTCAGATTTGTCGGGATCGACGGCCGCGCTGAAGAATCCGTCCGGCGTTTCGCGTAAGCCGGCATCCGCGAGATACATCCCGGGTTGAGTCGCGAGCAGCCGCTGCCGTGCCCAGGGGATTTCGACCTGATGCGGAGTCGTCAGAGCAATGATCCCCACCGCTCCCATCTTGCCGAGCAACAAAGTGCGCGCGAACCGCGCATTCGACTTGATCGGACCCGAAACATCGGCCGGGCCGCCGCTCAGGACGACCACGACCTTGCCGCGCACATCCACATCCGCAAAATCGTCGTAGCCCTGCTTCGGCAAGTGCAGTCCATAACCCACGAACACCAGTGGCGCATCGACCTGATCCGGTAGCGGCGCACCGCCCGCGCCGATCCTCGAGTCCTCACCCGCACGCAATGACGTGACCGCGCCATTTGCGGCCACCAGGTCCAGAGACGATGCCCGCTGGTCCACGAGTTGCCTGCCGAACTCCACCGGCTGCAAGTAACCTTGCGTGCCGGCTGGGACCAGCCCTTCTGCTTTGAAACGCGAGATCACGTAATCCGCGGCGCGCATGTAGCCACTCGAGCCGGTTTCGCGGCCTTCGGTGCTGTCGCCGGAGAGCGCGGTGATGTCTGCCCACCACTGCGCCGCCGGCTTCGACAAGGAATCGGCGGATGCCGCACCGGCCGACAGCATAAAGCACACTGACATCAGGAATTTCGAACGGGCGGGCATAACTTACTCCAGCAGGACGGACCGGCCGAGAATCATAATGGATCCCCAGACTTGCGGAATACGACGATGTGCTGCATCGGCAGCCGCTCGGAAGTGCGTTCCCAGGTGAGCGGGAGCACGCTCATTTCGCGGCGGATCTGCGCCTTGCTCATTTTATGCAAGGCCTTGATCGGCACGCCCGGGTCCTCACCGCGATATTCCACCAGTACTACCCGGCCACCCGGCTTGAGCGCACGAATTAGACTGCACATGACCTCGTAGGGATAAGCCAGCTCATGATACACATCGACCATGACCGCCAGGTCGATCGATGCGGGAGGCAGCCTCACGTTGTCGATGTCTGCCTGGATCGGCACGAGGTTGTTGAACTCGGGTTTCCGCGACAACGCCGTGAGCAGCGCCACCATCTGCGGCTGCACATCGACCGCGAAAACGCGGCCGGGTCCAACGATGGGCGCCATGCGCCGCGAGAGATAGCCCGAGCCCGCGCCGATGTCGGCGACAGTCGTGCCTGGCTGCAGGCGCAATTCCTTCACGAGCAGATCCGGCCGCTCTTCACTTGCGCGACTCGGCCGCTCGAGCCACGACGCGCCCTCGAAACCCATGACGGCTGCGATCTCACGTCCCTGATAGAACTTACCGATGCCGTCGGGACTGCCGCGGCCCTCGCGATACAGCGGCATCGCGACGGAGTTGTCGGCGTTCGCCGTCGACAGAGACGAAACGAGAGTCGCGACCACGAGCCAGCGGGCAGCGATAATCGATGACATTGCGCAGTGGCCGCCCGGCGCGGTCATTCCGTGATGATGCGGTCCGCCCATTCCACGAGCGAGACAAAGATCGTTGGATTACCGAATTTGGCGCCCCACTGTGCGAGATCGGCGTCAGTCACTCCGCGGGCTCGGGAACACGCGCCACAAGCAAAAATCTGAATCTTACTGGCCACAACTTTTTGCATTGTTTCCTCGAGCGGGGGCCAGCCAACCGGAACCACAGCCTTTGCCAGAGACAAGCGCATCA
>Ga0307474_10002812_pt1 | contig 12519 bp, 10 predicted proteins | sample atmos_gasesECM1C_2_FD_203312 | JGI IMG/M metagenome (GOLD analysis project Ga0307474, IMG submission 203312) | Hardwood forest soil microbial communities from Morgan-Monroe State Forest, Indiana, United States - atmos_gasesECM1C_05 | ecosystem: Environmental > Terrestrial > Soil > Temperate... | reverse complement strand
GTGAAGTCGGCTGAAGAAGCGATCGATGATGCGAAAAAGGCAATGAACGAGGGCGGCACGGCACGGCTGCGGTCGGCGACGGAAAACGTCGAGCGCACGCTGCACAAGATCGCCGAGACGCTCTACAAGACTGGCCAGCAGGCCGGAGCCGCCGCAGGCGCGGGGGCCGGTCCATCGGCGGGCGCGGGACCGAGCGAAGGCTCGTCCGGCGACGCCGGTCAAGAGAAGAAGCAAGGCGATGTGATCGACGCCGAATATGTCGACGTCGACGACAACAAACGGCCGAACTAAGCACCAAGTTCGGTCTAGACCGTGAGACTGGGGCGCAGCAACGTGAAACGGGCTGCGCCCCAACATGGTTTAACGCGAAATTTGTAACGCGAATTTGAGAAGTTTGACGCCGGACGGCACAAGAGCCGCGGCCGGCGAAAAAAGTTTATAGAGTCGCGCGGTTGACGCGCAAACGATGGCTACCACAACGAAACAAGACTATTACGATTTGCTCGGGGTACCGCGCAAAGCGACCACCAAAGAGATTCGTGCATCGTTCCGAAAGCTCGCGCGGAAATATCACCCCGATCTGAATCCCGGCGATAAGTCCGCCGAAGAAAAATTCAAACAGCTTCAGGAAGCCTACGACGTTCTTTCCGACACAAAAAAACGGCAGATGTACGATCAGGTTGGCTTCTATAGCGACAACTACCAGCCCGGCGCGCCGCCCCCAAGTAACGAATCAGGTGGCGGACCCAACGTCAATTTCGATTTTGGCGGTTTTGATTTCGGCGGCGGCAGTGGCTCGCCCGGTCCGGCGGGCGGTGTCGGCGCTGGCGGTGGCGCGAGCTTTCGCGATCTCTTCAGCCAATTCTTCCGCGGCGGTGGCCGCGGTGGCGATCTCGAAGTCGAGCAGGAACCCGGTGGCGACCTGGAATACCAAATCGAGATCGATTTCTGGGACGCCGTGCGCGGCGCGGTGAAAAAACTTCAGATCACGCGCATGGAAACCTGCGAGACCTGCCACGGTACGGGCGCAGTCGGTTCGCCGCAAACCTGCCCGATCTGCGGCGGTACCGGCTCGGTTCAGCAAGCAGCCGGCAAAATGCGCTTCAACGTTCCCTGCACGCGTTGCGGTGGCACCGGCAAACTGCGCACCGTCTGCAAGACGTGCGGCGGCGAGGGCCGTATCCGTCGCAACGAAACGATCGACGTGCGTATTCCCGCGGGCGTCGCCAGCGGCTCGCGCGTGCGCGTACCCGGCAAAGGCAACGCCGGCACGATGGGTGCTCCGGCAGGTGATCTCTACCTCCGTGTGGATGTAAAGCCACATCCGTTCTTCGAACGCCGCGGCAACGACCTCTACGTGAAGGTTCCTGTGACTGTCAGCGAAGCAACGCTCGGCTCAAAGGTTGAAGTACCGACGATCGACGGCCGATCACTCGTTCGAATTCCACCGGGAACAAACAGCGGCTCGACGTTACGACTCCGCGAAAAAGGCGTGCCGAGTGCGCGCGATGGCTCGCGCGGCGACGAATACGTCGAGATTCAGGTGATCGTGCCCAAGCCGACTGACGAGCGCGTGCGCAACCTGATGAAGGAACTCGAGCAGATCGAGCCCGAGGATCCGCGCAAGGATTTGTTCGCAAAAGCGGGTGGCTGACACCAGGCCGAAACATCCAAAGTTTCAGAATTTGTCGAGCAGTAAAAGAGACGACAGAGCACGATAAGCGGTCGAAGAGAAATTCGTATGGCGATACGTGGACGAAAACGGGCGAAAGCCGGCTACATGATCAGTGCGGTGGCGGAGCTTTACAAACTGCATCCGCAAACGCTGCGCTTGTATGAACGCGTCGGCCTACTCAAGCCGTCACGCTCGCAAGGCAACACGCGTCTCTACACCGATGAAGACCTGGAGCGCCTCGACGTCATCCTGACGCTGGCACGCGATATGGGCGTCAATCTGGCCGGCATCGAAATCATTCTCAACATGCGCGAGAAAATGGTCGAGATGGAAAAGCAGATGACCGAGTTCGCCACCGTCGTCCAGCAGGAATTATCGCGCGTCGCGGCGCTGCGCACTGAACCACCTCCGCGTAACGCCATCGTTCGCGCCACGCCGCTGCGCGGCGCCGCGCGAGCCAATCTGCGTGAAGGCTGACGCGTTAATCGCGCGGTTCTCAAAGCTCACGCATCTTGACCAGCAGTCCGCTGCTCCATCGATTCACAAATCGTCCACAGCGCCGCTTGCTGTCTCCTCTACGGCCTCGTATTCTGTCGTTCGAGACAAACACATTGGCCCTCGAAAATTGCCAACTCTGCCGCGGCACCGGATGGCGCATCGTGCTCCGTTCCGACGGCGCCGGTAAAGTCGCCGTGGCCTGCGATTGCGGCATGGAAGAGCGCGCCAATCGCGTTCTCGCCCGGGCGCATATCCCCAAACGCTACGAACACTGCGACTTCGAGAGCTACGTCACCGACCTGGTCGACGGGAAAACCTGGACCGCCCAACACACTTCTTCGCTCAAACTCGCTAAAAGTTGGACCGAAACGTTTACGCGCGATTTTCCCGGCGGTTCCGACAAAGGCCTTCTCTTCATGGGCCCATCCGGCGTGGGCAAAACCCACCTCGCCGTCGCCGCGATGAAAGAATTAATCGTCCGCGGTCACGCCTGTCTGTTCTGCGACTACCGCGAACTGCTGAAAGAAATTCAGGCGAGCTACAATCCCGCCAGCGAATCCACCGAGATGTCGATTCTCGACCCGATTCGCACCGTTGAAGTCCTGGTCCTCGACGATCTCGGCGCCAGCAAGCCGTCCGACTGGGTCCGCGACATCGTCAGCATCGTCCTCAACGCGCGTTACAACGAAAAGCGCACCACCCTCATTACCACCAACTACCTCGACAATCCCACTTCTGACGGCGAAGCCACCCGTCTCCCCAACGGCAAGCTCATCCCCGCTACGCGCGAAGATTCCCTCGAGCAGCGCATCGGCAGCCGCATGCGTTCTCGCCTGTTCGAGATGTGTCGCACCATCGAAGTCTCCGCGCCCGATTTTCGCCGCGAACGCACGCAAGCCGGCCGCGCGCACGCCTAGATTTTTTGGAAAACGTCCGCAAGCCCTGCGCTCCAAGATAGATGCAACGAAAAGCGCCCCAAAACCATCTACCTCAATACGTTGACACCGGGTTCAGCCGCCGCGTATCATCTTGGCGTTGCAGCGTTTGGGACGCCCGCAGCACTTGTCCTCGGTGAGCGCATAACGGTCGTTTTCAGCAACGGACCACATCACGGTTGTCTATAGCGGTGACTGGCCTGCCTTGTGCGTCTTTCACTACGCACGTAGGCTCAGCCATCTCTTCGCCAGCCGTATTAAGCAGCACCGTTTAGAAGTACAACGTTAAGAAGCACAACGTTTTAGAAGTACAACCGCGAAGCCGTACCCCTTGCGTCACTCAAATGTCGAGTTGGGAGATCGCAGGGATTCTCAAGTATCACCCATGACTCCGGCACGGCCGGGTCACTAGACATAGACGCAGTATCTTCTGGAGGCCAACAACCATGTTTTCCGACAACGATAACCCGACTTCCGCCGCAGCAGCTCCCGCACACGATCACGAGAAAGACCAAGCAAGCGAATCCCAGGCTCACACCGAGGCGACCGTAAATGCCGCCGCGCAGGAAGCCACAGCCGCACCGGTAGCGCAGGCTGACGGCGATCCTCGCCCCGAGCAGGCCACGGCTCCCGCTGCGCCCGCTGCCGAAGCTTCGCACGAAGCCGCTCCGCACCTCGATCCCGAAGCCGCTGCCGCCGCTGAAGAGGCCGCTGGCTCCGAGGAAATGTCCAAGCTGATCGAACAATACAGCGAGCCGGTCGAGAGCGCCGCAAACAACGAAATTATTGAAGTGAAGGTGGTCGCTTACACCGAGCACGGCGTCGTCGTTGACGTCGGCGGCAAGACCGAAGGTCTGATTCCTGCCGCTGAATTTTCCGAGACCGATATTCCGCGTCCGGAACCCAACGCGACCATCGAGGTGCAGCGCACCGGCGAGCACAAAGACGGCTACGTCATCCTCTCGTACCAGAAAGTTCTCCGCCGCCGCACCTGGGAAAAAATCGAAGCCGCCTTCAAGGCCAAAGAAACCGTCACCGGCAAGGTTGTCGATCGCATCAAGGGCGGCTTGGTCGTAGACATTGGCGTCCGCGCCTTCCTTCCCGGCTCGCAGTACGATCTGCGTCCGACCGCGAATCTCGACAACCTGATGAACACGGAAGTCCAGGTGCGCATCACCAAGCTGAATCGCCGCCGCGGCAACGTCGTCGTCAGCCGCCGCGCACTGCTCGAAGAAGAGCTCCACGCCAAGCGCGCTCAGCTGATGGAAACCCTCAGCGAAGGCCAGAAGGTGAAGGGGCACGTCAAGAACGTCACCGAGTACGGCGCCTTTGTCGACCTCGGCGGTATCGACGGCCTGCTGCACCTCACCGACCTCAGCTGGGGCCGCGTCAAGCACCCGTCCGACATCGTCAAGCCCGATCAGGAAGTTGAAGTCGTCATCCTCAAGTTCGACAAGGAAAAGCAGCGCGTCTCGCTCGGCCTCAAGCAACTCACCAACGATCCCTGGGTCGGCGCAGCCGAAAAATATCCGGCCGGCGGGAAGGTCCAGGGCAAGATCGTCGGCGTCGTTGACTACGGCGTCTTTGTCGAGCTCGAACAAGGCATCGAAGGCCTCGTACACGTCTCGGAAATGAGTTGGAATAAGAAAGTCCAGCATCCTTCCAAGATCGCTAAGGTCGGCGATGAAGTTGACGTCGTCGTGCTCGACATCAAGCCCAGCGATCGCCGCGTTTCGCTCGGTATCAAGCAGGCGCTGCCCGATCCATGGCTGCTCACCGCCGAAAAATATCCGGTCGGCACCGTCGTCACCGGCAAAGTCCGCAACATCGCCGAATTCGGCGCGTTCATCGAAATCGAAGATGGATTCGACGGTTTGGTTCACGTAAGCGACGTCAGCTGGACCGAGCGTATCAAGAATCCGCACGAAGTCTTCAAGAAGGGCGAGCCGATCACCGCGAAGGTGCTCAAGATCGATCCCGAGAATCGTCGCGTATCGTTGGGCATCAAGCAGGTCAACGACATCTGGGGCGATTGGTTCAAGCAGCACAAGGTCGGACAGATCGTGAAGGGCAAAGTGTCGCGCATCGCCACGTTCGGCGCGTTCGTCGAGCTCGGCGACAATATCGAAGCGCTTTGCCACAATACCGAAATCGAAGACCGCCGCCGTCGCGACGAACCGTCGCCGATGCATCGCACCTCGACCGGTCCGCTCAAAAGCGCGGGCCCGCTCGAGCCGGGCAAAGAGTACGACTTCAAGATCATCAAGATCAGCCCGGAGACGCGCCGCATCGGTCTCAGCTATCGCGCCGCCGCCAAGCAAATCGAGCGAAAAGAAATCGAGCAGTATCGCTCGACGACGAAATCGTCTTCGACCGCAACCATCGGCGACGCGCTCAAGCAGAAGCTCGCTTCGCGCTGATCTCAGTTTTAAGAGGACGCCGGGGCTTCACCCGCCTCGGCGTATAAGTCCTTTACCTGCGGGTCATTTTAGTGATAGGAAGAAGGGCAGCCGGGAGAGCGTGCCCCCGTAAATCGTTTCGGATCACAAAGGTGCAACGATTTCGGTACCTGACAAGTGGCAGTCCCACGAGGCAACGGGAAGATGACGAAGCAACCTACATTGACGAAGGCCGACCTCATCGAAGAGGTCCTCAAAGTGACCGAACTCCCTCGCAAGGAGTCGGAAACCATCGTCGAAACCATTTTCGAGAGCATCATTGACGCTCTTCAAAAAGGCGACAAGATCGAAATTCGCGGCTTCGGTAGCTTCCGCACGCGTCAGCGTCGCGGTCGTGTGGGCCGCAATCCCAAGACTGGCGCCAAGGTCGAAGTCCCGCCCAAAAAGATCCCATTCTTCAAGCCCAGCAAAGAACTAAAAGACTTCGTCAACACCGCCGACGGCGTCCCCGCCGCCTAAGCCTCAGCGACGGCCCAACCAGCACGTGCAGATTATTTTTGGTTAGCGCCGGCTTCCAGCCGGCGTTTCGTTCTTACTGAACTCCGCATTATCTTGTCTCACCATGCCATCCACCAAACCTTTGTCATCTTGAGCGGAGCGAAGCGTCTCAGGTAAACCCGTTCTCAATCCCTCCATCGCCCCCAAACGATTTACGCTATCCTTAATTTCGAACTCGCCGCACCCATCTCCACCGACCGAAAGGCTCCCGTCGCGATGGATTACATCTGGACTCCCTGGCGCTACCAGTACATGAAGCAAGCCGAGAGCAACAACCTCCCCGAGTGCATCTTCTGCGACGCTGCCAATCGGAAAGATGATCACGAGACCCTTGTCGCTTATCGCGGCAAAAAGGTCTTCATCATCCTCAATCGCTTCCCGTACACCTCCGGCCACGTCATGATCGTCCCCTACGCCCACGTCGGCGACCTCGCCAGCGCTGATCCCGAAGCCCTCTCCGAAATGATGCTCCTCGCGCAACGCGTCGAAGGCGCTTTCCGCGCCAATTACAAACCCGACGGCATGAACGTCGGCATGAACATCGCCCGGGCAGGCGGCGCCGGAGTGGTCGGCCACATTCATCTCCACCTCCTGCCTCGCTGGTTCGGCGACTCCAACTTCATGACCGTCATCGGCGAAACTCGCGTCCTTCCCGAAGACCTCAACACGACTTACACTCGTCTTCGTGAGTATTTCGCACTGACGCCCTCTGGAGAACCTCGGTGAATCTCGCGCTGACCGAAGAACAACAGCTCCTTCAAAAATCCGTTCGCGAATTCGCCGAATCCGAAGTGAAGCCGCGCGCTCGCGAAAATGACGAATCCGGCAAATTCCCGCGCGAACTTTTCCACAAAGCCGCCGAGCTCGGCCTCACCGGCGTCGCCATCCCCGAATCCGAAGGCGGCGCCGGCTTCGATCACGTCTCTTACACCATCGTCATCGAAGAAATCTCCCGCGCCTGCGCCTCCACCGGCGTAATCCTGTCTGTCCAGAATTCGCTCTACTGCGACCCCATTCATCGCCTCGGCACCGTCGAGCAAAAGCAAAAATTCCTCCTCCCCTTCGCGCGCGGTGAAAAAATCGGCTGCTACGCGCTCACCGAACCGCAAGCCGGCTCCAACGCCGCCGCACTGCAAACCAAAGGCGTCAAGCAGGGGGACGCGTACGTCATCAATGGCACAAAAGCCTGGATCACCAACGGCGGCGCCGCCGACGCAGCCATCGTCTACGTCAACACCGATCCGCCCAAAGGTGAAAAAGGCATCACCGCGCTGATCGTCGAGAAAGACACGCCCGGCTTCAAGGTCGGCAAGGAAGAAAAAAAACTCGGCATCAACGCCACCGCGTGCAGCGAACTCGTCTTCACCGATTGCGTGGTCCCCCAATCAAATCGCATCGGCAACGAGGGCGAAGGCTACAAAGTCGCCCTCTCCACGCTCGACGGCGGCCGTATCGGCATCGCCGCGCAGGCCTGCGGCATCGCGCAAGGCGCGTTCGAAGCGGCGCTCGAATATTCGAAGCAGCGCATGGCCTTCGGCCATCCCATCTCGCAATTCCAGGCCATCCAGTTCATGCTCGCCGACATGAGCACCGAACTCGACGCCGCCCGTCTTCTCATCCGCAAGGCCGCGTGGAAACAAGACACCGGCGCCCGCTTCAGCATGGACGCCGCCATCGCCAAACTCTTCGCCAGCGAAATGGCCACGCGCGTCACCCACAAAGCCATCCAGATCCACGGCGGCAATGGCTACAGCCGCGAATACCCCGTCGAACGCAACTACCGCGACGCCCGCATCACCGAGATCTACGAAGGCACCAGCGAAATCCAGCGCCTAGTAATCTCCTCCTGGGTCCTGAAGCAGTAGCCAGGTAACATCCGAACGATCTCCCGAAAATGTCTTTGACAAATATCTCTACCTATGTAGACTTACATCCATGGGACGCCGCCTCCGTATCTCCCCACAAACGCTAGCTCTCCTCGAAGCCCTCCTTCACAAACCCACAACCTGGCACCATGGCTACGCCCTCAGCCAACAAACCAGCGTCGCCTCCGGCACTCTCTACCCCATCCTCATGCGTCTCGAAAAACTCCGCTGGCTCGAGACCAGCTGGGAGCAACCCGGCACCGCCGCCGGCCGACCTCCGCGCCACTTGTATCGCTTGACCTCCGAAGCCCGCGGTTGGGCCCGCGAAGAACTCGCCGACGCCCAACAGCGCAGAATCTGGAAGCCCGCTCTAGGCAACGCGTGATGGCCATGCCCACGAACACAATCCCCAACCCGCCGAAGCTCAATCGCCGCATCGCCCCAACTGTAGCCCGCGCCATCGTCCGCCTGTGGCCGCAACAAACTCGCGCGTGGGGCCAAGCCTTCGCAGCAGAACTCCCCGCCGCCGAATCCACCGGGGCCACTATTCCGTGGCTGATAGGAGGTCTCACCGTCATGCTCCGCGAATGGTGCAAACACGCTTGGCGCAGCTTCTTTCGCCCCATCGGCGCGAACCCCAACGCCGGTGAATCCGCCGGCGCATTTACTCAACGCTATTCCAGAACGCCGCGAATGCCGCTCTGGCTAATGCTCGCGCTTACGTTTTCCAGCGCCGTGATCCTGCTCCATCCAGAAGTGCGCCAGTCGCTGCGTAAGCTTCGCTCCGAATACTCACGCTCCAAGTGGAGGCCCGAACAGTGGTCAAGCGTAAAAGAGCTCCGAGCGATTTCGAAATCGAATCGCGACCCACAGCTACTGGCGCTGCTCTCGATGCTCTCAGACAACGACGAGGAACGCCTGCGTCTTTCTGACGAAGCAATCAGGAAGGATCCATCTCTCACTTGGCTCGACTACGAGCAGTCGCTCTTGCCTCTGAATGACTTCAACAACCAGAAGTGCTTGCCGCAGGAAAGACTCGAGCGCTTGCGTAAATGGGATCCGGAAAATTCCGTACCTCACCTTTTGGTGGCGGAAATCATCGCCAAGCCCGCGCGCACCGACGCATTCGATGCCTTGATGCGCGGAAAAACGGTCCCCGCCTGGGAGCAGGGGCTCGCGTCGAATTCCCTCTGGACTTCCGAAATGCACGCAGCTTTCACGGCCCCGAAATATGACAGCTACACGTCCCAGGGAATCGAATTAGTCCGAACAGTAAGTTCGCGATTCTCCATCCACGATCCGGAGATCGCGCTCTATGTCTTAACAACCAGGCGCGTTATGCAGTTCGATCTGCTGAGAGGATACGCGGCCGTTCTCATGGACCGCGCCGCAGCCTTGCAAGCAACGGGAGATACAAACGAAGCAATCGCCACGTACACCGAGATCCTGCATTTCACGCAACGCATGTCCCTGGACGGCAAAGGCCCCTCGGAACAATATTTCGGGCAAGAGATCGGCGAAAAAGCCGCCATCAAATTGGTGCCGCTTTACGACTCGTTGGACCGCACCGAGGAAGCCTCGCTGGTCCGATTTCAGCTGGAAAAATGGACAGCCGAGCACGACCCCAAAATCATGCGCTATGTGCCGCTACACTATCGCCAATCGCAATGGAATTCGCTCGCCTGGAGCGGACTAATCATCCATTCCGCAGCACTGGTCCTCCTGATAGTCTTCCCGATTACGTCGATAGCCTTGACCTTCATATTCCGCCGACGATGGACGCCGCTCGCTCAACGCGGCTTATCCGATTTCTGGGCATCGATCTGCGCCGATTCCGCGCCTTGGCTGTTGTTCGCATCGAGCGTGCTCCTCTACCTCACCTACCATCCCTACGCAAAACTCTGCTCCGCATTCCTAAAAGGTGGCGACGGCTCTCCGAACATCGAAACTTTCGTAGCCGCGTCCATGGTGCCAAACGTGGTTCCGGATTACGCCGAGCTTATTTACGATCCCTATTCGCAGTGGGTTGGCATCACCGCGGCGCTCTGCCTGCTCCTCACCTTCTTTTTCTGGCGCATGATTCTTCGCTCCAAATCCGCCGCATAATCTACGGCCGAATTCCACTCCACCGGCGAGATTGGCTGCCGCCCAGGGCACGGCTTTAGCCGTGACGCAACCAGGACAAACGGGGGCTTTTATAGCCGCTGAGGGCCTCAGCCTCCCGTAGTATTCTGCTTCCGTGCTCGATCTCGACTGCGGCCAGGATTTCGCCAAAGACCACGCCGAAGACTTCTTCGCCGCTCTCCCCCCGCGCCCCGCCGTCTGCCTGATCCAACCACACGCAGAAAACGCCGAGCCTCTTCTCATCCGCACGCAAGACCTCCGCAAACGCATGCAGCGCCTGCTCGGCCCGCTCGACCCCACCAGCAAACGCCTCAACCTCCGCGAACTCACTCGCAGCGTCCGCTACCGCCTCACCGGCTCAAAATTCGAGCAGTCCTACAGCTACTACCAAAACGCCAAGCACCACCTTCCGCATCGGTACGCCAAACTGATGCGCCTCCGGCCGCCCGCCGTGCTCAAAGTCACGCTGCGCAACGCCTACCCGCGCTGCATCGTCACGCGCCGCATCTCGGTAGACTCCGCCGGAACGCCGTCCGCCGGCACCTATTACGGCCCTTTCCCTTCCCGCAAGTACGCCCTGGCCTTCGCCGAACGCGTCCTCGATTTCTTCAAAGTCCGCCGCTGCCAGATCAAAATCCGCCGCGATCCCACCTTCCCCGGCTGCCTCTACTCCGAAATGAAGATGTGCCTCGCCCCCTGCTTCGCCGGCTGTTCCAAAGAGGAATACGACGCCGAAGTAAATCGCCTCGTCCAATTCCTCGACACCGACGGCAATTCGCTGCGCGCCGCCATCGAGCTCGAGCGCGAAAAAGCCAGCGATGATCTCGATTTCGAGCGCGCCGCCACAATTCACAAGCGCATCGAAAAGCTCGACGACGCACTTCGCGGCAAGCCCGATCTCGCGCGCCGCATTCAGGATTTGAACGCCGTCATCCTGCAGCGTTCCGCCGAAGACCAAACCATCGCCGCATTCGCCATCCGCGGCGGCCGTTTCGCTGATCCCTGCTACATCCGCTTCGCCGAAATTGCCGGCCAGCCGCGCTCGGCCGAACAGATCTTCCGCGACTATCTCGATTCGAACGCACACGCCAACCCAAACTCACCCTCCGCCACCACCGCAACCGCGTCCCCATCCGCAACCCGCATCGAGCTCGGCGAACATTTGTGGCTGCTGGCCCGCTGGTATTACAGTAATCCCCGCGAGGGCGAAATTTTCTTTCGCGAAAAGGATTGGCCGTATCGCAAAATCCTCCGCACCTGTTCGCGGCTGCTTGTCCCGAAAGAAAGCGAACCCGCTGCAGCAGAAAAGCCCGCAGCCCCGGGTTCCGAGCATCCCGGCGCCAACACGTCCGATCAAGGAAAGAGCCCGCAATGACCACGTCCGCCACCGCCGCCGGCACCGCAAAATATGCGCAACGATTCCCAGGTCGCGCCGCCGACGGCCACTTTCGTGAATCGCAAGGCCTGGTGCTCTCGTCCATCGGCATCGGCACCTACCTCGGCCCGCCCAGCGACAAAGCAGACCAGGCTTACGCCGCATGCATCGCCGCCGCCGTCGAGAAAGGCATCAACGTCATCGACAGTGCCATCAACTACCGCTTCCAGCGCAGCGAGCGCAGCATCGGCGCCGCCATCAAATATCTGAATAAACAGGGATTCGCCCGCGAAGAATTCGTGATCTGCACCAAGGGCGGCTACCTCACCCCTGACGGCTCGATGCCCTCCGATCCCAACGACTACTTTTATCGCGAGTACATTCAGCCCGGCATTCTCACGCCCAACGACATCGTCGGCGGCAGCCATTGCATGACCCCACGCTTTCTCGAAAATCAGATCGGCCGCAGTCTCAACAATCTCGGCATCGATTGCATCGACGTCTACTACCTCCACAATCCCGAATCGCAGCTCGGCGAGATTTCTCGCCCCGACTTTTACGAGCGCGTTCGCGACGCGTTTATTTTTCTGGAATCCACGGTGAAGACAGGCCAGATTCAGTTTTACGGCCTGGCCACGTGGAACGGCTTCCGCCAGGAAGCCCGCGCCCGCGACGCCATGCAACTCGGCGAAATCGCCTCCATCGCACACGACATCGCCGGCGACAATCATCATTTCCGCTTCGTCCAACTTCCCTTCAATCTCGGCATGACCGAGGCCCTCACTCAGGGAAGTCAAACCGTGAACGGCAAAGAAAAGACCGCCATGGAGGCGGCCTCCGATCTGGGCATCACCCTGATCGCCAGCGCCTCTCTTCTCCAGGGACAAGTCACGCGCAATCTCCCACCCTTCGTCGCCGAAGCCTTGGGCCTTGAAAACGACGCCGAACGCGCGCTCCAATTCGTCCGCTCCGCCCCCGGCATCACCACCGCCCTGGTAGGCATGGCCAACCCCGCCCACGTCCTCGCCAACACAAAATTGGCAGCCGTCCCCCCCGCCACCATCGACCAATTCAGCAAGCTCTTCACCCG
>Ga0307474_10002811_pt1 | contig 12519 bp, 9 predicted proteins | sample atmos_gasesECM1C_2_FD_203312 | JGI IMG/M metagenome (GOLD analysis project Ga0307474, IMG submission 203312) | Hardwood forest soil microbial communities from Morgan-Monroe State Forest, Indiana, United States - atmos_gasesECM1C_05 | ecosystem: Environmental > Terrestrial > Soil > Temperate... | reverse complement strand
CAACCCCATCGAACCGGATTCGCAGCTTCTCTGCCTATTACTCTGTAAGGGCAGCCCAAACAGCAGCATCAGCCCCTTGGAACCGTCAGCACCTAGACTGGCACGTCACCGCAGGTCGGCGTTCTCCGAGGCTGGCGACACAACGGGTTCGTCAACCTGAAGGATCTGATCGCCCTGCACATCTTTAAGAGTTTGAGCGATTCCGCTGGGCCAACGAATTTCCAGCAACTGCGCGCCGGTTTCCGATCCCAACCCGAAGTGCACGCGCTTGTCACTCGACGAAAGATAGCTGGAGGCCGTCGTCGCCGTAACCCATTGTGGACCTTTGGCCGTCACTAGCTTCACTTCCGCTCCAATACCATCCCGATTGCTGCGGTGCCCAACCAGCTTTAGCGTCAACCAATGATTCGAAGTTTGTGTTTCATTGCGGATGATGTGCAGTTGTCCGCCATTCGTTGCAACCACGGCATCGATGCGGCCGTCGTTATCGATGTCGCCGATGGCCATGCCTCGCCCGACCCACGCCTCGCGAAAAAGGCTTCCGGAATCTGCGGACACGTCGACAAATCCTTTCCCAGTATTCCGCAATAGCATCATTGGCTCTCGATAATGAAGTTGCGGATTCGTTTTCTCGATCGTGTCAAGGTCATGGCCTTGAGCGATCAGAATATCTTTCCAGCCATCGTTGTCGTAGTCGAGGAAGCGGACACCCCAGCCGGAATGTAACAGGGTCATACGAGAAACGCCCGTGGAATAGCTGGCATAGTTGAAAGTGCCATCGCCGTTGTTGAGATACAGCGCATACATCTGATTCGCGAGATCATCAACGACCAGATCGGGCCAGCCGTCGTTGTTGTAGTCGGCAAAGTCGACCCCCATGCCCGCGAAGGTACGGCCGTCACCGTCCAGCGCCGCTTCGGCCGCCAGGCCCACCTCTTCGAATGTCCCATTCCCTTTGTTGCGGAACAGAAACTCGGGCCAGGAGTCGTTGGCGACGTAGATGTCGATATGTCCGTCACGATCGTAATCGGCCAGCGCGATGCCCAATCCCTTGGCGGGCTTCGACAAACCTATTTTCTGCGCCACTTCGGTGAAGTGTCCGTTGCCATCGTTGTGATACGCCAGGAGGCTGATCGGGGGGAAGACGTCGGGATGACAGTACACGCGCAGTGCGGCTTGGGGCGGCCCACACCAGATATCGGAAAAATCCCACGTGATATATCTCACGACCACCAGATCCAGTAGACCGTCATTATCCAGATCAACCCAGGCCGAGCTGGTGGACCAACCGCTGCCGCCCACGCCCGCCTTCTCCGTCACATCAGTAAAGGTTCCGTTCCCGTTGTTGTGATATAGCCGGTTGCCGCCGTACGCAGTAACGAAGAGGTCTTCGTATCCATCGTTGTCATAATCGCCAACGGCGACTCCCATGCCGTAGCCTATGCCCTGCAGTCCAGCTCTTTCGGTAACGTCTTCAAAGGCGCCGTCGGGCTTCTGATGATAGAGACGGTTCCAATACTCCGGTCCAGCCTTCTGCGGAATCGTTCCCTTCGGCGTTGGATCTAGCAAGGGAGCACCGTTGGTAACAAAAATGTCGAGGCGCCCATCATTGTCGAAATCGAATAAGGCCACGCCGGGCGCCATAGTTTCGAGCAGATACTTTCGCGACGTGTGGGGCGCCATGTGCTGAAAGTGCACGCCGGCCGAGGCGGTTATGTCGCTGAATTTTCCTGGTGTGACAAGCGCTGGATCTGAAATCTTTGCCGTCTGCGACGCTACATTGAGGGCAGCGGCTACGACGCAAGCCATCACGCAGGCTCTTATTGATCGCATCGACATGGACTGTACTACAGTTTTAATTGCAAAACATCGAGACAAACTGCTCTCAGCAAAACTCACCGCAATCTGCCAATGCAGCGTATACTTAAGATCTTGACCTCGAAGACACCCTGAACAGCACGTTGCGCCTTCGCGATTGAGAAATTCCTTTGAAAGGCGAGCGCCGTGTTGAACCTGAAAGTTTCCGGGAGTCAGTTTCTTCTGTCCCGCTCCGACCAACCCAGGGAGCCTTTTCAGCAGTTGGACGATTCGTTGTAAACCGCTTGCAGGCAGGAGAGTCAGAATGTCCGGAATCAATGGAGACAAAGCCAGATTTAATCGTCGGCGCAGACAAAAGATCAGCCGTCGACAGAGCAACGAAAAAATGTTGAAAGCCCTGGCCGAGAAACATTTGACGCCTCCGCCAGTGCAGTCCAAGCCAAAAGCGAACGAAGAGTGAACGGCTCCGACCCCGGAAACTCTGGGGTCTATTTGGACAGAAAGAGAATACTCATGAAGAACCTTTACGTCGGAAATTTACCTCACAGTACCACGGAACCTGAGCTTCGCGGATTATTTGAGGCTCACGGCGCCGTGGAGCGCGTGAGCATTGTCACCGACCGCGAAACCGGACGTGCCCGCGGCTTCGCTTTCGTCGAGATGACGAACGCCGGCGAAGCCGACAAAGCCGTTGCCGCATTGAATGGCGCCGATCTTGGCGGCCGCGCACTGAAGATCAACGAGGCGAAGCCAAAGACTGATTCGCCGCGCGGAGGCGGCGGTGGTAAACGGTTCGGCGGAGGCGGCGGTGGAAGCCGCGACGACTATCAAGGGCACGCGCGCCAACCCCGGGAACCCCGCTGGTAGCTGCGCATTCCGGAGAAAGCCGGGAGCAGGACAACCGGCATTGGCCTGCTTGATTTCCGAAGTTAACTCAAGTGCAATGCACCAGACGCTGTTGCCAACATTGACGATTGGAGATTGGTATGCCAGGACGAGGTCGATCAAGTTTCACCAAACGCCAGAAAGAACACACGCGCCAACAAAAACAACGGGACAAAGCCGAACGCCGCATCCAGCGCAAGACTGAAGAGCCTCTCGGTAATTCGAACGAATCGAGCGAACTGGACCTGGAAGAGTTGCGAAGGCACGCTGCCGAACAGGCCGCTCTTTTTCACATCGGAGCCGACGACAGCGATATTTCCAGCATCCCACGTGAACCCAGCCCGGGAGATACGGAATCCTAAGTTAATACGCAGTAACGCAATTGAAGCGAAATAAAAAAGGCGCATTTTCTGGGACGCGCCCCCTTTGTTTTTCAGTTCTCTTCCTCGGTTTTCTCGCAGCTAAGCAAATACTTCGCCCGGCAACTTGGTCAGAGTCCGGCTTGCCAGCGTATTTTGGACGACATGCTCGGACCGTTCGGCATTCGCCCAATCCACTTGCTTGCGTTCGATACGCAGCTTTAACGCGCGCTCGATATGGCGGAGCTCGATGACTTCGGCGCCTGCCACTAAACTGGAAGCGAGACCTTGTGACCCCGCGCGACCGGTCCGGCCCACGCGATGGATAAAATCCTCCGCCATCTTGGGCAGGTCGTAGTTGATCACATGCGCCACGTCGTCCACGTGCAATCCGCGAGCGGCAACGTCAGTGGCGACTAGAATCTGGAATTTTCCATCCTGAAATCCACTGAGCGCGCCGTTGCGCTGTGACTGCGAGCGATCGCCATGGATCATGGCCGCCGAGAAACCTTCCCGCACCAATTCTTTGGCGAGACGTTCGGTGCCGCGCTTGGTGCGGGCAAAAATCAACGTTTGTCCTTTTTCGGCATAGAGCAACTGCCGCAGCACTTCGGGCTTCTCCGCCGGGCGCACTTCATAAGCCTGCAACCGGACGCTCTCGACCGGCTTGAGGACGGAACCCAGCGCCACGCGCACTGGATCACGCATCGAATCGTGTACCAATCCTGCGACGGATTGCTCCAGGGTGGCCGAGAAGCACAGCGTTTGCCGGCGTTGCGGCAAGATCGCGAGAATCCGCCGGATCGCAGGCAGAAATCCCATATCGAGCATGCGGTCGGCTTCATCGAGCACGAGGATTTTGACTTCGCGCAGGTCAATCAGCCTGCGGCTGATGAAATCCTGCAAGCGCCCGGGAGTTGCAATCACCACACTGGAACCGCCGCGCACAGCCTGGATCTGCGCCTTCTCGGAGACTCCGCCAATCACCAGCGCTGCCTTGGATAGTTGCCTCCCGCGCAATTTTTCGTACTCTTCGTTGACTTGAATGGCCAACTCGCGAGTCGGCAACAAAACCAGCACGCGCACTTTTTGTGAAGGTTCGAGCTGCAGCATCTCGATGATCGGAATCAGAAACGCCAGCGTTTTACCGGTTCCGGTTTGCGCCGTCGCCAGCACGTCTTTGCCTTCAAGGGCATGTGGTATGGCCTGCGCCTGTATGGGCGTAGGGATAATAAATTGATTCGTCGCCAGCCTCTGCTGTAACGCAGAAGATAGTGGTAGGTCTGTAAAGCTTGTCATTCGTAATTTTCTTTCTGGAGGGGCTTGATGCTACACACGTATCGTGAGTTCCCATGCCGCTCTTAGCTTTTTGATTTACGCTGATTAAACGGCGGGCAGGAAAAGCGGAGATGAATCTTGATCCAACAGGATCACCGCGTCACGAGCAAACCGTGGCAGTAGCGTTGAAAACCATTATAGCACAATATTCAGTGCAGCCAGATCTTGGCGCGAACGAAAGTAATTGATGGTAACGTTCATCCTTCCATGGTCGAGACATCTCCCGCATCCACTCCGGCTTCTTTCGCCTTCAGAAAACGCCGGAGAATCTTTCCCGATCGTGTTTTGGGCAGAGATGCGACGAACTCTAGCGAAGACGGAGTCGCGATTGGCCCCAGTTCCCTGCGCACATGCTCGATGAGAGCCGCAGACAGTGCTTCGGACGCCACATGATCGCTACGAACCTGCACGAATACTTTGATGGTCTCGCCCTTCATGGGGTCAGGGACGCCAATGGCTGCAGCTTCCGCCACTGCCGGATGCGACACCAGCGCGCTTTCCACCTCCGCCGTGCCGATGCGGTGACCGGCCACGTTAAGAACATCATCGTAGCGTCCGATCACGGCGATGTAACCATCTTTGTCTTTTATTGCGACATCGCCCGTTACATAACAACCGGGGATCACCTGCCAGTCGCGCTCATAACGCGCCGGATCGCCCCATACCGTTCGCAGCATGTGAGGAAACGGCCGTTTCAGAACCAGCCGCCCTCCCACTCCAGCCGGTGCCGAATTTCCGTTTTCGTCGAGCACATCGGCCTCGGCTCCGGGAACAGCTGGGCCGACTTTTCCCGGCCTCATGGCCATTGAGGCTGGCGTGCCCAGCGCTGGGCCGCCCAATTCCGTTTGCCACCAATTATCGACCACGTAGCCCCACTTTCCATCGCCTCCCAAATGAGTTTGCGCCCAGCGCCAGGCCTCAGGATTCAGCGGCTCGCCCGCGCATGCGATCAATCTCAAACTGGTCAAATCGTGCGCCGCTGGATAACGTTCTCCATAGCGCATGAACATTCTCAAGGCGGTGGGCGCAGTAAACATCTTGGTCACGCCGTAGCGTTCGACGATTTCCCACGCGGCCCCCGGGTTCGGAAAGTCGATGGCGCCTTCGCGGAAAAGGGTTGTCACACCCGCGCATAGGGGCGCGTACACGATATAGGAATGTCCGACGACCCAGCCAATATCGGACGTGCACCAGAAAATATCGCGCTCGCCCACATCGTAAAAGCTTTCCAGATGATAGGTCGTTCCCACCATGTAACCGCCGTGAACGTGCACCACGCCCTTCGGCTTGCCTGTGGAACCAGAGGTGTAGAGAAGGAATAGCGGATCTTCCGCCTCCATTTCCTCGGCTGGACAATCGGCGGGAAACTTCAAGAGCTCATTGAAATCGATCTCGCGCGGCCCAGTCAGTTCAGCGCCGCGCCGCGAATACACTACAACCTTCTCGACGAACTCCAACTTTTCTACGGCTTCATCGACAATCGCTTTCAGGGCGACGGTTTTCCCGCGACGGTAACCTACATCTCCCGCAATCACGATCTTCGCCTGCGCGTCGGTAATGCGATCGCGCAACGCCGTGTGTCCGAGTCCGGCATACACTACGGAATGAATTGCGCCCAGGCGAGCGCAGGCCAGCATTGCGACCACGCCTTCAATCGTCAAAGGCATGTAAATCACGATACGATCGCCTTTCACGACGCCGAGCGATTTCAATCCGTTGGCAAAGCGACAAACTAATCGGTAGAGCTGTCCGTAGGTAACGATGCGCTCACTGCCGTCCTCGCCGAGCCAGATGAAGGCGGCGCGATTTCGCCGATCCGAATTCGCATGTCGGTCCAGCGCATTGACGGTGATGTTGGTCTTACCGCCGGTGAACCAGCGATGATGAACGCCGTCCCACTCCAGCACGCGATCCCATTTGCGCGACCACGCAAAACGCGCTGCATAGTCCCCCCAGAAGGCTTCGGTATCTTTCTGCGCACGCGCACACTCGCCCAGCCAGTCTTTCTGAATGACGTTGCTGGCAACAATTTCTGGTGCTGGATATTCATCATCCATGGCCAAGAGACTAGAAATGTTTTCTGGCTTTGCGGCAGTTAGAACACTCATGCAGACCTCCAGAGAAGGCGGCGAACTACAGGCTGGCGTGAATTTTGCTCGGACCGCGTAGCCTCGGCAGTGACGTAGATCACAGCATATTGTGTTTTCACAACATCAAGCAACCCTTACCAGGATGGCGAGGGTAATTTCTTCGAATTGCAAATGGCAGGCGGCAAGCGACGATCCGGTCGCGGGCGTCTGCAGCATCCCGTTCGGGACGCTAGCACTTTCTCTTTCGAGATGGGATGGGGGCCCCGGGCGGAGTCGAACCGCCGACCAACGGTTTAGGAAACCGCTGCTCTATCCAACTGAGCTACGGGGCCGCGTAGCCTGATTATCGCATTTACTCAACTGAGTTCTCCAGAACGGCCATCACTGATGTTCCCAGCAATTGTTGCGGGAGAGGCTCGCAGCGTGCCGCCCACGACAGCAGGATGTTCATGGTATGCCCGCGAGTGTCAAAGCCAACCTTGCCGTTGCTGCGCCGCATGCTTATCGCCTTGCGCATTAACAGAAGCGGAACCAGAGGAAGACCCCAGTAGGTAAAGGCGCGCGACTTGAAACCGTTCTGTTCCGCAACCTTTGCCAACTGATTTATCGAATATCGCCGAACGTGCCCTGCAGCGCGATCGTAATCGGAATAAAAAAATTCAAGCGCTGGAACGTTAATCAGTAAAGTGCCGGACTGGGCCAGATGAAACTTAACGGACTGCAAGAATCCCTCTTCGTCCTCGATGTGTTCGAGTACGTCAAACAGTAACAGGAGGTCGAAGGCACCCCGAAACTCCGGATTGCGTTGATGGATGTTGTAGCAGTACAGGGGACTGAGCCGACTCACGTTTTTCTGTAGTGCCAGTTCATTGAGTTCGAAACCAGCAACCGGAATGCCGTAATAGTCCTCGATGTCCTTTTGCACCAGGCCATTGCCGCAGCCAATCTCGCCGACGCGATGGGAATTTCGGATTACCGGATCTGCCAGGCGTCGCAAGACTTCAAAGCGTCGCCGAATCCAGAAGTGATCGCTGGTCGCGATGTCGAACCACCAATCGCCCATGTTTACCGGCAGAGAGGTGGAGAGATATTCGATAGCGCGAGGTTGCGAACTCATAACCTACCGGGAATTAAATAGACAAGAGTGGACAACGGAATTAGCAACCGGACCCTCAAGCGGTCCAGCGAACCGGCCCTACCGTTTCTTTTTCTTTTTGGGACGCCCGCCGTCCAACAATTTTCTCCACTACGTAATGGGGCCGCGCCTTGGCTTCCTCGTAGATGCGCCCGACGTATTCCCCGATGATTCCGAGAAAGAAGAGGTTCACACCGGAGAGAAATGTGATCACGACAATCACGGCGGTGAAGCCTTGGGGAGAGTGCAGCCAGAACTTGGCATAGACCGCATACAACGAGTAAAGAAACGATGCTGCCATCGCCATCCCTCCCAAGATGGCGGCGGCACGCAAGGGAACGATGGAGAACGCAAAAATACCGTCAGACGCAAGTTTCAGCAGTTTCATCGGGCTGTACTTAGTGTGTCCCCCCTGCCGGGCCGAGCGCTCGATGGGAATGCCGATCTGACGGAATCCAACCCAGCTGCGCATTCCCCGAAGATAGCGATGGTGCTCAGGCATCTTACGGATTTCGTCAACCACGCGACGCGACATCAAACCGAAGTCGCCTGCATCCAGCGGAAGCCGAACCGGTGAGAGAACCGCGAGCAAGCGATAGAAGACGTAGTAACAGAGGCGAAGCCACCAGGCTTCCTTACGATTGACGCGCTGGGCATAAACCACGTCGTAGCCTTGACGGTAAGTTTCTATCAGAAGCGGAATCGCCTCGGGAGGATCTTGCAGATCACCATCCATCAGGATCGTCACATCGCCCGAAACATGATCGAGGGCCGCCGCCAAAGCCGTCTGATGACCGAAATTGCGAGATAACGCAATCACCACGAGACGTGAATCTTCCTGCGCAGCCGCCTCCAGAAGTTCGGCAGTGCGGTCCGAGCTTCCGTCATCGACAATGACGATCTCGTGCGGACCACCCGGCAGGACATCCAGTAAGGCCGCACTACGGCGAAGCAGTTGCGGTACCACCGCTTCTTCATTGTAGATAGGGATGGCCAGCGATACACGCGGGGCTTCGATCATCTCGTCGGTTTTCTCCTAAAATAAATCTCGAAAAATTCGCGGGGCTACAGTATACGGCCTCACCGGTCTGATCGAAGACTTTACTCCGCCGTTTGACCGCTCACTCCGCTTGAAACTATACTCACTTTTCAACCTGACCTGCCAATGTTGCTCGAAAAGCATGGGAGAGCCTGCTTGCCTCTTCGTCTGACTGACGAAAACCTAAGGCTAATGAAAACTTCCGGCCAAGTTAATACATTGGATGGCTCTGTAGAAGCCCGAACACCCGCCCCGGGCCTTCCTGATTCTTCGTGGCTCAACCGACGGGTTGCATATTTCATCACGATCGCGGTGATCCTTTGCATTTATTCTTATCCTGCGTTGCGTGCCGCAGTCGCAACCAAGTCTTTGCGAGTGCCCGCCATAGCTGCTCCCGACCTGGGGTTTTATCTCGGCCTGAGCAAGGCTGAAAAGAACCCAGACGGCGCTACCTTGAACCCTTTTTACCGCATCCCAGTGCCCTACCCGGTGGGTTATCTGAAGTTTCCGTCGGGGCCGGTCTTGTTTGGTCTGCTAAACAAGGTGTTTAGAGGCCGGCTCTGGTTTTCATTGTTCGCGTGGAATCTTGTATGGTGGCTACTTTTGTGCGTGACGGCAATCTGGCTTTTCGAGCGCTGGTTGCCGCGGCCCAGCGTCGAACTGGTACTTGCAGGTCTGTCGCTGCTCATGCTGGTCGGTGTCGACGAATTCGGACGCTATATCACGGCGTGGATTCACCTCTCGCGAACATGGTTTCAGGGCGGCCTGCCGTTTATTCGTCCTTTTACGCCGCAAGTGATCATGCCGTTATTGCTTTGCTACCTGGGGCTGCAGATCCATGCCCTCGGCAGAAAGAACTTGCCCGCATGGGGACTCATGGCGGTCTTGCAATTCGTCGCGTTCACATTCTTTCCCTACGGCACGCTGATGATGGCTGGCACGACCGCCGTCGCCGCATGCTGGTACGTTTTTGCACGCCATCGTGACTCAGCGTGGCTCACAGTGCTTGGATTCGCATTGGTTTGCGCTTTCGCAGATATTAGCTTTGCAATGCATGGCTCGGGGGGTTTTCGCTACGGCTTTCCCGATCAAACATCATTGGTCAGGTTCCAGCCATCTTTGGCGGTTAAAGCAATAGGAAGATTGTGGCTGCTGACCGGAATATTAGTGGCAGCCACCGCAACCACCCGCAAGCTGCGTCCAGAAGTGAAGTGGCCACTCGTGGGTTTGGGCCTCAGCACTATGTTGTTTATTCTGGGCGACGCTCTCGTATCGGAGCGTTTATTCCTGCTGAATACTCACATCGGATACTTTTATCAACCCACAATTGTTATTCTCTTCATCTTCCTCGCGTCCGCCTATTTTCCCATCACCCCGGGTCCACTTCGCCTCGCTCGAATTGTCTCACTTGCAACCGTGGGCCTGTGCTTCGTCTATGGACTCTTGATGGCGGAGGGAAACTGCAGGACAAGTCTGCCGTACAATCTTGTACAAGCTGATCTGGCGAATTGGTTCGAGCGTGGTCAGGTTTCAGCACGCGACCTCGTTATCACTCCATACGTGGACACCCAATGTGACCCATGCGAATGGATCCCTCTGTTGTCGGATGCGGAAGTACTCTACTGCCGCAATGCCCAGCTTGCCCTGACGCCAGAGCAAAATCGGGATGTGCAGCGTCGTCGAGAAGTCATGTACCTGTACTTTGCTGGGATGGATCACCAATGGCTCGAGAATGCCACTAGATTGGAACGCTACGGCCTCTACGGCGATCTCTCGTCTTTTCACGAACCGGAGGAGCGCTCTGCACGGCTCATCGCTCTCCGCCGGGAGATGCGTCCCATCTTCGAGAGCGTCGAAAATGGCGACTCTTCGATACGCGATTTTTTTCGGCGCTTTGAACGGGTATGGATTATCCAGGATCGGCAGCGCCCCGCCTTTGTGAATGCCCGCCTTACGTCTTACCTGGACCTCAAAAAACAAGAAGTGGCGGGTAGCTTGCTGATTACAGAATCGGACCCGAAACACTAATCCTAAAATATTCTTGACAGCTCTGACGCGGGTATGCTACACCCAGCGGGCTGGAATGGTCCGCTTATCAGACGTGTTCTAGTAAAAAATGTTTTTTGCAGTCAGGCATCTGTTGGAGTCGGGCTGACGCTGCTTTAGTGTGTCTGTCGCACACGCGCCACCGATACCGCGCTGTTCTCTACATGTCACTCCGAAAGGGGAAAAGCATGCGCTCGCTAACGGTTTCCTTCACACTGGCTGTTCTCATGGTGCCAGGTTCATTCGCCCACGCCCAGAGCTCACAATCCGCGGACAAACCTGCCGCACCCGCTTCCAATGCCGCCAGCAAGGAGGAAGTCAACCAGTTGCGCGGCGAGGTAGCAGCCCAGCGAAAAACCATCGAGGAACTCAAGGCTCTTGTGGAGAAGCTGGTGGCGGACAAGGAGCAGCCTGCCGACAGTACCGCCATCCAAGTTCGGCCCGTCTCCGACGATACAGCAGTGGCGCATTCCTCCACGGTGGAAGCTTCGGGAGACACGGTTCCGCGATTCAGAGAAGCGGTCCTGCGCGCAGCCGATCCGGATCCCTTCCCTTCGGCCTCGGCCCAAGCGAAGCCCGACGCGCCCAAGAAGGACGCGCCTCTGGCTGCGGGATGGAATGGCGAGCACTTTTTCATCAGAAGCGCCGATGGGCAATTTAGCATCAGCCCATACGGCTACTTGGATACGGACTATCGCGCCTACCAGGGAGACGGTGCTCCCTCCGATACGTTCATAATCCGGCGCGCGCGTTTCGGATTCCAAGGGAACTATGGTTCGCACTTCGACTTCGCGATCCTTACTGATGCGAACTCCACCACCGGCGCCATTGTTCGCGACGCTTACCTTAACGTCAGGATTCGTCCGGAATTTCAATTTCAAGCCGGTCAGTTCAAAGAGCCGTTCGCGCAAGAAACCGGAATCGGCGCTACCAACCTGGACTTCGTCGAGCGCGGGTTCCAGGCTCTCCTCTATCCTTCGGCCAACACCGCCTTTCGGAGCCCCGGCATTACGTTGCACGGCGACATTTCAGGAGGCGTGATCCAGTGGTGGGCAGGCGCGTTCAACGGTCGCGGCGGCATTACTGCCAACGCAAGCAACGAACCAGACTTCGTGGGCCGACTGCGCTTTTATCCATTCCGCAAAAGCAAGGGCGATTGGCTCAAGCAGTTGGCGTTCGGCGGTTCGATCGATCATTCGCGCTCCGTCGGACTTAACAACGATTTGAGTTTCAATGCTGCCATACCGGATGCCGCTTATACCTTCTTCCCGGCGCTGCGGATCAACGGACCGGTCGAGCGCTACGAAGGGGAATTTACTTATCTCAAGGGACCGTTCGCTCTACGCGGCGAGTATGTTCAGATGCAGCAGCAACGTTGGGACGTAGGTTCGGAAACTCCGGGCGGCTTGGGATTTATCTCCGCTCCTGGAATTGGCGCCAAGGCATGGAACATCGGCTCTACCTTCTTGCTGACAGGCGAAAAACGACCGGAAAACGGCACCCCGCGCGTGAAGAAGCCGTTGTTCGGTCCTGACACCCCGGGTGGCAAAGGTCGCGGCATCGGTGCTTTCGAAGTGGGACTTCGCTACACCGGCATCCAGGCCAAGGCGCCCGGAGAAAATCTTTACAGCTTTTACACGCCGTCGTTCATTCCGACTTACGACTATCACACGGATGAAATCACTTTCGGCGTCAACTGGTACCCAAACTACTGGGTGAAATACATGGTGAACGTTGGCGTCGACCAACTTCATCAGCCCAGTGCGACGGGACAGTTGCCGCAGAATTTCTTTGTAGTCCTACAGCGGT
>Ga0307474_10002810_pt1 | contig 12519 bp, 11 predicted proteins | sample atmos_gasesECM1C_2_FD_203312 | JGI IMG/M metagenome (GOLD analysis project Ga0307474, IMG submission 203312) | Hardwood forest soil microbial communities from Morgan-Monroe State Forest, Indiana, United States - atmos_gasesECM1C_05 | ecosystem: Environmental > Terrestrial > Soil > Temperate... | reverse complement strand
GTCGAGGGCAAGGTTCGCGCCGATAAGCGCGCGCCCGGGGGCTACGAACTGGATGTGGCGAATGTGCAGGTGGTGCAACGCGTGCCGGAAGCTGATCCTTATCCGATCACTCCAAAGGAGCACGGGATCGAATTTTTGATGGAGCACCGGCATTTGTGGGTGCGATCGCAGAGGCAGGCTTCGATTCTGCGGGTGCGGGCGGAGATTGTAAAGGCAGTACGCGATTTCTTCGACGAGCGCGGATTTACGCTGACTGATCCTCCGATCCTTACTCCCGCGGCATGCGAGGGAACGAGCACGCTGTTCCCTGTGGACTATTTTGACGAGCAGGCATACCTCACGCAGTCGGGACAACTTTACATCGAAGCGACGGCGATGGCGCTGGGGAAGGTGTATTCGTTCGGTCCCACGTTTCGGGCCGAGAAATCGAAGACGCGGCGCCATCTTACGGAGTTCTGGATGGTCGAGCCGGAAGTTGCGTATGCCGAACTTGACGATCTGATGGACCTGGCCGAAGGGCTCATTAGTTTTGTAGTGAAGCGGTGCGTTGAGCGGCGGCGGCCCGACTTACAGGCGATTGGCCGCGATATCTCGAAGCTGGAAAATATTGAAGCGCCTTTTCCGCGCATCAGCTACGACGACGCGGTGAAGAATCTTCAGGAAGGGCATGCCAAGGGCGCGCTCGAAACGAGATTCGAATGGGGCGGTGATCTGGGTTCTCCGGATGAGACTTATCTTTCGGCGCAATTTGATAAGCCGGTGATGGTGCATAGGTATCCGGCGAAGGTGAAAGCGTTTTATATGGAGCCTGACCCGCAGCGGCCGGAATTGGCGTTGTGTGTTGACGTGCTGGCGCCGGAAGGATACGGCGAAATCATCGGCGGTTCGCAGCGTATGGCGTCGCATGAGCTGCTGGTGCAGCGGATTCATGAGCATGGATTGCCGGAAGAAGCGTTCAAGTGGTATCTCGATTTGCGGAAATATGGCAGCGTTCCGCACGGCGGCTTCGGCATGGGCATTGAGCGGGCCGTGGCTTGGATCTGCGGGTTGGAGCATGTACGGGAGACGATACCGTTCCCGCGGATGCTACATAGACTCTATCCCTGAGAAGTTGAGTCATCGGGCGATCGAGCCATCTGGCGATTGAAGAGTAATCGTTCGTTTCAATTGCCCAACATCCGATCGCTCAATTGCGAAATCTATGACAACGATCAGCACTACGAACATTGCTCCTAAGAAGATTCGCGTGATTGGAGTGCCGCTGGATTTGGGGCAGTCCCGGCGAGGCGTGGATATGGGCCCCTCGGCGGTTCGCGTCGCCGGGCTGGAGGCGCGGTTGGAGGCTTTGGGACACGAAGTGGAAGACGGCGGTAACGTTGCGGTGGCCATTCCGGAGCAGAAAAAAGAAGGTGATACCCACGCTAAATACCTGAAAGAGATTACGGCGACATGTACCAAGCACGCGGAATTGGTGGTGAAGACCCTGGAAGCCGGAAAGATTCCCCTGGCCCTCGGTGGCGACCACTCGATGGCTGCGGGCACAGTGTCGGGCGTGGCGGAATTTTACCGGCGGCAGCATCAGCGGATCGGCCTGATCTGGATCGACGCGCATACGGATATCAATACTCCGGAGACTTCGCCAAGCGGGAATGTACACGGGATGCCGCTGGCGGCACTCATGGGGTTGGGGCCGGCGGAATTGCAGAATGTCTTTGATTTTTCTCCCAAGGTGAAGGCGGAGAACTGTGTGCTGGTTGGGGTGCGGGACATTGACGCGATTGAAAAAGAGAATGTCCGGCGAACTGGCATCGGCGTTTTCACCATGCGCGACATCGACGAGCGCGGCATGCGTACGGTGATGGAAGAGGCGCTACAGATGGCGGGGCGCGGCACCGCCGGCTACCACATTTCGCTCGATATGGATTGGATCGATCCGGAGGACGCGCCTGGGGTCGGGACTCCGGTGCGGGGAGGAGCGACTTATCGGGAGGCTCACCTGGCGATGGAGATTATTGCCGATCACGGACGCATGCTGAGTTTCGAAATCGTCGAAGTAAATCCCGTGATCGACGAGCACAACCGGACGGCAGATCTGGCGGTAGAGCTGGCGCTGTCGGCGTTTGGGAAGAAGATACTTTAGGTTATGAGCAAACTTCGAGTTGGCATTCTTTTTGGCGGGCGCAGTGGAGAGCATGAGGTCTCGCTCCTCTCCGCTGCATCTGTTTTGCAAGCTATCGATAAAGACAAGTATGAGGTGGTGCCGATCGGCATTACCAAGGATGGACGCTGGTTGACGGCCGGTGACGCCGAGAATCTGTTGCAGGGCAAGTTGATTTTGGAGGCGCGACACTTGCGGGCGGGCGATCCAGAAATTACGCAGCCTGCGGCGGTTCTGGCGCGGGGAGAGGCAGTGGTGGTCCCGCCGGAGCCTGTGCATCGGCAGAGCGGGCTGGTTCCTTTCCAGACGGAGGCGGTATTGACGCGGCGGGCCAGTGATCGGGCGATCAATGTCGATGTGATTTTTCCCGTCCTGCATGGGACGTTTGGGGAGGACGGTACGATACAGGGGCTGCTTGAGCTGGCGGACATTCCTTACGTTGGCGCAGGAGTGCTGGGATCAGCGGCCGGGATGGATAAGGATGTAATGAAGGCTTTGTTTTTTGCCGCCGGCATACCCATCGTGAAACACGTCACAATTGTGCGAAGCCAGTGGGAAAAAGAACCGAAGAAAATCCAGAAGTTTGTGCAGGGCAAACTGAAGTATCCGGTGTTTGTGAAGCCGGCGAATTTGGGGTCGTCTGTGGGGATCAGTAAGGCGCACGATGGGAAAGAACTTGGTCCAGCGATTGAGGAAGCGGCGAAATTTGACCGCAAGATCGTGATCGAGGAAGGCGTAGGCGGGAAGAAGAGCAAAGCGCGCGAGATTGAATGCTCGGTGCTGGGCAACGATGAACCGGTGGCGTCGGTCCCGGGCGAGATTGTTCCAGTGAAGGAATTTTACGATTACAACGCGAAATATCTGGATGAGGGGTCGGAGCTGATTATCCCGGCGAAGCTGACCAGGGCGGAAACGAAGAAGGTGCAGGAGTTGGCGATCCGGTCGTTTAAAGCAGTGGATTGTTCAGGGCTGGCGCGAGTTGATTTTCTGATGGACCCGAAATCGCGGAAGATATATTTGAATGAGATCAATACCATGCCGGGATTTACGGCGATCAGCATGTATCCCAAGCTGTGGGCGGCCTCAGGGTTGGAGTATGCCGACTTGATCGACCGCTTGATTCGCCTCGGGATCGAACGGCATACGGAAAAGAAAAAGAACCAGTACAGTCGATAGTTTCCTCTGCTCAGTCCTGCCTGATCAATTGCCGAAAGCTGGGCGGCAGACAGTTGGGAGAGACCTGGGATGAGAAAGTTGCTTGTCTCGAACCTTATGTCGTTGGATGGCTTCTTCGAAACAACCGACAGACGCCCAAAAAACAAGGTGTTCGCCTCGGGAGTCGTCGTGCTCTACTACCAAAAACCGTGATGGAATAATATTTTCTCGGCGTTTGTCGATTTCCACAGGGCCTGAACGACGATCAAGTGGCAGACGACTACAAGAAATCGCTTGTTAGCCACGTTATAACCAGCCAATAAAATCATAAGGAGACGAAGCAATGGAGACAAAGCCTACGCACGAGCAAGCACAACTTCAACTACAACTCTTCGAACAGCGCCGTGAGGCGCGGCTGCGCGAGGCGCGCGATTGGTTCTGGAAGAACTATATCGTGGAAAACGCCGACGATGCGATGCGAGTCGCCGGTCCAGGAACGGAAGGAGGAACATTCGCGATGATGGTGCTCGGCTACTGGGAGCAAACTTGCGCGATGCTCAATTACGGTCTACTGCACGAAGACCTGTTCTTTGAGACCACGGGAGAGTTCTTTGGGGTGTGGGAGAGCGCGAAGGCAATTGTTCCGCAAATGCGAGAGCGCTTCCAGAATAAACTCTTCCTCGGACATCTCGAGAAAGCGGCGCAGCGCTACGAAGCCTGGGTCGAAAAACGGTCTCCCGGCCACGTCGCTGCCATGCGGCAGATGATGAAACAGATGCGCAGCCAGGCGCCAAAAGCGGCTTAGCAACGGTCTGGAGTGTAAAGCACCTGCCCTTCGGATAACGAAGGGCAGGCGCATCCGTCCAATTTTGATCGCGAGATAATGAGCAAAGGAGCAGGGCATGAGCAAAGTTCGGGTTCTCGTCGGCACACGCAAGGGAGCATTCGTTCTGACCTCAGACGGCAAGCGCGAAAAATGGAACATCAGCGGACCGCACTTCGCGGGATGGGAGATTTATCACGTCAAAGGATCGCCGGCCGATCCGAACCGGTTGTATGCCTCCCAATCCAGCGGATGGTTCGGACAAATTATTCAGCGCTCTGACGATGGTGGCAAGACCTGGCACCAGCCTGGAACGCCCGCTGGAGAGACTGCCGCGCCGGGCGCGCCGAAGAGCGAGAGCAATAAATTCGCTTACGACACGACTGACGATGGCAAACCGCTAACCACACACCAGTGGTATGACGGAACACAGCATCCCTGGGAGTTCAAACGAGTCTGGCATCTTGAGCCATCGCTTACCGATCCGGAGACGGTTTATGCGGGCGTCGAAGATGCCGCGTTGTTTCGTTCGACCGATGGCGGGCAGAATTGGTGTGAGCTTCCCGGACTGCGCGGCCATGGCACCGGCCCGGTGTGGCAACCTGGCGCCGGCGGAATGTGCCTGCACACGATCATCCTCGATCCAAGCAATCCAGAGCGTATTTTTATCGCCATTTCGGCCGCTGGAGCGTTTCGTACCGACGATGGCGGCAAGACCTGGAAGCCAATTAACAAAGGACTGTATTCCAAGTACATCCCGAATCCGACGGCAGAAGTTGGTCACTGCGTTCATCATGTCGCGATGAACCCTTCGCGACCCGGCGTGTTGTTCATGCAGAAACACTGGGACGTGATGCGCAGCGACGATGCCGGAGATTCCTGGCAGAAGATCAGCGGAAACTTGCCGACTGATTTTGGATTTGTGATCGACGTTCACGCGCACCAGCCGGATACTATTTACGTGGTCCCGATCAAGAGTGACAGCGAGCACTATGTACACGAAGGCAAGCTACGCGTCTTTCGCAGCCGCACGGGCGGAAACGAATGGGAGGCGCTGACTGGCGGGTTGCCGCAACGTGATTGCTACGTGAATGTGCTACGCGATGCCATGGCTGTCGATCGCCTCGACGAGTGCGGCGTGTACTTCGGCACGACGGGCGGACAAGTTTACGCTTCGGCGGATGCGGGAGATTCGTGGAATCCGATTGTGCGGGATTTGCCGGCAGTGTTGTCGGTTGAGGTGCAGACGCTGGCGGGATAGCGTGGGCCGTCAGGAAATGGGGCTTATGTTCGTTGCAAGAGTGCCGATCCTAGTCTTGGAACCCGCACTGCCGATAGCCGGGATCGGCCCAATCGGGAGCCGACCTGCGGTCGTCGAGAGAGGCACGGACGAGCGCAAGGTTGTTCCCCCTCTGCTCGAGGAGATGGTAAATTCGCCGCCGAGCTCATTCATGCGTTCGCGAATGCCGGCGAGGCCCACGCCTGATCCTGTGCCAGTGCGCTGAAATCGATCCATTACAGGTTCGGGCAGGCCGCGGCCAAAATCTCGAATTTCCAGCGTTACGAGATCCGGCGAACGCTCGAATTTGACTTCAATACTGGGACTGGCCGAGTGGCGATAGGCATTGGTGATTCCTTCCTGCAGGGCGCGGAAGAGGGCCAGTTCGACCACCTCAGGCATACGAGGACTCTTCGTATTTCCTGCTGGACGGCTCTCCGGATCGCAGAAGTTTGTCTTGATCCCGATCGCACTGCGCTTGGAAAATCCTTCGATGAACCAGTGGGCGGCCGCTTCGAAGCCGGCTTCATCGAGCAACGGCGGATGCAACAGATAAGACATCGAACGAATGCTGGAGACGGCGTGGTCGACCAGGTTCCGGGTTTCCCGCAGCAGCAGTGAAGACCTTTCCTCGCGGATCAGCGCCATGTCGATATTGATCTGCGCCGCCGCCAGCCACTGGCCGAGGCCATCGTGGAGTTCGCGAGCGACGCGGCGGCGTTCTTCGTCCTGCACGCGCATAAGCCGGGCGGAAAGTTTGCGCAATGCTGTCGTGCGTTTTTCCACCAGCGACTCAAGCTCATCGTGCGCGAGACGTAATTCCTCTTCAGCCTGTTCGCGCTGTTGCAGGTGATTGCGAATTTCGTACTGGCGAAGGCGGGATCGAATCGCAGTGCGAACGGCGCTGATGAGCGTGGCGGGACGGAGCGGCCGTTCAATCAAATTGATGTTGCCCATGGGAGTGCGCGATCGAACCATTTGCTCGGTGTAAGCAGTGGTCGCGCCGCCACCCGTCAGCACAATGATCGGAAAATCGGACCAGGCCGGTTGTGCGGCAACGGCGCGCCCGAGGCATTCAATCGCCGCTTCGTCGAGCGCTTCTTCGGCCACGATCGCCACTCCGGCTCCCCCGGCGACGCCGCGCGCAATGGCGTTCACACTCGCGACGACGCCAACCGGAATTCCAGAGCGCTCCAGTACTTCGCGGACCAGCATGGCGTCCTTTCCGAAAGGAGCCAGCACGAGTGCCCTGTAGTCGGAATGGAGAGACGTCGACATCAATTCTCTTTGAGTCCGCCGAGAAATGTCGGCGTGCCGGTTAGTATCCCTTGAAATTCGTGCAGCGGGCGGCCAATATAAATACGATCCGGGCCCAGTCTAAGTTCACGAATCGACCGCTCATGCGCACCGCTGCGGCGCTTGATCGTGGAAATCGCCTGCTTCACTTCTCCTTTATTCTCGAAATAACGCAGTAACAAGATATTGTCGGCAAGGTAACTCACGTCGACCGCACTCTGCAGCGGCCAGCCGATGGTGCCGGCTTGCGCGAGAACCATCAGGGTCAGAACTTCGCGATTGCCCAGGTAGGCAAGAAGTTCGTGAAGATGCACAGCGAGGTATTGCTCACCGGGCATCGACTGTAGATATCCATTCAAGCTATCGAGCACGACCAGCCGGACATCTTTTTCTTCGACATGATCCTGCACGGCAGCCACCAACTCACCGGGCGACAACTCGGCGGGGTCGACCCGATGAATGGTGATCTTGCCATTTGCCAGGTGCGGACGAAGGTCAATGCCCAACCCGGCCGCTCGGGTCAGCAAAGTGTGGGGAGCTTCTTCAAAGGTAAAGATCGCGCAAGACTCGCCACGCCGGGCAGCGGTTGCCGCCCATTGCACCGCGACACTGGTTTTGCCGCAGCCGGCCGGGCCGATTAACAGAGTGCTGGTGCCGCGGTCGAGCCCGCCGCCGGTCAGAGCATCGAGCTCGGCGATGCCGCTCGAAACAGGCTCTGGCGCGTGATGACTCCGGGAGTCCGCCGCCACAAGACGCGGAAACACTACTACGCCTCCAGTCACGATCGAATAGTCATGAAATCCCTCCCGGTAGCTCGTACCGCGCAGCTTGACGATTTCAATTTGCCGGCGCGTTTTTCCATAGTCGCGAGGAACTCTATCCATGCTGATCACTCCGTGTACGATGCTGTGCAGTTGCAGGTCCGGGTCGCGGGAACTGCGATCATCGAGCAGCAACACGGTACATTCCTGGTCGGCCATGAAGTCTTTGAGCGAGAGAATCTGGCGGCGGTAACGCAATGGATCCTTTGCCAGCATGCGCAATTCACTGAGAGCGTCAATCACCAACCGGTCTGGGCGCACCCTCTGAACTTCTTTCACAATGCGCTGCATGCGATCGTTCAGTTCCACTTCGGCGGGATGGAAGACTGTATATTGCTGCTCCGGAAGAAGGTCATCTTCGTCGGGCAGCAGTTCGACGATTTCCACGTTGTCAAGCGACAGTCCGTGAGATTTTGCGGCGTGAAACAGGTCAGCGCGAGATTCGGAAAGGGTGATATAGAGTGTGCGCTCACGTTTCTTTATACCTTCTCGTACGAATTGCACAGCTAAGGTTGTTTTTCCGGCCCCGGGATCGCCTTCGATGAGATAAATGCGGCCCCGAGGGAAGCCGCCACTCAGGATGTTGTCCAAACCAGCGCAGCCACTGTTGACGCGAGCATCACTGACTGGGGCATCGGCGGCTATGTCTTGCAGGTGCGTATTCGAGGCGTGAGTGACGGCGTCCAATGTGTCCCCCAATCATGTTTCATCCGGCGGCAACGAAGACACTTGAAGCCACACGTCTATTTTGGCTTACTGCTGTGGTCGCCCGGCAATGGCTACGATGGCAAAATAGCTAGAATGGTTGGTATCCGGGTTATTGCTGATAGGCCTGAGGGGTTTCCTGTACTGGAATTTTCTGCGCTTGAAAGTCTACTCGTCCAATGAGATCGTAGGCAGAGGGATCCCGATCAGATGAGCGCACGGTCGATTCGCGTCATTCTCCCGCAACACTTGCGAACGCTTGCGGGGATTGGCGGCGAGGTATCGGTTGAGGTTGAGGGCGCGGTGACGCAGCGGACGGTCCTTGAGTCCCTGGAAAAAAACTATCCGATGTTACGCGGAACGATTCGGGACCACGGGACTCTGCAACGCCGCCCTTTTCTGCGTTTTTTTGCCAACGAGGAAGACTTGTCGCACGAACATCCTGACGCGCCGCTGCCAGAGGTCGTCGCTTCCGGCAAAGAGCCGTTGCTGATCATTGGGGCTATTGCCGGAGGGTAAAGACGAGTTGCGGGCGCTCGACATGAACCGACCTCAGTCTTCTAACTTCCGTCTAAGCATTTGCTCCACCGCAGCTGTCCTTATATAGTTTTTCTAACTATGTTTGAAGATTTTACCGCCGCCGACCGCTGGACCAAGAAGCCGGTGCATTGCGTGTATCAAGCGTTGATTGTGGCGATTGCCACGCGGCACGCCGATGCCGTCGACATAAAATTTCTGGTGGATGGACGAACCGTTTGGGTTGCCTTGCCGCATCCCGCATGGGTTGAGTACAAGAAGAGGACGGGAAGGCTCATTACGGATTCGCTCGCTGTGGAGATTGCCGGGCACTACTTGAAGGCTGCACTCGAGGCAGGCGAGGGGCTGGGTCGAGAAATGTACTCGCTCACCGTCGAAGAAACGCTGGCACATCTGGAGGCCGTCGTAAATGCCATGCAGACTGCGACTCCGGCCTAGCTCACGCTCGCTTTATCATGCGGCTCAACCAGATCAAGAACATGGCGCCGATGATTGCGACAACGATGGTACCGATCAAGCCGCCGGCGTGAATGCCGAGTGCGCCTAAAAGCCATCCGCCAACCACCGCGCCGACGATGCCAAGGACGATGTCCATGGCAGCGCCGTAGCCGCCACCCTTCATGATTTTGCCTGCGGCCCAACCTGCAATCAGTCCGACGACGATCCACCAAATCAACCCTGCGATCATGTCATGCTCCTTCGGATTGCCAAAATTCGGGACCGTGGCGCCACGTAGCAGAAACACTACGCGGAACTTGAGTCGGAGCAAGCCTACTCTGCTGTCTTCGATGTTGCAATGGTTCGATGTTGGAACACCTCATCTTTCCGTCATGCGATGATTCAAGCCAGCGTGATCAAATAGAATAGTGATGTCGAGTGGCCGGTTGAGGAGAGGTCTACCTTAACCAACCGCGCTCGGAGTTTCGGCACCAGAGACCTTGTGGCGAAGCGATCTTCAACCTCGTGGCTGGTGCTGGCTGGCTTTGGCCTGGCCACTGCCGGTGGGGCCTGGTACGGTGCCAGCTACAGCAAAGGAAATCGCGACGCCTGGTATCGCCATCTGGACAAGCCGGATTTCAGGCCGCCGGATGAAGTCTTTCCGATCGTATGGACTTCACTGTACGCGCTGATTGCTTGGTCAGGATGGAGGGTCTGGAACGCCGCGCCGTCGCGCCACCGCACCGTCGCTTTGCGCCTGTGGATGTCGCAACTCGCCGCAAATGCAAAATGGTCCAGGCTTTTCTTCGGCGAACATCGTATCGCAGCGTCCCTGCTCGACTCCATCGCGCTGGAAGGAACAATTCTTTCTTACATTAAGACTGCCGGGAAGGTCGATCGCGCGGCTGCTAGTGCTTTCATTCCTTACGCCGCTTGGGTTGCCTACGCGACTGTTTTGAACGCCGAGATCGTCCGCCGAAATCTTGCTCGATCCTGATCGCCTCGGTGATTACGGCTGTTCTTCAGCTGTGTTCTTTTGTGCACTCTGTGTTGAAATGCTCTGGTGCGCCTAAAAGAAGCTCTCGGTTCCGCAGTCAACTTCCTCACCGCGGAAAGAGTCTCCTCTCCGCGCATGAACGCGGAGTTACTCCTGATGTTCACGCTGAGCTGCGACCGCGCCTACCTCTTTGCGCATCCCGAGCGCGAACTCATCGCGGACGAGGCTAGGCGCTACGAAGCGGCGATCGCTGAGCGCGCCCGCGGCGTTCCTGCGCAGTACATTACGGGCCACCAGGAGTTCTGGGGCATGGATTTGATTGTGACACCGGCGGTGCTAATTCCGCGGCCGGAGACAGAACACTTGATCGAGGCAGTGCTTGAACTGCAGACCCCGGCCCTCGGGGATCGGGCCTCGGACCGAAACATGATTTCAACTCCAAGACCTGAAATTCATAGTCCGAGATCGGGCCTTCGCATCGTCGATGTCGGTACCGGCTCGGGCTGTATCGCCCTGGCCGTGGCGAAAGAACTTCCGCGCGCTGAGATTCATGCCACCGATATTTCTCCGGCGGCGCTCGAAGTAGCACGCGCCAACGCGGCTCGCCATTCCATGGAATCCCGGATCGATTTCCGCGAAGCAGATCTGCTCGACGGTTTCGAGAATAATTCCTTCGAGTTCGTCGTATCGAATCCGCCATACGTCGGCGAATTAGAAATTGACTCGGTGCAACTCGAAGTGAGGAAGTTCGAACCGCGTAATGCGGTTTTTGCGGGGCCGAAAGGGATCGAAGTGATTGCACGGCTCATTCCACAGGCGCAAGCTGTGCTCAAGCCCGGCGGTTGGCTGGTTATGGAAATCAGCGGAACCATCGCCGAGGAAGTGAAACTGATGCTGGCGGATTGGGGCGAGGTTCGGGTCCGCCCGGATTTGCAATCGATTCCGCGGGTGGTGCAGGCGCGGAAACATTAGATATTTAGCGAGAAGGCGCATCCAATTTCGAGCCGCTGATCCGTGACAGTTCGCGGCGAATGTGATTACGTCTGCACACTCGCCGGCTGAATCTCTTCCACATCGACAATGCTGGTGGGATATTTGCCGGTGTAGCACGCCGAACAGTAGGAAGTCTTGTCGCCCTCGCCGCAGGCGGTCTTCAGTCCTTCGAGCGACAAATACGCCAGCGAGTCGGCGCGAATGTATTTTCGAATTTCCTCGACCGACTTGTTGGCCGCGATCAACTGATTTTTCGAAGGCGTGTCGACGCCGTAATAGCAGGGCGAAATCGTAGGAGGGCACGAGACGCGCATATGCACTTCCTTCGCCCCAGCGCTGCGAATCATGCGGACGATCTTGCGGCTGGTGGTCCCGCGGACAATCGAATCATCAATCAGCACGACGCGCTTTCCTTCCAGCAGCGAACGGACAGGGTTCAGCTTGAGCTTCACGCCAAAATCACGCACGCTCTGGCTTGGTTCAATGAATGTGCGCCCGACGTAATGATTGCGAATCAGGCCGAAGCGAAAAGGAATGCCACTTTCCGCCGCGTAACCCACGGCAGCCGTAACGCCCGAATCAGGGACGGGAACAACGAGGTCTGCCTCCACTGGCGCTTCGCGGGCCAGTTGGCGTCCCAATTCTTCGCGGCTGGTCTGCACCGCGCGGCCAAACACCATGCTGTCGGGGCGCGAGAAATAGACGTGCTCGAAGATGCAACTCGACTGCGGAGCGGCGGGCGCATAGAGGCGCGAAGAAAGTCCTTCCGGTCCGACTACGATCAACTCGCCCGGCTTCACGTCGCGCTCGTAAGTTGCGCCGATCAAATCGAAGGCGCAGGTTTCCGAGGCGAAGACAATAGTGTCACGCTTGTGGCCTTCGAGCACCGGAATGCGCCCCATGGCCAGCGGCCGGAAGCCGCGCGGATCGCGCGCGGCTATGATGCGGTCCGGACTCATCAGCACCAGCGAGAAGGCGCCTTCTACCTGGCCTAGCGCGTCGGCGATCGCTTCGGGCAAAGTATGTTCGCGCGAAAGCGCGATCAAATGCACGATGACTTCCGTGTCGCTATTCGTCTGGAAAATCGAACCCTGCCGCTCGAGACGGCTGCGCACTTCCGCAGCGTTCACCAGATTGCCGTTATGCGCCACCGCGATCGAGCCTTTGTTCGATTGCACAAGAATCGGCTGAGCGTTCAGCAGGGCGGAATCGCCCGCCGTGGAATACCGAGTGTGCCCAATGGCCAGCGTGCCACGAATCTTCGACAGCTCTTCTTCGGTGAAAATATCGGCGACCGTTCCCATCGCTTTGTGCACG
>Ga0307474_10002808_pt1 | contig 12523 bp, 11 predicted proteins | sample atmos_gasesECM1C_2_FD_203312 | JGI IMG/M metagenome (GOLD analysis project Ga0307474, IMG submission 203312) | Hardwood forest soil microbial communities from Morgan-Monroe State Forest, Indiana, United States - atmos_gasesECM1C_05 | ecosystem: Environmental > Terrestrial > Soil > Temperate... | reverse complement strand
GCGGGGAGACCGAGGCGGTCCGGCTGCCCGCGACCACCTCGGCCTTTGCCAGCGCCAACATCTTCGCCCGCGCCTCCGGCTATATCGGCAAGCGCGAGGTCGATATCGGCGATCGGGTCAAGACCGGGCAGCTTCTGGCTGAGATCGTGGCGCCTGAGCTCGACCACCAGATCGCGCAGGCGGAAGCCACGCTCGCCCAGCTCAAATCCGCGCTGCAGCAGGCCGAAGCCAACCGGGTGCTTGCCAAAGTGACCTGGGATCGCGACCGGCCGCTGGTCGACAAGGGATGGGTCACCGCGCAGCAGGGCACCATCGACGAGCAGACACTGAAGGCGCAGGAGGCCGCGGTCCAGGTCGCACAGGCTAACGTCACGGCTGAAGAGGCGCAGCTGCAGGTGCTGCACCAGCAGAAGGTCTATCAGCATGTGGTGGCCCCGTTCGACGGCGTCATTACCCAGCGCAATATCGACGTCGGCAGCCTGGTACAGGCGGATGCGACCTCCGGCACCTTCATGTTCAACATCATGCAGGCCAACGTCATCCGCACCCAGGTGTTCGTGCCGCAGGACGAGGCCTTCGGCCTCAAGCCTGGCATCGAGGCCGAGGTGCATGTGCCCGAGATTCCGGACCGTGCTTTCCCCGGCAAGGTGACGCGGATCGCGGACGCCATCCAGCCGGGCTCGCGCACGCTTTTAACCGAGATCGATATCCCCAATCCCGACGGCGCGCTGACGCCGGGAATCTACTGCACCATCGAGCTGCACATCCCGCGCAAGACACCGAGCTTCAAGGTCTCGGCGGATGCGATGATCTTCAACCAAGCCGGGCTGCAGGTCGCGGTGGTCGAAGACGGGGTGGTGCACTTGCGCAAGGTGGGCGTGGTCCGTGACCTCGGCCGCGAGGTCTTGGTCAACGCTGGGGTGAAGCGCGGCGACTGGGTGATCCTCAATCCGGCGGTTGATCTTGCCGAGGGCACCAGGGTGAAGACGCGGCAGGAGCTGATGCAGACTTCCTAACCAAGCAGCGAAGCGGTGGGCCGAACTGATCCTCGAATGTTCGCCGAAGGCGGTGGAGGAACTATGTTTCGAAGCGGCGATGAAAGATTTATCCGGCTCACCAGGAGAACAAGGCAAGCCTCGATAATATCGAGAGCCGAAAAGCCTTCGCGGAAAAGCTGATGGCAGAACAAGTGAATGGGACCGAAATCCTTTGCGCCCGACCAACAATTAGCTGTCGGGGAGTTCGCGTGCGGCGGTGTCAGCCATCAAAACTGATGGTCGTTGCTCTCGGCATTAGCGCGGTTTGGATCGCATGTTTCTCTTGTCTACGCGACGGTAACGCCATGCTCCGCGATGGTGCCTATTTCCTGTCTGCAATCTTATCGCTCGCGATCATCCTGGGTTGGCTGAGCTTTTTGACGCTCGCTATGCAAGCATCCGGACGTTTCTAGACACGATCAAGCGCAGCGTCGCGCGGCCCGTGTCGGACGCACTCCTTACATGATCACCGCGGGGGCGAAATCAAAAGTAATGTTTACAAGCTCTATCGAGCTTGCCGGGTCGGGCCTGACACGACATCGAACCTTCGGAGCAGGTCACCTTCTATGACCCTGGGCGACGGCGCCAACCTCTACAAGACAGTCAAAGCGCTTGGCTTCGATATTGATTACAAGCGCCTGCTCAGGGAATTCCGGAGCTGGGGCACGCTGGTCCGGGCGTATTGTTACACGACAATTGTCGACGATCAGGAATACTCGTCGATGCGGCCCTTGATCGATTGGTTGGACTATAACGGCTATAGGGTCGTTACCAAGACGACCAAGGAATTCATCGCTGCCGCCGGGCGGCGAAAGGTGAAGGGAAACATGGATGTCGAACCAGCCGTCCACGCGATGGAACTGGCGGAGCACATGCCAGCCGACCGCCGATGGTTGCGGATGAGTTGCGCCGCCAAGCCGACGGCTTCGTCGATATCATTGAGCTGCGGCCGTTCGTTAGCCGTGATCCCGTCGAGCGTCCTGTCGCGCGCGGCCAGCGCCATTACTCGCCCCAACTTCTTGAGCGCGAAAATTCCTCAATTTAGGATGCACCGCTCTCAAAGCGAACAGGGGCTCGTCAGTTTCTAAGGCGGTAACTAGCGCTACAACAACGACTGTACCGCTCCAATCGCGCAATGGGTTAGAGTGTTCAAGATCCATCAGAACGGGTTCTTCAATGACCGTCGGCCAGACGTTCCCTTTGGCACGCGAACCATGTCGATAAGCGCGCGCAATGCGGCGGGAGGCTGCCTTCGACCTTGATAGTAAAGATAAACTCCCTCGATACACGGCGACCAGTTGGCGAGGACGCGCACCAATTGACCGCTGCGGAGGAAGGGTTCGGCCAACGCGTCCAGCGTATAGGCTAGCCCGAGCCCGTCGAGTGCGGCGCGCAGCGCGGTTTCGGCGGCGTTGACGGTGATGCTTCCGCGCACGGAAACAAGCTTTCTGCTGCCGTTCCGCTCGAGCCTCCAGCGGTAGATCTCGCCATCCTGGGCAATGCGATACTGCACGCATTGGTGAGATGAGAGATCGGCGGGCGTGCGCGGCGCCGGGTGCTTTGCGAGATAGCCGGGACTCGCAACAATGGCTGCCTCCATCGGCCCCGTCACGCGGACGGGGATCATTTCGGCTGGTACGCGGTCGCGTACGGCTATCGCAGCGTCGAAGCCGGCTGCAACGATGTCGATCGGCTGGGAGCCGACCGAGAGCTCAAGATGGACTTCGGGGTAGCTGATCAAGAATCGCTCCCATATCGGCGCAATGACTGTGCCCACCGTCCAATGCTGGGTGTAGATGCGCAAGCGACCGGTAGGGCGGTGGCGCTCCTCCTTCAGTTCCTCCAGCGCATCCGATATCTGGTCCATCCCTGGCCGCAAACGCTCCAGCAGGCGAAGCCCTGAATCCGTGAGCGACACGCTGCGCGTCGTGCGGTGCAGGAGTCTCACCCCGAGCCGCTCCTCAAGCTGCCGTATCGAATGACTGAGCGCCGATGAAGTCACCCCAAGCTGGGCCGCTGCCGCGCGAAAGCTCAAGTGGTCGGCAATGGCGAGGAAGGTGTTCAGATCGGAGAGGTCACCTCGGTTCATTGATGAATATCCTTCAGTCATGCACGTACTGATATGAGATTTTCATTTAGGCGCCGCACCCCAATATGTGGAGAGCAATTTCCAAGACCTTAGGCAGGAGGAGCCCTTGGCTCAAATACAACCGGAAAAAGCCGACAGATCCGCGCTCAGGCGCGAGCCGGCCGAGGAGGCGCCGACCGGGCCGGCTAGACCGAGCCCGGGTGTCGTGCCGCTTCCCAAGCGGCACGAACAGCTCTCGGAGCCTGCCAAGTCCGGCGGCGGACCGCCGCCTTCCCGGTGGCGCCGATCGAGACGCACGCTGCTATTTGCGCTGTTGCCGCTTGCCCTGATTGCTGGCGGCTACGCCTACGTCACGGGCGGGCAGATCATGTCGACCGACGATGCTTATGTCGAGGCCGACAAGGTCGGTGTCTCCACTGACGTCTCCGGGATCGTCAAGAAAGTCGATGTCACCGAGAACGAGCATGTCGCGCCCGGACAGGTTCTGTACCGGCTCGACCCCAGGCAATTCCAGATCGCATTGGACAATGCGAAAGCCAACCTCGCGGAGACCAAGTTAACTATCGAAGCGATGAAGCAGGACTACCAGCGCATGCTGCGCGACGTCGACGCCGGTCAGGCGCAGGTCGAGCTCGATCAGGCGACGTACGACCGTTACGCTGCTCTTGTGAAGAGCGATGCCGTCTCTAAAGCCAATTACGACCAGGCGCGTTTCACGCTTCAGGCCGATCAGGGCAAGCTCGGCTCCCTCAGGCAGCAGGCGCAAGTGCAACTCGCCAAACTTGGTGGTGAGCCCGACATCCCGGCCACGGAGCATCCGCAATACCAGCAGGTGCAGGCTCAGGTCGACGAGGCGCAGCGCCAGCTTGATCACACGACCGTTAGGGCTTCCTTCACCGGCATCGTGACGGGGGTGCCGTCGATTGCACCCGGCAAGTACCTGCAGGCGTCAACGACCGCCTTCTATCTCGTCGCCACGGACCATGTCTGGGTCGACGCCAATCCCAAGGAAACCGAATTGACCTATGTGCGGCCAGGGCAGGCGGTCAAGGTCACCGTCGATACTTATCCCGACCTCGCGTGGGACGGCATCGTGGAAAGCATCAGCCCGGCGGCAGCCCAGGAATTCCAGCTTCTGCCGGCTCAAAACACCAGCGGCAACTGGGTCAAGGTCGTGCAACGGATTCCCATGCGCGTGCGCGTCGCGACGAATGGCAAGGGCCCAGCACTTCGCGCGGGCATGAGCGTCGAAGTCGAAGTTGATACGGGTCATGCGCGCGGCCTGCCGCATTTCCTGACCGCGTTGCTTGGCCTCCAGGAGAGGACAGCAGGATGAGCAAAGGCGCAATCCAACCCTCCGCGAACCGGGGGGCGATCACGGCCTGCGTCATTCTCGCGACGCTGATGCAGGCGCTCGACAGCACGATCGCCAATGTCGCGCTCCCGCACATGCAGGGCAGCGTCTCGGCGAGCCAGGACCAGATCAATTGGGTGCTGACATCCTACATCGCAGCTGCCGCGATCATGACCCCGCCGACCGGCTTCCTCGCCAGTCGTTTCGGACTGAAGCGATTGTTCCTCATCGCCGTTACCGGCTTCACGGTCGCCTCCATGCTCTGTGGAATTGCGCAGTCGATTGGAGAGATCGTGCTGTTCCGGATCTTGCAGGGCGTGTTTGGAGCGCCGCTGGTACCGCTTTCCCAATCGGTTCTGATCGGCATCTATCCCAAGGAGCGGCAGGGTTTTGCCATGGCGCTGTTCGGCCTCGGGGTGATGGCAGGCCCCATCCTCGGTCCGGTGCTCGGCGGATGGCTGACAGATAACTATAGCTGGCGTTACGTGTTCTATATAAATCTGCCGGTGGGTGCTCTCACCTTCGCAGGCCTTACCGTGTTTCTGCGCGAATCGCCACGAAACGCGAGCGAGAAGCTCGATTGGCTTGGCTTCGCAACCCTGAGCCTGACGATCGGGGCGCTTCAGATTCTGCTCGACCGCGGCGAACAAAAGGACTGGTTCGGTTCCGGCGAGATCTGGATCGAGGCGATCATTGCTGCCTCGGCGTTTTACATCTTTCTCGTTCACACATTGACGGCCGACGAGCCCTTCGTCCGGCCATCGCTGTTTCGCGACCGAAATTTTACCGTAGGCACGCTCTTCATTGCCGTGGTCGGTCTCACCTATTACGCCTCGCTCGCGCTGCAGCCACCCTATCTGCAGGATCTCATGGGTTATCCCGTCGTCACGGCGGGATTGGTCATGGGCCCGCGCGGTGTCGGCACGATGGCCGCGATGCTGTTGGTCGGGCGCCTGGCCGGACGCGTCGACACGCGTCTGCTGCTCGGCTTCGGCCTCGGCCTTACCGGCTGGGCGTTTTATGCCATGACCGGTTGGACGCCGGACGAGTCGCAAACGGCGATTGTCACAGTTGGCCTGATCCAGGGCGCCGGCCTCGGCTTTCTTTTCGTGCCGCTCAGTTCGGTAAGCCTGGGGACGCGCTGGCGCCGGAGCGGCGCACGGAAGGCGCAGGCATCTACAACCTGTCGCGCAATATCGGCTCGAGCGTCGGCATCTCGGTGGTGAACGCACTGCTTACGAGCAACACGCAGGTCAATCATGCGGAGATCGCGGTGCACGTCACGCCCATGAACCGCGGTTTCGAATTGCCGACCATTTCGCAGTTCTTGAATCCCCTAACCGAGGCCGGACGCGCGGCGTTGGATTCCGTGATAACCCAACAGGCGCAGATCATCGCCTACATAGATGATTACAAGCTATTGATGATGGCGACGCTCGCCATGATTCCGCTGCTGGTGGTCTTCAAGGCGGCCGATGGCGGCGGCGAGCACGCTGGCGTGGAGTTGTAACCAGGGGGCAGCTTGGGTAGGCGGCAAGGCGCCGTCTTGGTCTGCTTGAGGATCATATGACGATCGCCCGCGGAATGCGCGCGACAAACAGCGGTGTGTCGGTGGTTGCGTATGATTCACTCCCTGGGCGTAGATAGTATGCGTCGAAATGTTCAAGGTTATCGAGCGCCATCGGGCGACAGTCCACGTCGCCGTTCCTACGTCCTTGCGAATCATGCTCGAGCACCCTCGAAGGACCGAGTTCGACCTATCGTCGCTCAGAGTCGGCACCTGCGGAGGAGCGGACGTCGAGCCTGAGCTGTTGCGGCGATGCGCCGTCGAGCTTCCCATTCCGGGACTCGTCCAGGCGTACGGACTGACCGAATCTACGGGGCTCGCCTGCCGAAGGCGGAGCGCACGCGATGGTCAAATTGCTGACGCAGATCATCGGCGTTGGAATCGAAACAGCGGACAAGCTCGTGCATGAGATCCTTTCCAGGCGATTGCGCGATCGTAGAGTGGTCGCGCGTTACGGGGCCTTACTGGCGCGCCTGACGAGAGCGGCAAGCGAAGACGAGAGAAGGGCCTTGTACGCGGTAATGCCCGAGCCCGGCGAGGGATGATCCAGCTGGCCCGGCGCTTTCTCCTTTTCCAGAAGGACAGCGCATTGGCCCAATGGTTCCGCGCGCGAACCGCCGACCGCGCGGCAACACGCGCAAAACAATGATCGTGGCGTTGGCGCGTAAATTGCTCATTGCGTTCTGGCGTCTGACGACAACAGGAGAAATGCCTGCAGGGATTAAGTTGCGCCCAGTAGCGTAAACGCTGGACGGGAGACATCAATTAGGGCTTGGCGAACCAACCGCTGCACCCTGCTGCATCATGGTCGAACATTCAGTCCAACCGCATACAAGTACGCGGCGCACGGTTATTGCAAGCTCCCTCGGAATGTCACTCTCTTCGAATATCGCACGCCATCGAGGGACAACCTTCCACGGCGGTCCGGTTTAATCCACGGCGGCTCGGTTTAAGTCCAAGGAGAAGAATCGCTAAGAGCTCTCGACAGAACATACCCCATACAAGTTGTAGCCGGCGGCAGCCAGGAGGCATTGTTGGCGTCGCCGTGGCGGTAGATCGGGCGGAGGCTCACGCGGGGTCCCTGCGCATGGAGTCGTCATTCTCTCGCTGAGCATTGCCGTATGGACACCGGGAAAGTCAGCAACAGTAGAAGTCCGGGCGGCTCCGTGCCGATCGGGGCGCGTTCGCTGTGCGCTGGCCAGAGAAATGGCCGCCTCAGTTGTGCAGCGCCAGCGCACGCACCCGGTCGTGAGTTTTATTTTCGACGGCCCGGCCGGCTCCGCTGTCAGAGCCTCCGACAACTACCTTGTCCGGCCCGTCCGGCTCACTCGATCTCCTGAATAGGCGTCCTCATTCCAACCTGGCTATAGTGGGCATGATTGGCGACCTGAAAATTGGATCATTCATATCCATCCCTGACGTTGCGGGACAGAGGTCCAAGATCGATCACCAACGCTGCGGATAAAGATTTCTCGAAAATGTAATGCGCTTCATTTCTGTTTTGCGGAGTTTCAACGATGAGATTCGCTCAATTTATCGCCGCGGTCACGTTGTTTGGTAACTTGGAATAGATCTGGGTTGAGCGGCGTCGTCTATGCTCCACCCCGTAAATTTGGCGGCGACTGTCTTGCTGCGCGATCTTTGCATGTTGTGGAGGAGTTCTAGATCGCGTGAGTCTGGTGGATCTTGCGCCGATCGCGCACTTTGACTTGTACCGGCGCGCATTGATCGCTTTGAGGTACTTTTTTTCTTAGCCGCACCGACCTACGTCGCCGAAGCCGGTTCACACTTGAACCGAGAGCTAAACGCAAACCTGTTAAAATAGAGGTCAAACATGTCGAAACAGGGCCGTTACTGCCTCAACACCCTTCGCACACAGCTGCTGGAGCACCCCGTTTACGCGGAGGTCACTTCCGTCGGGGATCTGAGACGATTCATGGAAGATCATGTCTTCGCCGTCTGGGATTTCATGTCGCTTCTAAAGCGGCTGCAGCAGGATCTGACGTGCACAAAAGTGCCGTGGTTCCCCGCGGACAACGCGCGCGCTGCGCGCCTGATCAACGACATCGTGATTGGTGAGGAGACAGATGTCGATCCGGACGGCTCCTACGTCAGCCATCTCGATCTCTACCTTCGCGCTATGGAGGATGTCGGCGCCAGCAGCCAGCAATTCAACACGTTCCGCTCGCTGGCGCGGGTCGGTATTTCGGTCGAAGTGGCTATGGCGCGGTCCGGCGTGCGGCCTCACGTGCAAGCCTTCGTCAAGCATACGATGACACTGGCCCGGTCGGGGTCAACGGAAGAGGTCGTCGCGGCTTTTTTTTACGGCCGCGAGGACATTATCCCGGAGATGTTCAGCAGGCTTCAGAAGACGCTCCCTGGGGCTACGCACGACAAGCATCGCCTGCGCAATTTCATCTACTATATCGAACGGCACATCGAACTCGATGGCGACAGTCACGGTCCAATGGGGAAGGAGCTGCTTGAAAATCTGGTAGCGGACTCACCGCAAAGGGACGAACGTGCCCTGCGCGCCGCGTGCAACAGCATCAGGGCTCGGATCGAGCTTTGGAATGGCACATTGAGCGCGCTTCGTGATATGCGCGGGATGAAGGCTAAGCCTGCTGCGCAAGCCGCCGGATGACAGAAGGACGAACTTCCAATGTCTTCCGTGCCGCGGATATGCGGAACACGACCTCGGCGCATGCAGCGCCGAGGTCATTTCGCGACAGTCCGCACTCGAACAATTTACGGCCGTACTGACCAGCGTAGTCGTAAGATGGTCCGTTAGACACACGCCTTAACTGGTCGCAGGCGCCCGCTATGCGTGGTGTGGACCCGTCGCCGTACGACGTACCAACTGTCGTTATTCGTGGTATGAATCGTCATAAGCATACGGTTAGTGGCTATAGTAGTTATACGGGTAGAAGCTATAGTCTAAACCCCGCTCCAAATGCGAAACGGTGCCGGAAGTCGTGATCATGTAAATCGCGGTCACGACGTTCCGTCATGAAGGGGCAGGAACGAGATAATATGGATGGATACAAACGCGCTGTGGGTGAGGTTGTCTGTTGAAATGTCGGAGCCTGTGCGCGTTTTGTTGCTCTTCAATGGCACTCCGGCCTCATCGTGCCGGATGAAAGATCGCTGACTCAGGGACAGTATGAGAGGATCGACGCGTCTAGCATGTCTTGGTTCAAAAATCGAAATCTACGGGAATAGCGTTCAGAGAATACCAGCTTTGCCCGTGAGACTGGTAGCTGGAGCACGCGGGCGACGGTCGGGATAAGTTTCCAGCCTACGGCTGTTGCGACTCTCTTATGAGCGCACTTTGGCTTGGAGCGAAAGTGATTTTCACCACGGCAACGATTCGCTGGATTGCCATCTATCACCACGGTAGCCGTCGCACCGTAAGTGTCTCGGCCGAATTGACAAGGTAACATTCCGAAAAAGCGTTCTTCCGATCTCGGGAAAGACGCCCGTCGTCTAGTGGCAAGTCGGGCCGGTTGTCCGAGACCTGCATCAAATGGAATTGAACGTTCGCTGATGAGTGCCGCATCCGTTATTTGCGGAACATGATTTTTGATTGACAGGCAGTGCCTCTTTGGCAGTATTCACGGTCATGGGGAAGCGATCTCCCCACGAGGCGACATGCCGAAGAATCGCGTCCGACTTTCTTTTACAGGGACGCCCGCATGTCCGCCGTCAACCAGCAAAACAGCTGTCCGTATCTAGCCTCGGCGGATTGGCGCCGCCGGCTTGCCGCCAGACCGCGCATCGTCCAAGCTCTGTGCGACACTCGAAGTGGCGAGAGAGCGCTTAGACAAAGGCGAGCGACCTCTGCCCCAACATCGAATTGCTGCGCCCATCTCGCGAGCGTCTGGTCTTCTTCGCTTCATTGATAGACGCGGGCCGCCCTGCCGTGACAGGCAAATCTTTAGTGTGCTCAACACGTGGAGAATCCAATGGTTACAAATACTGACCGCCGAAACTTCATCGCGAGTGTCGGAGCGGCTGCCGCTTCGACAGCCGTGTTGGCAAGTACACAAGCACTTGCCCAGGGTAGCCCGCAGACTGGAAGCAAGGCGATGCCTTATCAAGCGAAGCCGATGCCGTTTGATCCGAAATCCATCACCGGCATCTCGGAGAGGGTGCTCGTGAGCCATTACGAAAATAGCTACGTCGGTGCGGTAAAGCGCCTCAACGCGATCGGCACGCGGTTGGCTGAGCTTGACTTTGCCAAGGCTCCGAACTTCGTCATCAACGCACTGAAGCGCGAAGAACTGATCGCGTCAAATTCGATGATCCTGCACGAAATCTATTTCGACGGGCTCGGTGGCGCTTCGAAGCCGGCTGGCGCGCTGGCGGATGCCATCGCGCGTGATTTTGGTATGGAGCGCTGGCGGGCCAAATTCGCAGCCATGGGTAAGTCTGAAGGTGGCGGCTCGGGTTGGGTGATTCTCGCTTATTCGCCGCGCGACAAACGCCTCGTCCCAGTGGGCTGCCGATCATACGACGACGCTCGCGGGAGGCCGTCCGGTCTTGGTGCTCGATATGTATGAGCACGCTTATCACATGGACTACGGCGCCGCCGCAGCGAAATACGTCGATATCTATGTGGAGGCAATCCGATGGGACAACGCCGTCAAACTCTACGAGCAATATAGCCGAGGGGCGTAGAAGGGGTGTCGCCCGTGAAGGAACGAAAGCGAAGTCACTGAACAAACGATCCGTGTCGAATTTTGCAGTTCGACGGGATGACGCCAGCAGTGCATTGCAGGACTCTGACGATGTCTCAGGACCGCAATCGCTGGCTCGTCCAGGTGAGGAGTGCACCGTCACCTTTTGCGGCGACGCCGAGTAGGTAAGCGCAGCCTGTGTACTCGCGCTCAACCAGGCGAGCCTGGCGCTTCAAAACGGTTTGGAGCGAGGGATGGGGCGACGTGACGCTCGAAGGGTTCCAAGCCAACGAGGGGGCAGACAGGTCGTTGCAAACATCAAGGGCGCGCCACTACCCGGAACTACTGTTCAGCCGATGGTCTGCGAGAACGCCTAGCACCGCAGATCGAACGGAGTGTGGAATCGCTGTCGGCTCACAAATGCAGCGTTCCAACGAACTAGATCGTTTGAGAATGGAAGTCCGATGTCACAAGATCCGAGCAAGAACCTCCTCCCCCCACAATGGGACTATGAAGCGTGGAGACATCTGGTCCGCGCGATGGCCGGACGGTTCAATCCAGAAGGTGTCGATCCCAAGACCTTTACTGGCTGGCTGCGACGTATCGACGTTTACGGCCTGGCGGCTGCCGAGGTTGGATCCAATGCTAGGCGAGTCGAGCGTTCGCTCCGGGATGTTCGCCTCGATGGCGCGGACCACTATATCATGATCTTTCAGGTCGCCGGCAAATCAGCGATAACTCACAACGATCAGGCGTTGTGCTTCGATTCGGGCGATGTTGTACTCGTCGATGCGGCCCGGCCCGTGGCGTTTTTCAATAGAGAGCCGGACAAGCGATGGGGCTCGCTAACGCTCGTCTTGCCGCGGCAATCTCTCGTCTCTCATCTGGGATTCGAGCCACGAGGTGGTCATTGCCGGCGCGGCGGAACAACTGCCGGGCGCCTCCTCCTTGATCTTATTCGGAGTTTTGGGAGAGAGGAACCAGCATCTACACTGGCCGATTCCTACATGCGATTGGCCGCCTATGATCTGATCGGCGCGCTATTTGCGCCGACCGATTTGACCTCATCTCGTCACGCGGACAAACTATTCGGGCGTGTGCGTGCGGTCATCACCGACGGTTTCGCGGATCCGGATTTTGGTCCCTGCGAAGCAGCCGCGGTAGTGGGAATCTCATTGCGTTACCTCCAGCAACTATTTACGCATCGCGGTTCCACCTGCAGCGAATTTATCTATTCGATGCGGCTAGATCACGCCAAGCGCCTACTGCTTCGCCGCGCGGCGCTGAGGACCGGTCAACCTCTCAGCGAGATTGCCTACGCATGCGGTTTTCGCGATTACGCGTATTTCGCGAGAAAGTTTCGTCAGCGATTCGGTCATGCACCCGGCGCGTACCCCGAATCCGATGGTCTTGCCAGCAATGAAGCGGTGAACGCTCGTTCCTCAGCGGAGGCGTCTTAAGCTAAAACGCTCCGATTCCTGCACGCCAAGCCCGACAGTCTTCGCTGTGCGATTCAATATTCTCCTGGCACTCCTGGCGGTGACCGACGGCGAGCTCTGCAGCAAGGGGACGAGCATCCATGCTTGAGTCGCGTGATAATGCGATCACGACTCACCGACGACGGTCGCACCGAGGTGACTGCGGGCCTGTCGGAGGGGACACCGGTGGTGGCAAGCACCAAGGGTGTGCCATCTCTGAGAACGGCAGTTCAAGCGCAGATCGTGCGCGATAGCTCCTGATTTCGCGGCCAAGCGGCTCGTGCATAGGCTCGGCTTCTTCGCCGAGGCGCACGCTGGC
>Ga0307474_10002806_pt1 | contig 12531 bp, 8 predicted proteins | sample atmos_gasesECM1C_2_FD_203312 | JGI IMG/M metagenome (GOLD analysis project Ga0307474, IMG submission 203312) | Hardwood forest soil microbial communities from Morgan-Monroe State Forest, Indiana, United States - atmos_gasesECM1C_05 | ecosystem: Environmental > Terrestrial > Soil > Temperate... | reverse complement strand
AGGTTTCGCTGGATCAGGTGATTGAGACGATGTATCAGACGGGCATGGACATGCAGTCGCGGTATAAGGAGACGTCGCTGGGTGGTTTGGCTTTGAATGTGATTGAGTGTTGAGAGAGTGATTTAACGGCGCCCGCCACGGTCGGCGGCCGCTACAAGGGCAAGAAGAAACCACCTCGAATCCGGCCTATGTAAAGAAAGGGAGCTGAGGTTCGTGCAGCCCGGACCACGCATTGGGCGGCTTACACCGCGCACAGCCTCTTCGAGACTCGGGGTGAACATGAGTGGCTGTGCTACTGAAGAACTTGGAATGGTGCCTACTCCTACGAAAATACGTTCAGGCGGTCAGAGCAAGTGGCTCCAAGGTAACTTTGTGGCTAGGCGTTCCAGCCGCCTGACCAAGGATCGGCGGATTCGGTTCGCGTCGATCCGGTCAAAGTGATCCTCGCCGAGTTCCCCGGTAGTCTTCCTTACGCTTCAGAAGGTGATAGGCAATCTCCGGGTGTGCTACTGCCACGACCGCGTGCGTGGCGCCCCTCCGAGCAGCAATGCGCCGACACAACGCCGAGAGGTAGTTGTTCTTCGCCATCGAGATGGCCCAGGCCGCCTGCCACAGAGTAGCTCGACCTCTGTCGCCAACGCGGCTCCACAAACGCTACGCCATCTCGAGCTCATTTTCATCGTTGTGGGCCCCTGGGGACCATGACTTACTCGTAACGGAGGGCTTCTACTGGGTCTAGTTTGGCGGCTTGCATGGCGGGGAGCCAGCCGCTGATTACGCCCACTATGATTAGGATGACGCTGGAGAGGAACATGGTCATCAGTGACAGAGTTAGGTGGATGTCAACTTTGCCGGATTCGTCTTCGTAGGCGGGGCCCAGGAATGGCAGCGTACCGATGATGGCGGTCAGGCCCCAGGACAGGAGCATGCCGATAGCGCCTGCGGCGATGGTCATGACCAGGGCTTCGAGCAGGAATTGCCAGCGGATGTGTGATTTTTTTGCGCCCAGGGCGCGGCGCAGGCCGATTTCTCTTACACGCTCTTCTACCGAGACGAGCATGATGTTCATTACGCCTACGCCGCCGATGCCGAGCGTCATGGCGCCAATCATGAACATCAGCGCTTCGATGCCGATGGTGATGCCTTCCATGATCGGCTTGAATTCTTCACGGCCGAACATGGTGATGGCGCGTTTATCGGATGGGGAAAAACGCTGACGACCGGCGACCGCCGCCCGGAATTGACTCATGGCAGCGGCTTCGAAGCCAGGAGCGATTGGCTCCCACACCATCACACTGGCGTATTTTATGTCCCACAGATCGCCGGCTGCGGTGTACGGGATAAACGCAGACTCGTCATCGCAATTGAAATAACAACTATCGGAAAACTTTCTGTCCATGGAACCGATTACGGTGAAGGGGACGCCCTTGATGCGAACGGTTTGGCCTAGAGCAGGTTCGCCGCTGAAAAGTTTTTTGCGCAATTGAGAGCCCAGAAAAACGACGCGGCGGCGTTCGGCTATATCTTCCGGAGAAATCCAGCGGCCATCACTGGGAACTTCGTTGCGCATTTCGCCATATTCGGGGTAAACGCCGCGGACGGCTGCATCCTTGAAGCGTTCTTCGTGAGAGACGCTCTGGAATTTCACGGATTCGCGAGTGACCCGACGGATCAACGGCGATTGTGCTTTCACCCATTCAGCATCTTCGGCTTCGAAGCGGACAGGCTTGCCCGCGCGTTCGCCGCCGGCTTGTTCGCTCGTGGTGCCAGGCCAGGCGATGACTGCGCCCTTCCCGAACACTTCGAATGTGTACATGAGAACGCTGCGGAAGCCGGCGCCGTAGCTCAGTAGCAGAGTTACCGCAACGATGCCCCACGAGATTCCTGACATCGTTAGAAAGCTGCGGACGGGATTGCGTCCTAGCGCGGTCCAGGCTTGTTTGAAAATTTCGATCAGCATAGCTCAGCCACCGGCCTCGAAGCGCAGGGCTTCAATCGGATCTACGGAAGCGGCGCGATTGGCAGGATAAAGGGCGGAGAGGAGGGCGATGAGTGCCAGCAAAAAGATGGACATCGCTCCGATGCGCCAGTTAGTGAGCATGCCAGTAAAGAACGGTGGCATAGGCAGAAGGTTTACGAGCGCGCAAAATCCATAGGAAAGAAAAAGGCCGACGCCACCGCTTAGACTGACTACGAAAATCGTTTCCAGGAAAAATTGCCGGAGGATGGACTTTCGCGTGGCTCCCAGCGCCATGCGGACGCCGATTTCGCGAGTACGTTCGCGAACGCTGACGAGCATGACGTTCATGACGCTGAGGCCACCGAGAAAGAGAGTGGCGATGCCGACTGCGCCCATGAAGATTTCCATACCGACGATGATCATGCGATTGGCTTCGGCGTTTTTGACGGTGTCCCAGATGCTGGCGGCTTCTTCGTCGCGCGGATCGTAATTGTGAATGCGAGCCAGGGTGCGGCGAAGCTGGCGGACGCAGTCCCTATGAGTTTCGAGGGACCAGGGAGCGATGAGCAGGCGATCGACAGTGTGCTCGACGGCGGGAGGCTTGTTGGGAAAATCGCGACGCATGGCGTTGAAAGGAATGAAAATTTTTCGCGTGTCGAAGCCGTCGTAACTGGAGTTCTGGTCCTTGGATTTCATGATTCCGACGACGGTGTAAGGGATGCCGTTCATCCAGATGGTCTGGCCGAGGGCTTCGTGGTCGGCAAATAACTGTTTTTTGGTGTCGCTGCCTAGGAATGCGACGTTGCGCGCGTTTTCGTTGTCCTCGCCGTTGTAAAAGCGGCCTTGCGCGGTGGCGACGCTGCGAATTTCGCTGAAGGGCGGAAGCGAGCCGACGACTGGAATGGTGCCGCTGTTGTAAAGGGTGCGAACCTGAACGTCATTGCCGAGTTCGGGCATGGAATATTTGCAGCCGGGCGACTCCGCCGCGACTTGGAGGTAATCGTCTTCATTCCAATGGACCAGGCGGCCGGCACGCGCCCCGCCGGCTTGCATGCTAGTACGGCCGGAGAATACGATCATCACGTCTTTGCCGAAGGTTTCCTGATTTTTCTGAATGCCGTCGCCGAGACCTTCCCCGGCGGCAATCATCACGGTGATGGAAATAATTCCCCAGGCGATGCCAAACATGGTGAGGAGAGTGCGGCGTTTGTGCGCCCAGAGGGTTGCCAACGTGTCGCGCAGGAGGTCGGTGAAGGACACGATGCGCTCCTATTGCAGGATGACTTGTTGTTTTTCGTTCAGGCCGGCGAGAATTTCGGTTTTCACGCCATTGGAGATGCCGAGTTTCACGTCTACTTTCCTTTTCCCGTTGGGACCTTTCGGGTCGGGAATTTCGACCTGCGCTTTGCGTTCCTTGTCGTAAATCATGGCGCCTTCGGGAGCCATCAAGACGTTTTTCTTTTCCTCGAGCAGAATTTCGGCGTTGGCGCTCATGTTGGCCTTGAGTTCTCCGCCGGGGTTGGAGATGGAGACGCGGACTTCGAAAGTGGTGACGTTGTCCTTTTCTTTGCCTTGAGGAGAAATTTTGGTGACTTTACCTTCGAATTTTTTGTCCTTGAAAGACTCGACAACGATGCGAGCAGGCTGGTTGAGATAGACTTTGCCGATATCGGCTTCATCGACTTTGCCCTGGACGTAGACTTCACTGACGTCGCCGAGGGTCATGATCGGCGTGGCTTGAGAACCCAGAACAAGTATGGAGCTCACCGCATCGCCGACGTTGACGTCGCGCGAAAGGACTAGACCGTCGATCGGGCTGACGATTGTTGAGTTGCGCAAATCTTCGAGAGCGTTATCGAGCGAGGCTTGTGCCTGGGCCTGCTGCGCTTCGGCTTTGGCGATTTCCGCGCGGGAGACAGCGAGGTTGCGCTGCGCGCTCATCTGCTTGTTCAGTGCCAGTTGATAATTTTTCTGAGCGTCCTCGACTACGCTCTTGGACATCACACCGTCTTTCAGCATCTGGTTGGCGCGATCCATGCTGAGCTTCAGGAAGGGGACGTCAGGTCCTTCGGCGTCAACTTTGTTGCGTTCCAAGGAGGCTAGCGCAGACTCCTTTGCGGCGGTAGCGGCTTCAAGATTGGCGCGCGACTCGCGGACGACGGCTTCGAGCTGAATCTTGTCGAGTTCGGCGAGGATCTGGCCGGCTCTCACGCGATCGCCATAATCAACGTAAATCTTTTTGACGATGCCGCTGGCCTTGGATTTGATTTCAGCTTTGGAGAGCGGCTGGATTTTGCCGGTGGCAACGACGACGCGGGCCAGATCGCCGCGCTCGACGTTGCCGAGTTTGGCGGGGTCGATCTCGTGACTAGGGCTAAGAGCCGCTTTGACGCCGAAGCCCGCGCCGAGAATCACCACCAAAGCGACGACTCCCCAAATGATGCGGCGACGCCGCTTCTTGCCATTTTTCCCGTTAGCTAAACCATTGGAATTGCTGGCCATGACCAAGGACCCCCGCCCACAAATACTTGACACTGAAGATACGGGCACCTGCGACGAAAGGTTCCGTAGTTCCAGAGATATAGACGATGGGAAACGGAAATGGTCTAAAACGAAGAGGTGCTCAGGCTTGGCGTGTGGAAACTGATAGCTTCAAGGGCGACGGCGGAGAAAGGGCAGATCCGTGTAAGTGATGATTGTTCAGGGACTTCCGCTGTGGCCACGTGTATCAGTACTGGATTACGATTTGCTCCGTGCTACGTCTAACCAGTGGTTACGAACGAACTTGTTCCCGCCTTTACCAAGCGTCTGGGAATTTCCCATAAACGCCAGGGACAAAGCTCTCAATTGAGCTAGCTTCGCCGCGCCGGACTTGTGTGCCCTATGCCGACCGAGTATTTTAAGGAGTCTGTTTTGAACGACAACTTGGTCGAGTTTTTCTGTGGCAGAGGGCGCAGGCTGAATGAGCCATCAGCTGACAATCGTAACTTACGAGAAGACGTATGCGATTTGCCGCCTGGAGCCGGATGCGCCGGTACCGGCCTGGGCCGGAGGAGTTCGATTTCTGTCGATCACCAGAACGGCAAACGAGCTGTCGATTGTCTGCGAAGAGGAGCTGGTTCCGAATGACGTTCACGCCGAGAGAAATCGGCGGCTGATGCAAATCGAGGGGACGATGCCGTTTACACTGCCGGGGGTACTGGCGTCGGTGGCGGGTCCTCTAGCCGACGGGGGAATCAGCGTATTTGCGGTGTCAACCTACGACACCGATTATATTCTTGTTTCTGACGAAGATTTGCAGGAAGCAACGCAAGTGCTGGAGAGTGCCGGGCATACCATACGGCAGAATCCATCTGAGTGAAGCAATCAAAAATCTCGGGAGAAAAAACGGAATGAAGACAGCGATGCGGAACGGCCGGTGGACGTGTGCCTTTCAGGGCTGTGCATGGTTAGTCCGTGCGCTTCTGGCGATGCTGTTTCTGCTAACCATGCAGGCGAAGGCGGACGAACCTTATGCCCGCAGCAAAGACTACGATCTGCAGCACTCGAAAATTGTGCTGAAGTTTGATGTCGAGCAAAGGAAAGTGATCGGCGGCGTTACGCACACTGTGACCATCCTGAAGGACGACACCAGCAAGTTGGCGTTCGATTGTGTCGGGCTGACGATTCAAAGCGTGACGGTGAATAAGGCTGCGGCAAAATTTAAGGCCACAGACGCGGAATTGATCGTGCCACTGGCCAGCGGCGCGAAGAAGGGCGACAAGTTCGAAGTCGAAATCAAATACGAAGGGAAGCCCACCAAGGGCGCATATTTCATTTTGCCGGACAAGGATTATCCCCGCCAGCCGAAAGAAATCTGGACACAGGGCGAATCCGAAGACACGCGGTACTACTTGCCGACCTATGACTATCCCAATGACCGGCTGACGACGGAAACGATTTTGACGGTTCCGGCGGAGTGGTTGACCGTAGCGAACGGAAAATTAATCGGCGTGAAGGATGCGGGGAACGGGTTGAAAACGTGGACCTGGCAGGAAAGTCTACCGAGTTCGACGTATCTGATCACCGTAGTGACCGGTGAATTTGAAGAAGTGAAAGATTCGTGGCGCGGGAAGCCGGTGACCTACTATGCGCCGAAAGGACGTGGAGACCGGCTGAAAATTAACTATGGGCGCACGCCGCAAATGTTGGAGCTATTCAGCAAGAAACTGGGTGTTGACTACCCGTGGGAGAAGTACGCGCAATCGATGGTGGACGATTTTGTGGCGGGCGGAATGGAAAATTCCAGCGCAACGACAAATGCCAGTTCCTCACTGGTGCACCCGATTCTGGCGCCTGAATATCCTACCGGACAGGATGACCTGATCTCACACGAACTGGGCCACCAATGGTTTGGAGATTTGGTGACCTGCAAGGACTGGGGAAATATCTGGCTCAATGAGGGTTTCGCAACGTTCATGGAAACCTTGTGGTCAGAAAACTATTTTCCGAAGGAGCAAGCGGAATACGAGCGCTGGACCAGCGTGCGCGAGTGGTGGGAGCAGCGCAATTTGTGGGCCAAGCCAATTGTGCGGCACGACTTTGACGATTCGAGCGAGTTCGATGGAAATGCTTATGGTAAAGGCGGCCTGGTGCTGTACATGCTGCGGCACCAGCTTGGCGACGATGCCTTTTACCGCGGATTGAAACATTATCTGGAAGTGAACCGAGGCAAAAATGTAGTGACGGCGGACCTGGCAAAAGCGATTGAAGAAGAAACTCATACCAATGTGGATCAGTTTTTCTCGCAATGGGTCTATGGAGCGGGAGCGCCGAAATTTGATTTGAGCTACACCTATGACGACACGAAACATCAAGTGACGTTGAAGGTGAAGCAAACGCAAAAGATTGAGGGGCGCGTTGGATTGTTCCATGTTCCGACTGACGTCGAGATCACGACGGCTGCGGGAGCGAAGGATTATCCGGTCAAGGTTTCCAAAGCGGAAGAAACGTTTTCGCTCCCGGCGGATAGCGCTCCGGCCATGGTGCTGTTCGACAAGGGCGAACACATTTTGAAGTCCGCTGAGTTCCACAAAGAAAAAAAGGAGTGGCTGTACCAGTTGAAAAACGCGAGCGAACTCGCGGACCGCGCCGATGCTGCGCAAGCACTGGCTAAGTTGAAAGACGACGCGGAGGCGGACGCTGCGCTGGGCGACGCACTGAAGAATGACAAAGCGTGGGGAGTTCGCGTAGCGGCAGCGGATGGGTTGGGTGAACGCAGGTTGCCCGCAAGTGCAAAACAGTTGCTTGAAGGATTGAATGCGGCTACGGAACCGTGGGTGAGAAGCCGTATTGTGGCGGCGCTCGGCAACTTCAAAGACAATGGCGAGATAGCTGCGAAGCTGGATTCAGTCGCGAAGGAGGACAAATCGTACCGCGCACGCGCGGCGGCGTTGCAAGCGCTGGGCAAGATCAAGGCTCCTAATGCACTGGCTACGCTGAATGCAGCTGTGGCCGGCGATTCGCCAGACGACTTCTTGCGCAACGCGGCGTTGCGCGCAATGGCGCCGCTGGGCGATGACAAAGCAGTCCCTACGCTACGGGAATGGGTTGCGGCCGGCAATCCGATCAACACACGGGAAGCGGCAATTTACAGCCTGGCGCGATTGAAGAAGGACGACAAAGAGATCACGCAGCAAATTTCTGGATTACTGAATAATGCGCATTTCCGGCTGCGCTTCGCGGCTATCTTTGCGCTCGGTGAGCGCGGGGACCCAGCAGCGATTCCAGCACTGGAAACCTTACTGCACAGCAATGATCTGAGCATAGAGATGGTGCCGATGATCAAGGCCCAGATCGCTCGACTGAAAAGAGGGCCGGACAAAAAGCCAGAGGTGGGCGAGATGAACGAACCAGGTGAAGGCGGCGACGAAGACGCGGTCGCAATGCGGCTGGCTCGCCTGGAAAAAATGATGCAGGAGATGAACGAGCGTTTAAAGAATATTGAGGAACGGTTGCCGGCGAAGCACTGACACGCGTCTCTTGCGAGAATCGGTGCGCTTTGTTTCTTCGGGAAGACAGACTGGGCGGTTTTTTTTTATAAGCCTGTGGTCCGAATTCGTTTTTCCAAGGAAACCCTGCGTGGACCATCCGGAATATCTAAAGTTGAGATTCTTCGCCTATCCTTATTGGACAGGTTCAGAATGACGCGCAGGTTTAGTAGGGGGCCTGGCGAATTGCAGCAGTGGGAATGCGGGCTAAAAAAGACGTCAGGGAAATGCAATCAGCAAGCGCATATCGCGTACGTTATTGCCGGTCGGTCCGGTAACAATGGAGTCGCCAAGCGCTGCAAAAAAAGTGAAGGAGTCGCTTCGGCGGAAAAAATCCTGGGGATCTAATCCGGCATTTCTGGCACGAAAGAACGTTTCGCCATCCGCGACGGCTCCAGCCGCGGGACTATTTCCGTCAACACCGTCCGTTCCGGCGCTTAACACGACAATTCCCTTCCCAGCGATTTTTTTCACGCAGGCGAGTACGAATGCCGAGTTGCGGCCGCCGACGCCGTCGCCGGTCACGGTTGAGCTTAGCTCACCGTCCGCGATTAGTGCGACGGGATGACGCGGATTGGCCGCGCGCAGTTCCTCCAATTGAGCGAGCAAGAAATCCGCGGCCCTTTCCACCGGCCACTCGTCAGTGGAGTTATCGCAGAACGCTTCGCAGTCCAGGGATTCAGCAATGCGGTGAGCCGCGTGAAACAGTTCGTGCATTCCCAGAATCAGCTGGAATTGAGTGCGTTTGAAAGCTGGGCTGCCCGGCTTCGGAGTTTCCGGCATCTCCCCACTCTCCATCCATTCAGCCAGGCGATTCGGCAGTCGCGCGCGCAAATCGTAGTTTGCGACAATGGCCAAGACATGTTCTCGCGTCGTTGGATCTGGTAACGTCGGGCCGGAGGACAATGCTGATTCCTTGCCGACAGGTACATCGCTTATGGCCAGCGCGATTAGGCGCGCGGGCGCAGCTGCTTGCGCGATTCGTCCTCCCTTCACGGCGGAGACGTGCTTTCGTATGGCGTTGATTTCTGTGATCGAAGCTCCGCAAGTTACCAGAGCGCGATTCATCTGTTGAACATCGCCGAGAGACAAGCTGCGCAACAGCGGGAATTCCATTAGCGCTGAGCCTCCGCCGGAAAGCAAAACCATGACGAGAGTTTTTGTGGTGCAGCCCTGCAGAATACTGAGGGCCGCTTCGCCGGCGAGCAAACTCTGTTCATTAGGAGTTGGGTGTCCGCCCTCGAAATAGCGAAAGCCTGAGTGACGTTTTTTTGGCGCGCCGGGTGCGGAAACAATTCCAGTGAGGCCGGTGTTTTCTGGAAGGACGGCGATCAGCCCATCGAGCATCGCGTGCGCCGCTTTGCCCACTGCGATGATGCGCAGATCGGACGTATCGCGAAGATCATATTGGGCATCGCCGCAGCGAAGCACGCGGCCCGCACAGCTGACGCAGCGGGAAACCGAATCCGGGATGTTAAGCGCTTCCAGTGTTCGAAGGAAGACTTGCCGCGCGAGTAGTTTTCCACCCATATGAGACGCCTACCGATACAGGCCTTCAGCTGGTCTTGACTACTTCCGGATTCACCACATTCGGCGGACGCTGCCCCTGAAAAAATGCGACAACATTCTGTGCGGCAAGCAAAGCCATTTTCGCGCGCGTTTCATTGGTGGCTGAACCCAAATGGGGAGCTAGGATCACGTTGGTTCGCTTCAGCCCGGGATGAACAAAGGGTTCCTGCTCAAAAACGTCCAGCCCCGCGCCGGCAATTTTTTTCGACTCCAAGGCATGCACTAAAGCGGCTTCATCCACGACCGGTCCGCGCGAGGTGTTGACCAGAAACGCGGTTGGCTTCATGCGAAAGAATTTGGGCGCGTCAAACATCTGGCGGGTGTCTCCGTTGAGGGGAACGTGCAGCGTGACAAAATCTGCTTCGCCAAGGAGCGTGTTCAAATCCCGATATTCCGCATGCAACTCCTTCTCGACGTCTTCGGGCGCACGCGACTTGCCGTTGTAGATTACTTTCATTCCGAATCCAGCGGCGCGCCGCGCAACCGCGCGCCCGATGCGCCCGAATCCCACGATACCCAGCGTCTTGCTCCAGACGTCGGTTCCACAAAATCTATCGAAATCAAAGCCTTGCCAGTTTCCTGCGCGAACAAATTGATCGGCCTCCACCAGTCTGCGAGCTACAGCCATCATGAGCGCCCAAGCGAAATCCGCAGTGGTTTCGTCAAGCACGCCAGGAGTGTTGGTAATCACGACGCCGCGCTTTGTACATGCGGGAACGTCAATGTTGTCGTATCCGACTGCGACGTTGGCGACGATGCGAAGCTTCTGACCTGCGCGTAGGACGTCGTCAGCTACGCGCTCCGTCAGCAAGCACACCAATCCTTCCTTGTCTTTAAGACGGCCCAGAAACTCTTCGCGTGATGGACGCTCCGGCTTACTCCAAAATTCGCAGTCACAGCAACTCTGCAGGAGATTTCGCGCATCAGGATAGAGTGGGTGAGTGACAAAAACTTTGGCTTTCGGCATGTCGAGCCTCAGGAATCGTGGAAATTGTAACTCATCAAAGGCGTAACGCGTCACAGGCGCGATGATCTTGCAGAAGCCGTTGCACGCGCGACGCAAGACTCACTATAGTTGCAGTGTAGGCGGGGAAACTATTTGCCGATGAATGCAGCCATCACCTCCGAGTTCCGCTCCCTGATCGGGCCACGAAACGTGCTATCCAGTCCGGAAGATCTGGCGATGTATGAATACGACGGCTCGGTGGACCGTGCGCGTCCGGAGATCGTGGTGTTTCCATCGAGCACGGCAGAGGTTTCGCAAATCGTCAAACGGGCCGTGAAGTATGACATTCCTATCGTGGGCCGTGGCGCCGGGACCGGGCTTTCCGGCGGAGCGCTGGCGCGCGGCGGCGGAATTATGATCGCCTTCGGGAGGATGAACCGCATCCTGGAAATCGATCTGGAGAACCGTCGCGCGGTGGTGCAGCCGGGAGTCGTAAATTTTGATTTGACGCTGGCCGTTGAGCATGCCGGTTTTTATTTTGCGCCCGATCCGTCCAGCCAGAAATCCTGCACCATTGGCGGAAACGTATCGGAAAATTCCGGCGGGCCGCACACGCTCGCCTACGGTGTGACGACAAATCACGTCACTGGGCTGGAGTTGGTGCTGCCCGATGGCGAGATCAAGCGCGTCGGCGGAAGACTTGGTGATGCGCCGGGCTACGATCTGTGCGGATTATTGGTGGGCAGCGAGGGAACGCTGGCGCTGGTTACCGAAATTACGGCGCGGCTTTCCCGGAAGCCCGAGTCCGTGAAAACGCTGCTGGCGATTTTCGAAACGGTAGACGACGCGACCGAGACGGTAACGGAAATGACGGCGCGCGCGATTACGCCCGCGGCTTGCGAGATGATGGACGGCTGGACATTATGCGCGGTCGAAGATTACGTACACGCGGGATTTCCACGCGACTGTGGCGCCATTCTGTTGATTGAAGTTGAAGGGCTGATGGAAGCGGTGGCCAGCCAGGCGGCGGGTATCGCGCACGTCTGCAAGGTGCACGGGGCGCGCGAAGTGCGCACGGCTAAGGACGATAAGGAACGCGAATTGTTATGGAAGGGCCGGAAAACCGCGTTCGGTGCGCTGGGACGGCTTGCGCCCAGTAACTATGTGCTGGATGCGGTCATTCCACGCTCCAAGCTGCCGCAGGCGCTTCGGCAGGTGCTTAAAATTGGCGAAGAATACGGACTGAAGATCGGAAATATTTTTCACGCGGGTGACGGCAATTTGCATCCGTTGGTGCTGTTTGATCCGCGCGATCGATCGCAATTCGAAAAAGCTGTGCGGGCTTCCGAAGAGATTGTGCGCTACTGCGTGGAAATCGGGGGCGCGCTGACTGGCGAACACGGCGTTGGCATGGAAAAGAGCGAGTTGATGACGCTGATGTTTTCCGATGCTGACTTTGCGTTGATGCGCCGCGTGCATCAACAATTCAATCCGACCGGCTTGCTGAATCCGGGCAAAGTGTTTCCGATCGGCAAGGGCTGCGGCGAAACCCGGATTCGAACCAGTCCGATGCACAGCCCGGTGCCCGCGTGAGCCCGGCGTTGACATCGTCAGTGGCATCGCGATTCGAATCTGTTGTTGGCAACGAATTCGTTCGAACTGAGCCTCACGCGTTAGAAGCGTATGCGGTGGATCGCGTTGCGCCTTCCGTCGCTGTGCAACCCGAAAATGCGCAGCAAGCTGCTGAAATCGTAAGAATCGCGATCGAAGGAAAATCGTCCTTGATTCCCAGTGGGGCGCGCACTTCGCTCGGAATTGGCATGCCGCCGTCGAGTTACGATGTGGCGCTCGACATGACGCGGGTTCGCGGAATCGCGCACTACGATCCGGGCGACCTCACCATCAGCGTGAATGCAGGGACTCCGTTGGCGGAGCTGGCGAAAATACTGGCCGAAAAAAATCAATTTCTGCCGCTGGCCGTTACTTTTTTTGAGAAAGCCACGGTCGGGGGCGCGATTGCGGCCGGG
>Ga0307474_10002805_pt1 | contig 12531 bp, 9 predicted proteins | sample atmos_gasesECM1C_2_FD_203312 | JGI IMG/M metagenome (GOLD analysis project Ga0307474, IMG submission 203312) | Hardwood forest soil microbial communities from Morgan-Monroe State Forest, Indiana, United States - atmos_gasesECM1C_05 | ecosystem: Environmental > Terrestrial > Soil > Temperate... | reverse complement strand
GCACTTCATGCGCATATTCGCCCTGGACGTAGTGACCCGGCATGGCCTCATGCACGGTCAAATGCTGCATCCCCGAGGAGTTGTACTCGCGCAATTTCGAATCGATGCGCGCCTGCGGCCAAGTGCTCGGGATCGGCGTAACCCAAAAAAAAGCGCCCAATGTAGGCTCCAGCGCCGGCGCCGGATTGAAACCGCCGACTCCGTAGACGCCGCGCATGAACACCGGCGTTTCGATGACTTCCAAATTGGCGTTCGGCGGCAGCGTCAGCAGATCCTTGGATTTGACGAAGGCTGTCGCCGCAGCGAGCGCCTGCTTGGCCGAGGGAATGTAATTCGCAGCCGTCGCATGCTGGCGCGCCACGTCCGCGAGCGCCTGCTCAACGCTCTTCGGTGCCGCCAGCCGCGCGATTTCAGCCCGCGTCTTGGCGAGATCCGTCTCCGCTTCCGCCAGCAGCGTCTCGGGAGTTTTGCCGGTTGCCAGCACCAGACGAAATTTCTTCGCGTAGCGCTCCTTCCCGAGCCGCCAATCACTGGGCCGCTCCGCCAGGTTGTCTTCCAGCCAATGGTTGAAACCGTTGAGGGCCGCGATGGCGCTCGCAGCCGCTTGGTCGTAGCGCATGCGCTCGCCGGGGGGACAGTCGGCGCGCAGCGTGGTGTCGATGAGTGCGACATTCCCCAGGTTCTCCTCGCGCGCGACCTGGTTCCAGACCTCGGGCGAGTCCTGCAAATTCGATTCGGCCTGCCGGATCAGCTCGGGGACCTTGTTCAAGCGGTTGATGATGTGGCGGTAGCGTTCGGCCGGCGGCGCATATTGCAGCACATACGGGGTATACAGGCCGTTGCCCAACAATTCGACATACGTGGTGGGATTGTGACGGTAGCCCTGGATCTCATCGAGTTCCAGACGCGCAGCGCCGAGCGCGTCGCGCATGATGTCGATGTCGGCGCGTTGCTGCGCGTCGAGCGCCCCGGTATCCAGTCGAGCAATCCGCGCTTCGATGTCATGCAGCAAGCTGCGCGAAGCCGCGATGCCGGCCGGGCTGAAATCATCCAGTATGTCATCGAGCGATGTGCCGTGATGCGTGTGGTAACCGTAACCGCTCGCATTCGTGGGCGAGAGCGCCAGCGTGCCCAACACGAAGTCATCCACCAGCTGCTCGAACACGGCGTCTGTCGACACCGGCTTGGCAATTGCCGGCGCCGCCCCGGCGTTCGCAGCGCAGAGGACGGTGCAGAATAGCCAGGCACCTTGAGGGCCGTGAATTTTGTTCATCCGCTATCTTCGGACAAGTCTCGCTGCTTCGTCCAGGCATGTCCTGAGCTATGATGCCGCCCGCACTCGCCCTCTGGAGCACATGAGACTATTCAAAATCCTGCGCCGCCTCGCGGCCGCGTTCGCACTGCTGCTGCTCGCGTGCACATTTGCGCTTTGGGTCAGGCCACCGGACCTTTTGCGCGTCGGCGCCAATTACTCTGCGAAGATCGTCTGCTCCAACGTGTTTCTCGCCGCACGGGATCCGGACGAAGTCCTGCGCACCGATGTGCAAGCGCCCGGGGTTGGATTGTTGCGTCTCATGCGCGTGTCCGTCGATCGGGAGCGGCGGGTAGTGCGAGCGGGCCTGCTCGGTTTCATCGGCGATGGGCTGGCCATCGAGCGCCCCGGCAACGGCTGCACGGTGCTGCCCGACGGCAAGTTGGACGTCGCGAGGCGGGTGCGCTTGGGATCGGCGGCCGGCGATCGCACACCGGCAATCGTCGCGGCCGGCAGCGCCGACGGTGCGGCAGACTGGCCGATAGGGAACGCGGTTGCGACCGACGCGGCACTCGATCGCCTGCTCGCCGACGATGCGCTGGCCGGACCCGGCATTCGCGCCATCGTCGTGGTCCATCACGGGCGCATCGTCGCCGAGCGCTACGCTGCGGGTTTTTCGGCTGCCACGCCGCTGCTGGGTTGGTCCATGACGAAGAGCGTCGTCGCCGGCCTCGTCGGCGTGCTCGTCAAGGAAGGCCGGCTCGCGCTCGACCAGTCCGCCGGATGGCCCGCGGTCAGCGGCGCCGGCCGGGAGCGCATCCGGATTGCCGACCTCCTGGCCATGTCGAGCGGTCTGCGCTTCAATGAGGCGTACGGCGCCGTGTCGGATATCACGCGCATGCTGTACTTGGAGCCGGACATGGCGGGCTTCGCGCGCGCGCAACCATTGGCGCATCCCGCCGGCGAGTTTTGGAGCTATTCGAGCGGGACGGCCAACATCCTGTCGCGCATCGTGCAAGACGCCGCGGGCCGGCTCGGTGCGGAGTATCCGGCCGAAAAGCTCTTCAGGCCGCTCGGCATGACCAGCGCCACGATGGAGACCGATGAATACGGCACCCTGGTGGGCTCCTCTTACATGTACGCCACCGCCCGGGACTGGGCGCGCTATGGACAGTTCCTGCTGCAAGAGGGCGTGTGGCGGGGCCAGGAATTGCTCCCCCGCGGCTATGTCGGCATGATGGCATCCCCGGTCGCCGCCTCCCAAGGCCAGTATGGGCATGGCCTCGTGTGGCTGTGGGGTTCCGACTCCGCGGTTCCGGGCCAGAATCCGGACCTGGCCTTCGGGATTCCTCCGGACACCTTCTGGATGGAGGGTCACGACGGCCAAAGCACGGCCATCATTCGCTCGCGTCAATTGGTCATCGTGCGTTTGGGGCTCACGCCCTTTCGCGATGGCTACTCGCCACAACCGCTGATGAAGGCCATCCTCGAAGCCACCCGATAGATCATGGCGGCGCCGGTTTCGGGATAGCCGAAACCTTGTGGCGGCGGCGGCGCGCGATCCACGCGTAGAGGGGCGCGCAGGCAATGAGCAAAATTCCTGCGAACAATCCGGAGCGCAGATCTTCCATGATCGCCGCTATCCACAGCAGCACGCAACCCAAGAGCAGGATGACGATGGTGTAGGGATAGCCGAACGCCCGATACGGCCGCGGTGTCGCAGGCTCCTTGCGCCGTAGAACAATGAGCGCGACATAAGCCGACACATAGTTGAGCAGGAACAGCACCACCGCGATGGCGATGATCTGTTCGAAGGTGCCGCTCATGATCAGCGCGGCCGACACGGCGCTCGAGACGCCGAGAGCCATGCGCGGCGTGCCGCCCGCGCTCACCTGCGTCGCCTTGTGAGTGAAAAAGCCGTCCCGGCCGATGGCGAGGAGTATGCGCGGCGCCATGAGCAGCGTCGCATTGACGAGGCTCAGCACGGTCATGAGCGAAATCACCGTGACGAGTTCGGCGCCGCCGCGCGGCAGAACCACGCGCGCCGCATCGGCGGCCGGCAATGCCGATGCGGCGAGCACCGGCAGCGGCAGGACCCGCAGCAGGGCGACATTGATGATCACGTACAGCGCGGCGACCAGAACGGTTCCGCCGATGATGGCTCGCGGCAGCATGCGCGCGGGCTCGGTGCTCTCCTCGGCCATGTAGATCGGCGAGTACCAGCCGTCGTAGGTGAGAAACACCGCGCGCAGGGCCGTCACAAGCGCCGTCAGCATGCCGAACGACATCAGCGGCAGCGACGCCGCGGACGCGGCCAGAGGCGGCGCGGCGGAGGCGCCGACCGGCGCGGTGAGAAAGCACCCGGCCACCAACACCATCAGCATGAGACCCACGCTCAAGCTGATGGCGCGCGTCAGGGTGCTGCCGATGCGCAGCCCGCCCCAGTGCAGGCCGGTGAACGATGCAATGATGGCGAGGGCAACCGCCTTCGGTGCGGCGGCCGCGGCCGGCCACAGGGTGCCGAGAAACAGGGCCGCGGTGAGCGAGGCATAGGCAATGGTCGCAATCTGATTGACCCAGTCGCTCCACCCGACCACGAATCCCGGCCCGTTGCCGAGGGCCCGCCGCGCGTAGACATAGAAGCCGCCGGCCTCGGGCAGCATCGCGGCAAGTTCGGCCACGGCCACGGCGCCGAGCAGCGAATACACCCCGCCCAAAATCCAAAACAGCACGATCAGGCGCGAGTCGCCGAGGGTGGCGGCCAGAGTCCCCGGCAGGCGCAGGATACCGGTTCCCACCGTGCCACCGAACACCATGGCGAGACCGAATCCGAGGCCCAGGATTCGCTTCAGGGGAAGCGCCGGAGGACTCACGAGCCGCTGGTCGATGAGAAAGTCACGCTGTGCAGCTTGCGCGAGCGGCTCTCCGACTTCAAGCGCCGCGGCCATGCGGTGATGCCCGCGCGGCGCAAACCTGCGATCATTGGAGCCGGCTTCTGACCGGAACTCACCATGACCGTGAAGACATGATATCGACGGTGCCGACGCAGCTCAGCACGTTCTTGCTCGCCTTCGGGGCGCTGTTTTCGATCGTCAACCCGCTGTCGGGCACCTTCATCTTTTTCGGTGCAACCCGTGAGCTCGAGCCGCGGGTGCGCGCGCAGGTGTCGCGGTGGGTGGCAATCTACGCCTTCTGCATCGTGACCGCCTCGCTCTACATCGGCGCCTATGTGTTGAGCTTTTTCGGGATTTCCATCCCCGTGCTGCGGGTTGCCGGCGGCATCGTCGTCGCTATGTCCGGCTGGCAAATGTTGAACGCACCCGACGCCACCGAGCAGCGCCGCAGCGAGACACCGAGCCCGCGTTCCATCGATGTGCCGCCGAGCCGGCTGGCGTTTTATCCGCTCACCATGCCGCTCACCACGGGCCCCGGAACGATCTCGGTGGCTATTTCCCTGGGCGCGAATCGACCGCGAGGTTTCCATGCCTCGACGCTCGAATTCTTCGTCGAGACACTTGCCGCCGTGGCACTGCTCGCCCTGCTGGTTTACGCGTTCTATCGCAACTCGGCGCGGCTCGCGGGCTGGATGGGCGTGACGGGAACCACAATCGTGGTGCGCCTCTCGGCGTTCCTGCTGTTCTGCATCGGGATCCAGGTACTGTGGAATGGCGCTTCGGAATTGCTGGGTACGCTGCCTCTCGGCAGCGCCGGCGCGAGTTGACACCCCTCTGGAGATGACATGAAAGTAGGATTTGACCGCCGGCAGTTCATCGCCGGAACCATCGGCGTTTTCTCTGCGCCGCTGCTGCAGACGCGCCTCTGGGCCGCCGCCGGCAGCGCAGTGCCGCCCGCGCCGGTGGCGCGTATCGACGTCGCGCACGACATCTATTTCGGCGAGACGCTCAGTGATCCCTATCGCTGGATGGAGAACGACAAAGACGCCGGATGGCTGCCCTTCCTCAAAGGACAGAACGATCACGCCCGCGCCATACTCGACGCGCTACCCGCACGGACCGCGCTCTTCAAGCGCATCCAGCAGCTGTCGGGCGACACGGTGACGACCAGCCGCGTGCAGCGGGCCGGCGGGTTGACGTTTTTTTCGCAGCGGCCGCTCGGCGCCGACAATTACAAGCTCTTCGTGCGCGACGGCGCGGCCTCGACGCGCGTGCTCATCGATCCCACCAAGGCGAGCGGACCCAACAGCCACGTGTCGCTCGACTGGTGGCGCGCGTCGCCCAATGGCCGGCATGTGGTGTACGGCCTGTCGAAAGACGGCAGCGAGGATTCGACCTTGCATGTTCTCGCCGTCGCCGACGGCGGCGATCTTCCCGAACGAATCGCCAACACCGAGAGCGCGAGACCCCGATGGCTCGATGACGGCAGCGGCTTCTTCTACAACCAACTCACCGGCCTCATCGACACCCCCGACCGGTATCTCGACAGCCAGGCTCGCTTTCACCGCCTCGGCACCGATCCCGGCACCGATCCCGTGCTGATGAAGCGCGGCCTCGTCTCTGGGATCGACTTCGATCGGATACAGGCGCCCGAGATCGTCACCTTCCCTGGATCTCGTTACGCGATTCTGTTGCTCAGCGACGTTCGGCCGGAGGTGCGCGGGTTCATCGCCCCGCTGACCGAGGTTCTCGCGGGGCGCGCGCGCTGGACCTCGTTTGTGGGCTTCGAGGACGAGGTGACCGACGTCGACCTCGACGGTGAAGATCTATACGTGCTCGTCAACAAGGGCACGCCGCGCGGGCGTTTGGTAAAGACCTCCGCCGCGGCTCCCCACCTTGCGGACGCGGTTGAAGTGGTGCCCCAGGGGGCTGTCGTCATCGAAACCACGGCACGGGCCCGCGACGGCCTGTACCTCAAGATCATGGACGGCGGCATCAGCCGCTTGCGGCGGCTGGGGTCCGATGGGCGCGTACACGAGATCGCGTTGCCCTTCGACGGCACCATCGGCTCGCTCAACACTGTGGCGGGCGAGGACGGCGCCTTGATTTCCCTCGGCGGCTGGCTCACTCCGGCCGGCATCTATTCGGTCGATACCGCCGGATCCGTTGTCGACACGGGAATTACGCCCAAGCCCCCCATCGACGTCAGCCCCTACGTGGCCACGCGGCTGTTCGCGGCCGCCAAGGACGGCACGCAGATCCCTTACACCGTGATCTACCGCAAGGGCCTGAAGCTCGACGGACGAGCACCCACTTGGATTTCCGCCTATGGCTCCTACGGCATTGCTGCCTACACGCCGGCATTCGCCGGACGGACCCTGGCACTGGTCGACGCCGGCGCCATCGTGGGCTACGCCAATGTGCGCGGCGGAGGTGAATATGGCCGCGAATGGCACAAGGCGGGACAGCTCGTCAACAAGCCGAACACCTGGCGCGATCTGATCGCGGTTTGCGAGGATCTGATCGCGAAGAAATATACATCCCAGCGGCACCTCGCGATCGGCGGCCGCTCGGCCGGAGGAATTGCCGTGGGACGCGCAATCACTGAACGCCCGGAGCTCTTCGCCGCCGCGATCGACGGCGTCGGCTGGTCGAATCCGCTGCGCTACGTGGTCGAGCAGAACGGTTATGGCGAGGAACCCGAATGGGGCGCGATCAGCGATCCCGAAGGCTATCGGGCGCTCAAAAGCATCGACAGCTATCAAGCCGTGAAGGACGGCACGCCCTACCCCGCGGTTCTCTTGACCACCGGCGTTACCGATCCGCGCGTTGCGCCTTTCCACGTGGCGAAAATGGCGGCACGGCTGCAGGCGGCGACGACTTCCGGCAAACCCATCCTGCTGCGAGTCGACTATGACGCCGGCCACGGCATCGGGTCGACGCGCTCGCAACAGGACCGCGAGGCCGCCGATACCTACGCCTTTCTGCTGTGGCAGCTGCGCGCGTAGACTTCAGCGCGGCGCGGCGGCGCGCTCGCCCACATAGATCCTCCCCTCCTTCATGACGAACACCGGATGCTCGGTGGTCTGCATGTCGGTGAGGGGATTGCCGGCGACCGCGACGATATCGGCGAATTTGCCCGCCGTCAGAGTTCCCGTCTGGTCGGCCAGCCCGAGCAGGTCGGCGCCATTCGCGGTACCCGCCATCAGCGCCTGTTCCGCGCTCAAGCCATTCTTCGTCATCAAGGAGAATTCGCGCGCGTTCAAGCCGTGCGGCTCGACTCCGGCATCCGTGCCCATGGCCAGCGGCACGCCGATTTTGACCGCATGCTGGAACATCTGCTGCGCCTGCGCCGCGGCCGCGCGCGCCTTCGTCGCGATCGCCGGCGGGAATGTATCGAGCCGCTGGCCCACCCAGGCGCCGGCGAACAGGGTCGCCACCAAGTACACGTGCTTTTTCTTCATTTCGAGCAGCGTGTCATCCTGGAGAAAGCTGCCGTGCTCGATCGAGTCCACGCCCGCGGCGATGGCCATCTTGGCGGCGCGGTCGCCGTGGCAATGGGCCGCGACCTTGCGGCCCCAGCCATGTGCTTCGGCGACGATGGCGTTCATTTCTTCCTGGGTCAGCTGGACGTTATCCACCGGATCGGAGAGCGACAACACGCCGCCCGAGGGCATGAACTTGATGACGTTGGCGCCATACTTGATCTGATAGCGCACCGCGGCACGGCACTGATCGGGACCGCTGCACACGCCCTGGATGGGCCCTGCGACGGCGATGCGTTGCGGCGGCACCGGGTCCTGATCGGCATGCCCGCCCGTCGATCCAACTGCATAGTTGGCCACCAGCATGCGCGGGCCCGGAATCTGTCCGGCGTTGATGGCATTGCGCAGGCCGAGTGCAAGATAGTCGGTCGATCCGAGGTCGCGCACCGTGGTAACGCCCGCCTCCAGCGTCGCCTTGGCATAGTGCGCGCCGTACAGCACCTGCTCGGCCGGGAACCGCATGATGCTGTTGAACCAATCGCCATACCAGTTTGGGCCGGCCTCTTGCGACAGATGCACATGCGCATCGATGAACCCCGGCAACAAAGTGGCATCGCCCAGATCGATCACCTGCGCATCCTCGGGAATCTTGAGGTCGCTGCCAACCGCCTGGATTTTGGTGCCCGCAACGATCACCACGCCATGCGCGATCAGTTTGCCGGAAACGGAATCGAACAAACGCGCCGCCTTCAGAGCGACGGTTCGAGGCGCAGCAGGAACTGCATCCGCGAAGCTCGATTGCACCAAGAAGTGGGCGAGAGCAATTGCCGCAACCCCGAGTAGCCGGTAACTCGTCGCCGTACGCTGTCGCATCGATCGCATCCCCCATCGGTGATTTATGATTTGAATGCGATCAGGATAACCCAAGAGAGCGGGCTCGGCTAAGGCCGCCTGCGCAGGCCCGCGGGTATCAGCACCAGTCCCAGCAGTTCAAAGATCCCATGCGCGACCAGCGCCATCAGGGCGGCGGGAATGGCGCCGGTGAGAATCGTGCGGATGTCGTTCAGGGCAAGCCCGGAAACGATGGGAGCACCGTAGCCTCCCGCCCCCACCAAAGCGGCAAGCGTCGCCGTGCCGATGCTGACGATGGTGGCGGTCTTGATCCCCGCCAACAGTGTCGGGCTCGCCAGCGGCAGCACTACCCGGAAGAGGACTTGCCTGCGGTTCAAGCCAAATGCACGCGCGTTCTCCAAATGGACGGGGTTCACAGCGCGAATACCGGTGAAAGTATTGAGAACCACCGGCAGCAGGCTGTACAGGCACAACGCAGCGAGAGCGGGCTTGTTGCCCACGCCGAACACCGGAATGAGAAAACATAACAGCGCGAGCGATGGCACCGTCTGGACGACCGCGCTCGACAGCAGAATTGCCTGACCGGCGGCGTGGAAGCGCACCGCCGTCACGCCGAGCGGTATGCCGACCAGGACCGAGAACAACAGCGACACGCCGACCAGCCACAGATGCTCCCTGGTGCGGCGTGCCACCTCGCGCAGCCATCCTTTCGACGCCGGCGCTTCGGAGCCCAGAAATCGCGCGGCTATCTTGTCGAAGGCGATTTTTTGAATATCGGCCTGCGCATTCATGTCGAGCATGGCCTCTTCGCTGATCCGCCCTTCGAACCCCAGCAGCGTCTGCCACTCGCGCGGATGTTTCTCGACGAACGATTTTCTGGCGACCCAAACCGCCTGATAAACGGGAAAGTAGTTGTGATCATCCTTGAGCAATTGCAGGTGGAGTTTCTTTATTTTTGCATCCGTCGAATAGACGTCGATCAGATCGATGGCATTCTGATCGATGGCTTGATAGCTCAGCGAATGTTCCATGCGGCTGATTTTTTGCGGATTGAAGCTCAGATGATAGCTCTCGACCAGCCCGGGATAACCGTCCTTCCGATCCATGAATTCGTAGCTGAATCCCGCCCTGATCCCGGATTCGATCGGAATCAGGTCGCCGATCGAGTGCAGCTCGTGCTGTTTCGCGAATTCCTCCTTCACCGCCAGCGCATAGGTATCGTTGAAGCCGAGCGATCCGGAAATGGTCAGCCCCAATCCCGACAGCGCCTCCCGAATCTCATCGAGCGACTTCAATTCCGGACGCTTCAGAATGGCCTCCGCCAGGGTTCCGCTATAATCCGGGTACACATCGATGGCGCCGCTCTTCAACGCCTCGAATAAAATACCCGTGCTTCCCATCCCGAGTTTGCGCGCCACCGGCACCTGCGATGAGGCCTCGATGGACTGCGCCGCGATCTCTCCCAACACATAGCTCTCGGTAAAGATCTTGCCGCCGATCACGATGGGATCCGCGGCGAACGCGCGGCAGCACGCGAAAATTCCCAGCGAAATGCCGAACACCGCACCGGCTTTTTTCATGGCACTTCGCCCGCATCGGACAGCGTGCGCTGCGCGTTGATGAATTGCGTCACGAACGGACTGGCCGGATGCAGCAGCAAATCGCGATAGCTGCCGGTTTGCACCATTTTTCCCTCGTGCAGCATCGTGAGTTGTTCGGCGAGGTAGACGGCTTCACCCAGATCGTGCGTGACCAGGAGCACGGTTTTCCCCAGCCTTTGAAATATCGATTTCAGTTCTTGCTGCAAGGTCCGCCGAATGAGCGGATCCAGCGCGGCCATGGGCTCGTCGAGCAGCATGACCGCCGGATCCATCATCGCGGCGCGCATGATGGCGACGCGTTGCTTCTGACCGCCGCTCATTTCGCGGGGAAAGTGCGTGAGAATCTCGGCATCCAGGTCCACGACCTTGCGCAATTCTTCCACCCGGCCGTCGATCCTGGATTTGGGCCAGCCGCGCAGCTTCGCGATCAGAGCGACATTGTTTCTGGCCGAGATATGCGGGAAGAGGCCGCCGTCTTGTGGAACGTAGCCGATCCGGTCGGCCCATTCGACCTGCGTGAACGACAGCAATGCCTGGTCGTTGATCTTGACGTAGCCCTTGTCGAAAGGAATCAATCCCAGCGTGATCCGCAACAGCGTCGTTTTTCCGGAGCCGCTTGAACCGATCAAGGCGTGCGTAGCGCCCTTGGCAACCGACAGGTTCACTTCGTCGAGGACGACTCTACCCTCGAAAGTCTTGCTGATATTTTGCAGCTCGAGCACTAGAGTTGCGCGGCGACGACGGCGATTTCAATCTTGAATTCCGCCGATGCCAGGTGGGCACTCATGACCGTGGCGCGTGCCGGGGCCTCACCCTGGACCACCCATGACTGCCACACGCTGTTCATTTCCGCGAAGGTCGCCATGTCCGTGAGCCAGATGGTCGCCGACAACAACCGGCTCTTGTCGGTGCCGGCCTCCGCCAGCAGAGCGTCGATTGCCGCGAGAATTTCGCGCGTCTGGATCGCGACGGTCGGGCCGGGGGCAACTTGTCCTGCCAGATAGACGGTCTTGTTGTGTATCACGGCCTGCGACATTCGCGGACCGGTTTTGATGCGTTTGATCGTCATGAGTGGCTCCAGGGGTTGCTTGTGCCGCCAGCGTATAACGGCTATACGATCGAAACGCGATCATTGCAAGCGCGTAACGTCTTTGTAAATCTGACAACGGCTTCGGGAGGACGGCATGGATTTGGGAATTCGCGGACGGACGGCAATCGTCTGTGCATCGAGTCAGGGACTGGGGCTGGCGTGTGCCCAAGCACTTGCCGAGGCCGGGGTCTCATTGGTCATCAATGGACGTAACCGCCCCGTCCTGGAACGGGCTGCCGAGCAAATCCGCCGAGCCACCGGGGTGGAGGTGACGCCGGTGGTCGCGGACGTGTCGACCTTGGAAGGGCAAGAGGCGCTGCTGGCGGCCTGCCGGACGCCGGACATACTGATCAACAACAACGGCGGTCCGCCGTTCCGGGACTTTCGCGAACTGGATCGCGAAGCCATGCTGACCGGCGTCACGATGAACATGGTGACTCCCATCGAACTCATTCAAAAGGTCGTCGACCCCATGGCCAGCCGCGGATTCGGCAGGATCGTCAACATCACCTCCATCAGCGTCAAGATGCCGATCGCAGGGCTGGACCTGTCGAGCGCGGCGCGCGCCGGCCTGACGGCGTTCGCGTCGGGAGTGGCGCGCAAGGTGGTCGACAAGAATGTCACCATCAACAATCTTCTGCCCGGAAGCTTCGACACCCAGCGCTTGCGCGGCGGCTTTGCGGCCGCGTCCAAGAAAACCGGGAAACCGGAATCGGCGCTGGCGGCGCAAGCCATGGCGGAGATCCCAGCGAAGCGCTTCGGCGCTCCGCCGGAGTTCGGACAAACCTGCGCCTTTTTGTGCAGCATCCATGCCGGGTACATCACCGGTCAGAACATCCTGCTGGACGGCGGAGCGTACCCGGCGGCTTTCTAGCACAGCGAATCGATTTCCTTCTGTGTGAGCATCCGCCACTGCCCCTTCGCGAGAGTCCCGAGCGCCAGCGAGCCGATCGCCACACGCACGAGGCGGACCACCGACACGTCGAACGCCTCCAGGAGCCGGCGGATGTGCCGGTTGCGCCCCTCATCCAGAATGATTTCCAGCCAAGCATTTTTCTCTCCCGTGCGCAGCACGCGCGCGGAGCGAACCGCCAGGCGCCGGCCGGCCACCAACGCTCCGTGCTCGAGATTGCGCAGCAATTGAGATTCGGGCAGCCGGTCGATTTGCACGTGGTAGGTCTTCGGGGGCCCGCTCGCGGGGTCGGTGATTCGGGCGGACCAAGCGGGATCGTTGCTGAACAACAGCAGTCCCTCACTGGCTTTGTCGAGTCGACCGATCGGCGCCACCCACGGGAGGCCGGCGTCGGCAAGACAGCCGTAAACGGTGGCGCAGCCCCGCTCGTCCTTCGCCGTCGTC
>Ga0307474_10002804_pt1 | contig 12532 bp, 9 predicted proteins | sample atmos_gasesECM1C_2_FD_203312 | JGI IMG/M metagenome (GOLD analysis project Ga0307474, IMG submission 203312) | Hardwood forest soil microbial communities from Morgan-Monroe State Forest, Indiana, United States - atmos_gasesECM1C_05 | ecosystem: Environmental > Terrestrial > Soil > Temperate... | reverse complement strand
GCGCCGGGCGCCAGGGCGATCCCGGTTCCTCGCGCTTCTACCTTGCGCTCGAGGATGACCTCATGCGCATTTTCTTGCCGAAGGGGTGGGTATCGAAAATCTTCGAGCACGGAATGGAAGAAGGTGTGCCCCTCGAATCCAAAATGATCAGCCGTCGTATTGAGACGGCGCAGAAGACAGTCGAAGGCCAACACTTCGAATCCCGAAAACATCTGCTCGAATACGACGATGTGATGAACAAGCAACGCGAGGCCGTCTACGGCTTGCGGCGGCGCTTGCTGGAGGGCATGGATCAGAAGGATCTGATTCTCGAGGATTATGTTTCGGCGATTCTCGGCGATCTGATGGACGAATACTGCCCGCCGAAGGGGCACGCCGATGACTGGAATATCAAAGGCCTGAAAGATGCGGTGTTCACGCGGTTCGGTGTGGACTTTATTGCCGAAGGCGTGAAGGCGGAGGCGCTGAACCGGCAAGAGCTGGGCGACGCCATCTTTGAAAAGCTGAAGGAGCGGTATGAGGCGAAAGAAAAGCTGATTGGCCCCGAGGCCATGCGCCATCACGAGCGCATGATTATGCTGAGCGTCCTCGATTCGCAGTGGAAAGATCACCTCCTCAGCATGGACCATCTCAAGGAGGGCATCGGCCTGCGCGGTTACGGCCAGCATGATCCGCTGGTCGAGTACAAGAAAGAATCATTTGAAATGTTCGAGGCCATGCTGCAGCGCTTTCAGGAGGACACGGCCCGCTATCTTTACCTGATGCAGATTCTGGAGCGCCCGCCTGACTCTGGTGTCGGAGGCCCTCCCGCGGGCGGGCCGGTTGATCAGGGACCCGACTCTGGAGTGCCCGCGCAGCGGGGCGGCGATGGCAATGGGCGCCATCCGCCACGCCTGGTCGCAACTTCCGCGGACGATCTGGAAGAAGCCTTTATGCGCCGCAAGCGACGCGAGCTCGAACAAGCGCGCATGGCTGGCGGAGGTGACGCTCAGCCGGTGCAGCAAGTGGTCAGGGCGCAGGAGAAAGTGGGACGCAACGATCCCTGCCCTTGTGGGTCAGGGAAGAAGTTTAAAAAGTGCCACGGTGCAACGGGCTAGTGTCCAGGAGGGCGGGCGTCGTTGTTATCGCTCCCGCTTTACTGACTTGAACGTCATTTCCTTGGCTCGGCTGTTTGTGCGAACCTTCCAATCGGAAAACAATCCGGCGTAGTTGGCCGTAATGTAATCGGCCGCCGTCACGCCCAGTCTCTTCGCCGTCGTATCGATCCAGCGCGGCGGTCCTTCGATCTCGCAAAAATCCCCGATCGGAGTTTCGTCGACGACTACTTGCCCTTTGCCATCAGTCCATTCGGTGCGGGATTTTTCATATCGAAACGAGGGGGTGTAACTCAGAGCGCGCAGGATTAAGTCCATCTTCTTTCCGTCATCGATGCGCGTCTCGAGCTCTTCTCGGCTGCTATGGCGCGCAGTCTTTTTCCCGGACTTGTGTGTCAGCGTCCACTCCGAGCCGTACTTGCGCAAGCGCAACAACTCGTGGCGATTTCGTAACACTTCACCGGGAAGGTCATATAAAGTGTTCATCTCGTGGGTGCGCGGTGTTATCACGCGGAATCCGGCCAGGCGCAGCTTGCGCGCCAGTGCGCGCAAATCGGCCGCCCGAAACTTGATTTCGACTTCCTGGGTCATTGGGCAAGATTGTATTACGGAACGCGGACCGACGATCCTCCGATACCTGCGCGAACATTAGGCGTGATCGCGTGGGGTTGCATCTTCCAGATTACAGTCTCAACTGGACCCACCACGAATACGTAGTGCGCCGCCCCTACCCAGGCAATCACTGATGTGATCAGAAAGGGCCAATAGAACTGCCCCGTGCGTCCAACCAGAAATCCTGTGAGCGCCGGTGCAACAGCGCCAGCCAAATTAGCGACGAAGTTCTGCGCGCCCATCCATCGGCCAACGGCGTGAGGGCCAGCGAGGGTCTGCGTGATCGCGTTGAGGTTGGAACTCACCAAACCAAAGGTCGCGCCGGCAAGAAACAGCAGTGCAATCAAAAGGCGGTTGGGCGCCGCCGCACAGCCAACCAAGAAAAGCCCGTTGCAGGCCATTCCCACGCCCATAAAGGTCTTGCGCACACGCGTTACCGAGGCGCCACGGGAAATCCACCGATCCGAGAGCCAGCCGCAGGTCGGCGAGGACAAGGCAGCCAGCAGAAAGGTCGCTCCGCCAATTTTTGACATGGCATTTACGGAAAAATGCCGCTCACGCTGAAGATAAAACGGCAGCCAGGTCAGCAAAAAATAAAGAAAGTAGTTTGCGCAGAAATGGCCGATCCATGTTCCCCATGACGATCGATGCCGAATGATCTCCGAAAGTCCGGGGCCCTGCTTCATATCCCGCGCCCCGGCAGCAGAGGTGCGCGGCATCCATCGAAACCACGGCGGCAGCCACAGAAGGCTGGCCAGCCCTAGCACGACAAAAAACGGTCTCCAGCCAAAACGCGCCACCAGGGTCCCGCCGAAAAGAATCCCGAGCGCAGGTCCAAGGGATTGACCGGCGCCCACGATGGAATTAGCGAAGCCACGTTGGCTCTCCACAAAATGATTGGCAAAGATCTTGGCGTAGGCGGGGTACGCTACCGACTCTCCGACTCCCAGGATTACGCGTATCACAAGTAGCGCGGCGAAGGCGTGCAGCGCACCCGTAAACGCTGTGGCTACTGACCACACAAAGAAGCCGATGGCTAGAATCCACTTCACCTCGAAACGGTCCACGAGCCAGCCCGCGAGGATCTGCATGCAGGCATAGGTCCAGAAGAAAGCGGAAAGCAGAAGCCCTAGTTGTGCGTGCGATAGACCCAGTTCATCTTGCAGGAGCGGCGCCGCGACCGAGAGATTGGCGCGGTCGATGTAGTTGATGAAGACGGAAATGCCGAGCAGGAACAGGACGCCGTTCAGTCCTCTGCGGTGGCGAGAATCGTGAGGAGTCGAGTCATTCATCGCGGCGAAGCCCGACAATCCTATACCATCCTGACGGTTAAGAAAACGTCGGCAGCTTCACTAAATCATTCTCCGGAACAGTCTCAACAGGTTCCCCGGCTTTTCTCCAGGCGGTCAATCCGCCGACGATTACGAACGTGTTGAATCCTTTTTCCCGCAGCATGTGCGCCACCCGGGCGCTGGTCGCTTCGCGCGCTCAAGTACAGTAGAGATAAATGTCCTTGTCTTTGGAAAGGTTCTTGAGTTCTTCCTCGAGATTGTTGGGTTCAATGCGGATCGAGTTTTTGATTCGCGCTGCGCCCGCGTCATAGTAACCGTGGCTGCGAACGTCGACGATCTGCACGCGGCTTGGATTCTCGGAGGCCAGGCGGGCCGCCAGTTCCTGCACCTGGATGCGGGGTACAATGCGATACATTCTGTATTTGCGATACTGAACCGTGCGATAGATCGCGTAAACGACCAGGGCGGCGACGATCACCGCTTCCATTGTCCGTCCCGCAGCATGAAAACCGCGCAGAACGACTGCCAGGAAGTCTCGAGACACATACCCAAGCAAGAGGTAGGTGAACGCGTAAAACGTCGCGCCCAGAAAATCCAACCGCAGAAACTGCCAGAAGCGCATCTTCATGCTGCCCGCGAGCGGCGCAGCCATGGTATTGACACCGGGGATGAACTTCGCAATGACCAGCGTGATTCTGCCGCGTTTGTAGAACGATTCCGCCGAACGCAAAATACAGGTCTCGGGATTGATCGATACCCGGCACAGAAATCCGAGGAGCGCCCAGCCCATGTATCGTCCCAGCCAGAACTGAACGGTATCGCCCAACAGCAGCGCTGAGATCGCGGCCGCCAGAACGTAGGGCCCCCACAATGCATGAGCTGCGACCGCGGCTCCAGCCGCCACCAGCGCGATCGCCGCCGGGAAGGGAAGCCCCATCGCCTCCGCCAGCAGCAGGCTGTAGGTGAGCGCGTAACCGTGACGCGCCATCAGAAGGTATAAATCCATAAGGCTCTTGGATAAGAAAATTCAGGAAACGGTTCAGTATAAACAAAACTTGCACGCAGCGCGGTCCGGTGAGCCTATTTAACACGCCGAACTTCGCAAAACACGCCAGACTGCGACCAGAAAAAACCGGCCAATCCTTGGACTGGCCGGCGGCAGGAAAGCGACCACTATTTGCTCATGGAATCGTCGCTCATCGATCCGCTCTTGAGCATCTTCACGCTCATCACGTGGATCGCGTCCTTATCGGCATAGACATGCGCGCTGAGCTGCACATGATGTCCTTCATGGCCTTTGAGCTCTTCAGGGTTCATCACCTCCCAGCTCTTCTTGTCTTTGTCGTTCACGAATGTGTACTTCTCGCCTTCAGCTTTGACCGTACCCTTCAAAGTCATCAGCGGAGCTTTCGCGCTCGTTTGATCCGTCTGATTTTGTGACATGCCTTCCTGCTGAGCGAAAGCCATCAGACTCATCGAGAAAGTCAGAATAAGCAGACAAACCATTACCTTTTTCATCGCATATCTCCTTTGTTCTTTTGTTCTTTGCCCGGCCAGATTCCTGAAACGCTATGTTTTTAGTACGTTCGGGAGGCGCAAACGGATTGGGACGCGCGGTTCAATCGCTATTGAGCGGATTCTGGCGGTTACTTTTCCCGTGCAACCACAAATTCCGGCGCCCATAGAAGGGCACGCTTAATTTCAGAATCCGGGAAGGTAGAGAGGGCTTGCTGCGCTGACTCAGCGTAGCGAGCAGCTCGGGAGGTGGCTGCCTCCAGCGATCCATGGCGTTCCAGGATCTCCAGAATTTGCGCATGGGTCACGCCATTGAAGCTTTGGTCGCGGAGAATAGTCTCAATCCTGGCGCGTTCCTCGGGGGTGCAGCGCTCGAGCGAATGAATCACGGCCATGGTCGCCTTTCCTTCCCGAAGGTCGCTGGCCACAGGCTTGCCCAGAACTTCTTCCGACGCCGTCAAGTCGAGCACATCGTCGACGATCTGGAACGCCATACCGAGGTCGTGGCCGTACTGGCCCAAAGCTTTTTCCTGCGCCGGGCTCGCACCGCCCAGAATCGCGCCGAGCCGCATGCAGACGGAAAACAGGCAAGCCGTTTTGCGGAAGATGAGATCGAAATATTCGTCAAGCGCAATGGACTTGCCGATCTTTTCCATCTGCAACAATTCGCCTTCCACCATCTGTTGCGTCAGTTCGATCAGAGTGTCGAGGATGCGGAAGTTTCGCTCCCGCACTGCAACCTTGAAGGCTTGCATGTAGAGCCAGTCGCCCGCCAGCACGCATTTGGAATTCCCCCATTGCGTATTGGCTGCGGGACGCCCGCGGCGAGTCTTGGCCTCGTCGATGATGTCATCATGCACGAGCGTCGCGGTATGGATGATTTCGACGACGGCGCCCAATTTCACAGCACCGTTTCCGCGATAATCAAACAGCTTGGAGGAGAGGAAAAGAAGAGCGGGTCGAATCCGCTTGCCGCCCCCGGCGCGCAGGTACTCGCCAATCTCTGTGATGGCGCGCACTCCCGAGACAGTATCCTGGCCGAACTCCTCCTCGAGAGCCGCAAGGTCCTCATGCAGCAGATCGAAGACTTCTTTCCCGTTAATGACTGGAGGTGCGCTCAATGGATCGGACCCCGGACTTCGGACTAGTTGCTTCTGTAATTCGTAAACTGCAGGTCGATTCCGAAATCGTGCTGCCGCAGCATCGCGATGACTTCCTGTAGCGTGTCGCGGTCTTTGCTGCTCACGCGCACGAGATCTCCCTGAATCGAAGCCTGCGCTTTTTTCTTGGAATCTTTGACCAGCTTCACAATCTCCCGCGCTTTTTCGATAGCGATTCCCTGTTGCATCGTCGCGCGCCGTTTCGCGGTGCCGCCTGCGGCCGGTTCCACTGCCCCGTAGGTCAGTCCTTTCAGCGTTACACCTCGCTTGACCAGTTTCTGCTGCAGGACGTCGTTTACGGCCTTCAGTTTGTATTCGTCGGCGGAATGCAGCACAATCGCATCTTTTTCCAGCTCAATGTTCGATTTCGAATCTTTCAGGTCAAAGCGCGTGTGAATCTCTTTCAACGCCTGCTGGATCGCGTTAGACACTTCCTGTAAATCGATTTTGCTCACGACGTCGAAACTATTGTCGGGCATCGGATTTCTTTTCTTTCTGAAATAAAGGAATCTAACTCATGAGATTATCAGAACCAAGGCGGGGAACGCATGGCTAAATCGCAGAAACTTTGCTTTCAGTGGTTTCAATCAATTTGAAAAAAGTGTAGAAATTGCGGGTGGTCTGGCGACCGACTTCCTCCGCCGCTATTTCGCGCAACTCTCCAAGCTTTCGCGCGGTTTCGATTACATAGACCGGTTCGTTACGCTTGCCGCGATAGGGTACCGGAGCCAAAAACGGAGAGTCCGTTTCGATCAAGATACGATCGAGTGGAACTTCCAGCGCAGCATCCCGAATCTGTTGTGCCTTAGGGAAAGTAATATTTCCGGCGAACGAGATCATGAATCCCATATCCAGCGCGATCTTTGCCTGCGCCCATGTTCCCGTGAAGCAGTGCAGAATTCCTCCGAGGCCTGTCGGCGCCCAATTCTCCCGCAATAAAGAGAAGCAATCCTCCCATGCATTCTCGCTGGCTTCCGACGGCCGGCAATGAATCACGATCGGCAATTTTGCCGCTGCGGCTAAATCCATTTGCCGGATGAAGACCTCTTTCTGGACGTCGCGTGGAGAATGATCGTAGTAATAGTCCAAGCCAATCTCGCCCCAAGCGATGATTTTGGGATGCCGCGCGAGACGTTCCATGTTCTGGTAAGCAGATTCGTCGGCTAGGCGAGCTTCGTGCGGATGGATGCCAAGCGTGGCGTAAATGAAATCATACTGTTCGGCGAGTCGAATCCCGCAATCAACTTGTTCGGGTCCATCCCCATTGCCGATGGCGACCATGGCCTGAACGCCAGATTCGCGAGCGCGAGCAATCACCTGTTCGCGATCGGAATCGAACTGTTTGCCATCGAGATGTGCGTGAGAGTCAACGAACATGAGAGCCGACCTCCCATTTCAGACCTCGGCCTTGTTTCCAGTTAGAGGCACAACAATCATAGGGGTGCATTGATGTGTCGTTCCGAGGTCCGACGCCCGAGGTCCGACGTCTCTCTTACTTCAACCTTGCGCCGACTGGAACGTCCTCCAGAAAGCTCGCCAACACGGGTTGGCCGCCCTCCAGCGAAGCCGCCACAATCATGCCATTCGATTCCATGCCTCGCATTTTGCGAGGGGCGAGGTTGGCGACGATTACAACCTTCCGCCCAATTAAGCTCTCGGGTGCATATGCTTCTGCGATTCCCGCCAGTACTTGCCGCACCTCGGTTCCTATATCAATTTCGAGTCGTAAGAGCTTATCGGACTTCGGCACTTTTTCGGCGACCTTCACCTGCCCGACCCGCAATTCGATCTTGGCGAAGTCGTCGATCGAGATTTTTTCGCTGGCTGCCGCTGATGCCGCGGAACTTGGAGCCGCTGCCATTGTTGTGGCTGCTTGCGCCGGACTTGTCTGCTCGTGCGATGCGGCGTTCGCCTGTGCGCTATCGATTGCAGGCGCAGGCCTATGTTCCTCTTCCATTTTCTGCATCCTCTTGATGGCGCTCTTATCAGCCCGCGGAAAGACAGGACTGATTTCACCCAGCTTGGTCCCTAAGGGCAGTTGCCCCCAAGTCAGCTCACTTAAATCGAGTTTCTGGATGTCTCCGAGTCCCAATTGCGTCCAGATTTTTGCCGTCGCCTCCGGAATCACTGGATGGGCGAGTGCGGTCGCGATCCTCAGCGCTTCTGCCGCCGTGTAGAGCACTGTGGCTAAACGTGAGCGGCTATCTTCGTCCTGTTTCTCACCGAGCGCCCAGGGTTCGTTCTCGACGATATACTTATCCACGGTAGCGACCAGCGCCCACGCGCATTCGAGCGCGCGCGAAAACTGGAACTGATCGAACAGTGTTCCAAATTCGCGAATCGTATTCCTTGCGGCTGCGGCAATGGCGTCGTCCCCATCCCTCTTTGAGGCAGCGTGCGATGGATACGGAACCTCGCCCTTGAAATAGCGATTGATCATGGTCAGCGTGCGGCTGGCCAAATTTCCCAGGCCATTCGCGAGGTCGGAGTTATAGCGCTGCACCAGCGCGTCAAAAGAAAAAGATCCGTCCTGCCCGAAGACAACTTCACGCAGCAAAAAATAGCGCAGGGCATCTGCACCCAGCACATCGAGAATCGTTTCAGTGCGTACGATGTTTCCCCGTGACTTCGACATTTTGCTTTCTTCAAAAAGCAACCAGCCGTGGGCCACGATCGCTTTGGGCATGGGTAGACCCGCGGCCATCAGAAATGCCGGCCAGTATACGCAATGGAAGCGAACGATCTCTTTCCCAATCATCTGCACATCGGCCGGCCAAAACTTTTTGAACGCCTCCTGCGCTCCGGCATGAGCTGATCCGTAACCGATCGCAGTGATGTAATTCGCCAGCGCGTCCAGCCACACGTAGATCACATGTTTGGGATCGTCGGGCACTGGGATGCCCCACGAAAATGTGGAGCGGCTGATCGATAAATCGCGCAAGCCCGAACGCACGAAGGCGACCACTTCGTTCCGGCGTGCCTCCGGGCGAATAAATTCCGCATTCGCGTATAGCGCTAAGAGCTTTTCCTGGAACGCGGAAAGTTTGAAGAAATAGTTTTCCTCGTGGACCGTCTCGGTAATGCGGCCGCAAGTGGGGCAGGGATCGCCGGGCTGAGCGCCATCCACGTACAGTTCATCCGAGACGCAATATTGCCCCGTATAAGTGCCTTTGTAGATGAACCCGTTGTCGCGAATGCGCCGGAAAAGCTCCTGCACCCGCTTTTTGTGCCGGTCTTCGGTGGTGCGGATGAAGTCATCGTTCGAAATTCCCATCCGCTTCCACAGCTGCCGGAACTCAGCCGAAATCTCGTCTGCATACTGCTGCGGAGTCTTACCAGCGGCCTGCGCCGCACGCTCGATTTTCTGCCCGTGCTCGTCCGTACCGGTAAGAAAAAATGCCTCTGCGCCCAGCAATCGTTGACGCCGCGCGATGGTGTCGCAGGCGATGGTGGTGTAAGCGTGGCCGATGTGTGGCCGCGCGTTTACGTAGTAAATCGGTGTCGTGATGTAGAACTTCTTGCTCATTCTGTACTTGCTTTTAACGCCGGCTATCGGCGCCCCTTGGAAAGATAAGCCTCGACTGCCTCGCCCATCACCAACTTGAGCGGCACGTGATGCTCAGCGGCGATTCGCCGGCAATCTTCATACTCCGGTGCATAGTTCGTAACGCTTTCATTCATGCTGGCAATTTTGATCCTCACCTCGCCCCACGATGTGCGGACATTCTCCCATCGCCGAGCCAGAGTCAGCCGCGTCTCATCCCGCCGCCGGACACCAAGCGTAGTTGTCTCGCTGAAGAGCAATTGCGTAAGTCTGTTCGCATCCTCAGGCTTGCAAAGCACCGTAAGGAGCGTGCCGGGGCGGTTTTTCTTCATCTGAACCGGCATACCGAACGCATCCAGCGCACCTTCTTCCAGCAAACGATCCATCACATATCCAAAAACCTGCGGATTCAGATCGTCGAGATTGGCCTCGATCACTGTGATGGTCTCGGAGCCCGTTTTTGCGGCTAAAAATTCCAAGTCTGCCTCGCCGATCGTCAACCGCACCACGTTTGGATGCCCCGGAAAATCGCGCGATCCCGCCCCATAGCCTGATTTGTCGATCTTCATCGCTGGAAAGGCGGCGAAGCGCGATGCCAAGGTCTTTACGATGGCCGCGCCCGTCGGCGTGACCAACTCCGCCTGTACGTCCGATGAATAGACGGGAGCATCTGCCAGCAACTCCAGCGTCGCTGGAGCCGGCACCGGAAACGTCCCGTGGGCACAAACGACCGTGCCGCCGCCAACGTTTAGCGGGGAACAGATAATTTGATCGACGCCGAGCGATTCCGCGCCAACCGCCGCGCAAACAATATCCACCATGGCATCGGCCGCCCCTACCTCGTGAAAATGCACACTCTCAAGTGACGTATTGTGAATCTTGGCTTCGGCTTTCCCCAATACCTCAAAGATTGAGATTGCCGTTTGTTTCGCACCCTGGGAGATCGAGGCCGAAGAAATAATCTCTCGAATCTCAGCGAGTCCGCGCTGATGAGAATGTCCGTGTGAAGCGTGTACTTCTGCCTGCGGAATCTCTCCATCATGCTTGTGCTCCGGGTGCTCTTGCGAGTGATGGTGTTCGTGCGGAGTTTTATTCGAATTATGCGAGTGCTCCCCGTCTCGCCTTTTCCAGTACTCCTCGCGCGGCAAGTCTCTTTCGCCATCGACCCACACGTCCACTTTGGTCGACGAAATTCCGCTGCGTACTACGCGCGAAATCTCCAGCCGCGCTCCGACATTTAAAGCCGCGACCGCATCCTCCAGCACCTTCGGCGGAACTCCGGTATCGACCAGGGCGCCCAGGAACATATCGCCGCTGATGCCGGAAAAGCACTCAAGGTAGGCTATGCGCATAAAGTCGGAATCTTTACCACAGAGGGCACAGGGACCACAGACCAAAATTCACAGGATCGTCCTCTGTGCGCCCCTGGGACCTCTGTGGTGAACGGTTTTTGTCGCCACGACGGGGAATGCTTCATCATAGGGAAGGCCCCATGCTCAGTCAAACCTGCGTCCGCGGCGCGCTCTGCTAGAATCACTATTTTCTTGCACACCTTAGAGGGAAGCCTTGTATCGTCATCTTGAACAGCGTTTGGCCGCGCACATCCTGGAGTTTCTTGTCCGTCGCTACCCTGGCACAAGTCTGCCCAATATCGTAATCGAACAACCTCCGAAGGCGGAACTCGGCGATTTCGCGATTCCGATTTTTCCTTTCGCCAAGCCGCTGCGCATTGCGCCTCTAAAGATTGCCGAGACCATCCGCGTCGAGATTGGTCCCATAGAAGGCATTGCCGAAATGCAGGTCGCGCCTCCGGGCTACCTGAATGTGAGGATCGACCGCGCCTGGATGGCCGCCGCGCTAACTGCTGATCAGAAAGCGTCCGAGGCGATTCCTGCGGGAAAAGTTCTCGTCGAACACACCAGCATCAATCCCAACAAGGCCGCACACATCGGGCATCTGCGCAACGCCATTTTGGGTGATACGTTTGTTCGCCTGCTGCGCTACGCGGGTAGGGAAGTCGACATTCAGAACTACATCGACAATACCGGGGTGCAGGTTGCCGACGTGGTTGTAGGCTTCACGCACATCGAGAAAAAATCCCGCGCTGAAATCGAAACCCTCGCACACCAGCCGCGCTTCGATTACTACTGCTGGGAACTCTACGCCCGCGTCTCGCGATGGTACGAGCAAGACAAAGCCAATCAGCAGGCGCGTCGCGACACGTTGCATGCCATCGAAGATGCTTCGAGCGAAACCGCGGCAATCGCTGAACTGATTTCGACTGCCGTCCTGCGCCGTCACCTCGAAACCATGGACCGCCTCGATATTGAGTACGACTTCCTACCGCGCGAAAGTGAGATCTTACACCTGTGTTTCTGGGACGCGGCCTTTAGCAAGCTGAAAGACGCGGGCGTCCTCACCTTTGAGAACGCAGGCAAGAACAAGGGGTGTTGGATCATGCGACGCGCTGGGACAACGTCAAAAACCTCAACCACGGAGGACACCGGGGACACAGAGGGAATACAAAACATTTCCGAGGAAGATCAAAAAGTAATCGTTCGCTCCAACGGTACTGTTGGCTACGTCGGTAAAGACATCGCTTACCACATGTGGAAGTTCGGTTTGCTCGGCCGCGATTTCGGTTACCGCAAGTTCTACCGGTATCCCAACCTGCACGACTGCTGGATTTCCGCCATCGAAGGCGAGAAAGATCATCCGCACTTCGGGGATGTAGCCGAAATTTATAACGTGATCGACGCCCGCCAATCCGAAGCGCAAAACACAGTGATCGAAGCGCTGCGTGGACTTGGCCACAATGAAGCCGCCGACCACTACACACATTTTTCGTATGAAATGGTCGCGCTCACCCCGCGCTGCGCTGCCGAACTCGGCTACGTGCTGAGCGATGAAGATAAAACACGTTCTTACATTGAGGTCAGCGGACGCAAGGGTTTCGGCGTGAAAGCGGACGATCTGCTCGATCAGCTCATCGTTTCCGCCAGGAACGAAGTTGATTCGCGCCATCCAGAGCTTCCTGACGCCGAGCGGGAATCCATCGCCACGCAAATCGCCATCGGAGCGTTGCGATACTTCATGCTGAAATTCACCAAACAATCGGTGATCGCTTTCGATTTCGAAGAGGCGCTCAGCTTCGAAGGAGAGACCGGGCCCTACGCCCAGTATGCTGCAGTGCGCGCCGCCGGCATCTTCAAGAAGGCCGAAATGGATCCGGAGACATTCATCGCCGAAGTTGCCAACAAGATCAATGCCACCGATTTCACGAAATTCCTAACCGGTGAGAACACCACCGAGATC
>Ga0307474_10002802_pt1 | contig 12537 bp, 9 predicted proteins | sample atmos_gasesECM1C_2_FD_203312 | JGI IMG/M metagenome (GOLD analysis project Ga0307474, IMG submission 203312) | Hardwood forest soil microbial communities from Morgan-Monroe State Forest, Indiana, United States - atmos_gasesECM1C_05 | ecosystem: Environmental > Terrestrial > Soil > Temperate... | reverse complement strand
CACGCCGATATTCGGCGGCCTGATTGCGGATTGCTGGCTGGGCAAGCGGCGCGCGGTGATCATCGGCGGCAGCATCATGGCCGCCGGGCATTTCATGATGACCTTCGAGCCGCTGTTTTACCTGGCGCTCGCGACCATTGCGCTCGGCAACGGTCTGTTCTTGCCGAGCCTGCCAAGCCAAATCGATGGTCTCTATCGGCCGGACGATCCGCGCCGCGCCTGGGCCTACAACGTCTACTACGTCGGCATCAATGTCGGCGGATTTTTAGCGCCGTTGGTCTGCGGCGCGCTGGGGGAATTCTACGGCTGGCATTGGGGCTTCGGCGCCGCGGGTGTTGGGATGCTCCTAGGTCTCATCATCTACATTCTCGGCGGCAAATATCTGCCGGAGCAGGTCCGCGCGGTGAAGCAGACCCTGGCGCCCACCGCGCCGAAGGCGCCGGCAGGCCGGTATCGTTCTACGTTTGTACTGCTGTTCGCCGTCGGGTTTGCCGTCACGGTGTTTCGCGGCGCCTATGAACAGTTCGGCAATACATTACCGCTGTGGATCGATATCGGCGTCGACCGGACATTCGGGCGCTGGACCATTCCGATGACCTGGTTCCTGAGTTTGGATCCCCTGTTGGTCATCATGATGACGCCGCCGCTGCTGGCGCATTGGCGTCGGCGCGCGCAAGCCGGATCGCCCGGCTCCGCAATGCGGAAAATGGCGCTTGGCGCGCTAATCCTCGCTGTGGCGTACCTGTTGCTCGCGACCGTGGCATTTGCGGCCGGAACGGGCCGCGCCAGTTGGCTGTGGCTCGCGGTATTTTTCGTGGTCTTCACGTTCGGCGAACTCTACATTTTACCGACCGGCCTCGGCCTGTTTGCGCGCTTAGCGCCGATTGGCTACGGCGCGACCACCGTGGCCGCGTGGTTCTTCGTGGTCTGCAGCGGTTCGCTATCGGCGGGCATCGTCGGCACGTTGTGGGACCGCACGAGTCATGCCGGATTCTTTGCCATTTTGACCGTCATTTCTGCGATCGCAGCGGCGATGTTGTTTGCGCTCGATCCCGCAATACGGCGAATCGAGGCAGCGCGGGCTGCCGAAGTCATCGCGTTGAATGCCACCCCGGAGCCTGCATGAAAATTTTAGCACTAGCCTCATTGACGTTCTTCGGCATCTCGGCGGCCGTCGCCGCACCGCCTTCCGGGTTCGACGCCCGCGCGGAGAGTCTGCGCGAGAAGATCGGCGTTCCCGGCATGGCCATCGCCATCGTCGAGAACGATAAAGTCACGCTCGCCAAAGGATTCGGCGTCAAGCGGCTCGGCTCACCGGAGAAGGTCGACGCCGACACGATTTTCCCGACCGGCTCAACCGGCAAGGCCTTTACCGTGGCGGCGCTCGGCATTCTCGTCGATCAGGGAAAAATCAGCTGGGATGACAAGGTGATCGATCACCTGCCGGGCTTTCAAATGTATGACCCGTGGGTGACCCGCGAAATGACGATTCGCGATCTGCTCGTGCACCGCAGCGGCTTAGGTTTAGGCGCCGGCGATTTGTTGTTCGTGCCGCGCACGAACTTGAGTCGCGCCGAATCGGTGCGGCGGCTGCGATACATCAAACCCGCGACCAGCTTTCGCAGCGCCTATGCCTACGACAACATTTTGTATATGGTGGCAGGCCAGCTGATTGAAGATGTCACCGGCGAAACGTGGGAGAAATTTACCGCTGAGCACGTGCTCAAACCGGCGGGAATGCTCCACTCGACCACGGACAACGAAGGCCACTTCGCCAGTGCCGACCGCGCGCAACCGCATGCGCGCATGAACGGCGGCCTGCGTGGCGTCGGCGATCAAGCGGTTCTTGATGAGCGCGACAATCTGGGCAGTAATGCGTCGCCGGCCGGCGGCTTGGCGGTCAGCGCCAATGACATGGCGCGCTGGCTGATGATCCAGCTCGACGGCGGCGCGCTTCCCGATAACGGCGGCAGGTTGTTCAGCCAGGCCGCGCACGATCAAATGTGGACGCCCGTGGTGTTGCAGCCGGTTGGTCCGCGGACAGGCGTGATGGCGCCGACCCAGCCGATGTTCAACACTTATGCGCTCGGCTGGGATGTCCGAGATTATCGCGGCGCCAAGATCGTCTGGCACGGCGGCGCCGTTTTCGGTTTTCTAACCGCGGTGGTGCTGATTCCGGAGAAACACGTTGGATTCTCCATCGAGATCAACAGCGAGGATGGCGGAATCATTCTCGGATTGATGTATGAGCTGCTCGATCACTACCTCGGACTATCCAAGGACACTTGGCCGGAGAAAATTCTCACAGAGAGACAAAAGCGCGTGCAAGAGGCGCTGAAGACCTATCAATCGACGGCAGCAAAGCCCGCCAAGATCGGACCATCGTTGCCGCTCGATCGCTACGTGGGCACCTACAGCGACCCGTGGTACGGCAACATCGAAGTCGGTCAGGCCAACGGCGCGCTCACGATCGATTTCAAGTCGACGCCGCGCATGGGCGGTGCGCTGGAGCATTGGCAATACGATAGTTTCGTGACGCGCTTCGACGATAAGACCATCGAGCCGGCGTACGTCACGTTCGGCCTGAATGCGGACGGCAAGGTCGAGCGCATCACCTTAAAAGCGGTGTCGCCGCTCGCGGATTTCAGCTACGACTATCAGGACCTTTCATTCACGCCGGTGGCGCCGAAGTCTAAATAAAACAAATCGATTGGTATCGAAGAAATTGAGGGAGTGAATCACATGAATGGCCGGAACATCATTGCTCTCGCGGCGTGTGCCGCGGCGGTCCTTTTGCAGGCATCAGCGGCCAGATCCGCAACCAGCGCGGTTCCAGCAGCGCCCGCCGCGGTACCAGCCGCTCCTGCCACCAGCCCAGACCCGCCGGCGGCCGCATCGAGCACACATCCGCTCGAGCATGCCGACCTCGAAGGTTGGCTGGACGGCATGGTTCCCTATGCGCTGAAGGCCGGCGATATGGCCGGCGCAGTCATCGTTGTGGTGAAGGACGGACGTGTCCTGCTGCAGAAGGGCTACGGCTACGCAGATGTCAGCAAGAAACTTCAGATGGATCCCGAGCAGACCATGGTTCGGATCGGGTCCACTTCAAAACTGTTCACCTGGACAGCGGTCATGCAGCTGGTCGAGACCGGAAAGCTCGATCTCGACCGCAATATCAACGACTACTTGGACTTCACGATTCCGAATGACTTCGGCAAGCCCGTCACGCTGCGTGACTTGATGAATCACCGCGGCGGATTCGAAGAAGGGCTGAAGGATGTCTTATGGACGAATCCGCAGGGCGTACCCTCGACCGAGGCGTACCTGAAGGATCATAAGCGCCCCATGCTGTTCCCGCCGGGCCAGGTCCCGGCTTACTCAAACTACGGCGCGGCCTTGGCCGGTTACATCGTGGAACGAATCTCGAAAGAGCCATTCGAGCGATACATCGAGCGCCACATTCTCATGCCGCTGCAAATGACGCACACCACCTTCGATCAGCCGCTGCCCGATCGATTCGCGGGCGCGGTTTCGAACGGCTATCGAACGGCATCAGGACCCCCAGGTCCTTATGAGCTGATCGTGACCCGGCCCGCCGGCAGCGGTACGACAACGGTGGCGGACATGTCACATTTCATGATTGCTCATCTGCAGGACGGACACTTCGGTGACGCGGAGATTTTGCAGGCTGACACGGCCAAGCGTATGCACAGTCCGTCGCAAGATGCGCCGCCCGGATTTGCCACGATGGCGCATGGTTTTTTCCTCGAATCGCATAACGGTCGCACCGTGCTCGGTCACGGTGGCGACACGATATTTTTCCATAATGAGTTCAATTTGCTGCCGGCCGAAGGGGTCGGCATCGAGTTCACATTCAACAGCAGAGGCCGGGCAGAGGCGGTGTATCTCGCCCGCGAAGCGTTGTTCGATGGCTTCATGGATCGATACTTCCCGAACCCCGCGGCGTTGGTGGATCCCCCGGCGTTGCCTACCGCGCCCGCCGATGCACAACTCATCGCAGGACGGTACGAAAGCTCGCGCCGAATCGAGCACGGATTCTTAAGTCTATTTTATGTTCTGCAACAATCCGTTATCGCGTCAAATCCGGATGGGACGATCTCCGTGCCGGGCGAGTTCACCCCTGGGCCTGTGACCTATCGTGAGGTTGGCCCACAGCTCTGGCGCCGCGCCGGCGGAGCTCAGCAGCTCACCCTGCAGACCATTGGTGGAGTCAAAACCGTTGCCGAGAGCGGGGACCCAACTTCTGTATTACAGGCCGTGCCGCTCAAACGATCGTCGGCCCTGAACCTGACCGTGCTGATTGTCGCTTGCTTGATTCTGGTTTGGACCCTGTTGGCGTGGCTGCTCTCCCCGTGGCTCCGTGCCCTCAAGAACATTCCCGACGATCTTGTTCCGCAAGTGAAGCGCTTGCGGCTGTTGCTGCGCTCTGCGGCGGCGTTTGATGTGGTGTACCTGGTGTGCTGGGTCATGGTATTGCTGCCGACTCTGAACCTTGAGCTGGACTTTTACAGCAGCAGCCTGGACCCCATCGTTGGCACACTTGAGGCCGCGGGACTTGTGGCCATTGCGGCGGCCTTGCTTGGGATCTGGAGCGCATGGCGCCTGTCCAGGCTGAACATACCGCGCAGATTGCCGTTCTGGGGCTTCGTGACCGCAGCAGGATTGCTGGGGGTCGTGTGGATCGGAATTATAGGTGGGCTGATTCGCTTCAGCTTGAACTACTGACTCGTCGCGCCCAATGAATCGGACACCGGCGATTCGGCTGGTGTTGCTCAGTCTGCCGCAGCAAAATGCGCCATCTGGTCTGCATGTGCCTTTACGAAGGACCGGCGCGCCGTCGCGCGCGCCACATAGCTGCGACAAGCGGGATATTCATCCAGCCCGTCGAACCGATCGACAAGGCGCAGCACGTCCGCCATGAGGATGTCGGCAACGGAGAACGTTCCGGCTACCCATTCGCGGTCCGGGAGCACGGCCTCCATGTGCTTGAGACGGGCCTCGAGGAAGCCGTCAAAAAACTTCCGCATTGGCGTTTCGCCGGCGTCACCGGAGAACTTGAAGAAAGACCAGGGCTGGCTTGCCGCCTCAACTGAAGCAAGCGCGGCAAACAGCCATTGGATTACCTCACTCCGACCGCGCGGATCGGTAGGCATCAGCGCGTCACTGCGCTCAGCTAGATGGAGCAGGATCGCTCCGCTCTCGAAGATCGAGTTGTCCCCATCGGTCAACCACGGCACTTGACCGAAAGGTTGGTGTGAGAAATGCTCGGCATTCCGAGCGCGAAATGGCACGCTCTCGACCCGATAGGGTAGCCCGGCCTCTTCCAATGCCCAACGCACGCGTATGTCACGCACAAAGCCGCGCGGCACTTCAGGAACCCAATCGAAGGTGGTGAGAATCAGGTCGGCCATTCGGGATCTCCAAGGAAAACTGGTAGCTTGTCGAGAAGGCCTCGCCATCCTTGCTCGTGACTCTTGCGCGCCTCCTGGTCGGGAAGGCGTTCATGGATCAATGTCAGTTCGGTGCCGCCGTCAATCGGCTTGAGCAGAAACGTGACCAGCGACTCTCGTTCCGGCGCTCCGGCCCATTCCCAGGTGAAAACCAGCTTCTTCTCGGGAACAACTTCCCGATAAATCCCAGTGGGATTGTGCTCATCGCCGTTCAGCAACCGGAATACGACGCTAAAGCGGCCTCCAGGTCGCACGTCCGCCTCGGCGCTGAGTGTCGGCCCCGCATCAGGGCCCCACCATTGCATCATCAACTTGGGCTGTGTGATCGCAGCGTAAACCTTGGCGGGCGTGGCCTTGATTCTGCGCACGATGGTCACGCTCGGGAGGTGCTTGGTCATCGCCCACCATCCTTTTCAACCAGCGCAACAAGTCGATCGATGCTGACCGTCCAGAAGCGTTCATACCGTTTGAGCCACTCCATTGCCTCCCGCATCGGACCGACGGACAGGTGAACCGACACGGTGCGACCGGACTTCGCCCGTGTGATCAATCCCGCATCAGACAGGACATCTAGATGCTTCATCATTCCAGGCAGCTTCAGCGAAAGCGGCCGGGCGAGTTCGCTCACCGACAGCCCCGGCTGTTTCTTGAGCCGCAACAAAACGGCCCGCCGCGTAGGATCGGCGAGCGCGGAGAAAGTGCGGTCTAGGTCTGATGCATTATACTTCACCATATAGCGAAGTATCGCTCATGTCGCTCGCGGAATCAACCGGTCCAACATCAGAGAGCGTATTCACCCTGCGCAACTTCCGCCTGCAAGAAGATACGGTGCATCGATCCCATACAGTGCGGCACGATCAAAAAGCCTGGTCGAAGGCGACTTCGCCTTGCACAGCGACTTGATAAGAGGAAACCCGGCGCTCAAAAAAGTTTGTCAGCTCCTGCACGTCCTGCAGCTCCATGAAAGAGAACGGATTGCGCGAACCGAAGCGAATGGGCAATTGCAGCATCAACAAGCGCTGATCGGCAACATATTGAAGATATTCGCGCATCTCGACGCGGGTGAGCCCGACGACACCGCCTGCCAGGACATCGTCAGCAAAGGCGATCTCGCACTCAACCGCTTCCTCGATCATGGTGAGGACGTCATGCGCCCAAGAATCGTCAAAAAGATCCGGCTCCTCTTCGCGAACCGTTTTGATGACCTCGTAGGCAAAGGCCATGTGCGCGCTCTCATCGCGAAACACCCAGCTGGTTCCCGCCGCCAGGCCGGGCAACAGACCCCGCGAACGCAAAAAATACACATACGCAAAGGCGCCGAAGAAGAACAATCCCTCGATGCAACTGGCAAAGCAGGTCAGGTTGAGTAGAAATTGACGCCGATCCGTGCGGTTGCCGATTCGATTGAGGTCGGCTACCGAATCGGTCCAGCGGCGGCAAAACTCGGCTTTGCGGCGAATCGAAGGAATATTGTCGACGGCTGCGAAGGCAAGCGCACGGCGCTCTTGATCCGGCACGTAGTTATCGAGCAACGTGAGGTAGAACTGCACATGCAGTGCCTCCTCGTAGAGTTGTCGCGAGAGATACATGCGCGCTTCCGGCGCGTTGATGTGCTTGTAGAGATTGAGCACCAAATTGTTCGCCACGATGGAATCGCCGGTCGCGAAGAAAGCGACCAGGCGTTCGATCAAATGCCGGTCGGCAGGACTCATGCGGCGTTGCATGTGGCTCAGGTCAATCTGAAAGTCGATCTCCTCGACCGTCCAGGTGTTTTTGATGGCTGCGCGGTACATCTCATAGAACTTCGGATACTGCATCGGGCGCAGCGTCAGGTTGAATCCAGGATCGAGTAGCCGGCTCACTGGCAGGCCTCGCAGACGCTGGGATTCTCAAGAGAACAACTCACCGCCTGCGCGGCATCCACCACCTCCGCCGTACCGGTACCCCCAGTTGCTGCACCTACGCCTGCCGCGCCGCCGGCAATCGTCGCTTTTGCAATGCGCGTGGCCGGGCGAGAGCGCAGATAGTAGGTCGTTTTCAGGCCCTGCTTCCATGCGTACATATACATGCTCGAGAGCTGCCCTATGTTGGGATTGGCGATGAAGAGGTTCAGCGACTGGCTTTGATCTATAAACGCGCCGCGTGCGGCCGCCATCTCAATCAAGGACTTCATCGGGATTTCCCACGCCGTGCGATAGATCTGCCGCAGCTCTACCGGAATGCTCTCAAGCTCCTGGATCGAACCGTCGGCGATCTTGATCGCGTCGCGCATCTCCGCGGTCCAAAGCCCCAATTGCTTGAGCTCCTCCACCAAATAAGCGTTGATCTGCAGAAAATCTCCCGACAAGGTTTCGCGCTTGAAGAGATTCGAGATCGGCGGCTCTATGCATTCATAACAGCCGGCGATGGACGCAATGGTGGCCGTCGGTGCAATGGCGACCAGCAAGCTGTTGCGCAAGCCGTGCGCGGCGATCTCGGCCTGCAGCCTTTGCCAGCGCTGCGGGTCGCCGGGTGTTGCATTCCAGGCATGGAATTGCAGTTCGCCTTTTGCCGCTCGAGTTTCAGCGAAGCTCGGGTGAGCGCCGCGCTCGCGGGCCAGCTCATTGGAAGTACGCAGCGCGTGAAAATACACTTCCTCGGAGATCTGCCTCGAGAGGCTGCGCGCCTCCTCGCTGTCGAAGGCCAGGCGCAAACGGAAAAACACGTCCTGAAGTCCCATTAATCCCAAGCCCACGGGGCGCCAGCGCAAATTGGAGGCGCGGGCGGTCGCAATGGGGTAGAAATTAAGATCAATGACGCTGTCGAGTTGGCGGACCGCTACCTCGACCGTATGCGCGAGCTTTTCAAAATCAAACTGAGCGTCCGCAACGTGACGCGCCAAATTCACCGATCCTAAGTTGCACACCGCCGTCTCACCGTGCGCGCTGACCTCAATGATCTCTGTGCACAGGTTTGAAAGATGAACGACGGCGCCGGGCCGGCCCGTTTGGTTGCAGGCCCGATTGGATTTGTCCTTGAAGGTCATCCAACCGTTGCCGGTTTGCGCGAGCGAACGCATCATTCGAGCATAGAGATCGCGCGCCGCAAGCGTCTTGCGAGCCAAACCCCGCGCCTCCGCCTGGGTATAGGCATGCTCGAAATCATCTCCGTATACATCCGGCAGTTCGGGCACGTCCTTGGGATCGAACAGCGACCAATTCTCATTGGTCTCGACCCGCTTCATGAACAGGTCGGGCACCCAATTCGCGAGATTGAGATGATGCGCGCGCCGTGCATCATCTCCGGTGTTCTCGCGCAGCTCGAGAAAAGCTTCGATATCAGCGTGCCAGGTTTCCAAATACACGCACGCCGCGCCTTTGCGTTTGCCGCCCTGGTTGACCGCCGCTACCGAGGAATCCAGGGTTTTGAGCCACGGCACAATCCCATTGGATAAGCCGTTGGTTGAGCGAATGAGGGAGCCCTCGGATCGCACGCGGTGCCAGGCCACACCGATGCCGCCGGAGAACTTGGAAAGTAGTGCAATGTCCTTGTATTTCTCATACACGCCCTCGAGCGAATCGGGCGGCGAATCCAGGAGAAAACAACTCGAGAGTTGCTCGTGCATGGTGCCCGAATTGAACAGCGTCGGAGAACTCGGCAAGTAGTCGAGCGACGAGAAGAGCCCGTACAGCTCCAGCGCATCGTGCACGCTGGTGCTCAAGGCCACGGCAACCCGCATCCAAAAGTACGGCGGTGTCTCTATGACATGGCGCTTCGTGGGATGCTTCAGCAGATAGCGATCATAGAGGGTGCGCAGGCCGAAATATTCAAACAGCCGCGTTCGATCGACATCAATCGCGTCATTTAACTTGCGCGCGTTCGCTTCCACGAATTGCAGCACGCGCTCATTCACCAATCCCACGTCAAAGCCGCAGCGTACCGATTGCGAGAAAGAATAGATGCTCAGGCCTTGCACTTCCTTGTCGATGAAGGCGCCGAGCAGCCGCGCCGCGAGCTTCGAATAGGCCGGTTCTTCGGCCATGAAGGAGGAGGCCGTGCGAATCGACAGTTCGTCAAGTTCGCGGGTGGTCGCGCCGTCATACAGACCCGCGATGGTTTTTAAGGCGACCCGCATCGGATCGACGTCCGCAATGCCTTCGCAGCACCGGGTCACGGCGCGCACGATTTTATTCACGTCGATGGGTTCGTGCGCCCCCGAGCGCTTGGTCACTTGCATCGTTGCGCGCGCCGATGGCGGCGGATTGAGCTGAAATTGGGGCTGAGAGCGAGAAGGCGCTTGCGTCATTGCATTCATTCTGTTTCCTCGAACGATCAAACAAACGAGCCGTCGAGGACAAAACGCAAACGGGAAAAGGCCCCGCACTTGGAATCAAGTGTCTGAGCGATCATCCCGGCTGCCCTTCCCGCGAGAGCTCCACTGCCGAACGGTTTTCCTTTGTTGAAAACCGATCGCGGCAGGTCTTCGGACTTCCGGGCATGCGGCCGAACTATTGGCCGTCTGTCTACTCAACGCCGCTTCCCGATCAGGTGCTTTGCGCGCCCGGTCAGTGCCAATGGTGTTTTTCGTTCCCAGTTACCGCTGCGGGGCAGCTCCGGACTCTCACCGGATTCCCTCTTAGGTCTAGCTGTTGGGCCAGACACCGCGACGGGACACAAGATATGGGGTTTGCTATGGGCCGTCAATTATTTGTGACGGTTTGATGAAGTATTTTTTTTTACTTCAGGTCCCGGTTCGATTGCGCCAACAATTTTCCGTTCAAATTCACACCATTGACCGCGCTGACTTCGAGCAGCGCCTCAATGGGCAATCTCACGTCGTTTTTCTGTTCCAAATCCTTGAGCTTCTGCGCGGAGGTAAAGGCTTCGGCCGTTTGCGTCACGCCCGCATCGCGAGTTCCGGATATGACGACAATGGTATTTCCGCCCGGCCCGCGGATTTTTTCAAACACGCCATAGTCGTGATAGGTTTTTTCTTTGCCCGTGGGTTGCGGTGGATCCATGATGTCGCTGCCAATCTCACTGACGTACGACAGCCGAGTCCTTTTGTCGAAGACCTCATCATAGGAATCGCCGACCGAAAATCGAGAGCCCGCGAAGATCAGGTCCTGCAACATGCCCATGCCGCTCAAATATCCGATGTAGACGATGTCGGCGGATTTCAAGCTGTTGGGTTCGATGTCGGACATCTTGCTGACCGTGATGCGCCGATTTTGCGGCGCCAGCACCACCATGACGTCGCGCAGAGCGAAGGCAGTTGAAATCGGCAGGTACCGCAAACCCACGTCCATGTAGCGATCCGCCAGTTCCGGATGCTCCTGGACGTAATGATCCAGATCATTCTTCGAGTTGACCGAATATTCTCGAATCAGGCGATTGACGCCCATGGAGTCGTCTGTTTCGCCGATCAAGTAGTAATCGCCGACCACGATGATGATGGGCCGATCGTCTTTTAGCAGAGCGGACCAAATCGGACTGGCGCGCACCCGCTCGAGGTCGGAGCGGGGTGTCCATAGCCACAGCACAAAGGCGCCCGCCAGGACCGCCGCACCAATTAATGCCGCGGTGATCCGGTGAGCATTGGAAAGTCGTGGCGTTTGCGGGGCAGGGGCGGGGATGACGACGACCGGAGCCTTCGCGCTGACCTTCAGGCGATATTCACCGCGCGGAATGTGCAACTCCGCGCCGCGTCGGTGGCCTGCGGAGGAATAGTACTCATCGAGCGCCTTGCGCAGCTTATGGATGTAAACCCGGACCAGGGCATCCTGGGACACATCGAAATCCGGGCTCTTTCCAAACACATCAATCGCGATGGCGATCTCTTTTGGCGATTGCCCCGCCAAGGACCTCTCGGCCAGATAGTCGAACATGCGCCGCAGCCGCGCTTCACCGAGCACCCCGCTGGCTTGAACGTGGTTGACCTCCAAGCGCAGCGCCTCCGCGTCCTCGGCGAGAGAACCGCTGGTAAAGGGCTTGAAAGGCTCGTACTCGGCTGACATGGGGCCCAATTTAACGCGATTAACGTTAGACAGAACAGTAAATTACGTGAATATCGCAACCTTGCCGCCGCACACTCCCACGTGGCGTTTGACACCGAACGACCGCGCGGCAAATTAGGGAGTTTTCGATGCATAACCGAGTATGGTCCGGTCGGCGCTGCGGAGCCGCCTCCCTGCTGCTTTTGATTGTTGCGACCCTGCTCGCCGCACCTGCATTGACCGCAAATCCGCCCGGCAAGTCATTGCCCCCCGCAGTGCCGCTGAGTATTTTGGATTTGATGCGGGCTTCGGTGGAGATCCCCGCCGATGGCATTTGGGCTGCCCAGGGCGCCGAAAAATTGAGCGAGGATGATTGGCTCCTGGTCGATCAGGACTCCGTCAGCCTGGCCGGTGCCGCCACACTCATTTCAAAGCCCGGCACAGGTAAGAACGATCGCAAGTGGGTGGCCAATGCGGATTGGCAATCCTGGGCGCAAGACGTGCAAACGACCGCCCTCGCAATTCGTGCCGCGGCCAAGGCCAAGGATTTGGCCAGGTTCAGTGCCGCAGCCGATCACTTAAGCGAGGTTTGCCAGAGCTGCCATACAAAGTATCGACCTGAAGCCCCGTCGGATGGCGTCGCGCGCTATCCCTTCTATCCAAAGAGAGAACTGGCCAAGTAAGCAGAGGGTTCGGCCTCAAGAGCGCCGACGCTTGAGAGCGCCGACGCCCGCAAAACATCATGGGGAGTTATCGAGTGAAAGCGATCATCTACGCTGCCGTGACCTTATGTGCGGCGGCGGCCTTCGAGAATCCTGCAAAAGCGGATACCAATTCCTCATTGGATGAGGTCGTGGTGACGGCGAAGAGCCTGGAGGACGAGTTACCGCAGCAGCTTTCCCAATACGGCGTCCGTGTCGACACCATTTCAGCAGCCCAAATCAAGAACGGCGGTTACTTGGACGTTGCCGGCGCATTGGAGGCGTTGAGCCCGGGACTCTACATCAGCCCGAGGAATGGCCCCTTCGATTACGTGCAGATCTCGCTACAGGGATCGCGAACCACCGATGTTCTCTGGCTCGTCGACGGCA